>Ga0065711_1026260_pt1 | contig 84465 bp, 37 predicted proteins | sample Hoacrofraction12_FD_59098 | JGI IMG/M metagenome (GOLD analysis project Ga0065711, IMG submission 59098) | Hoatzin crop microbial communities from Cojedes, Venezuela - Epithelial fraction 12 v2 (version 2) | ecosystem: Host-associated > Birds > Digestive system > Esophagus > Crop | place...
TTTTTTTTTTTTTTTTTTTTTTTTGGAGGGGTGGTGGTGTATTTTTAAAAATAAACCAACTGGGCCTGAATTTTTTCGTAACACTTAAAAATTATCCTGTTTCTGTAAGGATAAGCTAGTTGCTTAGTTCTTGTTCATCAGCTGACACTACGTATACTCCAAGCAGGTGATTTCTTTCAGCACTTTTTTGGCAAACCACTTTTATCCAAATACCAGGGGCAGTGTAGGTGCAATTCTCAGAGAGAGTGATGGAGAACTTGCTCACTGGGGACTCCAAGGTAAATTTGCCTGAAAGCTTGTTTCAGCGTGAGAGAGAGTTACCATGCAGCTTGCGTACACTGACTAGGAGAAATCTAATGATAAAAGAAAGAGCGTGAAGGTGGGAATTGGAGTAAGTATTTGCTTGCTGCAAATATGCAATCATTGAATCTGGTGAAAGGGCAAATTTGGGGAGCCTGGATGTTTGTCATAGCAAAAGGCCAGCCACCTGATTTCCATCAAGAGAGGTGGTGGTGGTGTCTGAGTCATGTTTTCCTCAAAAGTTGAGGCGTGGTGAAAGTTATTGAAGTGCAATAGTTTGCTGAGCAAGGTGGTGAGCACAGTGTTTGCCAACAACTTTTGCTTATTTAAAAAATTGTCATGACAGTAAAAATAGAAATTCAAGACCTGAACTAGAGAAGCTGAATAATAAAATGTACATAGAGGCCTCAGGGGACCTTGCATTTCTTGTAGAAGCTGAGTCCAGCTGGTTTGTGTGTGTTCAGAGTTGATTTGCTTTGTTGATAACTAGCGTACATGACTTGTGCTACATTAGCAGGGTTAAATGCTATTACCCAGTGCTGAGGCTAAGTACAGACCTGAGCTTGATTTGGCTCTGGGACGTGGAGGTGAGATCACCTTAGCCAGAGGCTCCCTGCTCTTGGGTCAGCTGCAGGTTGGAGAAGCCTTGGGGTTGGTTTCTCTTACGCGTATGAAGGTTGTACCTTGCAAGCATGGGCTGTACGAGTGCTGGGTGCTATGGATAGGCCTTTCTTGTGTTGGTCACATGGCGAAATGACATTTGGGTTGGTCTTATGCTGCCCTACTATCTGTTTAAATGTTGTTGACTGATGAATAATATAGCTCCAGTGACGATGATGGATCATACAGTCTTTTCCTGTTATGCCAGATCAGCTTTACAACAGATGTAGAGTCATATATTGGCACTGCAGTATTTTATGTATGTGTGTGTCTTTCTCTTCTAGAGGGCTTGAGTAGCTGTTTTTGCAAACACATGCAAAAATATAGCAGGAGGCATTTAAAAAAAAATTGTCAGTGAATTTGAACACTAGAAATTGGGAGTTCAGAGATAGGATGCAGCCTTTTTCAGAAAAGTGTGTCTTTCTCAGGTAAGTTCCATACCCCAAACTGAAGCCACCCAAAATAACTAGACACTGAAAATGTAAATCTTGTTATTAATCTTGAAAGCTGTGAAACGTAATCATCTCATTGAGAATTATTGCCGCTTAACAACTCTATCTAAGACTGCATTATTGCCTGAATAGCCTCATTTTTGCTAGACATTTAACCTTATATACATATAATTTATAGTGGATTGGTTTCACAAGATTTTGAACTTCCAGAGAAGAACAGGAGTTGCAATCCTGACTGCAATCAAGATTTATTCATATTTGCTCTGCTCCTTTCCCTTTCCTTTGTGTCAGACTGTTCTGTGACAGTTTACAACACCTCCAGTGAGTGGCCACCTATAAAAGCCTGCAGTGTGCTTGCATAGATCAGCTAGGTGTTATGTGACTGTCTCCCCACTAGCAAAGTGTGTAGTTTTTGCTATGTACTTATCCCTCGCAGGCCCAGGTCATCCGATCCACATCAAATCCAGAGCTCATCTCTGCTATTTAGCAGTTCGCTTAGTTGTCTGAAGGCTGGGGTGGCCTTGAGCATAGAATCGTTTAGGTCGGAAAAGACCTTTAAGATCATAGAGTCCAACTATAAACCAAACATGGCCAAGTCCATCACTAAACCATGTTCCTAAGCATTTTCACTGTCCTTGAAAGATTCTGTGGTTTTGTGCACATGTGATTTGTTCATGGTGTTCTCCTTGGTGGAAAGCATCTGTCTTTTGATGTGGAGAAAGCAATCAGATGGGTGAACAGACAAGGAAAAACAGGGCGTGTGGGAGGGAAGATGAAGAAGCAAGCAAATGGAATCACTCTACCGTGTTCCCAGCAGGGAAATTTGATTTCTGACGGTGCTGATTTGGATTGACTCCAGCTACTATCTGAGGCCTGTTGCCACTAAGAGAGTAGTGTTTGTGGCAATGGGTCCTTCAATATCCGGCCTATGCTCTTTCCAAAATGCCTGTTTTTTCATTGGCATGCATGGCTGGGTCCTGTGACAAAGCTGGAAGCGCGCAAGAACACCTCCAGCCATAAGTAACCTCTCAAAAACCTGCAAGAAATTAACTTGCATTTTCTATCTAACTTGGATCGTTCATTAATTCTATCTCTGCCCCCATTATACAATTAGAAATATTGCCAGTGTCCAAATGTGTGATTACTACATCTGTTAGGAAAGGGAAGAAACAAAAGAATTAATGTTGATGATAATTTATACTGACACCCCAAGGATGGGGAAAGCACTCAGGGCACTGAAGACCTGGATGGAGATTTCAGCTGAACATTTGGAACAATTTAATGATTTGGGAAGATCTGGACATCGTTCTTGCTTCTTCTCCTCTTAGTTTTGCTTTACCCCTCACCACCCAAAAGTCTTTTAAAGTACTCTAATGTACTGACCATACATCAACACTGGAAAAGATTCCAGGGCTTTGCAAAGTTTTGTTTGGTAGAGAATTCTTTCAAATGGAAAAATTTGTAATGATTTCCCTCCCCAAGCATTTTGAAGGACCTTACAAGATCCTTCTGTATAGCACTCTGCATTTCTGTCACTGTGCCCATTGGGTCAGATCAGTGGTTCAGCCAGCCCGGTCTTCTGCCTCTCTGCATGGTGAAAGGGACTGGTGTTTAGGCAGAGGAGGGAGCTTGACTTCTCCTACAGCACCCCCCACCCCCCACAGTTGTTTTGGAGATGTGAGGTCCCTGCCAGCCATCCCAGTACCTGTTTGTGGACCTATTGTCCATGAGTTTGTCCAACCCCTCTTGAGTCCTCTGGCACTGCTTGTCTCACCAGCCTTGTGCAGCAGCAAGTCACAGGTGTTTACCATCTCCTGTGCAAATAATTTTTTTTATTTTAGCTCTTCTAAATTCACGTCCTCCTAATTTTATCAGTTCCCCTTACTTCTTGTTCTGCAGCACTTGGCAAACTGCAGTTCCTTAAGCTTATCCACTGCATTCATGTTTTTGTAAACCTTGAAACAGCAAATCCTCTTCAGCTTTCTCCTCCCCAAGCTGGGTAGTCTGAACCCTAGTAGTCTCTCCTTGTGGAAGGCGGCAGCTCCATCCCCTTTGTCATATCAGTTGCCCTTGCTGCAGCCTTCCTGGGGCCAGGGCTGCATACAGGATGGGGACATGCCAAAGGCTTGTGAAGTGGCAAAATAACACCTGTCCCTTTCACAGTATCCCTCCAGATGATTCACAGCGTTTTGTTGATTCTTTTTTTTTGGAGGCCACTGCACAATGAGCTGATGATTTCGGATAACTGTCAGCGATGACTCCAGGATCTGAAGTTGTGACTCTCATTAATTCAGCATCACATAGGCATAGTTTTGGTTGTTATCCCTACATATCAGAGAATGTTAGGGGTTGGAAGGGACCTCTGGGTCCAACCCTCCTGCCAAAGCAGGGTCACCCAGAGCAGGCTGCACAGGACTGTGTCCGGGCGGGTTTTGAATATCTCCAGAGAAGGAGACTCCTCAACCCCTCCAGGCAGCCTGTTCCAGTGCTCTGTCACTCTCAAAGCAAATAAATTCTTCGTTGTATTCAACTGGAACTTCCTATGCTTCAGTTTGTGTCCGTTGCCCCTTGTCCTGTCACTGGGCACCACTGAAAAGAATCTGGCTCCATCCTCTTGACACCCACCCTTAAGATTTTGCAAGTGTTAGTCTATTACCTTTAAACTTATCTAATGAGGCTCAACTGCCGCCTCCTTGCTCACTTGTCTCTCTGAGTTTCTGCTGGCGTTCTTCACCATTGCTGTGCCGTTTGACTACCCAAAATGGTTTAATTTCATCTGCAGGCTTTCAGATTTCATGGTTTCTCCCTTCTCCAGGTCAGTGATGAAGGTATTGAATGAAATCCTCACAAACATGTATCCCTGGGGGGGGACCCCAGTGCTAGATTTTCTTTATCCTAAAACATTTTGCTTCCTACCCAGCTTTTGGTCTATAAAAGAACCTTTCCTTCAGGCCTATGACAGCTTAGTTTCTTTAATAATCTTTGGCGTGAGACTTTGACAAAGGCTATTTGAAAATCCAATTATTTTGAAAATCCCTTTCGTTCACACACAAGCTGACCACCTCATACGACTTCCAGGTTATAGAGGCAGGATTTCCCATTACAGAAGACACACCAGTTCTTTCCCAGCAAGATCTCACTTATCCGTGCAACCAGGGGTCTTGTACTTCATAACAAACTCTTCCATCTCAGCAGGGCTGGAAATTGGACTCTGTGGTCTCCAGCTGCCTGGAATCCCTCTGGGGCTGTTCTGTAGATGGGACTCACTCTCATCTGGCACAGCGGCTGCTGATGCAGAGGTTGCATGCCTTGGCCCACTCGTCTCCATTTTCCCCACTGGTTCCTCCACTCTCTGGTCTCATGCTGCCTGCAGACTTGTTTTGGCTAGACCTAGCTTCTCAGATACTTCTGCTGCAAGCTGCCCCTGGCCCTTCTGGGGGTGGTGATGGGGACCCGGCTGCTGTGAGGGACGGCGAGGTGCTCCTCTCGCCAAGGAGCTGCGAGCGAGGAGGTACCCTGCCTCAGGGGTGGCACCCAGCTCTCCTCAGGAAGCATTTTTGGCTCAAAATGGCGAGGAAGAGGGTTAAAGCCGCCAGCAGTGTTTGGCTCGTGGGTGATGTTCGTGTTTTCCAGACGGTAACTGGGCAGTCCCCATGGGCGCCAAAATATTTATGTACAATAAAGGCAGGCCAGGGCCATCCACTGGCTTTGGGAGCGTTTGTGGAGGCTTCCGTATCTCCTTTGGGTATGTCCCCTGTCCTTGTTTCTTCTGTTGTTTTCCTGTGAAAGGGCTGTTTGGGAAAGCAGGGTCCTGGGGAGGAAATGGCGGCCATGCTCCAGCCGGCTCCCCTGCTGCCTCAGAGACAGGCTGCTCTGAGGGACTCAGCAGGGCCATGGGCTGCACAAAATGTCGCTCTGCAGCCCCCTACTCCTGGGGAAACACCACTGTGGCCAGGTTTCGGTGTCCCCAACAGGGCCCTGGGCCTTCTGGGGCCTTTTTGAGGCATTTCTGCACTGAGGGCGTGGCACTGAGGGAAACGGGGCAGCTGCGGGCAGGCCCTGCGCTGGGGCAGCTCTGGGGGACTGGGTTTACAACAGGCGAAGCTGGAGCCATGTAACAAAACCACGCATGTTTATCCACTGGGGAAAGAAGCTTTTTTAATCCCTCCCAGAGAGCATACATGGAGCAAATAAAAAAGGCCCGGAGAAACAAAAACCCAAGAGATTTGGAGAAAAGAAATAGCCCTTTCTGTGGCTCCAGGAAACATGGGGGGGAATGCAGAGCAGAAGTCACGGTGTCTCTGAAACTTCAGGGAAGCTTTAATGAAGCATCACCAGCTCTTTAGCGCAATGGTTGTCAGTAAGAATTCAGATGTGGCAGGTCTCGCGTGCCAGTAGCTCAACAGATGCTACTGCAAATGTGATGTCCCAAACAAAACCCTGTAATTAACGCTGCTTAACACGATGGCATTTGGATAAATGCAAATTGAAAAAGCATTACAATAATGTCATTATTAATGCATTCTGTTAATAGCAGGGAGGTGGCAACTCCTGAGATTTCTAATGAGTAATGCTCATATGCAGTGGATAGGGAAAGGGCTGGTGTGGGAAGGTTTGCTGTGCTGCTCCCTCGCAGTCTTTTAAAATACTTGGTAACCAGATGAAGGATTTATTTAGACCATAGAGAGCAGGTGCCTGTTGTTTTACTGCAAGCAGAGTGTTTTGTTACTGTCACACTAGAAGTGGCATGTGGCATTGTGCTGCGCTGCATGTGTGTTGTCTGTAATGCCACCATCACCACCGTGCCTGTGGAGTTTGCTAGGCGCTGGCGGGGGAACCTCCCTGTGCCCCATTGCCTTTGTCTTAATGAGATGCTCTCTGTTTTCAACCTGGGAGAGGGGGGCAAATCTCGATGATTAAAGATGCTGTGCTTTCTTTTTTGATTTCTCATTTCTCCTTATCAATAACTTCTCACAATGCTGTGGCGATACGTACTCCCTATGAAAAATTAATAGCTACAGGCTCCTTGTTACTGAGGCAGCCTTTTGATGCCCTGACAGGGGAACAACATACCAGCTAGGAGGCAGCAAAGCTGCAAGTCAGGATGAAGGTATTCCTCTTGATGTAGAAGATGGCTGGCCATCTTGCTCTCTTTTACTTTAATTAGTGCGTCAGTGCCACACATGCTTTTAAAACTAGAATACAACAGCATATGTAATAGCAGTATCATGGATTCTTCATGAGTTGGTTTGTACATCAAATCTTTTTCTTGGTCATTTTAGTGGATTTATTTAAAATGGACCTTCTGAGGAGCCTGTCTAATTTCAGGAGATGGTGGACATTTTTGCACCATGCTGGTCTCTGCAGAATGTGCTGGGCTGTAATTCTGGCCACACTGAAGACCATCGCAAGCTTTCTGTTGTTTTCAATAGGGCCCGGTGTTCTCTAAGGTGGCAGTATGAACGAGTATGCTGGCTCATCTCTTTTAAAGTGTACACAGGCTTTTTTGATCATGTGCATGTTCTTTACCACTGTGTATACGAATACATGTATTAAGTCAACCATGTCGTAAAATCGATGATACAGCACTGTCTGCCCGGAAGATGAACTGATGCTGCATTGACTTGGCTGTGGTATTTGCTATATAGGTGAATTTGTTACATGTATAGCTGAAATTAAGCTCATTGGCATAGATTTAATTGGGATAGCTTTCTTGTTTCCTTCCTTTTCTTGGTTTCTTTCCTGAAAATCTGTAGTCATGTGGTGCAAGAAATGGGAATATTGATGCTACAGAATACTTGTTTTCTCAAGGTCTTCCACATCAAAGCTTCAGGACCCTCTTTTTCCTTTTGAAACTGAGTCTGAGATTTATCTGTAAAGCGTGTTTCCTGTCACTGGAACAAACATGGGTATCTTTGTTCAAACTGAAATTCTGATCCATAAAAATATTGTTAATTTTAGATGGAATACCATTGATTTTGGTGTTGCAAAGTCCCAGTTGCTTCAGCAGTAAGCTGATGGCTGAAATGCAACTGAGGAAAGGTAAGCGCTTCTCTCTGGGTTTTCAAGGATTAAGAAAATATTTTTCCCTTTCACTGGTGCTTGTTTCCTTGTTCCCATGGTGATAGCTGTTAGTGAATGGACCAGCTTTGAAGTTGTAAGTAGCAATAGCAAAGTTTTGTGTTACATGCTGCAAGATAGAGCAGTTTAGTAATAGATTTTCAAATGTGTCTGCAATTTTTGGATGACCAGCTGGACCCACTGTAAAGAGGTTTTATTTGCAGGGTCCTAGATAATGTGCAGATTTCCTGAGTTTGGGGGCTGAATTTAATTTCTTGAAAGCTTCCTAAAAATCAGACCTTCAAAACTTGCCTATTTCAGTTTTTATACATGGTGTAAGCTTGCAAGCAGACATATTTGAAGTTTTGTTTTGTTGTTTTTGTTTTTGTTTTTAAATCTTCTTGCAAAAAGGCAGTGTTTGGGGGAAGTTAGTCAAACGGAGCAAGTGTTTTGCACATCTATCACTGTACATGCTGCCACACAAAGTAACTATTTTAGAAAGTGAGCATTTTATTAACCTCGAGCAGATCTACAGTCTGTCAAACACAACTGATTGCTACCTGTGTTGCTGGATGTCTTTCAGGAACAGCAACTCAGTAACTAAGACCAAAATTGCTAGATCTATTCAGAGCAGTACCTTGCTATTGAAAGGGTAAGGAAATATTTAGGCATTGGTTAACATATATAAATAGTGAAATTTGTCTTGAAATACTTGAATACATATGCTTAAATTTAGAACGACAGCAGTCTTCATGTTCTAGTGTAGCTATGACCTTCCTGCTTTAAACCTCCAGGAAAGCAGTAGAGCCGCATGTGGTGTATTAAGCACAGACTATTTTTCCTTGTTTCTACAGGGTCTGTTATTAGAGAGTCCTGGTGTCCCTAAGGAGTGTCCTTTGGGGGGAAAGTAATGGTATGGCTGTTTAGTTTCAGTCTGGAATTAGATAAAATGTTGACTTGCTTAATGTCTATCCAATTTTTTTTTTTTTTTTAAGTGGAGAAAACAAGCAGTAAAATAAACCTGGTACCCCATAACTGCAGCTAGCATTTTCAGAGCAGCACAAGCAGGGCTAAGCTAGCTGTGTGGAAAATGTTCTTTGCATAGTGGAAAGAAATCCCCCCCTGCAGTGTTACACACAGGCAGACGCACACACATCCCCACAAATACTGCCTCAGCACTGCGCTGGCAGGAGGCAAGGCTGTGATGGATGGTTGCCTTGGTGGAGAAGTCAGTCGTGGATGTCCCTCACCCGTTTCATTATTTAATTACACAGCGGTCTGAATGCCGGGCAATAAAACTGCATTTTCACTCATAGCTGATTTCCATTTAGTGTGTCATGTTAATAGTAAAATAAATTGCTCTAATTGCCTGCAAACTTCATCAAATTCATATTTCTTCCTTTTTTTTCCTATTGAATATTTATTAAACTTCATGTCATGTCTTGCTTGGTTGGTAGAAGTGGTCCAGTCTCTGCATAACATTATGCTTTAAAATACAGGGTGTCACATTTTCCCTCTTCCTCTTGAATTTTAATTTAGACTGTGAAGTTTTGCATTTGTTGTTCATATTAATCATGCCATTTGAAGAAAGAAGAACGAGTTTGCAAAGCGTTCTTGTCTCTATGTAGGCTATGGTTCTGATGGAGCCCCTTGTTTAAAGGAAGAACTCCTGTTGGGGCCAAATTTGAGGCTGGTGTGAGTTTTCCTGACAGGGGTCTGCTGTTGGTGTGCGTGGACTGGGAGTGAGGGGCTGTTTTCAGAAGACAAGAGTCAGTATAAATTTGTGAAATGCTTATCCCTTTTGAGCTGTATGCATTCATGTACTTTTCAGCTGCAGACACATGCATGAATGGGTCAAGTGACCCGTGGGGAAAAAAGTGGCAGTGGAGTTTGGTGTCCTCCAGGAACTTTAAAGAGAAGTGACGCAACCCTAAATCGATTTTGGATGTACTGTTGGTTTAATATTTCTGGGTGGGGGAAGAGAAGACTCCCGTTTAAGCATTCTGGAAAAAATCAGTGTCATGCTAGCATTGCTACAACTGAATATTAGTCATATGCATTGTTGTTAGTGTTTCCTATTCTGTTTTTCATACATCTCATGATATTTAAGGTTTTTTTTTTAGAATCTTTGCTCTTGGATTTATTTATCTATGTGGCGATCTCCTCTCTGCTCTCCTCTCTGCTCTTTCTCCCATTTCTTGAAAGTGATTTCTGCACTTCACATTCATGGTGAAAATGTAATAGAAATGAAAGGTTCCAAAACCATATGTCAAAGAAAAAAAATTTATGAAAGTACTAAACTAGAATTTTCAGTGACTTCCCCTCCCCCCCAGTCTCATCATTTTAGGGTCAACTTGATGGTTTTATGTATTTATTTTTGAACATCTTGACTCCTGATGTGCGTACCGTGTGTATTTGTAAGACTGTGACTTTAGAAACCTCTCAATGGTACAATAATTATTGCATAACACCAGGCAATGTGCACATTTCTTCCAAAGATTTAGGAAGTCAGACAGGGTCAGATATTGAGGGGCAATTTTAGGTAACATGATTCCAATTAATTACTTGCCTAAGGGGGGAGGGTAAAGCGCCTAAGCTCTCATGAGAGTGAAGAAGAGGATTTTGCAGTGGTTAGAACGTAATTTGGCTGCTTTGTAAACTACCTTTTGGTTTTTAGCTCCTCTAGAGTTGTTCCTTTTTCGGTTCAGGTAAGGTGCCTCTTCCTTGACTTTTGAGCATGATAGCACTTCTCTGCCTCTTAGGTCTTTGACAACAAGTGCTCGCCAGCTCCTCTTCCATACACTGATCATCTGATTCTGGGAGCAGGGGTTCAGTGCCTCGGGCGGCACCTGTCAGCTTTGTTAGTGCTGCTGGGCAGGTGGGTGTCCACATGGGGAGATCTTGTTTCCTCTGCTTGCCTTCGCAGAAGATGTTGGAGCAGTTGTAAGAGCAGTTGTATTTTTATGCTCTATTACGTAGGTAAATTATTGTGTCCAAATATGTACTTAGATCACTATATTTTGTCTCCCTTGTCAGCTCTGTCACTTCCATAACTCACAGGAGGTAAAATTCAGCCTGCTCAGACTCAGAGGACGGCAGTTTCATGCCAGCTGATCCTTCTTCCACCTGCTTGTAGGTTTACGGTGCTGCATGTCCTTTTCCTCTCTCCTGCTCTGCCATTTAACCATTGAAAGCATGTCCTTAAAAATTAAAATTAATTACCTCTTTCTTTGATTTTTCTGTTTGTTGGTTGTTTTGGTTTCTTTTTTTTCTCCCCAAGTTTCTAACCACACTAGCTAGTATTATTCTTTGTGGATATAATCAAAATATGGTATTTGTACATAAACAAAATGCTAAATTGAGTATACATCTTCATTTAAAAAAAAGTAAAGAAATTAACCAGTGTGTTGATCAACCCAAGTAGCACATGCACTGAAGAGGGTTTATCGCTGTGTGAAAGGCTTTTGTCAGAACACTGGTGGAATCATATGTAATGGTTTCAGGCACAATTCATAGTCAGTGGTGGTGTTACAATGATACAGACTTACTGAAAGAGTCCTAGCCCATTTAATTAAAAAAAAAAGAGAAAAAAGTTAAAAGTATGATTTGTATATTTGTATTCCAACTAAAGAAATGACTGTGTAAGTACTTATCAACAGGCACAGCTTTCATGTTTATTCATCCAAGGACTAGAAGCACATATTTTAGCACCTGAATGATTATAAATATGTTTACTAGCTATCAAAATCAGAGCTATTTAATTTGAGAATACTAATTCATATTCAGATGTGTTTTGCTTTTCACTACTAGTGTTAGTTATCCTGTTGAGCATTCATAGTTCTGGCATTTATCATTTTTAGCTCACAACATATTGAGACATAACTGAGGACTAGTGTCAAAGAGGTTAAGGGACATGGTTGTGTGTTTTGATTACTTTGCATCAATGCATCTTGTCAGAAAAATTGGGTGGATACTTTATGAATATATGCAGTATTACCCACCATATCAGAAAGACAGCATTTTTCAGTTTTTATTGTTTCAGGTAATGTATTTGTCCAAGAAAAATACTAAGTACAAAGTCAGTAAATAAGCCTGACTCAATTAAAAATGATTGATGCCTGCCTTGAAATAGCCATCTCCAAAACACCCCTTTTGTAGCTGGAACAAAGCTGATGATGATCGTAATGCAAGAACCCACTGGGGCACGATACTGCCTTCATTTCCTATGTTGTCTCGCCCAACACCACAGTATGTTCATTTGCTGCAGCTCCCACTTTTGTTCTTTTTTATTTTTTATTTTTAATATCTGGTATGATGTCTTTCCCAAAAGTCCATCCAACTGGATGGAAAGAGCAGACAGAAAGGGAGTTCAGCCCAACGCTCCCAGGTTCTGTATTTGGTCCTGACAGGCTTTGAGAGTAGCTCGGATGCTGTAATGAACCCGTTGAAAACAAATGGTAGAAAAACCATTCCTTAAATAAACTTTTGTTTTCAAAACTTAGAGGCAAAACACTGTATGTGAGAAGGTCTGTTTGGGGTATAATTTCATCCTTCTTTCCTGTCTCAGTCCTGTCTGATCTCTTTTCTTTCCTAAGCCCTATAACAGATTATTCTAAATTATACATGGGTGTAATAATAATGTTTTGCAGCTACTTTCTCCTAAGCCTCAGGCTCGCCTCACAAACCAAAGCACAAATCACACTCAGATGATTGCACACTGATTTGTGAACATCGCTTTTTCATTTCAGCAGCTCTGTGCTGACATCTGAGCTGGAGGGTCTTGGCAGTTCCTAATGCTCTGGTGCTGGTTTTTTACCTTTTTTTTTTTGCCTGTGAAGTTGTAAGAATTTGCACAAGCATTTGTAAAGTTTACTATGGGCTACCCTTTCTGCATTGAAGGATAGCTGGAAAAAAAGCTCTCCCTGAGATTTCAACAGAATGAAGGTCACTCAAAATGCTGTGCTACCTGGCAGCTTCAGCTTAGGAAAAAAAACCAAAACAAACCAAACAACTATGAAGACCTTCTGATGTTTTACTAAAATTCTTGGTGACTTATAATAATATATATGACCTAAATGCTGCTCTTTTTGATCAGGCTTTTCTGCCTGTGATGGAGTTTTGTTTTGTCCCCCTTGTTTTTTTACATAGGAGCATTTTGATTCCGAGTGCTGTTTTCACTGCTCTCTGTGTGCTTCCTCTAGTGGTGTCCTGCTTGCCAAGTATCCCAGAGCAGTTTTTCTGCATCACAACCAGCCCTTTGCTGTTTTTCCCTCCCTTTCCTGGTTCTCCTTTCCAAATCTCCAACCTTTTTTTCCTGCTGACTGATTCTTCTCTTGAAGTCTTCCTTTGCCGCTAATGCAGACAGCTAATTCTGCTGTAGTCTGCAAATGTGGGCAGAGTTCTCCTCCATGCATCAGACCTTGTGTTGGATCTCACTTGAACCCTCAAAGCAGGGCTTCAGAAATTAAAGTTTTCCTTGTAGTGTTCTGGCCAGAATTGCCTATAATGTTTCCAAAATCCTTCCCGTTTCTTGTAGGTCTTAGAGATTTCTGTAGTGCCACATCGTGTTTCCCACTGTACGTCCACTCAAAATGAAATGATGGGGGGGGAGCAAAGTAATGGGAGTATTTTCCTAGCACGTAGTGAAAAGTCTGAAGTTCAATAACTGTTCTTCATCATAAGTTTTTTTTTTTCTTCTTGCCCAAGTCCTGCATTAGTAATTTTGTTTTCCAGTGTGTAATATCCTTCCTCACGAGGTTTCTCCCTTCCCCCCATCCCTGTCTTCCATACACTCTGTTTTTGTATTTTATGTGATGCCAGCAGTGGCTCCAGGCGAGTAGTACTAATTTGAAATCAAGGCATACTGTGTGCCAAGGCAATGGGAGGGGAGTTTTCCTATATGTCTGTTTTTGAAAGAAATATAGTTGTCTTGGAAAGTTCTTATCATGCATTTGTTGTACAGACTTTTTGGGGTTCACATTTTAAAGTGCCTTGCGGTTAACAGATGGTTGTTAGGGTTGAATGTCCAAAAGCACTTGACATTCCGCAGCTCCCATTGGGAACAGCCGTGGTCGCTGGGGGCAACCTGTATTGTGCTAGGCAGGAGGATCACCAGGGCTTTCTGGTGTTACCTTGGGTATGGGGTGTGTAAACCTCTCAGTGTAACGTCTGTCTAGTGACGTTTGGGTAGATGGTTGATTTGATGTAAGACTCCATGAGGGATAGTCCATTTAAATGACCATAACTGCAGCAATCTAAACCACTGATTAAAGTCCACTCAAGTTGAAAGAAATTAGATTTGTCCATTATAATTTTCAATAACAGCTATAACTTTCATATTCCAAGAAATATATAAATTCACTAATTGTTGAATAAACATCCAGGTGAGAGGAGGGTTTACTGGGAAGAGGGAAGCCTTCAACTTTATTCACAAGAATTGTTTTTTTGGCAGCAAAACTTTCATCATGTTTTGCAAGTTTCATCTGTTCTTTAAGATCATCTTAAAATTATAATAGTACAATGTTGCAGGAGTGACTTCCCAGAAGGACAACTATTTCCATGGTCCTTGCTGTCACTTAACAGGAATATTGCCCATAATGTTGGGCGTTGGCTTCTTCCTGTGGTGAACCTGGTAGTTTGATCTACTTAGTGGTTCTGAAATGCACAAATACTCCTCAAGGCCGGGTTGGACGGGGCTCTGAGGAAACTGGTCTAGTTGAAGATGTCCCTGCTCACTGCAGGGGGGTTGGGCTAGATGACCTCTAAAGGTCCCTTCCAACCCATAGCATTCTATGATCTATAAATACTGGAACACCTGAAAGTGGAGACATCTACAAAGTGTCTGCTTTGTTTGTTTTTTAGGCAGGGGATCCTCAGCACTTTCTGAAGATTGGTCCTTTTTCTCTGTGTGGGTTAAAGTACCAAAAGTGTCTGCTACTATAGGAAAAAATAATTTTCCTTGATATTGTCACTTGAAAGGAAAGTTTCACTATTGAGCTTTAGTTACTCCCCACTTTATTTACTTTTTTTTTTGATGGAAAATACGGGAGGAAAGTATCCAGTATTTGTAGAGATACACTTGTGTTGTTCTGCCAGATAGAGAAGCATGAAAGAAAGCATTATGCATAACAAGATATTCTCAGGAGATCTGTTTAGTGGAAGGGCACAGTGTTAGATGTAATTTGTTTACTGAGAGAGCTTCCAACAATAGTGCAATGGACCAGGAAACATCACTGAAGTAATGAGTCCTTTCCTTTTTTAAAGTGGTTACATTTGAACAGTGCAAATTAACCTGCTTTTTGAGGCTGCTGCTTAGGTGAAAGAATTTGCTGACATAAAGACATCCCCCAGCTTACTCCAGCAGCTGAGGCAGAAGATGCAGAGTCTGCGTGTGCATAGGAGAGAAGCTGTTATCTGTAAATCTTATGCGAGTAGCAACCAGGCTGATCTAATCTAGGACCTACTGTAGTTAAATTGTGAGTCTAAAATCAAGCATGTTATACTGTGTATAAAGAAACTACTGTGAATAAAGTTAGCTCAACTGGAAGAGCAGCGTACTTCCTGGGGGAAGAAAAAGAATTACTGCCAATGCTCCGTGATCTCTTCACACAACAGAAATGTCTGTCAGCTATCCCTGCTCACTTGTGCCTGGAGTCCGGGATTTCTGCAGCCCGCTGTTTATCCTCGCAGCTTACTACAGTGATCAGGCACAGATATTATTGGGCATGTTATCTCTGAATAATACAATGTCATTACTGCTGTGTCTCAAACACCGTTTCACACAGCTGGCAATGATGAGCTATGATTTGAGATCTCCAGAGAAATCACTCAGTATCTTGCAAAGGGCGTGTAATTAAGAAGGGTACATGTAGCATGTTTTAGGCAGATGCTATTGGTTATTCATGCTTGACCAAAGCAGAGATGCACATTACAGAATTTCTAGCCAACTCTGCGAACTGTCTGTAAATGACCTCTTTCTTTTTATATTGTGGGGTCTTTGTTAGTAATAAATGCAAAGAGAACCATGTGCTCATCTGAAAATCAACTCAAAAGGAGTATTTGTCAGTCCAGTGTAAAAAGTCATATGGGAGATTTCCATATGCCCTGCTGAGAATTAGGCTCTAGTATCAGTGGGAACTCTGTGCCCAGCTGCCATTTGTCTCTTTTAAAAGAAGTCGTCTTTCCATAGAAACAGTGCTTAACAGTAAACGAATCTAACTTTCTTTCATCTGGTCAACTGAAGGTTCCTCTGAACAAGCATTCTGTTTTTTCCTCTTGACAAATCCTTAGAACATGATTTGGGCAGATAGTTTTGATTTCTTTAAATACTGAAATTGGGCGTGAACAACTAAAACCAGCATATAGTGTTATCTGATGCACTTGAGTCTCCTGATGCAGATATGTAACTCAGCCCTTCTACACAATGTTTTGTTAGCAACTACTATGCCTACTGGTTATAAAGCCAAGTAGTACGATTCATAGTAATGCAAACACCTCTCTGGGATTACTGAATGTCCTCCAGTGAGACCTGCTAACTTGAAATGATCACCTGTTTCTGAAAAACACATCTGCTTTAATGACATTCAGTGTCTCTTTCTTAGGTCTTTCAGTGACTATTTTCATTTCAGTGACTAATGCCGTAAATAACTGTAATCAGAATTATTTGTAATGCTATCCTCTGGTATAACTAGTAACACTATGGTTTTTTGTGTGCCATCGTTAAGTGTATTTTCTGTATAAAAATTATATGAGTATATATTTCTTTCCAAAGTAGAATAAGGCTACCCAGGATTAAGCACTACAGCTTCTGCTTCAGTGTTCAAAAAGCCAAATATTAACATACCTTCTCTTCCTTGTCTTAGCTGGGTTACACAGGAGAAATCAGAAAGCATGCGTTAACCTCCTGCAAGTGAGCCTTTCAAAAATACTCTGCTTCAGGCTGAACCTGGTTTCCTCCGCCTCCTGGCATACAGAAGATGATGGTGACCTCTCAGCAACCTTTGGAGTATTCAATGACATTTAATACTCAATTAAAAACTGTGGTTTTCTGTTTGCCAGCAGATGACGTTACTGCAGATTTCCCTGCGCTTAGCCGAGGGACTAGCTGGGGAATACCAGACATCATCGTAATGTTAGTTCTCTGGAGTGATTTTTGGCAATAGGTAGTGTAAGCCTGTACAGCTATTACGGTTTATAAAGTCATCCCTAATCCTGTTCTTCATATTTTCTCTGTTTTTGCAACTTTAATATTAGCTGGCAGAGAGTTATGAATTAAATCCGTGAGAAAACCAGGAAGCTGGCAGAATAAGCATGCAGGAAAACAGAAAGATGTATTGAAAGTGCACATTCAGTAATTTGCTGCCAGGTCCAACAGCCTGTTTGGTAAAAATAAATCAAGCACAGGCACAGAGAGTAAAATTAAAGAAAAATTCTATGACTTTTCCGGCAATAGCTAATAGCTCTTTATTTTGTTCTACTCATGTCTCTTACTACGAATTTCCCTCTATCTTGCCTTTTGATAAGAAAATCTTGTGAAGGCTAGATCCTTACTGAATTTCCTACCCTTACTCTCGAGTCTGTGACATACAGCTCCTTCTCACCCACATATGGCACTGCAATTTGGAAATGACTACTAAAAAATCCTCAGGAAAAGCGAACTCATTCAGAAGTAACTTATATTGGGGAAGAATGTTTCTCACAGGCTTTGAAGTGGTGTTCTGTTCACAGATGGTCATTGGAGGTCAACAGTGAATTATAAATGCAGTGGATATCTGGAAAATTACCCTTGCTTCTTTTCCTAGTGGTGATGAGGTAGGCCAAGCCTTTGAAAATCACTAGTTAAGTGTAACAATGATTTTTGTGTTTATGTCTTGCAATACAAGTACTCCAAAATGTTCACCAATATTGGTGTAATAATCCCCGGGGAAAATCTCTGTTTAGACTTGCGCATTAAATACACAGGTAAATGCAGATGCATTTGAGCTGGAAAGGGGCTTTGAGGGAGCGTCCTTTTGTCCTTTTTCTTCTCACTAAAATGGTAAAAAGTATATTTAAGTATTTGTGGTGGAAAATAGAAATCTTCACTGTGAAAGCTGTCCCTCCACCCTGTTGCCCCATGAAACTCCAACATGCAGCAGCCATTTGAATGTGCTTCTGCTGTTTCTGTGCATGTGAGTGCCAGAGCACTTCCCTGATGGTTATCAGTCATCTTCAAGTTGTAAACGTGAGGGGCTTTTCCATTTGCACGGGCAACAGACTCTGGTCTGTGACAATTCCGTTCCCAGAAACAATGCGCAGCCATCAGGTGCACATTGTACCTGAAGGTTTGGTTTTTGTTTTTTTTTTTTTTCTTTCTTTTTTTTTCAAAGACGTTATCATGTTATATTTATTTTGATGTATGCTAAATTGCTTCTTTCAGGAGATGTCAAAGCTTCTTACAATTACTGATGCCAATCCTCTTTAGCAGTAGCTCATGACATAGCAACATAAAAGTAGTATCTTATATTAATCTGCAGTAGAGCTGTTCAGCTTCCAAGGGTCTAAAGAAAAAGTGTTTCTTTGAGTTTGATTATTTCTCGCTTCTGCATGCAGAAAGACAAGGAGGATTAGGGAACCAGTTACAAAACACATCAAAATATTTCTGGCTATTAAAAGCAAGACTTAAGTAATACTGCAAACTTAATTCTGAACTGCTTTGTGTTGTTTCCTTATTTAAAAAGTGGAATATGAGATGAAATTGCACTATTAGCAAATTAAAAAAAAAAAAAGACAGATTGGCCAACCAGTCAGATATTCAGTACTTCCAAGTTAAGGATTGATTATTTTGGTCCTGTATTCTGTGGCATTGTCAATTGCAAAGACAATGCCATAAGATGTGGTTCATTCTGGATGTAAAAGTTATTTTGTTACCTATCTAATGCACCATGTTTTGCAACTGAAAAGGTAGCAGCATCTTGTTTCTTTGCCCAGGTCAATAGCTGTTTCTTAGGAGGCTGTCTCATAGAAACTGATTTCAGTTTTTGGTCTTCCTTGCTTTTTGTTTGCATTGGCAACTCAAAGTGAATCTATAGATGCAGGATTTCTCTGTTCTGAAAGGTCTGTGTATCATATTACAGATTATGCCAATTCCCTGTTAAGAGTTGGGTGGAAAGTGGTGATCGCACACCCTAATATGGCAGTGAAAGACTCCAGAAACTGGGATTCGTTGGGAGGCTACTGTGAAGGGAGAGCTGTTTTGTTGGCCATGCTCTTACTCCTGTGTAGGCATCATCTTCAGCTGTGGATAGAGTCCAGGCAAAGGCTGGAAGGCCCTTCCTTCTGACCCAGTACAGAGGCTTCTGTGTGGTGACAATTTCAGTAAGTGGCGGGGGTACTTGACCTCTGCTGTCACTGCTTTCTCAGCTGTACCACAAGGTTTTCGAATATGTGTGTCGACCTGCATGGATTAAGGACTAGTAAGGCTTTGGCAGAAGAATGTGATGGAGCGTGTGCACATCTGCTTACCTGTGTTTTACAGTTGTCCAGGAGCTGAGTCCAACCAACCCGGGCTCAAGCTTCTGATTGCAGGACTGATGGCTGTTCCACCAAAATACCTGTTACGGGAAGACGGGATGGATGTCTTTGTCTATGTTTGTAACTAGAAAGATGGAAAAAATACTCAACCCAGTCTTCTAGGAGTAAGGAAATATAATAATGAAATCTATAATGATTTATTCTGCCATGGATGCTGCTTTTTTTTCTCTGCCCCAAGTAGTTAAACGTGTTACCAAATGGGACTGTTGAATGCTTTCCTGGATGGCAGTAAACCATGGACTTGTCACTTGGGGAGTTGTTCAGGCTGCTTTGGTGCTTTAACTTTGTAGCTAAGACCTCCACAGTCGTCGTACCGCCAAATGTCACACTCAAAAGGCTGGAAGTCAGTGAAGCATCCGGGCCACTCAATATATCAGTGTTTAATTGACAACATGCAAGACCTGCTTGTGATATATAGCCCGATAAAGGGACACACTTTTTATGTTCTGCCAACACAATTGGCAGAATATTTTAGGCACAGATGGCACATTAGCCTTGGACAGCTGGTTCGCTCTCTGCTGTCACATTCTAGGACCATCTAACTAATACTGTCACACACGACCCAGTTCACTGGGTAACTGAGAGGGGTTCTCACGTGTGGCTTTGTGTCAGCCTGAAGGCACATGAAAATCAATCTGCTAGAAGACTGCCTTGAAGAGGTTTCCAAGACTTAGCACCCTACTATGCCCTTCTGGCTGTTCACTTGCTGACCTCTCTCTTTTAGCTGCGTGAGTGTAACCAAAGAGTTTCTGCCTAGTTGTGCGATGTGCACATGTGCAGCCTGCAGAGTGTGGCGCTCTCCTTGTAGTGTCCTCTGCTTTGCATCTGCACAAATGTGGATTATAAAAACAAAAACAAACAGCGAGAGGCAAAACGCGCCTATGTAGCATGTATTTCTTTCAGGCTAGAGAATGAGTAGGGATCACTGGAAGGTGTCTATTTTTAAAAATTTATCCTTAATACTTAGCAGAAAAAAATGAAGAATACATGGTAGAGAGGCAATATATAGTGACAGTGTAAAGGATACGTAGCTGATAGCAAGTATAAAAGAACAGAGGATGAAGTAAAACTTCAAATGCTGTTGGAAAGGAAAAAAAACCGCAAATGTTTTCTGGAACACAGTCAGGCAGGAAATGTCTGAGGTGGAAAGCTAAAAGCTATGTTTATTAGTGGATAAAACACATTTTTCACATCAGAAACTTGGTATTTCAAGGTATGATCCCAATAAAAGTACAACAGTTTTATTTTTCTAAAGCATAGGAAATATGAGGTCCATAATTTATTACTGTCCTATCAGAGCTTCACTGACTTCGCTGCAAACAAACCACTGTGCAGAAAGCCTTTAAAATGTATTTTGTTATACGACATCAGATACAGAGTCTTAAGAAGTGGTGATGGGATTAGGACTAGCTTTTATTGATGCCAAGCAACTAGACCAGAAAACTGGAGTTTTGTGTTTGTCTAAAGCCGTAACTTAAATAAGGTAGAATACAGTTTGTTGTAGAACAATGCTCTGGGATTGTGGAGAGGTAACCAACCAGGGGATGTGTGTGCACTGGGAGGGAGGAGACTTCACCCTAGCAGGGGAGCACTGGGAGAACACCCACTTGTCCTATCCCTGCTCTCTTCTGTAAACAAAGCTTCACTCTCTCCATCTGGAGAGCAGCTCGCTTTGTCTTGGAGCAGGGAAGACATGGATGTGTGCACACAACATGATGTTCATGATATTCAGGGGGTGACAGAGAAGGGTGTCTTGATCCCAGTCCCGTGTAGCAGATTGCAGTTAACTGAAGCTCCAAAGTATTTAGGCATTACTTTTAAAAATTTTGTGCTATTTTTGCGGTTAGTGATAACAAAAGGTAGACTGAACAGCTGTTGAAGTTCAGTTATTTTCCAAATTAGGACTATAAATGAAGGCTTTAATTTGGATGTTCCCTACAATGTTATCCGCTGTTTTCATGAGGGTTTACCCCCAAAAGCAAGAATCTTATTGGGCTGGAGAAAACTCCTGCCTCTAAATATGCTATGAAGTTCTTCATTTAACATGGCATGGAAGCAGATAGCAGTTCAACTCTGTTTTAAGTGAAATCAGCATTAAAGTTCCAATCTGCAGTGGGGGGGAGCATATTTAGGAAATCTCTCTGACCTGTATTGTGTGTTACATGCCTCTGTGGAACTGCTATAGAAGTTGCAGGCTTTAATTTTAACGGATTCTTGAATATTTCAATGTGGGATGTGTAGAGATGGATTTGACTATGGAATCAGATTTCAGTTGTATTTGAGTTGCTTGCAAGGGAGGTGCAGATAGGAAGTAAAAACAGCTTTTGTATCTGCTTTTAGAGTCTCTGAAAAATATTTCTCTGTAAGATGTCCAGTATTCATCTGTTGCATGTATTACCTGATTGACCAACTGTCTCCTAATAACATTTTTGAAGACTGCATCAGGGTTAGGTAACCTTTTTAAGACTTTGTGCTATTATAGCACAGTAAAGTACATCCCACTGATTTAGCATCCCAAAGGATTTAATAATCTATAGGTAACAAATTAGTGTCAATCAACAGCCTGTTTGGATAATAACGATCAATTAGTGTCGAGATTGACATTGATGTGCTTCAGAATCCTGGTATTTCATTTAGCAGCTGAGGACCTTTGTGCAGCGGAGTATGAGAATCTGCCATAGCTTCAGTAAAGTGGGGAGTGTTGTCAACCGCAGGCAGGAGTTAATAAATACTGATTTGTTCCCAAGCTGAGCAGGTGGGCTTGGGGGCCGAGGGGAAGTTTGTGTTTGAGTCGCCTGAGAATCCTGCAAGTGAAATGACCTTCCCCTCCCATTTGTTTTTTCCATTTCCCTCCTGTCTGCTTCCCATAGTATATAAACAGTGGGGAAATGCTGATCAGCTAGATCCATCAAATGTGAACTGTAATTTCAAGTCAGGCCATTATCCAAAATTAAAGCATATGTGGCAAAGAAATTAGCAGTCTGCCACGGAGATGCAGGTTCGTACTGCACACCTGGAGGTGTTATCTGCCTTTCGTGTTCTCTGCTTTCCAATTAGGCAATAGATAGCCTCGAGTAAGTGTGGACATGGACGTAAACCATCATTTTGAGCTTGTTTGCTTGTTTCTGATGCTGAAATGAAATATTTTATCTACATTGAAAACTAGACATTCCATTTTGTTTAATTGCATAACAGTACTCCTGATTGCATGTGAGCCATAGACAAAATCATTAGCAAATGTATACACTTCTTCAGTATACTTACTGGCTTGATAGTTATTGTTTCAACTCATATCCTCATCCTTTGATATCATTGAAGCGATGGCAGAGATCATGAAAGCACTTGTTCTAAGCTTTTATTCAGGAAGGGAGTTGTGCTTCTTACTCTTAATGAAGGTGGATAAGAACCATGCATCTGAGGTACTTGAAAACATCAGTGTCTTTAAACGCTCCATGTACTGTCTTTCTGAGCACAGGTGGAAGAGTAGTGGAGTTTCCATTCAGTGGCCAAGGAAAAGTTTACTTAATTTTAAGAGTGGGTTATTTTCTGATGCCACTTCATTCTGAAGTTTAATCCTTTTATCTCACCTTTTCCTTAAATATGGCAGCTTCTAAATGAAAAACCCAACAAACCAACAATTAGTTAAAAATACTCTAAAGCTTCAGTATTTACAAAATAAAAAATAATTTATATGAAACATTGGCAATTTTACTTTTCCAATAATTTTTAGTGCAGCTAATTGGAACTTTTTTGTCTAACTGACTGGCATTGGGCAGGTTTTGTTGTTGTTTTGTGGTTTTGTTTTTTGTTTGTTTGTTTGTTTTTGATTTTTTTAAAATGGGACAGTATTGCAAAACAAAAACCCCTGTGCTGTCTTTGGGACTGAACTGAATTTCTTAGTACTTAGAACTTATTGGTTATCTGTACGAATATTTTTATCTCTAGCTCCTGCTGAGGTTTGATTTGGAGGTTTTGCTACAGTGCGAGAAGAGTGTCATTTGGTGAAACCAGTTCTCCCAGATTACTCTGGCAGGAATATTATTGCTGTTTGGGCTTTGCACTTGCTGAGCAAGACTTTTATATAAATTGGTGTAGTTCCATTAAATTACACTGACCTGTCCCTGAAGAGGACTTTATTTTTGTATAGTATTATATTTAATAATTTTCCGTGCTTTCCACTCTCTCTAGGTGTGGAGTGGCAGCTTCATAACGTGCTCCTCACCTCAGCCAAGGTTTTGCTCTACTCTAAGGAAGCTATGCAGTATAGAGAACCTTACTGTACTGTGATCGAGGAATGCTTGAGACTCCAGGTTGCTGTTGTCATCCAGCGCTGAACATCCATATTACACTAAAAAGGAGCACTTGTTCATTTACTCAGTGCAGTTCCAGGCTGCTGACACCACACGTGTGCTGGTGCAGCAGCCAAATGTGGGGCTTTGCTGGGAAGAACCTTTGCACCCTCCACAGAGGGACTCCATGTCACCTTTCTGTCCAAGGCCATCATGGCAAGGACTGGCAGCACAGCTGGAGCTGGTACAGATTGTGGGCTCTGGCATATAGCAAAACATTGCTGCTGTTTTGGCCTCTAACAAAGGAAATGTTCATAACTGGCTTGGGCTTGGCAGTTTGCGGGTATCCTGGGTTGCCCTGCGTTAGTAGAGCAGGGAACATTTCCCTTCCTGAGGAAGTACTCAGACAAGAGTTGACTCCAGCTGAGCTGTTAAGATTTTTGCCAAAGGGGGGACTGTGTTTTCAATGAAAGTTCACTCCAGGTGAAACTTCAGAACCATATTGATCATCTCCCTGATTTTCATACAGGCTTTTCTTTCCTCATGCTACGGTAGTTAGCTTAGGAAAAAGAGTGATGTGTCAGGGTTTGTTTCGTTACATTTGGACACCTTACCCAACTATTCTTGTCAAACAAAAAAATGAAGTAAAATCTAGAGTAGATGTAGAGTATCTTGTAATGACAACTTTAAATCACTGATCTAATTAGTGAGCACTCCCTGGGGACTCATTAGAATTATAAAAGCATTGTTGTCAGTTATGCAGTGGTTGGAACATGTCACGTTTTGGGCAGTTCAACAATACTACCTTGAAGAAAAGAGTTTTGCAGCCTTTAAGAATTTTCTGTAGTTTGGGAGAAAGCGCAAATTGCAGTGTCCTAGAAATCCTTTATGAATTGGGCCTTATGTTCATTCTTGTAAATAAGGAGGGTTTTGAGTTTATATGCCACACTCTAATAGGTACATAGTGACTGCTTAATGGGATTTACATTCACTCAAACAAAATTAGGTTGGTAAAAGACAATACAACATGCTGAAATGTAAATGGGACTGACGGCAGAATTAAATGTTTGTGGAAACAGGGCAGCAGATCTATCAAGAGCTAATTAGACAGAGAGTTCAGAGACAGACTTGGAAGTAAACAGCACTGACAAAGAGAGGAGGAGAGCAAGAAAGAGAGAAAATGGAGCCTTTGTGCAGCGATGAAAAGGAGTTATAAACAAGGTTATTTAAATTGGAAGGTCTGATGGAGCCTATCCCGTGAGAAGGACTTAGTCTTATCCGAACCTGTTGATTAAGACAAGTTGAATGGCAATTTTGGTAACTGCTTCTATACGTAAATACTTACTCTTTGTTACAGTTTGGTGTTCATGGTATCTTCCTCTGATACACTCTTTCATCACACTATAATGTTTTCATTTGCTGTTCAGGCTTTCTCTGATACCTGTTTAAAAACAGACTTTTGTCAAAATATTTCCAGCAGCTGGAGGAAGTCTGGAGAGGGGCAGCAGAGAAGACAGGAAGATTTAGGTTTTTCCTGTTCTCTGCAGGCGTGTGTGCATGGGAGGAAGGCACCCCTGCGGATAGCGATCAGGTGAAAATGATGGCGTCGGCGCAAGGGCAGACTGTATAAACTTGGCACGTCAAGGATCCTGTTTGCCTGACATGCAGTCAGCTATGGAATCTGGCTTTACTGCTGCATCTGGCGCAGCCACTGCCTTTTGTAGGCTCCTATTGTCAAATGATGGAAGCAATATCTGTTTAAATAAAAACACTCATATATTTAGTTCACAAAGGCCGGTCCCTAAATTCAATGGGATCAAGGTTGAATTAAAATCAATTTACTGTAAGGAAACATGCAAAATCATTAAGAAATCAATTGCTGAGGTTTTTCAGTAAGTTCTGTTTAATCTTCATAACTTCTTTCGAACTTAGCTTAAGAAATTCTCCCTCTGGATAAGAAATAACATGGTAACTTTGTTGTGATTTTACATTTATAGAAGGATAGTTCAGGGCAGACCATGGCATTTCAGTTACCGTCTTTGGCAAATCCCGATTTGGGGTTATTTTTGTTGTTTTTATTTCTTTGCGCTGGAAATGGATGGGCCTTGATGAATTTTGCTGGTGGGTGTTACACAATGAAGTTTATGTTTGGAGGGGATCAGAAAAACCCTTGTGCTTTTTGGCTTTTGCTTAAAATGGGAGAATCGTCCTTTCTCTTTTGACAGCAGAGCTGGGATTATAAGCATGTAAGACTTGGGACCAGATGCCATGCTGGTTCATCTGACAAAAAGCGTTATTTTTCCAAGGGGGCTATAAAGCCTTGTTATGAGGGGCTGGTGAAGCAGGAAGAAGGGGAATCCCATATCTCAGGGCTTTTCCTTGAAATCTGAGCACAAATTTCCACTGGCTCTGAAAGCCAGATCAGATAGGAGCAGGGCTTTCTGAGTGCGTGTAGCATCTGATGACATAACTCTAGTTTCAACAGAAATAAGCAGTAGAATCTGGCCTTGTTTGCTCAGAGATGCTGACTCTGGTAGGTAGTATTATTTTATCCCCGAAGGAGTGTTATTTGATGAAAGACATCTGGGTTTTTGTGTCAGGAGGATGGAGCCTGTGCTGGGTCCCAGAGCTGTGGGATAGGGAAGATGGGTCTCTGGCTGCAGACCCGGCTCAGGCCGGGGCTCCCTGCTGCTTCCTGGGGTGAGCTAGGTACAGGTCATCCCTGCAGAGTTACTGCAGCAAATCCTCCTGCATGTCCTCCCTTTACCCTCAAAAGAGAAAGCAGAGAACTACACACTTAAGTCCTAGAAGAGCAAGTCTTTCACCCAGCTACCAAATCTTACTGATTTGAAGTAGACACTTCAGTGTCTTCTAGATGTCAGCTAGACCCCTCAGCTGTCAGAGGTATGGTTTTCTGGCAAGGATGATTGTGCATACTGCTCTCTTCCTCTCTGAAGATTTCAAAACACTTTTGATGCAGAGTAAAACTGAAGGGTGGAGGACAGCGGGAAGAAGGTATTCGCTGGGCCCAGTCCCAACCACCATGAGGTGATGTGCCTTAGCTCCCTCTGTGGTCACTGGGCATGAGAGGTTCCCACAGAAGATGATCTGGAGCAAAGCCCTAGCTTTGTAGGCTCTAGGTAGCTGATTTTTCTTCTGCTCCCCACATTTCAATACCGCCTTTGCATTGGTAAGAATAGAGACTGGGATATGCCATGTGCCCCATAATGAACTGGTATATAGGAGGTGATTTTTTTTTTGGTTGGGTTTTTGTTTTCCGTTTGTTTGGGGTTTGTTTTGTTTGTTTTTAAGTAACTTAGTGGTTTTGTTGTGATGCTGAAAATCCATGCTGCATAGAGGTTCAAGTTACACAAAGTGTTATAACTTTCTCCTTTCCCTGGAGTAATACTGCTGCAACACTCAAAATTATGTGTTTTTTTTATTTCATCTGTGGATGTGGAATTCTCCAGGGAAAATAACCTGGGCTGGTTGTGGTGGTTAGCCATCAGAAATGGATTACATTCTTCTTTTTTCCCCCGCTTAATGTTCTGGCAAGTATGGGTCACAGGTAGTTTCTTTGCCTTGACTGCATTAGAGCAGCATCCTTGCATCTGAGAAGGTCTGTGGGAAAATACTGACTTCCATGTTCACTTGATTACAGTTTAAAAATGAAAGGTCTGCATTTCGGCACCGACAATGAAAGCGCAGGGATGCTTCTGAACCCTTCTTTTTGGTGTCCAATGGAAAGAGAAGGGTAAGCTTGTGTGTTTTGGAGAGGCTTTGATGGGCCTAGGTTTTCATCAGGGAACAGCTAGAGCGCGAGTCTGGTGACCGAAGGGAAGATAATGGTGGAGAGAGGAGGTCTCTGGGGTATTGTGGTCATGCACTCGCTCTTTCCAAGTCCTTGGGCAATATCCTCTGAAGAAACTTTATTTGAGGAAGGATGCCTATGCTTTAATGGCAAGGAAGAAAGAATCCACAGGTAAGAAGCCGAAACTTGTTATGTAGTGAATCTGACAGATCTCTTGCTGTAATAATAATAGATTATAATAGTGGACAACACTAGTCATGCAGTGTAAATTTGGCAGAAGCCTTAATATATGTTGTTACTTTGCTCATAACTGTCACCAAGCTTGTGATTGACTGCAGAAGGATAAAAATCACACACCCTGTCACCTTGCTTCAGTCCTAATAGAGCTGTTGACAAATTATTTTCTTGTTTCTTGGGTTTCAGCTGAGGAATGCAAAGCAGCAACTCAGAATTTCTAAGGGTATTTCAACTAGCTGTTGGAGCGGATCCAGAGGAGGGACACAAAAATGATCTGAGGGCTGGAGCACCTCTCCTATGAGGAAAGGCTGAAAGAGTTGGGGCTATTCAGTGTGGAGAAGAGAAGGCTCCATGGAGACCTTATTGCAGCCTTCCAGTACCCTTTTTACGAGGGCATGTAGTGACAGGACAAGGGGTAATGGCTTTAAACTGAAAGCAGGTAGATTTAGATTTGATCTAAGAAAGAAATTCTTTCCTGTGAAGGTGGTGAGGCACTGTCACAGGTTGCCCAGAGAAGCTGTGGCTGCCCCCTCCCTGGCAGTGTTCAAGGCCAGGCTGGAGGGGGCTTTGAGCACCCTGGTCTAGTGGAAGGTGTCCCTGCCCATGGCAGGGGGGGTTGGAACTACATGATCTGTAAGGTCCCTTCCAACTCAAACCATTTAATGATACCTTTTTCACAACAACAAATAGATTTGCTATTGTTTGCTGGAAAAACGTGGATAAAAATATTAGTGCTTAAGAAATACAGCTTGTTGGTTTTCATTTCTGGTTTTCAGGAAGATCCAGAGTTGTCCAATGACAGTTTTTTTTAGAAGAAATTACTATCTCTGACCTGGAGTTGCAATGAATACTTTGTCTTGCTTGTCCTCTGCTAGCCTTGCTGTCTTGATGTAGGATCGGCTCCATGCTGTGACCAGATGAGAGCATACGTGTTGCAGATCACACGAATGCTGCAGACCAGATATGAAAAGCAATGCCTGCTCTTAGCGCTTCAGCTTCTTAATACGTGCCATTATTTGTGAATGTCTTGTCTGGAAGCCTTAAACAGCACTCTCTGAAATCTAAAAATGCGCTAGCCAGAATAAAGGATGGTGGTGTTAGCAGTCTTTTGGTGTTCAGAACCCAACTTTAAAACTCTGTTTTACTGGGTAGGAAAAGGTTTGGCTTGGATCTATTCAGTTGTTTTATAGATTATTTTCTCTAAAAATATAACGTCTAATTTTTGTCCTGATCTGGATCGACACCTTTCATGACTGAAGTAACCTCTGGTTCAGTTCATTCTGTGAAATGGAAAGATAAGTATTGTTTTGGTAGGGACGTGCTTTGAGATCTTGGGCCCGGCTTTGCATGCGGTCGGTGTCTGAAGCCAGTCACTGCTGTAGCAGGCTCCTGGGGAATCTTAAATTGTTTTATTACAGTGTTTTGAGGTTTTATACAGATTGTTTCTGTGGGAAGTAAATATTTGTCCTAAAGTTTCACTCTCCTCAGTAGTTTTTTTTTTTTGTACATTTAGAACATCATGAAATGCATTAAGAAATCATTTCTTTTATGAAATTTGCACTGTTATGCATGCTATATAATTTTAGTGCAGAGATATTTTTCCAGCGTGAGGTCACTATTTTATGTGCAAGTTTCATTTTATTTCATGATAGGAGAATTTTGAAAACTAAGACTAAATTCTTGGATGTAAAAATCTGCCAGTTTGAATAATCTGCCCATTTTGAGTTTTGACTTCACAAGGCTGCGCTGTGCTGAATGCGTGGATTGCTCCACTGTTATCTTCTGTGGTATTCTAGTAATACAAAATTGTATTGATTGATTATAGTTGCCAGATGCGACTACTGTACAGGCATACTCTTGTTTAAAATTTCAGGTGTAAGCAGATTTTAGTCTGTGGCTTCTCATGTCCCTCCTAGCTCGTTTCCTGTCTGCTCCCTCCCATCTAGCACCCTTGCCTGCTCCCTCACGTGATAAATAACGCTGTCTTATCAAGGTCATTCAGAAAAGCCCTTTTTACATATCTCATAAATTTTAGCCAGGTGCCACCGATGTGAGATTAATGTAATGGCACTATAGCAAGCACTCAGGCTTGTCTTAATTATGCTAAGGTTGCCGGTTCACCGTTTCTCTTCATCTGTCTCCCGCTTTAGGGAACACTAAACGCTATGTCATTAGATTGTCTGTTCCACAACATTGGCCCTTTGCATTTACAAAGTCATCAGATGGCTTGTGACCTAGCTTTTCTAAGAAATTAAATTAAATAAATAGTAAATAAATAGTGAAAACAAAAAATTAAGCAGAAAATGAGCCTGCTTGGGGGCAAGGGCAGATGGGGAGAGCTGAGGGGGCTGGAGAAAGGATTGGGGCAGTTCTTCAGTGCTGTAGGCTTTGAGGGATCAGGGCTTGCTGGCAGGACTGTTATTTTTTGGATACTCTGCCAGGCACGGCTGTTAGATACTTCCTTTTAATGGTATAAACGTATATGCCATTGTATGTGTCACAGGGTCTGCAATGGAAAAGGCTGCAAGCTTGGGGTTTTTTCCCATTTTATTCTATTTTTTTAATTTTATTTTTCTTTTAGAAGTTAAGAATCCTCTACTGTAGAGTCAGTGTTTGGGGAATCTGTTGGCAGAGGGGCTCCCGTGTGTTCCCTGAGGCTCAAACCGTCATTGGATGTTTCTTCCCAAGGCTCTGGGAACGGGAGAGAATATAGCAGAGTCCCATGACAGTGTGCCAGTGATAGCTTGACGTCCTGCCAAGGTAAAGCTCCTGCTGGGGCAGGGAACCATTCCCTCCTACATCTAGGAGATTATGAGAAATATTTCATGGACATTTGTTTCTTTCCATCTGCAGGTGAAGTTTAGCAGCCTGGAAAAGGCCAACCTTGATTTTTATTTTATTTATTTTGTGCTTTGTGGCCACATTGAAAGAGACATTTGTTTCTCGTCTGAGCATCCTCTGCAGGCTTTCCAGGGAGGAGAATTTCAAGATAATCGGCCAGGACTAATTGATGCCCCAGTTTTAATTTCTTTCTACTAATAAAAAATAAATGCCTCCAAAGGGACTGAACAAGCCTTGTGTCAGAGCAGTTGAGCTTGTGGGTTGTACGGGGAGTGGGGGAGTCTCAAACTTTACCATGAGAAAAGAGAAAACAGGTATCTGGTATAGTTCAGTAGCAGCTACTGAAATGTGCTAAGATGGCTCACTCTTGCTTTCTCCAGAAGTATCTGAAAATTAACGTGGGTATTGGATATGAGATAAATTTATCTGTTGGTTGCGTGCTCTGCGTAGCAGGTCAGCTCTTAACAATTTCAGCTACCAGGGCTAAATTAAAGGATTGTGCTCCCTCTACTTTGTAGCAGAAGACATATTTTACATGTTTTAAAACATTGTGAGAATGTTTTAAAAAGAAAGTTAAAAAAAAAAAAAGTATTCAGCATAAAGAAGGGCATTATGTGAGGCACAGAAAGCCAGGCAGAGCAAAGCAGTCATGCTCTGAATAACACACAGGGCTCACCCTCTTTCAAGCCCACTAAGCAAAGACGAAGGACCTGATGAAGAAGTAATGAGAATAACTGAATTTTTTCTAGCGTCATACACAAAGCTGCTGACTTACAGCACTCATGTGCTAGTGGTGCCAGCCAAGACCCTCCACGAAGAAGCGAGACTCTGTTCATGGTTGAGGTTCAAAAGGGAGAGAGTGCAGAAGTGTGGTGTGCTAACGGGGCTTCTCCCCTATTGATGCTGCTGCCATGAGAAGTAGTCCTGTGCGAACATCATCTCCTCTGGCTGGGTTTCCTGAGCTACCCCGCTACAGTTGTACCTTCAGGCATCATAGGGCTTGCCAGGATCTTGGGATCCCTGACTCGTTTTCCCTGCTGTTTGTAATTAATGCAACTGCCACCTGTAACACGGGGTGCTTTCCTACTAGGAGGGAAAGCACTGGTGGTGCATATCTGACCTTTTAAAAATCAAGTGCAAAACTTTGTCTTTTTGAAATATACCGAAGCTAATCCCTTCAGTCTGAAACTGCAATTGCTAAAGGCTTTCCCATATAGACTGTGAGTCACTTAGTGGTTGCTCCATCAACTATCAGTGGCTCCAAGGCATGGATCAGGTATCTGTCACTTTGGTGTCTAAGCGCCGGTTCAATAAGGTAGGCATGGGATATTAGCAATTACCAATAACATGGGAATTACTGCTGTCACTTTGATAATTTAGAGATAAATGTTTTTAAATTTTGTTTAGCCAATAGACATACTATGGTTGACTGTCCAAGGAACACTTTTTTTTTTTTTAAGCCTTTAAATATTGTTTTAAATTCAATTGCAGTGTGCATGTAGGCAGCTTAGTTGAAAGTGTTTGAAAAATAATACTATCACCTCTGTTCAGCTTCAGTCTCCTGCCAGCATAATTCCAGTAGAAGCTCCTGTCTGCAGTAGAGTTGACTAGTTGCTCCCAGACATGATAACTGGAAATGTGGTATCTAGTAATGATCTGTGCTGTTGCATTATCACAGCATTATAATGAAAATAGCTCCTGTCACCACAGTAGGAAGCACATCTATGACTTCCTCTAAAATGTCTACGAGATAAACAAGGCTGTGACAAATCCAGCCCTAATGGCACATTTCAGAGCGTGGAAGGTCTTGTGATATCAGCTCCTCTTAGTGGGAGAAGATTTATTTTCAAAAGTGATTTATTAAGGTGAAATTAATATGCTCCTACACAGCTTGAATTTCAAGTTTGTTTTGTTTGTCTGCTAGACAAGGAGAAATCCCACTTTCTTGTTTCTGTGAGTAACATTATTGCAGAAACATTTAGGGACAGGTTTAGATGACCATATTCTGGTAAGCGTTCCCACAGAAGCCAGACTCCTGTGCCAGACTACCAGAAATTTGGGCTGGTTATATTGTTCTTCTCATAACTCATGACTTTACTGCAAGGACTAGTGATAAGCATGTGAACATCCATCCTGATGGCCCTTGGAGGAAGACTGAAGCAAAAACATGGACTTCGTTGCCTGATCCACCTGCATTTTTCAGAAGTGAAGGGATGGGGAACGAAAAAACTGGGGTAAGTAGTTGTAAAACTAAAGGGAAATAGTGCAGTGCCTTGTTTTTTTGGTAGAAGCTGAAATGTTTGAAAATCAGTGTGGACAGATGTGCTTTAAAATACCGTTATTTTTCACTGAAAATTTTCAGGCTTGTGGGGGTTCTGTATTTACCCAACTAATTTACTGCTTTGATTGGTGCAGTAATTGCATGTTTAAAAGAAGAAAGTTGCTTCATTTAAATTAAAATTTTATCTCTATTTCAAAAAGCTTGTGAGCAAATTGGGTGGGTCTGGGTCTTTTCTTTGCCCACCACCACATTCCCGTGTTGACTGGGTCTTTCAGAGCTGCTTGCCCTTACAAAGCAGAACTTCTCTCTCTGCTACCCAGCCCTCCCCCTGGTGATAAAGTCAACCTCTTTTCTGATGCTGTGTCGTTATTTCAAAAGAGAGGCTGGGAGAAGACATCAGTGGAGAAGCTGCTGAAATGCTTGCTGCAGTCTACAGTGCCTTTTTTGGCTCTTGGAGTGAAAGACATGCCAAGCTTAAGCATTTCAAGTGAAAGGGGGGGGAGGGGCGGGGGGGACGGAAGGAAGTGAGGAAGTGGAAGGACCACCAGCTCCAAGTCTTTCCAGCTGTGAGATGATTTTGAAACCACGTTCACTTAGAGGGTGCTGGAGTTAAAAAATGAAAAGTGCTTTTTCAGCAAAGTGCACCATAAGGTCTGCAGGGACCGATTAGCACAATGGCTCTGTGTGCTATATAGTAAATGCTGCTTCAGTGGTTACTGTAAGATAGGCTATGAAGGTGAGACAAGTTGAGTTACTCAAGCCCCTGTGGTTGACAGTTATCATTGTATTAAAAGGTAGAGGAGCTCTGATTTTACTTAATTGGCAAAGACAGCAATCGATCAATTGGACAGTTTAATGCAGAGTTTTTTTGTTGAACGGCTTGTAACTTCATGAGGCATTTTTGTGTAGCTTTATTTTCCCTTGCTAAGATATATTTAGTCAAAACTGATGATGGCCTGCTTTGATCTTTGCCATACATGGGTGAGAGAGAGGGAAGGGGGTTAATTTTAAACGAGCTGGAGAGGAGCAGAGGCAGCAGGGTTCTGCTGTGGATGTGAGATGCTGCGTCTGTTGTGGGTAGGGGTGGCACTGTATAGTCTTCAGAGACTGACTGAATTCACCTGGGTACTGAGAGCAAGCCCTCAGCCCATGAACAACTTGATGATCCCAAATTAGGGCCAAAGTATTGCTGTTAACTTCTTTGAGGAGATTGGAACTGCCCTTCTGGCATGTAACTTTTTTTTTTTTTTTTTAGAATGGGGGTTGTTTTAGAGCTGCCTCAAGCATAACTTTGACTTGGGTGGGAATTTGCACTCAAATAGATGCTTTGTTTATGTATTTTCTGTGTGTCATCTTTGGTAGCACAAATCTGATTTCACTTGTGATCGTAAAGCAAGAGCTATATAAGAAATACCTATGAGAAGAAAAATCCATTTTAAAGTACTTGTGATTCAGTTTAGGCTGCGAAATAGAGGAGGGCTTTTAACTGGCTAAAGAGTGAAGCTCTGCATCAATTTCGCATTAGGAGTGCTGGGAAGAGACGTCCTGGCAGCTTTCTGTGTGAGCTAGAAAAACACGAGGCAGATTCTGTACCCTGATCTGTCCTGCTGGGGACTTGCCCAGAGGACTTGAGGGGCTTCAGTCCTTCTCGAACCAACTATTCAGAGCTGGGAAGGTCGTTCTTGATTTTGTGTGAGTTATTCATGCAAATGAAAGTTATTTTTGGTGCAGGTTACCCAAGGTCCAGGTATTTCAGATGGCCTAAGGAGCCTCTTCTCCCTCATTGTTGTCTCACATCCCTGTGCCAAGGTGCAAGCACAGAAGGCCTGAGCAGGCACGGCGAGGAGCAGGAGTCAAATCTGGGACATGACATGCAATCAATGGCCTGCAGAGCCTCCGAGAGATGTCACTTCAGGAAAAGTGCTTGGTTAAGCACTCTGTGCCAGGGAGAGTAGCATCCACCTTCTTGTGTCTGCAGGCTGGCAGATGAAAAGGGGACTTCTGTGCATGCAGCGAGGTCATATACATCTGAGAAAACTGAGCAGCCATGGATCATTTCCCCGAGCAGCCCTGGGTTAGGGCAAAGCCTCCTTGTAGAAGAAGAAAATGAATCCTAGAAATTCGTTTGGTATTATTAGCAGAGAGGGCATCAGAACATATATGCAGAAGAGGAAGAGATTGTGGGTGGATGTGGTGTCTTAATTGCAGTGCTTCCTGGCTTGACCGTAGTACAATGTGTTTTTCAGTAGGAAATATCTATTAACACATGCGTAAAAACAAAGACATAAATAATAAAAAACATAGCAAATATATATGTTTATCTGAAAAAATACTTCTACTGCTTATTTACACTCTATGTGTTGTGAGCTATGTTTACGGGCTGTCTCTTGCAGAATTTACTGGCATAGAGGCAAGCAGTCTCTGCTCAGGTACACAATTTTCTTACGTGTTCCAGGTCACAAAGACAGTGACCCAATATATGTTAAAAATAACAAAAACCTGTACAGGGTAAAATGCTGCTATAAGTAAAATGATGTCTGGAGCATGCAGAAACTGGTGAATTGCCAGCAAGAGAGACTCATTCCCTTTCAGTTTCCTTCCTCTTGTGTTTTAGTGGGCTGTGTGGTGGGTGCCTATTCCACCAAGCTAATGAGCCCAGTTGCTGCGAGTTTGGCAAAGTCCCTGGCTTGTGCTTGGTTGGCCATATGTGTGTCTAAAGTAAAGCTCGGCATTAAATGCTTAAGGTTTTGCTATGGTGGACTTGGGGTGTGGAAAATGTATAAGGTGAATTTCTGCTTGGGAAGGCAGATGGTTGTTTCCTTTTGGTTTTAGAAAGACTGAATGAAAACCTGCAGAAAAGTTCTTGTCTGGGGCTGGAGTTACCAAAAGCAGCTGATCTTGATACTGAGTTCTTGCTGATTTATCCAGGGTAAATAATGACCTCTTGTTTTCAAGAGATTGCATTTGCCTGCAGATGCAGAAAAGGGAGGGAAGTTACTTCATTTAAACAGACCTTTTGTTTTAAACTATATGTAGAGAGCCTTCCTATTGCTCACTTCTTTAATCAGGCAACTTTTTTTAAATCTTATTTTGACATTTGTGTTGGAATTAACATGATTGGCAGCAGAATCCAATAAACGAGATTTTCAGAGGTATTGCTGTGCCACTAAATGAACCTTTGCCTGCAGTTTGAGTTGGCAGCACTTGTAGAGTTTTGCATCAGCTGGATTTTATTGTGTGGGGAGATGGATAATCAAAAAGGGAATCGCACGTGCCTGCAAATTAAACATTTTGTTTGGAGTGCTTGCTTGCCATTGAACAGCAGTGTAATGTCAGGGAGAGAAGGCGGGGGTACACGAGCCCAGTGCGCCGAGTGCTAAATGCCTCGTCGTACAAAAGCAAAATGGCAAATGTTCAACAATGCAGTTGTGTCAAAACAAATCAGATCATGAGCAGCACCGGCTTGCTTTGCTTTATTTGCAGGGAAGTTTTTCTCATCCCTGCCTCACGATTAATGCTGCTGATAAGTGCAGGGGGAGTTACTGTGTACAGCTAATGTGTGCTTTACCACCTGTTTGAATATTAACTTCCTAGCAGAGATGTTTTTGACACTTACCCCTTTGCAAGCCTTCAAGAATAAGTTGTGATACTGCTACACAAATGCTGTAATTGATTTAATTGCGTCAGTATGTGCTTTTTTTCTGCCTGTTGCATTCAGAAGGCATTGTACTGTGTAGAGAAGAGATGCATCCAGAAGTGGATATGACCTCTCTTGTGCCGGGCCAGGAGCTTCAAAATCAATGGGTCACGCTCTGCTTCTTGGATATAGAGCCAATCCTACTGAAGCATGCAATGCTAATTTGTCTGAATATTGATAATGTGTTGGGAGACATCCTCCTCCTCCCACTCCCCTACCTCAATGGACCTATTGATCTTTTTGTTGTGATTCTGTAATTTGTAGACCTCGGTCTGGTTGTTAAAGAAAATTATCTACTGAGCAAGCTGATTTTCAGTGTAAGATTTTAATACTATGAGGGAGTGGAAGCAGCACAAATCTACAGCGTTTCTCAGTTGTGTGTGGTAGGACATGGCATGAGCCCTGTCCCTACCAAGTTGTTTTTGATGTGTTGAAATTCTTGGGCTCTCTGTGGCGATGAGGGTAGTTAGCCTGTGCATGCGTGTGGGAGTCAGGCACTTCATTTCTGTTTGTTTTGATTAAAAAAAAAGAAAAGGGCTGGTGTTATTAATGCAAAGCCATATAACTCAGTTTTGCTGTTCTTATCTGGTGTATGGACGAGCTTCACCTAGCGTTTGCCTGCTTGTATGTTCCCTAGATGCATGTTCACCCAAGGGGTGCTGAGCTGGGCTTCTCCTGCAGCTGAAGGTGGGGTTCAGCAGTAGCTTTCCCCCCCCAGGCACTTGCCCTGCTGCAGCTCTGCACACATACTGCCTGTTCTCTGGATGCTCCGCTTACCCCTAGAAAAGCTAATGCTTTTAAAATGCGAGATGCCAGGTGGTTGGTGTTAGCAACTACTGCAGGAGGGTCGTTGGAAGCACTGACGTGTTGTGGTGTTTCCGGGGGGCAGTTTTGTGGCTATTTCCAAAGGGCACAACAGAATATTCTGTAGTTCAGCTTTGTCCACGTTCCTTACCACAGCTATGCTTTTAGAAAGAATAACACGTTTTAAGGTAGTATGAAGGTTTTGGCCTTTGTTTTCTGTCACTTCTGCTTCTTAGTAAAGTGGCTAATAATTAATAAAATTAATGAAGTAACAAAATTATTACAATACCATAGCTCCATAAAAAGCTGCAGGGATTAAGAAGTTTTCATAACTTGGGAGGTATTTGGCTGAGTTGTAATTCCCGAAAACAAACAATATTTAAATTTTATTAAAGGACTCTGGTCCTACTTGCTGCTGTCATATTTGGAACATTGTGTTCCAATAAAATGCTGGTAGTTGTTGTTCCAGTCTCCCTCGGGATGGGACTAAAATGGGTGACTTTTGGTGGTTTAACCCGGCAGCAGTCAGTCTGTAGCCAGAACTTTTTGCTCTGTTTCTGGAAGGCAGTATTTCTTTTCCTAACGATACAACGTTTGCAATTACGTTCCAGAATAACTCGGTGCTTTTTTCTCTGATGGGTCGTTCTGGAAATGGTCATGTATTCTCCCGCAAACTTCTGGTCCAGAAGATTGAGGGAGAGACTTCTGTGTGCTGAAAACTGATACCACCATCCTTGCTTTGAGACAGGATGAGGAGCTTTGTGCTGTTGAAGTAAATGAGGGTTCAGACATGGAGTGTGGGAGGTGCTTTGAGGCAGTTGCAAATTGAGACCTGTGCATGGTCTCACCTCCTGTTAAATGGAAGATAGCGCTGCCGCTGCACTGCCTTTGCCGGGTGCTCCAAGAGGTGCTGCAGGCATAAAAGCAATCGGCTTCAGGGTGCTGCCCTGGCCCTCTTGCTCTTCATATGGATGTACGGCCTTCGTGGGGGCATTCCTGCTAGGAGGAAGGAAATGCGAGATGTGTTAATGTGGTTGGTCCCACAGCATTCACTGAACAGTTTGAAGCAGGGATGATGAAGCAATAAGTCATGCCAGGACGTTTTTTTGCATTATTCTGTTGATTGAGCAGATGGAGATATGTACTAGATCAAACACACCCCACAAACCTTATTAAAAGAGCGTTAGGGTTGCAGTGGTGAACATTTGAGGAACTGCACTGACTATAGACGTTTAATTTTGCCTTTTTTTCACATGCAAAGTAAGGTGGTCTTCAACTGCAAGATTATTTTCTCCTGAGAAACTTCTTTCTTGGGCAGGCTCTGATACAGCAAGGCATTTAAAGTTATTGGCAAACCTGTTGACTAGACAACAGTGTTTGCATGTGTCTGCTTAAATAGGTACACAAACATCCTGGTGACACAAAACCCACTTACAAAGAGTCTGTGATAGAGAACATTGCTTTAAGGGTCATGGTTCCTCATTTATTTACATGTGCTGTTTATACACACTCTTCCATTCTTCCATCAGATACTTCGAAATAATCATTCTTAATCCTTCACCAAGCCCAGACTGGAGGCATCTCCTGAGTGTTACCAGGAAGGTGTGATCAGGTTACCTGGGAGCTGGTTTTTGTGCAGTTTTCACTGGCACTTTGCCATGATAAGCACTCTTCACAATGGCTAGAGCAAAATAAAACAACAGAACACATGCCATGGATTACCTTCAATAACATAGTTTCATTGAAAAGAATAATACTGGATATAAAAGTCACATCCCAGCACTATTCTAGCCAACTTTTTAAGCACATGCGATGCAAGGGGACTGAACACTTTTTCTTACAGCCTTTTTTGTTTAAACTTGCAATAAAAACATAAATGGCAAATGGCAAAACACAAACTAAAGCTGTACGTCTTACTGTGTATCCAAACAAGCAAGAAAAACAGTCTCGAGGAAAGCCATAGGTTTGAAATCGGAATTTTCCAAATCATAAATAATGTTTTTAGTCTGGCTATTGTGACCAGAAGTTTCAGCTATAATGAATGGGCATGCTGGGCAGAGCTGATGGGCAGAACTGAACAGATTAGACATGTAAACGACATGAGCTGCAAAGAGGATTTCATCTTTTCTGGTGGGGGAAAAAAATCCTTCATCAAATGCATAAAATTTCTTTAATAACTAGACCTGGAAGGGAAACGCATGAAGTTCCAGCAGTGATAATTGGTGCTTCAACTCACTAGAACAATCAGCAAACCAAAGATTTGTGTTTACCTAATTCCTTCAGGACTTGAACAAGGGAATGTCATTGCCTTCAGCCAGAAAAGGACACATACAGAGAAAAAAAAAAACAAAAAGAAGAGCTGGGTTATGTCTAGAATTATTTATTTTCATTATTTAGGGACTGTCTTCTACAGATAATTTTTTGTGCTGACTCCAGGCAGCCCAGTGTCCCACTGCAGACAAGAATCAGCCCTGGATCCTCTTGGATACTCCCCAGAAGCCAGTGTTTAGCCCAAATCCCCCTTCTCCGACTGCATTAGCCCAAACTGTGTGTAAGCACGTATTTACCTATTTTATCCATCACACCCAGTGGCATCCAGTTGAACTGGTATTTGTAGATCAGGGCTTTGAACTGCTTACTCTGAGCTGGTGCTCATTTTTAATATGCAGGCATTTGCAGAAATTAGTAAAGATGGGCAGACTTGTCCTCCGAGGTCCCCGTCTCTGGATGCTGCAGTTTAACATAGAGAAATAGCAGTCCCTGCCGTCCCAGGGTGAGCCATCACCTCTGCTCCTGGGGGTGCAGGCAAAGGGTGACTTCCTCAGAGTAAAGCCCATGCATCAGTTGTCCTGTTTTATGTTCAGATACAGAATTTAGGAGGTGATGTGTCACTGGTCACAAGTTATTTTTCACTTGAAATTGTGCTTCGGTGGAATGTGCAAATCCTAAATATATGTGCAAGTCGTACCTACTTTCTGCGTGTCTTTGGCTGTGGCTGCTGGTTTTATTGATCTCCCTTTGGGTGAAAGCTGGCTTGAGAGCCTCCCGCATCCGTAGCCCCGTCACTGGGAGGAGGCTGCTGGAAGAAAGAGGGTTGAGTGTGCCTGATTTTCAAGGCTGAGCACGCTACAGCCCTGGTGCAAGGAACAACCAACCTTCCTCTCCACTCTGTCAAAATCTACTCTGGGAGACCTCAGCACAAAAGTTCATACTTCAGCAACAAAGATCTGTAGCAGAAGTAATTATTCACTCTTTCTGCTGCAGCTGGGCTTAGAGGCCCTCCAGAAGAGCAATCAGTGAGGAAATTTCTGAGCTGTTGTATAAGGAGTAGGAGGTAAGCAGGACTCTTGAAGGTGGGCTGAGCTGAGCTGTAGTTGGGATGTTAATACTAGTACCCGGACCTGGGAAGCAAGCAGAGGCGCAGTTTCTCTCCAGCCCCTGTAGATGCTGTGTGAAGGCTGTTTGCTGTGCAGAGGGTAGACTAGACCTCATATTTAAAGACAATTTAGAGCTCCATTGAGTTGTAAGATAAAACGGTGATTTGGGTTTATTTCATTCCTCCCATGACTAAGGGACGGTGAGCCAGTGCAGGAGAAATATGAACTAACTTAACCCAACTGCAGTCTTTACCCAAAGCTTGAAGGCAAGCCAGGCCTTTGCTGTGTCTAAGGAAAATATCCTTCTTCAAATGCAGTTGGTTGGTAGGAGGTTTTAACCTGCACCAAAAAGCATGGGTTGGGATGGCTGGAGGGGGAAATAGAAGTTCTCTGAAGAGAGTTTGCTCCATATTTGAAATACAATTGTAGGAGCAGGAAGATGGGGGGGGAAATTGCAGATACTTTGAAAAAGCTTTATGTTGTACTCTGTTTCCCTGGCTGTGGAGTTGGTAGAACTTGGCTTCTTTCCTTCTGGTGGTATTGCGTATTTATTTTTTTCTTTCTTGGGGCAAATAAAAGTAAACCTCAGCAGTGGCTCCAAAAATCCTGGGTTGCTGAATCAATAGTATCTCTGCTCTCCTAAAATTATGAGCAGCTTGATTTTTTAAAAAGTGAGATGTTCAAAAGCCAGGCAGTCCTGTATTTTTTGGAGCTGCACAACAGGGATTTGGAGCAGTACGCGGTCACACTTAATTAGACAGCCTGGGGCTGGGATGGCTAAATGCCGCCTCCACTGAACCTGAGTGCGACGGATAGGAACCTCAGCAGAAGTCTCATCTGCTTTTATCCACCCTGGTAGTGGTACAGAAGTGCATTGTTGTAAATGTCGCAGGGCTGCTTCCTGTGAGCCGGCTTGCAAGATCCCACGCCAAGATTTCTTCTGCACCAAAGATGTAATGACTTGGGACTCTGTTTGCCATGAAGTTCTCTTATGTGGTAGATTAACCTGGATTTGTACACTGGAGTCTCTGGATCTGTACAGCGCTGTGTAACCTTTGCTTTTGTCACTTGTGTAGGCTTGAGTTTTAGGTCATTTATCTCGATAATGAGTTCTGTGTCACACTTTTCCAGACAAGCACAAATGTGGAAACAAATACCATTAGGGAAGGAAGAGGATCTGGAGGCTGAAGTTTCCAACAGATAAATAGGGTTTTTTTACCTCTGGCAGTACACAGATGTCTTTCATTTTAATACCTAGCAAGCAGGTGATGTCCTTGCTACCAAGAGGGAGAGGCATCTTGTCCTTTTTCTGCTCTTTCAGACAATGCCAGATATCCATCGTCAGCCCGAAGGCTGTGAAACACATGGGAAGGGTAGAACTGTTCTTTACAAAAGCTCGTCTCTTGTGTGAGTGGTGCCTGAGATGGGGACTCAAGAGAGGTGGAATGTTTTTCTTCTTCCAGTTACAACCTCAGTTGTACAGTTTAAAGCAATGAGGGCATTATCTTTTTGGGGTTTTTTTTATGCTTAGAGGGTTTTAGAAACCCAAGTCTGAAAAAGGAGAACTTTTCTGCGTAAAATGTTTCAGCCTGTATGCAGAAAGTGCTGTAAATCAAAAGCCTTGAGCTTTTTTGTGAAATAAGTGCTGCTGAGCATCTCCAGAGGACAGCTGCACTTCCTTGTTTTGAGACAAATTTTGTTAGTAGAGAGAGTGGCAAGAAGGGCTGGAACAAAGCCCTTATTTACTTGTGGTACGTGCTCTCCTTTTCTCTTTGAAAAGCTGCAGCAGAAGCTTACGGGAGGACAGGAGCTGCGAGGATGAGGCTTTTGCAGAGAGCCGGTCACGGCTGCCAGCCTCTCCCAGGAGAGGCAGGGGGGATTCGGCCCCTCAGAGGGGCTTCCCCTGGGAGGGTGCTTACATCCAGGGTTCCCGGGCAGCTGGGTGAAACACTTCTGCCAGCGCCGGGCTCTGAGATGAGTTTCTAGGAAACCTGGATTATCAATCTGCTTTTATTGCGCTCTTGGAAGCATTCATTGATCTATTTATGTTTATGGCAGGAAACTTCTGTTGTGTTGTCTCTGTTGGGCTGTATTGCAGGTTTTGCTTCTAATGCCTGATGCGGCAGATTTGTGTTCAAGGGACTGATCCCTTCATATCAAGGCCTTGTTTACAGCCCATTAGTCCCACAGTTAGACTTAAAGCTTTTTAAGGACGGACTTTGTGTTTCTGAACGGGGTATACCTGACACAAAAGAGCCATGATCTGGCATCAAGTGTTTAGCTATTACTGCAATGGAAATAACAGCTCCTTTTCTTCACTTGCACAAGCAAAGATGTGCGCAACTAGGAAGTTGTGCGAGGGGGGCCTGATCTTGCCTCTTGGACATGTTTGAATACATCATCCTTGGCATGTTTAAATACTCCAGTTTACAGTGGATCCAGAGAGCACTGCTGGTTGCGAGTGGCTGAGGACTGGCCCTGGCACTTGTTTACAGCATTTAGCTGGTTTCAGCTTGGAAGCCGGAGGGACAGATCTAGTATTTTGGGAAAGCTGCAAAGCCTTTTCCGGGCCTTCATTACCCAAAGGAAAACAAGCAGCCCTGTACTGTGCCAGAGGGGGTGGTACAGCAGTGCTTTAAGGACTGAGCTGCTAAGGTGCTGTGGGAATGGAAGCTTGCGAGCGCTGCGAAGGTGGGTAGATCCTGCACAAAATTGCTTGTGTTGCACCTGCTAGAAGTACTGGACTGAGAGATCAATTTGTCATGGATGTTTCATCACCATGAGGATGCTCTGTAGGTTAGCAGGCAAAACCTGGGACTTCTTATGAGAAAATAGGCTATTGGTATATCATTTTATTTTGTTGACTCTTGCTTTTTAGTACTTGGGCTCCCTTTCTGCCATTAAGCTCATTGTGGTTTGCAGTGAGTCTCCCCTCCATACAAAGTAGGACAGCAGGGTCCTGGAGATTCTTGGGGGTAGGAAGTTTTGTTGTTCTCTGTGTAAGCAGTTTCGTCAAGCTGGTTTTCCTGATGCTTTTTGTGGTCTTCCAGGAAGCAACACAGAGGAGGAGGAAAAAAAAAAAATTATACTTTAAAAGCACAGAACCATGAACATACAAGTCAAAGCACTGACACCATTAGTACCCCAAACTGAGTATTTTCAAGCTGAGGCTGTTGGTTTTTTTAAAAAACAAAGCAGCACATTCTCATTTTAGGGGTACCATGTATTCTGAAAGAATTTCCAGGGTTTAAGCATAGCTATTAGCTGCCTCCTTTTAAGCAAGGGTGCATTTCAGGGTGATAATGTCTTCCTATCAGATCATGATTTTGAGCAATTGATGTATCTGATATTAGCTTTAACCTTTCCTGTGTAAGCTCATTATGATAGAGAAAACATACATAGGGGAAACGACTGTCCTCATCTTTCTGTGGGGAGTCCTTCCTCTTTAGGAAGAGAAACAGCTTAAACAACTTCACAGTCAATACGTTGCGGTTTCTCCTGTGAGAGAGCCACGAAGTAAATGAGATTGTGGATTCATGAAAAATCGGTGTCATGTGCCACTCGGCAGTGTCCCCAGCTGGCTCCAGTCATGTCACCTGCAGGCTTTGGTTCAGGCTGTTGATTCTTCAGCAGAGGGGACTGAGCCAGCAAAACCTGGCAGAGGAGAGCAGGTGAGGGAGAATACAGCAAGGAGGAGCCAGATGCTCGTTGGTGCTGCTGAAAGGCTGATTTTCAAGAAAAAACGCATGGGGCTGTTGTTTCCTTCGTGCTGTGATCTCTAAAGGCAGATCCAGTGCTGCTGTCTGCATTTCACCCTAATCTGTACAATGTTGATCTAGATGTTTAATGAGTGGATTGGTGTGACATCAGGCTTCAGGCTCCCAGACAGTGGCTTAGTAAATACAATAAGCAGCTGCTCTTCTAGCCTGGAGGGGTTGTTATGAATTTTTTATCACGAATTTTTATGACATGCCGTTCTGACAACATTTGGATTTGTAGAAAGAAAGAAAAAAAAACCCACCACCCCTCACTTTCCCAAGAAATCTGCATTTCAAAGGTTTACACACTGCAACAACTACTGCCTAATTGTTGGTGGGTAAGCCCCTTGCGTGATAATGCAAGCGGGAGTGACAGACACTTAAAAAAATCATCTTGATATTTACTCTGACAGGCATATAGAGAGATAGCATGAGGCCGATCAGAGGGTGTCAGGCACACTCTGCCGAGCTGCCTGGGAGCCCAGTGGCAGGTGTAACTGCTGAAGCCCGCATCAGTCTTTAACTCTTTCTGTTGGCTGATGCTTGGATTTTTAGCAGTGGTGCTTTTGCCATCCCTGTTATTTAACAATGCTCAAAATGCCTCCTGGAGTAGCAGGTGGACCAATTCTGTGCAGTTGCACCATTAATACTTGTCTTGCTCTTAGTCTTTGAGGACTAAAAACCCACCAGAAGACCATAAAATTAAAAGCAGCCCCTTAAAGATAGCTCTGCTAAATCAGGGGGTGAAGCCATTTTAGTAGGGGAGCTGAGGCAGCCCCATTCTTCAGCTTTTATGGGAAGACTCCTTGCACCACAGGGACACACAGTGCCAAGAACTGTGCAAATACAGCCTTGGAGCACTTGTGCACTTGCTGGACAAAAGGGAAAGGCAGAGCAGGGAGAAGGGGGTGCCCTAGCTCTCTGGAGCAGGATGGTGGGGGACAACGAGACCCTGTGCTTGTGCATGTGGGAAGAGGCTGAGGGGGCTGCCCCGCTAGCAGCTGGGAGTTTGCAAGCTCCCTGCTTGCAGCCCCCTCCCCTGGGGGCCCGCCCTGTCCCATGAGATATCAGTGAGGCTTAGCGGATTGCAAATGTATTCAGGTATGTGTCATGCTCCCGTGGTCCCAGGGCGCTCCTCAGGATTTGTCAAAAGTACCATTTGCATGGGCATAAACAACTGGCCAAGGGAACAAAGCAATGGGGAGGCAAGTACGTAGCTCGAACACCTGTACCCAGCTGTACAAGCAAAACCTCCTTATTCTCTGCTGCTCAGTGCTGGCAAGCAGTGGCTATAGGGCAGCCGTGGGGCTGGGGCCACTCCTGACCATTGCAGGAAAGCACTGTCTGCTGCAGCAGCACACACAAACTGGAGAGACATTGGCCCACTATTAAAAACAGGTAATGGGCCGTGACGTCCACCAAATGAGGTCTTGTGATAGTCACAACAAATGCGGTGTTGCAGGCAGATGAACATAATTCTGTCAATGGGATTAAAAGGAAATACTGGAAAATTACACAGATGGTTTTCAAGAAGTCGTAAAAAGTTAATTGAAACGGGTTTTTTTATTAGTTGTGTGCTATGCCACACAGCACTGGGTGTGTGGATTGAAAGGCTGTCTGGATTTTTAGGGAGACAAGGTGAAGTGGGAAGGACTCTATGGGACCTGCTATAAAGAACTTAGGGGAGGTTTTTCCCTGCCCTGTCCTGTAGCTTTGCAGCTGCCCAAAAGAAGGAGGATGCTGCTGTTTATACCTTTTAGTAAGGCCAGCTGAGAGGGAAAGGCGTGAAAGTACCATGTCAGTGAATGTGGGGATGGGGTGGGCATGGCTACTAGGGCACTCAGGGCAGCAAAGGAAAAAATCCATTTAGAATTGTGTTTTGGTTCTCGCACAGCCGGTACCATTTTGCTTGTGCTGAGGAGCTGGCCAAGTACACAACCTCCATTGGCAGCTTACGCAGAAGGTGGTGGTGTCCGGTTTGCCCAGCAGTCTGACTATGAAAAATTAGAGTAGTCCGAGGAAACCTCAGATGCATATGGGCTTCCTCATCCGAGGGCTTCAGCTCCAGTCCTTCCAGCTGAGCTGCAGGCCCTGGCTTCCAGCCTTCGCAGCCAATTTGGTTCCTTGAAAATTGAGTGCGTGTCACATTCCCAGCACAGTCTTTAACAGAGGAAGCGTGCGACTTCCATTGCAAGGGTTTCTTTCTGACAAGGTGTGCTTGCTGCAGGGGATCTGTGCTAGAAATTAAAACTCGCTGCTCCTCACAGAGCAGAACTCTTGAAATCTTGTGGCTGGCTTTCTCCTTCATTGCAGATCCAAGCCCTGCAAATGGCTAATGACAGTCGAGAACAACTGTGCTGTCTGTCTGTAGCATGTGCATACCTGCCAGCTTAGCAGGTCAAGGGTAGGTTTTTGGAATCTGGTAAGATGAATGCACATATGATTTACTAACCTGTTTTAAAAATAATCCACAGGTGCCCTAAATGAGATCTGAGCTCCTTGCACAGGAGGAGACAGTCAGTCTCCATCCCAGACACATTGTGGACTAGTCAGTAGGTGAACCAAAAACCAGAGGCACAGAGCCCAGGCAATTTGCTTAACATTCCAGGCAGAATTTGCCTTCAGTATTTGGGTATCTGATGCACGAATGGAGTTTTTGGATCCTGGAAACCCTGCAAATGCTGACACAGTGGTCAGTGCCTCGTAGCTGTGCTGAGGGGACAGGGCTCTTCCTGTGGACGTTGCCAGTGTCCTATGTCCTGCCCTGCCCCATCCATGCCATGTGCATGGCTCAAGGGCTTGGTGTTCCTCAGATACCTGCCAAACTTGTGTCCCTTCCCTTCCTGTGGTTAGCAGAGGCCCAAAATGGGAAGATCTCGTAGCTCCTGAGTCTTGCAGAAAGAGCAAGGAGCAAGCTTTTTCTGCTGAATATCTGGTGCTGGCACCTGTGAAATGCTGTTATTGATTTTATGAAAGCAGTTAATGAGTTGATCGTAAAGCAGGCAAGCTGGGAGAACAACAGCACATGGGAACAAGCGTACTGTGAGGTTTAGATGAAAGGGGATGCCAGAAATGAGCACTTATGCTTGCTGAGCAGCAAAACCGAGCTGTGAAACGTGCTGTCTGCATCGGCACCTCCTGGGTGGGTGAGGAGGCAACGCAGTGATGTCCTCTCCCAGTGTAGGTGAGGCAGGCTGCTGTCATGGGTTCTAGCACAGTCATCTTCGCCTCAGGCATATATCTATGGGCTGAGGTGGTTCAGACCTGCAGCATGGTCTGGATGGGGCCCGTGAACGAGCACCTGTGTCTCAGCCAGTGGCAGGGGTGCAAACAGAGACCAAACCCAAGTGCCTTAACAGGGCAAACAAATACTCAGTGTGGTTGGTAGAGGTGGGCAACCTCCCTCTAAGCTGCTCTGTAAATGTCAAAATCTGAACCAAGGCAGAAAAATTGTTTCTGCAGATGACAAATTACTGAGCAGGACAGGCTCTCTGTCTCCGTTCAAATGGGCTGTCCAGACTTCTGCTAATATGCGCTCGTGTTCATCACCACGAAGGTGGTGCCATGGGAAAGCTCAGTCTGGTCAATGAAACATCTCTCTCTGCAGAGCTGCATTGTTATTTAATGTTTTACGGTGACCACCTTGTGCGTGGTGATTTTTTCCAGTCTGTGAATTCTTGTGTGGTATTTTAGAGCTTACTTCTTGGGGAGGGATTTTCAGCTTTGAAGACCCGGGGGGGGAAATATGTTTCAAAGAATTCCAAAATGTTACAGCGTTCAGCTCCTATGGTGTCAGAGAGTTAATTTCTTCCTTTAATCCTTACCTGACGTTGCTTTGCCTTTTGTACAGCTGTGGGAAACGCTGAAGAGATTTGCATCGAATTTGTTTGGCCCTGCCATGTGGCTGGTAGGAGCAGATTTTAGCACTTTTATCAGCCTGTCAATGTGCATCATTTTCTCTCAGGGAAAATAAGTGATCTGCTTGCCTTCCCTGTTTATTTCACATTTGACTTGATGCTCCCACTGTGGCAAAGACACCCTGAACTCTTTTAATTGTGCTCCTTTGGAGATACCAATAAAAAATCTGCTCTCTGAAGACGTATCCTCAGCCTGTGGGCTAACTGGGGCCACTGATGGTTTGAAGTAAGCATCCTTGTAAAGGAGCCCCTGACCAGGTTTTGCGTTTCTGTCTCACTAGTCTGTCCTTACATTGTAGGGATTTCGATCATCAGGACCAAGTCTGAGGCACCAGATCTGTCACAGCTGTTCTTAAAGCAACTCTTTTTAACTCTCTAAAGTAAACTCTCCTAACTGTAAGCAGGTAAGGAGGATTCATGGCAGTTAGTCATTTGTGTCTTAAATAGGCTTGTGGCCCCACAGGGACGCACGCTGACTTCAGTTCCTCAGAGGAGGCAAGTAGCTGGACGAACAAGGCAGCTGGAGCTGGTGGGCTCAAGTGGGCCTTAGGCAAGAAATAAATCCTTGTCCTCTGTTCAGGTACTCATCCAGGCTTCCTGCTGGCTTGGTAGCTTCGAAATCTCCTGCTCTAGCAGTTCTGCAGTGGTTCTGCTGGAAGCTATTGAAATCTACAGCAAAACACTGGGCAGAACTGCACTATTTTGTCAGAAATTAGACCTTGAACGTTCCCTGCATCTGTGATGTACCTGGGGGGGATGAGTTTCAGATTTCCTATTGTAATTTTGTCAAATTTGCTTTATATCAACTGCTTTGAGACCAAAATGGAAGATGTGGCCTTGTCAGACAACTTGCTTTGTGATTTGGGCTTGTTCCGACCTCAGTCGGTAAGGGAAAATGTAGCACGAAAACACCCTACTTGAGTTAAGCACATGAAAATGTGAGATTGAACTGTCCCCGCTATGAAGCGGCATCGCAGTGCTGTGGCTCGCAGGGCCACTGGAAGACTTCTCAGACGGCGTCTGAGTTGTGCAACCCTTCGAAAGCAGAACGCAATGCAGGAAAAGTGTTCTCACCAAAAATCTTGGGAACTTCACTGAATAAATGCCCTAATTAAGACTGAAGAGGACTTCACAAGTGTTTTAGAGCACTGAAGTGCTTAGTTGAGTAAGAATAGACTGAAAGAAAGAAAACCTAAGGCTTTTTCCTTTTTCTTTCGCTCTTGCAGACACGGGTAAAATCAATGGTTTCATCGCTGCAGAAATTCAGGTGCCAGTGCGCGTAGTCACAATAAAAACACTTAAAATGAAAAATTGTCACATTTAATAGGGGCTTTTTAAACAGAGCAGTTGGCAGCTACCTGCTTAGTTTGAATGATTTTATTAGTATAAATTAGCTGGGTTTCTTTCAGTTTTTTCCACTATTGTGTTATGGGTTTATGCACAGTCTCCTATACATTCTGGTGTATTTAAGATATTTAAAATGGATATATAGAATCTGTCTTGATTCCTGACAACTTGAGCAATTAGTTGTAATTTGTTGGTAAAGAGAAGGCAGCTTTCCTGTTTTGTTAGTGAGAACTGAGCTTACTGATTTCTGTACTGGGTACACAGAAGGTGCACTCCTCGGACGTAATGGCTGTCTGGAGACTCCTTGTCGCTCATATGTGCACTGGTGATGCCATTTTGCTGTGCTTCAGTTGTGTGGAGTAAGAACAGCTGTAGTGGGTCAAACCAAAGAATCCTTCTAGCCTTTCTGCTCGTCTCCAGTATGCTCAGGAGGGTATATGGACGAGGGAAGCAAACATCGCATGTCTTGGAGGACAGAATGTCGTGGTTACCCAAAATGGTGATAATTCCCTGAAAAGCAAATACCCTGCTGTCAGTGTCGTACTGCTGCTACTGGGGACAGATATGAACTGATGGGTTTCTGCAATTGACTGTATAAGATGCAAGAAACCAATGCTGTTAATTTAGGAGATGATCCTGCTTCTGTTGCAGTTTTCCTTCACCTTCCAAATCGTGTTGTGTGTTGGGTGTTTGTTTTTTTTTTCATTTCTTGATACTTAGAGCAGTTAAATTTAACTTGACTGTCCTCTCTTCCAGCAATTGTAATCTTTTCTGCTTGCTACCATAGAGCCTCAGCCTCTTGCATAGCAATAGCTGAGCTGTGAGAATGCTTGCAGAGTTGCCAGGAAAGTTGAATGATGGTCAAAAGCTGCACAGAAGAAATTACTACAGATGCTGGGTATTTCATTCCACTGTTTTCAGTACTGCCTGATCCTATTGTTCTGCCATGGTTTTTGAGATGACCCTGTTCTAGCTAAGCTGGGAGACTGCAAACGGGAGCGTAAACAGCTCAGATGGACTAATGTGTATTGAAGGAAGAACAGCCAACCAATAGTAATTATCTTGAAACAGCAATTAAGTTGTCTTGGTTCATGTTGTGGGCCACTGCTTTTTCGGATGCCGAAACAGGAGCTGGGCAGCCACAACCTCAGGTTGTGTCGCTGCAATCATTTTTCCTCCCTTCGTGCTGTCAACTTCCATTTTGGACTGTGTCATGTTCAAGCAGGCAGGATGCCTTGTGGAAATCCTTTCCAACGTGCCTTGTTATCCTCCTTTATAGCTTGTGACTTTTTGATTGCATCTTCTTCATACACCCTGTTGCACAAGACATCATCTGGTCACTTGGCCATCTTTCTCCGATGCTTTCCTAGGCCATCGGCTGCCTTAAAGTGCTCTGGGCTCACCTGCATTGCTGGATGATATGTGTAGCTCTTTACACATTTCGTTCCCTATCAGGTTTGATATTTTTAGGAGGTACAACTTACCACTTCATCTTCTGCTGTAAGTGATGAAGCCCTCCACAGGGTGAGTGGAGGAGGAATGTGGCTGGCACTGATGTAGCATCCTCGAGGACACTGCGCTTGCCCTGACGAAGGTTACTCTAGGGAATGTGCTTGTGGTTGCTTCACCCCTTGTAGCTATGGTTGCTTCTCCTATTAAAACAAATGCCGGCTTTGCCTGCACTGGAGAATGTGCACCAATTACAGCTAATGGTGGGCAATTAGTTTAAATCCAGCAGAAGCTCTGCTGTCACAAATGGCAGCTTAACTTTTTTCTTCCCTTGTTTTTCTGTCGGCAGCTGTACTTGGGTCAAATGCTGCAGCACAAGTGGGACCGCTGTTCCCCGCATCCCACTCGGCAAAGCCCCCATGCCGCTGTCCAATGCACCTAAAGCAGCTGATGGCTGCCGAGCCCACGCGGGGCTGGGACTGCATGTGGCGCTGACCAGGCGTACCCAGTGTGAATTGGGCTTATGACAACCTGAGAAGCAGGACAGAGAGGATGGAGCACCTGGCCCAGTGTTTTTTATTTGCTCTTTCCGTTATGTGAGATGGCACTGACAAAGAGGAGAGAGTGCCTGCCTCATTTGCTGCTGTGCTTATATGTAATTAGAGTTCATCCTTGTTGTGAAAAGTTTATGGTTTTATACAGGTTAAGTGGGAGAGAAGTACAAATTGTTTCCATTTTTCCTGATGGGGGAACTATAAGACAGACTGCCCACATCACATTGCTGACATTTGGCACAGCTGAGTGTTTAGAGCACAGATTTCTTGAATGTCAGGCCAGTGCCCTATAAACATAGGTTGCCTTTTGTTGTTTTCTGGGCACAACTGTATGGGAGAAGCAATGAAGCGGCTCTGTAGGCAGGGCACTGAGGAATGCTTGCTCGTTTCACATATGAAAACATTTATCCTAATACTCAGAGCTTACACAGTGAGGGGTTTCCATGGGCCTGAAGGCTGGCAGAAAGAGGATCACACCACCCTCTTCAAATGAAATGCTTTAATTTTAATTAAGTCCACTACCTCCTGGGAAGTTGCAAGCTCCCAAATTTCTTAACTACCTACTGTGCAGCTGAAGCTCAATTGTAATTTAGGGCTTGGAGAGTTTTTTTTTTTTTTTCTTCTTTCTGTTTTAATCGTAAACAGCAGCAGAGGAGGAGCGTGTACTGTAGTAGATGCACTGGCAGTGATAGATGAGCCAGTGCAGAGAGAGGCAGAAATAACATGGCAGATTGGCTGTGGTTTTTAGCTTTCTAGGACCGAAGCAGAAGAGCGCTGCCTGCACACCATCTGGATGAGCCAGTGAGTGGTGGTGAGCTTCACGTGAACGCAGGAAGAGGAGGGTGCTTTTCACTTGTCAGAGATCAGAACTGACGCTTGGATGTGTTCAGGGTGCCATCTATCCTGTCTAAATATTTATTTCTTGTGCTGTGCTCAGTCTAATGCAATCAGACTACGGCGTGAAGGGCTGCCATATCCTTTTAACTCTGAACTTGTCTTGAAGTAACAGGCTCTACTGCCCCCAAACTACGCATGCATATTGCAAGCGAGGAGGAAAGCTGGAGCACCAGCTCGCGTTATAGCACCTCGTGCGTTGCCTCTTATTGCTATCAATTAGATCTGACAGAGCTTGCTGTACGGACTACCTTAGGGTTTGTTGTGCAGAGCTAGAGAGACACTAACCAAGTCACATGGAAGCTTGATTGCCTTTGTATTAGTATGAAGATAAATTAGCTAGTATTTTATTTTGAAATACAAGAATGTAAATTGACTTCTACTGATACTAATTTGTTTTAGTATTTCCACTGAAAATGGAATGATGATACATTCTACATGTTTTCAATATATTCCCGCTTGTTGAATCACAGAAGAATGGAGCACTGTGACAAAACCAGTCCAAGCAATCTCTCTGCTAAGCAGAAACGTGCTCAATTTGAGCACACTAACCCTAGGTTAAAGTATCCTTTGCACACAGACTCCTCCACCCATACACAGACAGTCCTGCAAGGGTATGCGGGCCTAGGAGAATTTTGGTTGTTTTATTTTGTTTGGGGTTTTTTCCCCCTCCTTTTTTTTTTTTTTAAATAACTTGGGTCCCTTGGACCTGGGTAAGCTACAGAGTTGGATTTGTTGAGCCTAACATTGGTGCCAATTATCATCAGCCTTACAGCACCAGTCATCTTGGTCTGTGAAGCTCTCTGATAGACATGTGAAGAATTGGTTGCATAAACACGTGTTGAATAAGGAGGGTAAACAGTGTTTTACTGGGAAGAACAGTGCTTATTCTGTTCAGCTTAAGCATGATATTGATAGTTAGGTTTGGTCCTTTGTTCTTCCAGACTTTTTTTTTAAAGTAGGATGGTTAACTTGAACTCACCATCCTGTTATGTCTGTAGTCCAGACTAAAACTGTTTCAAATAAATAGCATGGAGAATAATTTTTCAAGCTTCGTAGTGTAGAAGAGCCAAATCATCGAGGAATGTTCTTGTAGTGCTGTGTCGTTACTGTGGCATGTGGAGGGGAGAAGTTGAAATACAGTTAAGGAGTGACTTGACCCCAGGAGGGAAATGCACTGTTAAAACAAGCCCTTTCCCCGCTCCCCACAGCTGATGTAGGTAGTTGCAGAGATTGGGAGCATCCCTGGTAAAATGTTATTTTTGGGTGTGGAGAGATCCTAGAAGGCTAAACCAAGCTTTTGTTGCCCACTGGACACTTTAGGGTGGTTCAGACACTTGCTGAGTGCTAGTGAATGTGACACTGGCCCCACAGGAGACCTTCAGCGACAAAGGGAGGCCAGACAAGATGTCTGAGAGGGTCTAAAATTTCCCCACATGCCAATACCTGTGCACCTGGGCATCACAGCTTTCCAAGCCACGTTGTTGCTGTGTTGTCTCAGAGCTGCCTGGTTGCACCCACATGCGCTGTGTGGATGGAGACGCTCCCAGGGGCTTCCTGCCCAAGGTCTCTGTGGAGGAGTGGTTCTACAGTGCTTTCCCCTTGGCTTTGTTTTCCTGCAAGTCAGCTGTAAATGCCATGGGACAGAAGGATTTTTCTGCATGCAGGCATGCGCTTATGGAACTGCTGTTGCTGCTGGTGCCCCATGACCAGGATCCAACCCCTCTCTGCCAACCCGAGCGCTGCTGTGCGGCAGGACTCCTGTGTCTTCCCCTCTGCCCCTGGAGCAGGACAGGGCTTTACTGTGAAAGCTCAGAAATTACACTGAAACTGGGAAAGTATTATGATGTTTTTGTTTGTTTTTAAAATAAAATTTATCTCAGTTTGGTTTTATAACCTATCCTTATGATCTGTCTCAGGCATTTGATTTAATTAATTTACATAAACAATGATGGAGAAGAGAAGCTCTCCAGTTTTATAAAAGAATTGCAAGAGTAGTCCCTGAAAAATTGTTTGCATATGTGCATATATGATTTTTCATTATCATGTTTAAGTTATATATGACTACATATGTTCACTGTGGGATTTATAGTATTTAGTTGTTAACTGTGTTAAACATTCTTTAAGTTGTGCTTACAAATTAATGTAAACAAGTAAATATGCTTACGATTTAAAGGCACTGTCAGCTGAATGAGAACTGGTGAGCTCTGAAGAGAGGAGAGAGGATGTCAGCTGTGAACTTGTTCTGTGTTTGTTAAGGTGGATGGATCCATGAATGTTGATAGATGAGGGGCACTGGGTGAAAGATTCTTCCTCTACAGCACCGTGGTCTTACAGTCAGTCATTCCCAGGAAACTTTTTTAAGATGGCATGGCTTTTTCTGGTTTTAGTATTGTAGAATAACATCTTTAAAATAGCAACAGAGGTTGATGCCCACCGTGAGGTAGGGGCAGGTTGCTGGAGGGGCTGGGACCCAGGGGCTTGTCTGCTGCAGCACAGCAGGGGAGCAGGCTTGACATGCTGAGAGGGTACCTTGCTTCCTCATCCTATGACGAAAATAAGAGACAGTGGAAGCAATAATAATACTTAATTAAAAGATATACTGTTGTCCCCGGTGTGTATTTGCCACTGTGTATAATGCAATTAGCATTACCTTAAAGATGCGTGAAAAATACCTGCTCCTTTGGGGATTTGGTAAGCAGCTAAAGGACTTTGTGTGCAGTGCCACCTCCTTTATTTTTATGAAGTAGCTAAATGGAAAATAGGTGTTGAAGCAGAGCAGGAAAGCGCATTAGGTTGTATAGCACTAGTCCATACAAAGTGGGTTGTATTTGTCTGCATTGGGATGGGGAGGGACAGTCTGTATTCTTCTCCCCACAGCAGCTGTCCTGGATGATCTTTTGGCCGCACCAGGTCCTGTGACCATGGTGGCAAGACAGATCCTAGAGTCCCGTGGGTGCCGTCCCAAGGGAGCCAGCGCAACCCTCCAGGTGCTGCCTCCTGCCTTGCCAGTGCCCCTGGGACTGCAGGGCAAGATGCCCCAGCTCTTCCAGTCTTCAGGCGATTGTATAGGAAACTTGCTGGATGCTCTGCCTTATCTCCAGCAGATAAGCTAAAACACAGGATCAAAGAGAGGGAATGGGGCTGCACGAGATGAGAGAGACACTTGCATGCTGCTGTATGGTCCGGTCCTTAGGCTCTTACTGTGGTTTCAACCTTCAAATGTATGGATGGACCAAGTATACCACTAACAGACAAGATCTTCTGCACAGTCTCTATGGCTGAAAGTTTATTTTACTTATTTTTGAGATATTTATGCAATTATGCCATTGCTTAGGTCTTACAGAAGCCCTGACCCCCTAGCAAACAAAACTGTCATGCTCTTAAAGTTTGTTACTGGAGCCTTTTGTGCAGCTCCCAAAAAAAGGTGTTCAGTTTTATTGCAGATATTTTACCATTCCAACATATTTGCATTATTTTTGCTTAATTTTGCCCTCAGAAGTTGTTTGAAATTCTTCTCTCTCTTTGCATGAGGGTTATTAAAAAAAAAAAAAGTGTTATTCCTAGCTCTGCATGAGATCGCCTTGATTATGAAATCATACCAGCTTGAGACACAATTACAACAAATAATTGCCAAGAATACTTGCTCTAAAATCTAAACTTAACTTTCTGGTTATTGTTGGCAATGCTTTTTACAAACTGAGATTGGCTATTTAACACTGAATATTATGTTCTTATACTTGGTAATCAGGCACAGAGACTGTGTGCCTACGTACAGTAAGATTTTATTATCCTTAAGTGGCATTTTATTTAATCAAAGGAATGAGAGGAGCAAGGTTCTGGTCCTGCAGGTGGTGGGGACAAAGAGTTCGTGAGTCACTTCATCCTTATCACACTTCCAGGGAGGTGCTTCAGTGAGAAAAGAAAAAAATACGGCCAGAAACCCCTGTCCTTTCTGACAAAGGAAGCTTCAGAAGATGCAGTCCTATAGAATGAAACCTTCTTAAAGTTATTTCTCAGTCACACCTGCTTTGTCCCTTTGTGGTGTCGTGGGTGAGAGGTGGGCCCTACTTTGGCAGAGTTTGTGCCGGGCTGCAGGAGTGCTGGTGTGTCAGTGTGAAGGATTAACGCTGCTTATCACAGGCCACATGGAAAAGTTGATTTCATTTCTTTTAGTTTACTTTTCTTCAAAAACTTAATTTCATGTACAAATAGACATTCTTCAGATTTTTGTCAATATGAAAAGTAAACTACTAAAAGCAAGCAAAAATTTTGGGGGGTTCTTTTGGAAGAAAGATGTAGGGGTTTTGCTGGAAAACGCTGATATACCTTTCCTCTTTCATGAAAATATAGCTCAGGGATAGGTGAGGGATAAGAAATGGAAAGTATAAGGGCTTTCCATTAAACCCTCTCAATTTAGAAACACAGAACATCACAGAATGATGTTACTAATGACACGCACCTGTTAAAATCTGATGAGATGAGAAACTAGCATTAGCTGAGAATTTGAGGGACATGTCTCTGCTCTTTGCAGAGGTCAGACGTGAACGGCTGTTTCTTCTGATACAGTAAAAATTGGAAGATAACCGCATAACACATGGTCCAGGCTCTCGGATGCTGCCATGTGTGCTCGGAAGATCAGCACACGGCTGAATAATGCTGCACTGTGCTCTTTCACGCGTTTCTGGCAGGAAATCAGTGTCTCGAAGAGTTCATGGCTTTAATCTCAATAGCATTTTGTTATTGTTTCCCCCAACGGCTGGTGTATGCTTTTATTTTTAGATAGTGGCTGCTGGTGGGGCCGTTTTTCCCACCACTCCCTTCCCTCAGGAAAACCTTTCAGCTTGTCAAAACTGCCATTAAAAACAGGGCTGACCATTTCCCACAAAAGGGGATTTGCCCTGAGCTGTTATTGGTGAGTGAAGCTGTCATTGGAAATGTAGGGTTTTAGAAAGGACACTGATTAAAGTCAAGGAGACCAGGAGAAATACTGATTGCCAGAGATGGTTGGGTTGCTTTGCTGTGTGCCGGGGAATCTGGCTCCTACAAAAGGCGGTGTTTGCTGGTCCTCCCATCGCAGCAGCAGAGCTGACAGTGTCACTTCACAGTCAGAAAAGCTCCTAACCGTTTGAAGAAAGATTTGGGTGCTGTGATGATAAAAGTTTCTGTAACTTTAAACAACCATGAAGCATAATGGCTGCTTTTTTTATCTTAAATGTATTTCCAAGATGCCACCTGTGGGCTCTTTTTTTAACTGTACAAAATTATTGTGTAGACTGCTGCTCTGTCATCCAAAAGCATCAGGTCTGATATTCAGAGGCCAAGTATCTGCAGATTCCCCTAAGTCCAGCTGGAGTTTTATTTCCTCTTAAAATCAATGTTGTGATGTTTTGCATTCCTGAAACCCAAACTCCAAGAACTTTGTGATTTATGACAATTTCATCTTTAATAAAAAGAAAATCAGAGAGAAGCCGGAAAATGTAAACATGAAATGTATAAAACAAGCCAACAAAAACTTATCTTGTATTTTTATATTTATATATATATCTGTGTGCATGTGTGTATAACATAAATGATTCTGAGGAAGTCCATTCCATGATTTTTGGATGATGATCTGGTCAAATTAAGAGCATAACAAGGTTACACTTAAAATGCAATGCAACCATTCACTGAAAAAGTTGCCTTGATGTTAGAAAATACATTCTCTTGTATGTCTACAGATATTTCATGGAGTATGACTCCAAGACAGAAGTTCTTTTCCTCTCACAAATTAAAATGTAGAGATGCAGTGGGATGTCCTTAAAAACAATTCCTTTGTGAAGAAGAACTAACTGAATTTATTGCAGGAAAAGTGTTACTTACTGTCAGAATTATGTCAGATGTCTAGATGTGTGCTGTGTGCTTTGATTACTGAGGTAATTGAGAAAATTAAAGGATGATCCTATCTGGCATGAAACGCCCACTCCTGCATTGGACTGGGTGCCTCGTGCTGCCTTTTTGGGAGTCACGAAGAAGGGAAGGTGCTGGGGGTCCTACAGGGCTGGACTCTAAGAGCACGTTTTCTTCTGTGTTGCTTTCGGAGTTCAATCACTTGACTTGTTACTGTTTGGAAATGGAGGATCAGTTAACAAGTTATTTATTAACTGAACAGTTTTCTCCACTTTTAAAAGCTAGCTTTATGCCTATGCACGTCTGGCTCCTGCCAGCTCCGAGGCATTTGTGCATCTTTAAACATGTGAGTAACTCCCAGAAATCAAGGACATTGCTCACGTGCTTGGAGTGTTCACAGGACTGAGTCCTTAAAGAAAACCTGGTCTAAGTAAGAAACAAGTATCTGAGGCTGCTGCTTCTGTGACTGATCCTGTTATGTTGAGTAGGAACTTTATATGAACACTATTGCAGCATGAGGCTCTAAAAAGGAGGGACTGATGTGCTCAAAAGTAGCATCTAATGTGGGGTGACTCCCATCTGTGGGCTTCCACCTTGGAGCTCCCCTGAGCATACCATGAACTAAACCTTCAGCCTCTTTAATGTGTATCGTCCTAAGGACTGCAAGTCAGTAACTGTTTCAGGAAACAGTGACTAGAAGAAAAAGGAGATAGGGAAGAAAAAGAAAGGAAGAAAGAGAGCAAAGGCTAGCAGAAGTGTGTAGTTTTAGACAGAGATTGGAGTAAGTGCTGGATAGTTTTTCGTATTTTTATACAAGCTCTTCATCAGTGTAATAACATGACTGGTGTGGCATGGCTTTTAGCTGGAGCGGGCTGGCAGGGAGCCACTGAATCTCACTTGGTTTTGCTTTGACAGTGTAATGTCAAAGGACATGGTGGCTCATCGCTGTAAATCTCGCTGCTATTTATCCTGCATCACCGTGCATGGGTCTTCGGACAGAAGTCATCTTTCATAAGCAGATTTTTATATACTGACCAATAATCTGTAAGGTCTGAGCATGCTGTCTTCCATCTCTAGTCAACATCAAAAGAAGATTCTAGTGTGATGAATAGGGATTTTTCCTTCTGCTGCTGTGGTTAGGGATGTAGCGATGGGAAAGCAGAGCACAGTTCAAAGATCTGCTTTGCTGAAATTGCCTTGTAATGCTTTATTCATATCTTGGATACTGCCTGACAGAAGGCAAATTTATTCGTTCTGTTGCCTTGCTGTGATAGCGTAAGTCGTGGGGTAAGTAAGAGAAGTAGTTCTCAGAGATGCTGTTAAAGCCTTTACCTGTAGTTTTTGGGCTGCAGAATGACAGAAATACCACCAGAGGGGCCATTTGGAGGTCACCCAGCTCAAGCTTCTGCTCCAGGGGAGCCCCCAGCACTGGACCAGATTACTTTTTCTGGTTCAAGGAGCATCACTGCATCCAGGGATGGGGTCGTCCTTCCTGTTGGGAAGATAGATGTGGGCAGGTGGTTTCCTCCTCTCAACCAGCATAGAGAGCCCTGTAGGCAGCTTGGTGTACCTGATAGCCCTCTGGGGACATGCTCACTGTCAGCACATGTGTCGCTGGTGATGGCCCCGATATTGACCCAATTTCCTCCTCATCCTTTGCTGCTTGGAGATGGATGCCAGAAGGATGATGGGCTGCCAGGGGACTCAGCCAGCCCTCCCCATGCCCTTCCTTCCCTAAGGGTGAGGGGCAGCATTAGCCTCTCCCCAGATGTCAGGGGCCTCCCCTGATCACCAATTTTTCACAGGTGATTTTCCAATTTTCAGTTTTACAGGTTTGGATTTAGTCTTTTTGTTGTTGTTGTTGGGTAAGTGATGTGACACATATGTAGGGGATATGTTACAGGCTGTAAGGTTTTATGGTGTATCAGGAATGGAAGACAGCAGATCTAGCTGTTGGCAGCAAGTATTAAAAATGAGGGAGGTTTAGAGAGGATTATTTCTGCCTTTTCATTTGGAGAAATAATCTCCATTTAAAAGTTAGTTACTAATATGCCCCATGACTATACATTCATCTTTACCCTAATAATGGATTTTATCGTTAATACGCATGAATTTTCACTTATAATCCAATCAGCAGCAAATCTTCCTCTTTAAATGCAAGGTATTCAGGAGAACAGGGACTCTTGGAAACTTTGCTGTTGAGTAAGACAGCTCGAACGTAGTGGAGCCAGTTTAATTTTTACAATACTCTCTGGTACAGCAGAAGTCACCTTCTGCTGTATAATTTGTGCTTTCATACAAGGTCGGGAAACTGGGAGGTCAGGGGTCTGATGAGTATGGTGAGGGTACCGATGGAGGGACAATGGGTAACAGCTTTCTGGGGAGAAAAGGCAGACCACGGTTGAGCCAGAGACTTCTGGAAAGGAGAGTGCTCTCTTGCCCTTGATTTAGCTTATCTTGTAGTTGCAAAAATGTCCTTGGATTGTCTGCATACTCACTCACCATGAGCTGCTTTTGAACCTCAGGGTCTTTTACAAGCACTGCTGGAAAACTGAGTGTTTCCTTGGGTGGCACAAAAAGCTTATGGAAGCAGTGTTCCTTCTGGCACGGCACAGCCAGCGTCGCCTGCACAGAGCTGCTGTCCTCCCACGCTGGCAGGGCCAGGCTTGAGAGAGGTTCTGGGTTGTAAAGCTCTAGGAGGGTCCTTGGCTGGATGAAGAGGTTTTAAGGTGAACAGATGTTTTGGTGGGTTTTCCTCCTAATTTGATCTCAATGAAGTTGGTTTTTTGTGGTGCATTTTTTAATTGTGTGTTGTTTCTTTTTTTCCCTAGTGTTGATGATACATCATAGATATTGGGGTTTTTTTAATTGAGTTTTGGGTTTCACGTTGACTTTTTCACAGTAGAAAATGCTACTTGGTCTGCGTTTGCCAGCCTTATGTTCACTTATGCTCAACTGACATTTTTTTTTTTTTTTCTTAATAAATGCAGCATGATACTAAAGCTCACTTTTTCAATTTGGGGTGGTAATTTTTTCCTCGATGCGACTCTCTTTCTCCCCAGTGCTATATTTTTCAGCAAGTCATTAAAATACATTCAGGATTCATTTATTGACACAACATCTTGAAACTGCTTTTCTTTTTCTGCTGTTGTCTGCTGCTTTGGCATTTCTGATGTTTGACTCTTGAAGCGCAGCTGGCAGAATAGACAAAGCTCTCATACCCACTCTGTTGGGAAGCTGAGCAAAGCTCTGGGAGCAGAGCCCATCCCAAGTGATGAAGTGATACTGCTGTTCCTTATGGCTTCCAGCAGTTCAGATACAGCGTTTCCTCAGGACCCATGTAATGCTTCATAGGCTCAACTGTGGTTCATTAAGTGGTGATAGAGAAGTAAATGCCATTCAAAGAAACATTTCTTTTTGTTAGGGCCTGACCTTTGTGTCCCTGAATTAAGCTGAAGGAGACCCATGCAGAGCCAGGTTCAATGCTTATTCCCTTCCTGCTTTGCCCACTGGGCATGGAAACATTGCTGGGATGGGGCAGATGTGGTAGCAAACCCACTAGACCACAATAAAGTGCAGGAGGTCATGATTTCCCAAAGTGTGGCACTTTGGTGTACCTGAAAACTCTGGGTTGGAGCAGAAGGGAAGAGCCCAGTGCTTTGCTTTCAATCCACCTAATGGGTAGCATGCCGGGGGAATCCCCACCACTGCTACTTTCTTAATGGGTTTGCATCTTATTCAAAGGCACGCGCAGGTGGGTTATCCATCACTGCCATCTTTCATTACACCTCTCTGGCCGGCAGCGTGCTTGCCACGGTCGCTGCCTCTTCCACCACCCACCACCGTGGTTTAATTGGCCCCTCAGAGCTACTTGCCAGGCCCTGGCAGGCCAGCAAGATTTGAGTGCTGATTTTGCCTTTTCTTTTTCTTACTATTCCTTGGGTAGAGGCTAACACTTAGGCCTCTGTTCTTCCCAATTTTTATGCCCTCTTGTGCTGAGCTAGCAATTTAAGGTCATTTTATTTTTATTTATACCTACAGACTTGGCTTCATCAAGTTGCTCTTTGTTGTCACCAGCTAGTGGCTTGGGTAGAAATGTTGTTGCTCAGGTCTTACAGGAGCCAACTGCAGTATTAGCTGCATGGGATGAATAACTGGATGTCCCATTTATTTCTTGTATACAGGTTCTGCGCTTTAAAGCCACTGGTGCCTAAAGAATGCAACCAGATGCAAAGCTGGTACCAGACCTTGCTCATAGGTAGGCACCTGGTTCACAGGGTCATGTGCCTGGAGGAGTGTGGGGGTTGAGGGTCGCTGTTCATACAGAATAACTCAGATTATGTTGGGAACGAAAAAGAAATCTAAATTCCCTGTTAAATCGTGAAAGCCTGAAGATGTATGCTGCAATGTTCATAGCGTTGCAGGAGTTTGGGGCAGAGATTAGAATTAGGGATTTACCAGGACACGTAATGTGATGCTCCTTTTAAATTGCTTTTGCCATGCTGATGCTTTTTATTTTGTAGCGTTCGAAGAAGTCCTTAAGCGTGCCTTATGGTGAGGGACTGTGACTTACAAATAGGCAAGCTGGGCTAAAGTCAGATGAACTCGTGCCATTTTACACAATGGGGTCAAAATTGCACACAGTGAGAACGTTTAGAAGAAGGTAAAAATAAACCCATTGAATATTTGGATAAACCTGTAGCTGTTCAAAATGTTGATGGCTTGATTATTTGCCTTTGTCTAGTTAAATGCTGTTTTTTTAATCGTTTGCTACCAAAGGACTGATCTCCAAGAGACTTACAGTAAAAAATATATGTTTAATTTGGAAAAAATCTTGCAGGGAGGAATATATTTTGCTGGTTTGCACAGTAAAAGGACAAACCACTTTTCATTGCTGCCTGATGTTTTTTTTATGAACTGGAAAAGGCAGCTTTCAAAGACAGAAAATTGTCATTTTGCCATGAAAGGCTGTTTTTGCTGACACAATTGGTAGTTTAGTTGAGCTTTAATTTCCTATTCTAAATATGTTGTAAGATTATAGGGTACATCCTGAGAAATACTCAGCATTTTTTTTCCTTTTGAATTGCTTAAAAATTAGGCAAATCATTATGAACATGGCATAAGTCTATGCAAGATGTGTGTTGTTTGTTTTTCTGGTTTTTTTTTTCCTCTCCTTGACATTCAGTGTGTGCACTTTTGGGATGATATTTTGTTACAGGACACTGATTCCAAGAAGGTATTTTAAGTACATTAGGAACGAACTGAAAAATAAATGTAAGGCCAGCGTCTCAGCTGGAGTAAAGGGATGTCACTCCATTGAAGTCAGTAAAACTATGCCAGTTTATCCCAGCTGGAGATGTGCCCTATTGTGTTTTTTTCCATTTGTCCATAGAGCAGAGCTGGTTTTGTCACCATAGGTAAAATTTCCATGTATCTGAGGAAAAGAAGCCATTTAAAATTGTGAGGGAACTTAAAAAGCGATTTAAATACTTGCCTCTCCAATGTAGGGAGAGGCAAGGGCTCCGTTATGGAATAGCTTCTTTTTCCTTTTTCTCCGTGTGTCTCTGAACTAATAATGATTGTTCATAAGAAATCAAGCTGTCACCTAATTAATTGAATTACTAGGTATTTTCTCAGTGGTTTTCCAGCAATACAGAAGTTTTACCCAGCCTTGGAAAAAATGACCCATTTCTAATTCAGCTGTCCATCTGCTGGGGAGAAGGGATTGTTTTGAGTGTGCCTCTCCTGCTGTACCCAGGCTTGTATGTGCAAGAGAAGGGGCCAAGTCAAGCCTTTTTAAACAATAAAACACCCACCATCTCTTCTGCAGCTGGTACTGTTCATTCCCTGCCTCACCAGCTGGATGCCTCTGATTTGTCTTCCTTGACGTGGTCCTTTTCCTTGGCTTCTGCCACTGTCCCCTGTCCCTGATCTCCAAGAGACTTACAGTTAAAAAATACAGATTTAATTTGGAAAAAATCTTGCAGGGAGGAATGTATTTTGCTGTTTTGCACAGTAAAAGGGCAAACTACTATTCATTCCTGCCTGTCATTCTGTACTTTCATTCTCCCTGTTCCTGGTCAGCCCTTCTGTCATTCTGCACTTTCATTCCCCCTGTCCCTGGTCAGCCCTTTGTCCCTGTGGCTGCAGTGATTTTGCTTTCCCACCCCAACAGCCCGCAGGGATGGAGCCCGTCTCCAGCAAGGAGTGGGGCAAGCATGGCGCAGACAGACCCTCTCTTTCAAATTGTGGTACAGCTTTCCAGTGGGCATAGGTTGTGCTGCACAGCATGGCCAGAACTATTTTTTTTTTTTAATTAAACATGTGGTGTTTATGCAGTGGTGACCTCTCCGGTCTCCCTCCTCCCCAGTTTTAAGGAGCTATGCCAGAAAATGAGTGTGATGCTAGTTGGTTTTTTTCCCCAGTTTTTCAATGAGTCAGAAGTATTATTTTTACAGACATTTTGGTATTTCCACTATCACCCTTTCTAAGGAAGAAAAAAGAGGCATGCATCCAGCAAGGGGGGTGGGAGCCCAAGCTATGCTGTTGGATTCACTCTTGTGACAGGAAACGCAGGGCGGTCGTAGAGTCAAGGGAGAGGTACTGCCCTGTCCAAGATACCTCTATCACTGTGATATTAATTTAACCTTGAGGTTTGACAAGTTCATTGCACACAGCTGTTTACATCAGCTTTTTACAAGAGAACATTTGTTCAGGGATGAATCCTTGGTTATACTATTTTTACAGGCAAGCAGCCTCTTGTGGGTAGGGTTGGGTTTCTTTTGTCCGCTTATTGATGGCAAATGCTTGCAAAATGCGATACAGATCAAGAAGTCCAAAAATACAGCTTTTGTGTGTATGGAGTCACTATTGCAAATGTCATGTTTGCATATTTTGAAATTGAAAATCAATATACCATTACCTATCAAGAAAGAATATTTCACAGCATCTGTTGTAAAAAGGTTATGGATTTCCTCATTAGCAGTTTACTTGTAATAGAGCTGAATGAGAAGGAGTGGGCTCTCAGCAGGTGGATGGAGCGGCCTGGGGCCGTGTGCCAGTGATTTCGGTTCAGCATGCTGCCGAGCCTGGGGTTTGGAAAACACACCACCCTGCTTTTGGGAAATTAGTCATGCTCTGAGTTGATGCTTTGTGTATTTCTTTTGTAAGGCCAAATCTGAACTACTTATTCTTGTTGTATGGTACATGTCAGCTAGAGGATTAATTTTTTTTCTTGTAAGTAGCTATTGATGGAAATCTTTCAGGACAAAGCTAGAGAGGGATGAATCTTAAATCCATTAAATAAAAAAAAGAGTAGTGTAGACTGGGAATTAAAATGATAAAACTTGAAACCGCTTCTTTTTTTTCTTGTCTTTGCCAAGGTAACTTAGTCATAACAACCTGTTCTGCTTTCACGGAGTTTCGCTGTATGTCACTACATAGACATGGTATGAATCTGAATCCTACCTACAGCTGTTCACTGTGTATGGATGCATGGGTATGTTTTTGTTAAGACCGTACACAAGCAGCCCCTTAAGCGAAAGAAAACCAGAAATAAGTGCTTACTGGGGAATGAATATTCTTCCTGAGTCTAAGTCAGCAACAATGTGTTGAAGTAAGAACTTCCTTATTGTTACAAAAATAATTTGTTTGGGTGGGTAGCGCATAAGATTTATGGTAGGATTCACCTATTCATTTCTTTGATTTTAAGAACACAAATTCTGCGAATGCTGTGCTGGTGAATATAGAACGCACTAGCCCTCAGTTTCCTGTTGAATAAATGTATATGTGACTAATTCGCCATCTGGGGTATAAGCAGACCATTCTCTTCATTAGTTGTAAAGTCTGCTTATGGGTCACCAGTTCCAAATGATCTCATTTTTGTCCACTTGTTTGAAGCTTCTGGAGTGAGCGAGCCAATACGTAAAGATATCTGTAGGATAAATCTTGGATTAGGTAAGCCGTTGGACAGATAGGTTGGTAGCACAGCATCTGCTAGAACTGATCTGGGATCAGAGTCTGACCTAGCTTTCATTCCAACCACTATGTATCTTATCAGCCTTTACAACTTTTATGAACTTTTCCAGGATCAGTCACCCTCGTTTTATGTCTGTAAGAGACCATTTTGGAGATGCTCTGTGACCTGTTAAATAAGAGAAAATGAAAAGTGAATAAATAAAATGTTTGGTAGTGTTTTCTGCAACACCCAGGCTTGCAGGTTGCTTTTCCAGTGTTAGAGTAAGCTCTGGGAGGGCTCTAAGGCTCCCGCGTGAGACCTCAGAGCTGCTGAGAAGCGGCGTGGAGGCAAGAGCAAAACGAACCACGAGTTTTGCTCAGAGTTGCCATTGCCCAATTATTTGTATTATTACAGCAGTTTGTCATGGTTCGAGACTGTGGTGGGCTGGGTCTTGCACAAACCCTGAATGAAAGCACAGTCCCTTCCTAAAGATCTGAAGCCAGGTGATTAACTCCCTAATATCCTAAGAAATGGTGGCCTAAAAAGTAGGGTGAAATAGATTCAGGTGGCCAACTGGCTCACAAGCGTTATTGTACTGGTAAGTTTTCATGTCTTTTATTTCTAAAGTTATTTGTCGAGTCCTGTAAAAATATGAGTTTGAGTCACATTCTTCAGAGATGTGACACTTTGGCCTGGGGTAATTTTGCCCTGTTTGTTGGCTTTGACCACTGCATTTCTCCACGGTCTTTATGCTAAGGAAATATGGCAATAAGCCAAAGCAGTGGGAGCATCTACACTGTCGTCTAGAGACTGTGGTGACAGTGAAGCCACATCTTTAGTCTTTACCATTTGCATTATACCTTTTCAGAGGGGTGAGAAGAGTGGAGATAAATGATTATATAACCGTCCAAATCATATGCTTCCTTATCAAGTAGTTTCAGCCAGTAAATCCTTAAGCTCAGCTGCCACTAACAACTTCTGTCTGTGCAACTCTGTGCTTCTGGGAGTATATTTAAAAAAGAAAACAAAACAAAGAAAACCAAGCATGCAAATATTCTACCAGTTTTGTAATATATATTGTCAAAAAAGCTATGTAGAAAAGATGAATTAGTCCTTTTCTGTTGGAAGAAAGTAAAAAGCATGCTCATGCAAATGGTTTTATTAATGCAGAACACTAGATAGTAAGAGAGTTTGTTAAAATGCAAATGACAATTACTCAAAATGCTGCTGGAGAGATAAAATGACTGTGTGCATTTGGAAAGATGGTTGCAGAGTAAAGATCTATTGTGCACCAAGCCGTGTGGCGATAGACAGATAAACATGGGTCAGCAGAGAAGATAAGACAGGCTATATAGTGGTGAGCCACTGTTTTAGGGAATATATAAATCCATAAAAGCCTTTGCAACAGATGATGCGAAAACTTACAGCACAAGTGTTTTACACACAACACCAGAGCAAATCCTTTTTTTTTTATTAACTGAGTTGAACTTTAAAATTATGTTATGACCAAAAATCAATAAAGAGAAACTGATTTAAGTTCATCGAAGTGTGAAGGGGTTTATTACCAGTGCTACATCACTCTAATGATGTACTCTTAAAAATTTGTTTTTGTGATATATTACATCTATTATTGCTAAAAGGATAAAACTGCAAAGCAACAGTGGACATTAATAAATCAATTTAAAGAAAAATGGGCAGGTAGCCAGGGGAAAATGAAATCCAATTTGCAGTTTTTAAACGGTGTGCAATTGTAATATATGCAAATGGTACTTGCAACAAGGCCATGGGTTTTCAGTTGCTAATGGGATTCTCTCCTGGTGCTTATTTTGTTTGTTTGGTGTAGGATAATCCTCCTCGGTAACTGCTCTGTGACAGTACACTGATAAGTAATATTTCTAAAGCTGATTTTCTCACTTAACCTTCTAGATAGATCCACACTATAAAAACAGCCCATAGGGCTTTGTTGATCAGGTTGCATGAGGCATTTCTTGGAGTTGTTAAGATACAAAATATCAGTCTTCCTGTCTCTCTTTCCATCTAAATTTATTGTCCTGGTTGTTGAGCATGTGCCTTGTGGAGAGCCCCCAAATTGGTGTTGTCTTTGTGCTTATTAATGCTAGAGTTAAAGTAACAACATGTGCTGGTGTCTCTTTGAATAATATTTAGGAAAAGGTTTCAAAAGATGTTAAAAAAAATTTGCTTGTTCTCCTCATCTAGCTGTAACTGAAATAAATTTAGCAGTGGAGTATATTTTTTCCAAAGCAAACTTTGAATTTCTGAATTTCAGCATTCATTGCTGCATCTCTTAACATTGTCTGCTTGTGGACTGTGTTCTTACAGAGAATTACATGAGATCCCTCTTTGCCTGTGACCTTTCTTATTCTAATGGCACCTGTCAGTGAAAAATGCTAGGATTTTCAAAGGAGCCTGGGAATTTAATTGGACATCTACCTCTTTAAAGCTCTCTTAGCAAGTCAGGCTTATTTATTTTTATTAATATGCTCATAACTTTGGAGAGGGCAATACAGCTGAAACCAACCTGCGTACATAATTACAAAGAATTTGCAAAATGCTGAGATTAAAATAAGGCAGTGGTGAATAAATATGCTTTTGTCAGCCTTGCTCTAGGAACTCTTCAATCTACATTAAGTCCAGGGTCTTCTTTATTAGGATGCCGTTGTACATGGAGAAGCGATGCTCTGACAGTGGCAGCGTCAAGCTCCATGTTGATTATTTCCTAATGATTACCATACCAAATGTGCTCAGGTCTGGGATGAGGAGGAGGAAGGTTTGTACTTTGAAGTGTCAGGGTTTGACCTCTAACCGTTCGGGGTCAGCTTGAAAGGAGATACTTCATGCTAAGATGCATTGCTAGGTGCACCCTCATGAGTGGGTCTGGCTTGTGCTGTTGTGGATGTCCTGACCTTGTACAACGGGCAAGGATGAAAAGTTGTGAAAATGTATTTGCCATTTTTTAAATGCATAGACTGCAGAGGTTTGGAGACAGGCCTGTAGAGGATGGGCAATATAGTGAGAGGAGTCTGTGAAATTAAACTGTTAGGAGAGGTTTGTTTTTTTTTTATTTGAATAGTAGCTACAGTTGCATGTAGTGCTCAAGGAATGTATATTCAAATTAGTTTCTCTAGTGTCCTCCAAATGCTTCCTGTAGGCTCAGGAAAAACTGAATAAAACATAGATGCTTTTGTAAGTAATTTTAAGCACCGAATAGGACTTGGATCTTTGCTTTCTCTTACTTTACTTAGGGTTCAAACCTGTAAAGCAATCTCAAGCTTGTTAGCAGCCACTCTCATTTCTTGTGTGAGTTTTTAATTTCTTATAATCTTGTATGTTACTAATGTAAAGTACAGGCTTTAGGAGCCAGCAAGTTAAAATGATTATATACTCAGGAAATGAATCAAGTGACGATTTTTGGACAGCCAGTGGCTCAGACTACAACAGTGTGGAGATCACCTTCAGGAAGCTGGAAGGTAAACGCAAGCCAGCAGTCAACAGAGACATCGCGGAGGTATTGCAGAAGGATCACTACAGTGATACTTGAGCACACATCTTTATTAATATTGAAATGTCAATGGTATTTTTAGCCCAGCATTTATTACCCCTTTCAGCAGGGTGCCTAAATGAATCCAAATGTCTTGATAGATGTCTTTCCTTGGTGCCTGCCCCAGAATAGTTGAGAACCAAACAATAATTACAATCACTTCTATACAGGCAAGAGAATGATAATCTTGGATCTTGCAATTTTATTCTGTCTTTAGCTATCATGCAAGTCTGTCATTCTTGCAAGTTTTAATTTCTGGCATCTGCTTGGCAGGCGTAAATTAGCTTAATTGCTGTAAGATTTTTCAGAAAGTCTTCCAAGTGTTACTCCAGCAGAGAAATTGTGTTTGCCTCTCCACAAAGAGAAGCAGCGGTAGTACGTGTCCCAGAATATGTTACATCCACTTACTAACAATTTCACTGCTAACCTCACAGTCAGAGCAGGGGTAAAGCATGGCACTGGAGAGCGGTGACAAAGCTATCAAGCAGTAAACTTCTCTGTGAGCAGTGATCTCCGTTATAAAATCACAGGACATGTTTCAGTTGATTAAAATATGATGACACTACAGGTGATGTAAGTACTAGCTCTCTAACTATGTTTTGTATTGAGAGATGTCCAGTGAAACGTTGGACTGCTGCTTGCTGGCAAGGATGGCAGATGAAAGACAAATATGAATCCAGTGTTTCCCAAACCTTTGTGGTGTTGAAGCCTCTTAAGAACTGACTAGTGAAAACACAGCAAATAGCATACTAAATGTGTCCCCACAGGAAGAGGCAAACAGCCACCTATCTGCAAGAAATATGAAGCAAAATATATAATAACTTTACATAGACTTGGGGGGATCTTTGTCATATCAATTCAAATTACTAACACGGGTGGTGGTTTCAATAAAAAGAGTACTAAGTGCCCAAATACTTTGCATGAGCTCTGCAGGGTAGGGTAATTAAAGGAGTAAGACAAAGGAATGTCGCCATGTTAAGATTATTGCTGTGCTGCCACCTCTACCTGCTCTGGAAGGTTTTAATGAGACAAAAATGGTAAAACCCAAGCCTAATCTATTTTTTTTTCTTTTACACTTTGAAGGAAAGATAGATCTAAAAGAGCAAGAGGAAGTAATTTTGTTTAATTTGAAGTTTCTGTTTACATGCTTCCCGTGGATGAATTCTTTATCCACAAAGGATTTGTTACTTTTTTATGATGGAAACTACTTGGTTAGGAGAGTTTATTTAACAAGGTACAATAGAAATAAATAGTGTGTTATTTGGTAGTATGGATAGGGCTTCAGTATTTTCTCATTTCTCAGAATCTAGAGATAAAGACTCAGAAAAACACATTTGAGCTGGGAGAGGAGTACTTCTGACATCTCACCTAAAGCTCAGCCTGCATACTTCACACAATTTCTGTGCCCCCGTGGTGGTGTACTGCATGGGTTTGCAACTGATCAAAACATTTACATTCGTCTAGCATTTTGTAAATACTGAGACACAATTTTAACCAATGTCCTGAAGATGTATTTTAGATGTTGGTTGAGCTTTTCCACCTTTGCATACTGCAACCATGTTTCTTTTGGGCATTGTTTTTTAATAAGTCTGTCTTTGCGAAGCACACATGGTGCCATTTGTCGAACTGCAATCACAACTGTAAGTCAGCAGAGTAAAATATGCTGTGTCCCTCTCCTGATCCACAAGATTTTCAAGTTCTTCTAAGAGCTGTGCATGAAACCTTTGTCTCAGCGGGAAAAAGCCAACATTCCTGTTGTCTTGAATGAGGCCACGTTTCATGCTATCTTTCAAAGACCCAGAGATTCCAGCAAATGTCAAGTGATTTTGGCTGTGTTTGAGAATCTGTTAGGTATGTTAGGTTACAGTCCTTATTTTATCAGTCCTTCCTTTATAAGCAGTGCCTCTAAAATTGACGATAAAAGGGAGATATCTAAAATGGTGAGATAATTACCTCGAGCAAGCAAGAAGGAGAGTTGCTCTGCATTATGCAAGACAGTTTCTTGATAAAGACTTCTGTTTTCTGTGTTTGTTTCGGCAAGGGCATATTGAGTGAGAATTAGATGGAGCCAGTTTGGCTGGATTTATACTGGCAGGTGATAAATACTGTAGATGAGAAACATGTTTGTCTGGGCCAGAAACCTGTTGTTGCAGAGATCAGTCCAACAATATTCATTGATGTCCAGTTCTCTTGGCGTAAACCAGTGCAGTTTCTTCTTTCAAGGTACCTTCTACTTCCTGTAGTAACTTAGCATGTTTGCCTGATGATAGGCAGTTAGTGTTAACAGACCCTGAAGTTCAAAGACATCAGCTGCAATTAACTTAAAATAGAGTCAGGATTTAGTTAATCTGTGTTCTGCCAAAATTAGGTGGTAAAAGGTAATGTTGTCAGTCAAATAAATTATTGCCACTTGTCAGGTTAAAAACCTGGTGGTTCTGATTGACGGGTTAAACTAAGCTGGTGATATGGTCACTTCTGAAAGGACATGTCTTGTACTTCAGAGATCAGAAAAACAGTAGATGTCATCCCTCTGAGCCATAAAGCTTTCTTCTTTCTCTCTGTTATAAGCTCTCATAAGCGCTTCAAAAGCTCCTCAAGCTTGTGTAGTTAGAAGTCTCCTTACATGTCATTTTGTTTAGGCTTAAATACTTCATGGAGACAATGGACTTCCCACAAAACTTTTTGGAAGTAAATGTGCTTTCGTAACCTGAATAATGGTCTGGGATAGAAGGGGCCAAAGTTCCATTTTCTGGCCTGCCTGATTTGGCAGCTTTTAACAGAGTTTTTCTTCCTTGGGTCTGCATAGCTTGCCATTTCCGTAAGAAATTCGCGCTAGTCCAACCTGTGATGTTTCAAATGAAATGCTTGGTCTTTGGAGTGAAAAGCTCTTTGTTAAAGTAAATCTGACCAGCCCTAATCAAAAGCATCTAGAAGTGGGTAGTTAGTTTTCCCAGTATTTTTGTGCAGTGGTTTGTCAATGGATACAGAGGAAAGAAGGGATGGTGAGTGTACAGCCCAGCAAGCAGACCCAGGCTGGAAGTAGTGGGCTCAGGATCTTTGATGGGAAGGCTGTAGCACTTGAGCAGCTCCTACGCCCTGACCTCCAGACTGCCCAGGGCTTTCCAGAGTCCCACAGGTGAAATCTGTCTGCTGTATTTAGTGCAAGTGCACAAAAGCTCCATCAGTGGAATGGTTAGAAAAAGACTTTTTAAATACCAAATAGCAGCACCTGCCATTGATTATCCTGACCCCATCTCACCTTCTGCCTTGACCTCTTTCCAGTTTTATATCCTAATAAAGCAGCTGCACATCTTACAGTTTCTGGCAGCTGCTTCTGCTTCAGGAACTTTATTAAGGCCTTTTAAAGAATTTATAGTTACTTTTTTAATGACCCTCCCCAGTTCATTGTTGATTAATTTCCAGGCTTGCAGACTGGGAGGACCGGAGCTGGAAGTGTGTTTTCTGCCTTGCTGAAAGACCAGGCTTGGCATTGCAGGAATCATGTTAGTGTCTAACACACACTAGTCTGTTACCATTTTCCATCTAATTTTTCTTCCCTCCATATTGGGTAGATGATGCCAGTGTGTAATCTAATGTTACATCTTTTAGTCTTCAAATTCTAACGGGTTAGAACATCCTTCATTGGAGGGGTGTGGGGGAAGAGTTATTTATCCTTGGGAAGAAGTGTACCTTCACATTTAACCCCTGGTCCTTGAGTTCAACAGCTCTTTAACTGTAGTAAGTCTGAATGTTGCACTTAGCAAGGTAACATCTGAAGAATTTTGTTTAAAAAAGGAAAAAAAAGGCAAGGATTTTGCAGTAGGTTGCTTTTGGCCAAAAGTCTGTTGACATAGGTGATGTTGTTTTCACAAAAAAGACAAAGAAGTTTAAAAAAGCAAAACAAAAGGCAAAGTCTTTAATAATCTGCGAAGTCTGATGTGGGATCTGTGTGGGAGTTTTGCTTGTTTTCATGTGATTAGAAAAAGGTAGAAACTATGTCTGTGTGTTGTTTTTTTAAGCCAGTACTACATGGCAGAAAAACAAATATCGTTCTGCCTTGATCTCCAGGCCGAGTGATGCCTTGGCATAGAGCCAGACCCAGTCCTGCCAAAATAACCTGGTTAGGACACCAAAGGCAAGGCCTGTAGCGTATTTCAAAACAAGAACTAGCTCGGAGTCAGGATGATGAAATGATGAGGACTATGTGATTACAAGCATCTTGGCAATGATTTATAGTTGCTATGTCATCTGCACTCTTATTTGTTTCTGTTACTCTGGTTTTCTTCTGAATTTTTGGCTAAGTGGTTGTGGAGATTGAGGTGGACTTGGCGAGGTTGTCCAGGGAAATTAATCTCTGACCAGACACTGGGCAGACAGATTTAGCAAGCTGCAAGTCTGGGAGCAGGAGAGCTCCTAGGAAAAGTTTTGTTCAGCCTTTTAGACTGCTTATGAAAATATATTTACTGTAACTCTACCCTGGCTCAGATGCAAAACTGACCTGGTTTTAGTGATCCTGGACAAGTCTTTACACACTACCTAAGCTCTGGGTTGCAGAAGTGGCATCCAGCATAGGAACTGCATGAACAGAGGTTTGCGTGCTTTGTCTAATGAGGTCCATGGGTAACAGTCAATTAAAGCCACAAGCCAGGGGAAATAAAAATGTAGTGACTGCCTGCAAACAACATCTTAGGTTCATTTTAAATTTTCTCCTAAGATTATCAGTGTTTATTAAAAAAAGGCATAGGTAGCTGGCCCCAAGACCTTAGAATTGTGCCAGTATGTGCTGTGCGATGTCCACACCACTTCTCTGTGGCTTTGTTGAGGCAATGGGATACAATATATGCTGTTGAGGTATATTAAAAAATCTCCTTGGTTATGTTCTTTTCATCAGGTGTGCTTGGGAACATATACTATAGAGCACCAACTATCTTCTGGTTCTGATTAACTGTCAGCAATCTTAGAAAAATGCTTGGTAAGCATCTGTGCAGGTTTCTGCACATCAACCAGATCATCTGATACTGCAAACTCTAAAGGAAAACAATGATCAATTGCTATTCCATTTATTGATCTAGTACATTTGCTAGTCCTGGAATACAAAAGCAATGAAGAACGGAGGAAATTCAGGGGTTTATCTTCTGTAATGTATTTGACGCCGGCCGTGTGCCTCATTGATGCTGCAGTGAACACAAGGCAGAGCCAGTCACATGCTGGCAGCATCTGACATAATGCCACTATTTCCCCTCTCGAGAGAGAAAAGCTGTGATATTTGAGGAAAAGTGCAGGTTTACAGCTTAGTGCCTTCCATTTTTGCTATGAGGATCACTGGTAGAAGATTTTTGTAGAGCTGTCCTTTTGTCACATCAGAACTGTGTCCACAGAGTGCACTGCATTGCTGAATCCCCCAATGGAGTTGAAGGAGTCTTGAGTGTCATTTTCTCTGGTTTTTTTTTGTTGTTGTTGTCATAACCTTCATGTAATTTTAAATACGCCTCTGTATTTTTGTCAGCCGTGTAAAAATATATGCCTGTCATAAAATCCCATTAATGTGAATATCCCTCCTTTCCTGTTTGTTTTAATAAGCACTGCCAAGAAATCCCCAATTTGAGTTGTGTTACTTTCCTATTCCTGTGAATTAGTTAAGATAAAAGAGTTAGCATAATAACTAAATTAGTTATGGTCAATTTATCTGATACCAAAATGAGGTCTGTAATGCTGCAGCTGCTTTGCAGCAAGAACACCAGGAAATTTTGTTGTTATGTGTTTTGCAGTGAGTTTCCTAACATCAATATATTTATTTCTAATTTACTTTATGGAATTACTTAAATCTGAATGGTGCATGTAATAACAGATCCCGTCTTGCTTCAGAGCTTAACAGAAGAGAGACGGAAGTTAGCCCGAAAAACTTGGTCCGAACTATTTTTTTGTTCTTGAGAAGGTTGGTCAGAGGACTTTTCAAAACATGACCAGCATCAAAATGCATAGTATCAACCTCTGTGCTGAGCGACTATCTCCAGTGTCTTTGGAAGTTATTCTGGTATCATTCTCAGGTATGATTTCATATACTGAAAAGGGGAAAAACAATACACTCCATTGATTTTTATCATTTTAAGGTAATTTGACATAGTAGGAGCTGCATGTTGATTAGCTGATGATAAAGAGAGGAATTAATCAACACACATTTCAGACATTAGATGCTTAAACATTATGACAAGTGAAGAGAGAACTTGTGGAGGAAAGTCAAGAGTCCTCTTTTCTGTCCTTTTTTTTTTGTTTTGTTTTAATTCTGGCTTCCTGTAGTTGCTCATTTCAGGGTAAAACATTGTAGAAGAAATTAGATTGGATTAAAAACATACAACCCTGAAAATCTATTTTGTGCATATTCAAGAAAAATAATTCTGCTTAACACCAAGCCTATACAAGCAATTAGTATTTAGCAACATGGAGGTCTGATTTTTCAGTTAATTTAATCCCAGAAAGCTGGTAGGATTTGTCCATTTCTGTGTTTGTATTCACTGGGACAGCACTGAGCGGTACAGAAGATACCACACTGGGCAGTCCCCCATTTAAATGGAGAGCTACTAACCTCTACTAAACTTTTAGCCTGAGTTCCCAGGAATTCAGAGGGGAAACATTCCTGGCAGAATACTGTGAATTAAGAGAAAAGACAATGAAAAGAAATGCACCAGCTTAAAGTAAGGGTGACGTTGTATGAAGGCACTGACCTGTGCATCAGCCGTGGTGACACTGCGGAGAGCCGAGACCATGTTGTTATTAGGAGTTGGTGCTCAGGGGGATGAAATGTGATGCGATGCTATGCCTCAGTTCTGCAGTTGCCCCTAAAACCAGTTGATCCCCCTGTAAAGCAGTGTAGCGTTTCGTGCTCAACTGCTTGATGCTGTAAACTAAGTATCCATCCAAACATTTACTAAGTATCCATCCAAACTCCTTATTTACTACAGGTCTACCAGGCTTATGTAACTCATGTTTCTGAGGAACTTTGAAATGGTAATCTGTTATTGCTGCATGTGTAATACATGGGTTTATGAAGCGCTATTCAGTTTGCTATTTATTCAGTCTCAAGGGAAAATAATGGTATTTTTAGATATTCAAACACTTTTGGGGTGGACCCTGCTTTCTTCAAAGCCTGTTGCAAAAAAAGAGCAATATGGGGCAATCAGCTAGTAGGGAGTAGGCAGAAGCTGGGAGGTAATTTTAGGGTTTTGTGGTTTTTTTGATAAGAAACCAGTGATTTAACATGACCTGGTATCACAGAACATAAAACCAGATCAAGCAATCTTTTATTGGCTTCGTTATATTACTTTTGTTGCATTCTTTAGCTATGCATTTGTATGAAGATCTTGAATTCAGAAATTTGGTTTGACTGGCACTTTTCAGTGGTGTCACTCAAGAGGCAAAAATCCAGAAAATTTTACATGTCTTGATGCACAACAAATGTTGGTGTAGGAATTGGCACTGCTGTGAGGGTGGTGACCTGAGGCCCATTGAAACTACTGGGGAGAGTCCTGTTGATCTCAGTGGCTTGTTGATTTCTCATGTGATTTACGTACAGAAATTTAGCATAAGTGAAATGTAGTCCTCCTTTAATTCCCCAGCCATCTGGTGCTGTGGCAAATCTTTAAAATACTGTGATGGAAAACAAAACAGGAGTTGTGAGGAGGATCCATGTCTTTTGTTTGTGCTGCTCTGTTTCCCAAGATTTCCAAGCACATGTATGTTCCTGTAAGAGTGATACTATATACATGAAATTTGAAGAAGACTTGAGGACAAAAGTACTTGCCCCTTCACCTAGCAAGAGTCTAAAACCTTGGAGAAACGCCATGTGATGGGACCTGCTGTGGAGCCATCCAGGTGCGTGTTGCCTGCGCAGGAAGGTAAGGTGAGGTACTGAGGCCTTGTGCTTGGCAGACTTTGGTGTGTGTCCTGCCCTTGGGAAAGGCTGGAGGTGCACTGGGATGGACAGACTGCATTTCATGAAGTCCTTTATTGGTGCTGCCTCTGTCTCCTTGACATGGACTTATCTCAAAGCAAGTTTGGGATTTTTTTGAAGAGCAGGGAGGAGAGAGGAGCTGCTCTAGGTATCCTTGGCTGAATCACAATATCAGCACGTTTTCCTCCTGTTTTCCAAAGGAGAGAAAGGTGAAGGAAGGACCAGTGGACCAGGGGAGTTGTAACCATGTGAGCATTTATTGCCTGTTTCATTCGGTTTCATGTTTCCGTGGCAACGTATCATGTGTGGCCCGAGATCTATGGTGAAATGGTACCTGTTGTGTTGGTGAGGGGCTGGGCAAAAAAATAGGTTTTGTGAAGCAAATAAAAAATAAGTTAGCTTCAGGCATGATTGGTTTTTAAGCTAGATTTGCATGATAAGCATATGGCTTATACGGAGAGAGAAATACCTGGAGAGTAACTGAAGCATCCTATGGTTGGGTCTTAGTTCAAGTGATACCAGGAGGGGAAATGCAGAGTAAAATAATCCCATTTAACTAATTTTCTGAATAAATTAATGAAAGTGCTATTTCTAATGCAGATTTTGAAGTGAATTGTGATGGTCGAGGACTATGAATGAAGCAGTTCTTATGGATGGAGATAATGTTTCAAGGGAGCCAGTACAGAGAAAATGGACACAAATCTTTTGGGTTGTGCCTTACTTTTTCAACTGATTGTCTACTTTTTCCTGCTGTTACTAGTTGGTCCATTAAAGATAGAACGATTTTTACTGTTGGGCAGAAGCTGAAAACCTCTGCACACAGTACCAAGTTTAGACTGAACAGCTACTCGGCACCCTTTAATTCACTTAAAGAAGAGCTGAATTTTAAAAATGCATGGCTCTCAGCACTCCCCAGATTTCAGATAGCTCTTCGCTAGTAAGGATTTTTTAAAAAAACACAACTCTGTTCTGGTGCCTAAATAGGCATTTATCTCATCTGAGAATGTGTTCTGAAATATTTTCTCCCAGAAGCACGGCATGGTTGAAAGTAACAGCACATGCTTGTGATGGCTTGGAGTGGGGCAAGTGGCTCGGCTGGCTGGCAAGAGGGGTCCCACTGGGAGCTGAGCTCCCCAGCCCCTGGGCTGTGAGACTCTGCGCAAGGCGACGAGGAGCTCTGAGCTCAGTATCACAAACCCAGGTATTAACAAAGCTCTTTCTCTGTGCAACAGAGAGCTTTTTAGTGTGGTTGAAACCATTGCTACCTCCTGCAGCGGAGAGGAGGTCTTTTGTTGCTGGATCTGCCTCTGTCTTTGGGTTTGTAATGTGCCTGTCTCTGTGCCACCTATGCTACCAAATGTGAGTGTGAGGTCTTTCAATGATGGAAAGAAGGTCGTGCTATCTCCCCCATCTCTTGTAATAACTTTTTTTCCAATATTGGAGAAGGCACCTGAAGACCTGGTTCTGTGAGGGGTTGGGACCTGCATCTGTTGTATTTGGTGATGGATGTCAGCTCACCGAAAGTGCCAGGAGGTTGTCTCCCCTGTGAGCTTCTCTGGCCCTGTTTCTGGACCATTTGCCTTGTTTGTCCATCCTGAAGGACTGTGGGTTTTGGGTGTAAGGACCTGTGCCTGTCGTTAATCTGCATTCCCAAACACTGAGCTGGCAGACTGGTTGTTCCCCAAAATATTAATCCCTAAATCCCTCCTATACCACTAAGTCTGAAGCAATTACAATTTTTTCTCCTCCTCTGCTAATTCATTTGGAAGCAGACATAGCAGTCTCAAAGGACCATCCTTTTAATTTCCCTTCCATGTATAGCAATTAGCAGGGGGGTTGTTACTGGCTGAAACAATGGGCACACTGAATAGGTTGGTGTGTTAAGCACAGAGAGAAAGTTGTAGGGCTGTAGTGGGCGAAGGTGGATTGTTGTCAACCAGGGCTTGACTTGAACAGCTTATTGTTGGGTAAGTGATGCCTGGGGAAGCCCTAGCCCTCAGGCACAGGTTGGTGGAATCCTGCTTTAAGAAGCTTTTAAAGGAAAAGAGAAATTATTTTTATTTTTTCCCCAGGTAAAATCCCAGATTGCCCTGGGGAGACAAGTGTGTTGATTTTTAGGGCTGTATGCAGAATTCATGTGGTGTAAGTAATTTTTGCATTGTCTGGGCTACTCAGTTTTTCATCTTAAAACATACATCTATAGCCTTTTTAAAGTATCTTTTTTTTTTTAAAGTCTTTATCACTTGGCAGGGATATAAAAAGTTAATAACAGATTTATAATTTTATTAGCATTTATGCTGCAACTGCAAGAGAGTTCCCAACCTGAGTTTAATGCATCCTTAAAGTCCTTTTTATTACCTTATTAATTCCCAGCAGTACCATTTTATGGCAATGCGTATTACACATTTTTTTTCTAGAGGAGAAACAGTGGTATAGATCCAGATGATGAAAAGGTGGGGTTTTTTTGTTTTGTTGGGTTTTTTTTACAGGAGGAGGGGATAAGTCTTCATTTTTACTTCCCCAGAAAAGACTTTTTATCGTAGTGTTGCAAGTACTTTTGACAGATACAGGTGACAAGGAGTGGACACCCAGGGTCATCCTTTTTGGCAGGGAGCATGACTGAACGCTGGGCAGGCATGAATACTACCTGCACAATGGGCGTGAATGACAAAAAGCCTCTTGGTGACCCAAGATTGCTCATTCTGTTCCATTTTCTGTCAGACTTGGCCCGGTTAACACACGGGTTGGGTGAGTTTTTCCTTTTTTTCATAGGTTGGTCTGTCAGAGATGAGGTCCCTTACTGATACATTTGACAGATACTCTGTATGTTAACAAGATAGTTTGACTGACCATGACTTTTTCACATCCTGAGGATGGGGAATTACTTTTAAAGTAAATCTTACTTTCGCATTCCATTGGCAAACTGAAAATTTAATCACTTTGGGGGAGGAGCTCTGCATATTGGAGACCTTATTGCAGCCTTTCAGTACCTAAATAAGAAAAATGCTTATAAGAAAAGTGGGGACAGGCTTTTTTAGCGGGGCCTGTTGCGACAGGACAAGGGGTAATGGTTTTAAACTGAAAGAGGGTAGACTTAGACTGGATATAGGAAGAAATTTTTTATGATGAGGGTGGTGAAACACTGGCATGAGTTGCCCAGAGAGGTGGCAGATGCCCCATCTCTGGAAATGTTCAAGGTGAGGTTGGACGGGGCTCAGAAGAACCTGATCTAGTCGAAGATGTCCTTGCTCACAGGAGGCGGATGGAATAGATGACCGTTAAAGGTCCCTTCCAACCCTAACCGTTCTATGATTCTATGATATATTTCAATATATTTGAACTGTAGCATTATACCTGTGTTATTTTTATTGTTTTGTTCATGTAATGGACAACACGGTGTAAAGTAAAGTTGTATGGTAGCTGTTGTACCCTATGTAAGCCCTCTCCATTGCTTGTATAGTCATCCATTCATGCTTCCACGTGGGAGCAACAGAATTTGTTCTGTTTTGCACACAGCGGAAGCTGGCAGCAGACTTGTGCAGTAAAATAGATTTCAAACATTTTCTATATCACTAATTGTAATTTCCAAGGCTTCCTCTCTGACAGAGCATACAAAAGGGAGCTTTAATAAAAACTATCATTAGCCTCATGGATCAATACAAAACAACATCAGTTGTTTAAAAATAGGAAGTGCCAGAGGGGGTTCCTACCTCCCCGCTGAAAGCAAATCACAGGATTGATCTGTCTGCAGTATAACTGCAAAATTTGCAGAAAACAGGTGAACTAGCTGGGAATATCAATAGAGCTGCTTTGCAAGCTGGTACTTCCGTTGTTCCTCAGCGCTCTTGGGCAACCTCTGATGGGTCCTTTGTAAATGAGACAGTTGCATGCTTTTGGGGGAGTGGGAAGGGAGTTAATGCCAGGCAGCGTGTGCCTCTTCCAGCGTAGCGTTTTTGTATTTCTTTTTCTATTAATGTTTTCTTTTCATCTCTCTCCCACTCTCAGATCCAGAACAGTTTCTCAGGTAAGTCACAAGTCAATTTCAAAAAATCCACACATGAACACAGCACAAGTCACAAAAATAAAAGACAGCCCAACTGAAATGAAACCGGTAGCCTAGCCCTATGTCAAGGAAAATGCTGAGGAAAAAAGAGGACAGCTGACCTTCTGAATGTTTAAAATACGTGGAATAGTTGTATGGGGCTCAGTAAAATGTTCTCCAGGTAATTTGCTTTGAGGTCGCTGAAGTAATCTGTGTGAGTTTCATCTCCATTTACTCTTCAGGGTTTACATCCTGCTGTGAAACACATTTCCCCTTCTCTCCTTGCAAACTTACCTCCAAAATTAATGTAGGCTTCAGTGTGTCAGCCAGCATAGTCCCAACACTTTGCTTTGATATTAGGAAGAGTTTAGAAATGTGGTGCTAATTTTGAAGCATATTTGTCTGTGGCAAAGCAGCAGAAGGACCACAGGAATCATCATGTGAACCTGTCTGTGATAGCCATATATGCATTTTATTATTAACATTTGTTGCATGCTGTCTTTATGCACAGCGCAGTAAGAGCCTTCCTAAGATCACAGCTATGGCGTTTGCTGGGCTTTTCAGGGATTAAGGTCTGTAGACTGACTTTCTGGTACTTATTAATGAGCAATGTTTGAAGGCAAGCGCTTAGTCCTTCACCATTAACTCCATATCATATTACGTTTCTTCCCAGCCCACAGGGTTAGTTTTCAGGAAAAATGCACTGGGGGTAGGGACAACAGCAGCACTGAATTTGCTGCATGAATTCCTCTTGTGAGAATGAATGTGGCCAGCTGTAGGTGTCTAAAGAAATTTGAATCACCTGGGTGGCACTGGGCTTATGTATTTTCTTGACCATAACCCACTGCAACCAAAGTTTCTCTCCTAAGTGTCGTGTTACTTCCAGGCAAGGAAGAATATTTGACTGTTTGACTTGTTCTGTTTCTGTCTCAACTTGCCAGTACTGAATCCACGACTTATTTTAACTGGTATTTTAGCTTGCCAGTAGAATCTCAAATTAAAACATCAGGGTGATGAAAGCCATCTTTGTCTGGGCCAGGAAAGAAATTGCGATGTCCTGGGACTAAAAATGTAAATTTCTGTGGGCCGAGCACATGTCTGAGAGAGTGTATTTACTGGAGCAGTGGCCAGTCCTCTGAATGCAGGATTCCTCCAGGTCTGGTAATGAATGTCAAACCAGTGGATAAAATCCACTTATGGGGAAGCTATTCTTATTCAACTGCAAGTCCAACTTCGAAAGTTCTGTTTGAAAGATACTAATTAATTAATGACTTGCAGTATGAAATAAATTACAAATAACTGCAAAACCCTGATAAACTCATTAAAGCAACTTAACTTCCATACTTCCATGGTATTTGTGTCCCTGTGCAGATCAGTTCAGGTACTCAGCAGCTCAGGACGCAATGAAGGGCTGACTCATGGGCTCAGCCAGCTCTGGTGCATTCCTGACAGCACAACCTCCCTTGAACTGAACCCGGCTCCTCCCTACACATGATTTTGTAAATTGATGAGGAAAATAAAATGACTAAGATGCACGGTGATGCTGTGGCATCACAACCAGACTTCACGGTTTGAATCTGTCCCTTTCAAGGAAGAACTGAAATCTAAATAAACCTATATTCAGAAGCTAAGAAGGTTGACTTCAGTTAGGTTTAAAAGATGCTGAAATAAAACTTTTTTAAAGTACTGAGATAGCGTGCCAGGCTTCCTCTCTCATCGATGAATACCTCTAAGGGTGATTTTATCCCAACTAAAACAGTAATTGGGAGTTGAATTGTCTCCTTTCAGTAGCATGCTCTTTCCTGTAGGCAAAACTTACCAGTGGCACTATGTTGCATATTTGGATGGCTAGAATTGCACAGGAGAAATCCCACTCTTCCTATTACTAAGATCTCTCTGTATTATTACATTCTAAGAATTGCTAGCTTAAAGATACACAGGCAAGCATGACCATTTAATCCATAATTAGCCTCTTTACTGAAAGCTTTATATAGATTATAGTAATATATTACAAGGTTTCTGTGGTTTCTCAAGGCATGCTTTAATATTGTGGAGTAGTCTGCTGTTATGTGTTCAGTGAACTCACTGGCATTTGTGCCATTGGAAATAGCTGAAGGAAGTGGGCTTATGTTGCAGTTTAGTATCATTCACTGGAAGCTGCCAGGGTTTACATCTGAAGAAGACATCTTACCCAACTGTTTCTTTAAAATTTTTTTTTTTTTTTTTGGTCATGTGTGTTCAGTCCATGCTGTCAGCACATTTCTAAATGCTACAGCATGGTATCTGAAGCCAAAAACACAGACTTCTCCAAGTCTGTGAAAGCTCCACAGATGAGAAGTTTTGCTTGTCATTAGGAAAGATACTGTAGGTCAGACAGGACTTCTATAAATCGGTGCTCTCCCAAAGATTTTGGCCTTTGAAAATCACAGTATCACAGAATGTTAGGGGTTGGAAGGGACCTCTGTGGATCATCTAGTCCAACCCCCTGCTGAAGCAGGGTCACCTACAGCAGACTGCACAGGACCTTGTCCAGGCGGGTCTTGAATATCTCCAGAGGAGACTCCACCACCTCCCTGGGCAGCCTGTTCCAGTGCTCCATCACCCTCAGAGGGAAGAAGTTCTTCCTCATGTTCAGCTGGAACTTCCTGTGCTTCAGTTTGTGCCCATTGCCCCTTGTCCTGTCTCTGGGCACCACTGAAAAGAGCTTGGCCCCATCCTCCTGACACCCACCCTTCAGATATTTGTAGGCATTTCTAAGGTCCCCTCGCAGC
>Ga0065711_1000192_pt1 | contig 84398 bp, 39 predicted proteins | sample Hoacrofraction12_FD_59098 | JGI IMG/M metagenome (GOLD analysis project Ga0065711, IMG submission 59098) | Hoatzin crop microbial communities from Cojedes, Venezuela - Epithelial fraction 12 v2 (version 2) | ecosystem: Host-associated > Birds > Digestive system > Esophagus > Crop | place...
GGTCACTGCAGCCGAGTCTACCTCCAACCTTCACATCCTCCACCAGTCCCTCCTTGTTTGTTAACACAAGGTCCAGCAGCGCGCCTTTCCTTGTTGGTTCCTCCACCACTTGCATCAGAAAGTTATCATCAATGCTCTGTAGGAACCTGCTGGATTGCGCCTGCCTAGCTGTATGGTCTGCCTAGCTGTATGGTCTTCCCAGCTGATGTCAGGGATTCAGTCCATCAAAGGTCTGCTATAGCAGAATGCGAACAGTATAATTTCCCAGATGCTTATAGTCTCAAGTAGTAAGGGAAATAGGAGATATTTAACCACTAAACGCTAATTATTTTTTCCATTTTTTTGGCAAAACTAACGTACTTTATGACATTACACTACATGAGGCAATTTGAAAAAGTTCATTAATCCCGAGGCAAAGAAACGATGGAATCTTAAAACACGGGATCCCAGTCAAGATCCCAGGTCTGAATCTAAAATTATTCAGAATAGGCAGCAGGTCAGCTTCCAGCCAAATGAGCTTTCACTGTGGCCGACCACTAAATGACACAGAAGCGTAGAAATTAAGGCCAAAGTAGCTGTGGCAGGAGTAAATGTTCTTTTAGGTCTGGCGAGGCTGAGCTGTGCAAAGGAGCCTCAAGAAAAAGATTACAGGGGAACAACTGATGCACAGCAGGTGTTGCCTGGAAGTGGTGCCTCTCTGCCTGCTGTGAGGGAATCATCCAGGGAGAAAAAGATGGGAATGAAACTGACTTGGGAAAAGGGTGAAGGTGGGGGGGGGAGGCTGAGAATAAAAATATAGCTCAGAAATGTGCTAGAAAGTAAACCTTAGGTTTGATTGTTCAGGTTTGCCTCCTTTAAACATCCATACTGGAGGTTATTTAAGAGAGTCCTCAAAGACCGGTCTAAGGTTTGCTGCTGAGAATAAAGCCACTGAGATGGATAATGTTCTTACAACAAAAAAGATTTAAAAAAAAAGTAGGACCATTTTCCAGTCATGACTGCGTTGTCTGGATTCTCTATAGCTCTCCTAGCAATACCAGAGCCACTCATTGACTTCAGTGAAGTTACTCATTCATTTCCTCCCTCATTCAGTTTAGAATCAGGACTTTTTTCTTTAAAGTTCAGAAAGACTTAGTTCAGAAAGTTTCCTTCTGTGGAGAACTTAGGAGCACTGTTTGAGAGAAAAGCCCTTAAGGTTGACATACTGTAGTTGGAGTTCTGCTGAATTGAATTTGCACATTAAGTACAGTACCTTGCTCTTGCCTGCTAAAGCATCCTTTGTTTTAGACTACATGTATGTGCAAATAAAGGAAAACTGGATACAGCCTCAGGATTTATCCTGTGTCATCTGTGAACAGGCCCTGTGGGCTGTGTGGGGAGCCAGGAATTGCTGGATTGTGGACATCCATATCATCCTTTCTCAGTGGTGTGCTCCTGCAACAGTGATTGGGAAGGCAGCCCCATACCACTAGAAAATTCACCAAGCCAAACTTCCCACAGCTGGATTTTTCTAGTTCAAGCTTACTTTGGGCTGGCATTACCAGGGCTAGTGTAAATCAGGTTTAGCATATGTAAGATATAAGCCCCCATGTTCTTCAACAATCTTAGGTCTCTCTGCAAGAATATTCTGTTCCAAATAATGAAATATTATTAATAATAACAAGGGGGTGGATTTGTACTGCTTACTCATGTTGAAATATTGCCCAAGTGCACAATCCTCACAAAGATAAAGATGTGCAATTGGACTTCAGATTGATCAGTAACACTAGCAATTAAATACTCATCTTGAGTAGATGTCTGGAATACAGTCACTTCAGTCTTTAGTGACAGTTTTCAGCCAACCGTTCTCAGGTTTGTGGACAAGTAAATGAGGTGAGAATTTGTCCACTTATGTTTCTATGCTCTGCTTGGTTGCCTATAGCCAAGAAGGCTGACACCTACTAACGGAAAAGCCTTTGACAACGACACACCTCTTTTCGCAAGAATCTGAATAGCAGCAACAGATCAGGAACCCCATTTTGATGCTTACCGTATATTTTTCTTTTCTCCTCCGTTCAGCCATACTCCTTTCTATTAAGTTGGGTCAGTTAGGTCAGTCAGCCTTATAATTATCTCCCAGGACCAAAGCTCTAGACGAACTTTTAGTCAGAACATTGTATCTTTGCTGGGACCTGGTGGGGTTATCCGTCATTTCACTTCAAAATTACGAGGACCAATTCTTCTGTGCTTGTGTATACTTTGTATACCTGCCAAGACCTCTGCTTCCACTCCTTCAGGTAGTCTCAGAAGTGACTGATTATAAATGCTGATCTGACTCTGTGAGCTTTCAGCAGCACACCTGAGGTTCCAATTTTCTTTCATGGAGAACAGGTTTTCTTTCTTTCTTTGACTTTTTTGAGGAACTGATTCCAAAGATTTTATTCACAGTAGTTAACAGGTGTGAATTGGTGTTTGCTAGCATAAGTGTCGTGCTGGGTAGCCCTTTGTTCCCTTCCTGCTGCTTCCCTGCTCTATTATGGCAAAACTTACTTTAATAGGAGTTTTTTTAATGGTTTGTAGAGTGTGTATTTTTAAAGCATATTATGGAATGAAAGTGAATACCTATCAGAACAATGTGTTCCTATGAACCTCTAACAATTGGGCACATCCCTTGATTTCAATGGACACACTCCAGAACAAGGGGCTTGTACCACCAGAGCAGGAGTGCTAGAATCTGGCCCTCAACGGATGCAGTTTTGTTTCCACCAGCATGTGCCAATTAAAAAGATTCTGCTGTAATAAAGTATCAGGAGACAGAAAAGGAACCGCCATGAACTGAGGCAACACTGTAGAGTTAAGCATCTTTCCAGCTGACACAGATCCCCTGCCCCATTGGTGATCAATGGTAATAATGACATCCACTTTCCAAGGTAGTGCTGGGCTGCTAAGGGCTGATTCTGATGCCAGTGGCTGGTGTCAGTTGTTGAGGGATATTCAAAGACCATGTTGGATGGGCGGCAGGAAGATCTGAAGCCACCAGTGATGTGGAGCAGAAATAATAGGAGGAGTGTTAAGAATGACTCAATTTCCAGAATGTCTGAATTAAGAAGGAAGGCAGGAGAGGCTGAGCTGTGTTTGAAATACTTTGTCAGTGCAGCACCGAGTAATTGTACACCATTTCAGCTACTAGTGCCTCAAAAATGAAAATCATCAACTGAAAATTTTAGTTGTACACTTAACGAGAGTGGTTTTAGACAGCAAACAAAAACAGAGTGTTTCTTCTGATAAGTATTTTCCTTTAAACAGGAATATATACACTGCCCAGTTAAGTCTCCATCTCTTTACACCTGTTTCAGGCCTTTGTAACATGATCTAACCTCATGGATATTTCTCCTGACTTCTGTAATTCGAGCAGACAGTGAATCCTGGACTCATACTTCAAGAAATTTCTTATTTTAAAAAAACCACAGAACTAGAGATAAGAAGGTCTATGCATTTTGGCTACTTTTTTTTTCCCCTATTTCTCTTTACTGTGGCTAATGTTTCTTGTTTTGAGAAGAACTGCAATGCTTGTATTTGCTGAGTCTTTCAGTAATTACAACTCAATTTCTATGCTGGTAGCTGTGACAAAATTTCAAGCTGATTCCAGTGTTACAGAATTTACAAGATTTTACTACTTTAATTGTGACATTTGCCCCTTGTAGCTTGATTTCTTGCTCTGTTTTCCTGCTTCAGAGTTTTAATTCTAGTTTTGTATTTTTTCATACATGTCTGTTTAAAAACTGACTGGGATGGGAGACATCCAACATCAAACAGTACAAGAAAAAAAAAAAAAACAAAAAAAAACAAACAGAGGGGTTGTAAGAGCAAATAAAAAATGTACATAAAAAAAGAGGAAACTGCTGCATCAGCAGTGTGCTAGGGTACGGCACCCCTGTACTCTTCAACCAGGTTTCCTTTTTTTCTCCCAAAATTACACTTCTGTTAAGAACTCTCAGGCTGCTTCTTTTCCCCATGGACTTTGTAACAAACCTTGCAAAATACCTGGTGCTGGCAGAGGCAGGAATGAAACCTTCATAAATAAAAGGAAAGCTCATCCTTATGAGCTAGAGAGCTCTTCAAAACTGAAGCTCTTTGAGAACCTGCAGAGGTTTATTCCCAGTAACTGGGAATAAAATCTAGATGATCCATTTGTAAAGTTAGGTGTTGGAAATGATACACCAATTTAGCAAGTGGCTGGTGACATGAAAACCCTGGCAGAAATGAGCTATAGCAGAAATTATTTTAAAAAGAAAGCAGTCTGTTTGTTGAAAGTGAAATATTTTGCAACAAAATCTTCCCTTTTTTTGCAGGAAGGATTGCTTTTTCTCCAGAGTCCCATATGGATGCTGAAGGAGGAAGAAAGCAGTCCTGCATCCCCTCCCCACTTGCAGCAGACTCACACTTTAACATCTAGAATCATTTTGCCTGCAATCAGACATATGGACACAAAGCATTTGCTGAGAAATAGTTGTATGATAGTTTTCAGATAGTTAGAATTAAAATCAACATTTTGAAAGTTGATGCAAAGTAACTTTATTCATGTATTCTTTAGCTGTCAGAAGCAGAACTGTAGTTCATCAATTACCTGCATTACATTCACCTCTTCCTTTTACTGTTAAATCATGCAGACACATTTTCAATTTATTAGCACTGGATAAGTGACCAACGATGTCTGGAAGCCTTGTAATGTGTAAATTACCCTAGCCAGTTCTAAGAAGGGATATGTGTCCATGAAAGTGAATTACTCACAGATCACAAAAGAAACCACCTTTTTAAAATTATTTCAGATGGCCTAATTATCTGCAAAACGTAGGATTGGGTTTGTGCTGTTGAAATTTGTTAATATCCACCAAAAATGCTCTTGGCATTTTTGTATGCACAGCAGGAAAATCAGTATGGAACTGGAACTTGTTGTTAATAAAACTTCAAAAGCACAGCTCAAGGTCTTTGCTGAACTATAAATGGTTTAGGCCTCTCAAGCCTACCTACGGTCTTAGGGTGAGAACATATGGAAAAGACACATGAAAAAGCAATTACAGAAAAATTTGGATTCAGGGTATTGATATTGTTAATTAGAGGTGAATAACGCTGATTCGAAAACTTGACGCTCCAGAAATGGCAAAGCAGTAACTAATATGTCTGGAATTCATATTACCTGTCCAAGCAATTTTCTTTCTCCTTCTGCGAGTGCACAGTATTGTTCATTTCAGTGAGATATTACAGCCAGACACTAGACACTCAATTCCCCCTTCTTCAGACAACTGGGATTTAAATATCCATTCAGTTCAGTAAATGGTATGTCTATCATGTAACTCCTTTTTCACTCTATGTCTACAGTTGCATACGCATGGTTGATATATAATTAATAGGTATCTTGAATCCTTCTGAAAAGCAGAAATGTGTGCAGCTGTGGAATTTTTTTAAATTTGTGATACAGGCAGTGGATGACTGGCACTGAATATATATAAAAAAGATAGTGCTGTGTGAGTAAGAAAAAAGTTCTTTTACAGAGGGTTAAAGACAGTAAAGTTGGTGGCATAATGAAAATTAATATCTACTTCTGTCTTATATTAAGATGGAGTAGGTTTCTCTATCAATAAAAACCTGTTCTCTTGTTATCCACTGATCTGTTTTGATTTCATTTTTCTTGAATCAAATTTAGTACTGATGGTAGGTCTATGCTGGGAGTGGTTTGTAAAGAAGAACTGTCTGGAAGGCCCTGACCTGAGTGTGGTATTGGGTAGGTGCACTAAACCCAGTTTATTATCTGTTCATCTTCAGAATCAATACAAGGGGTGCAGCAGAGTATGCTGGAAGTCCTGAAAGGAGTTCCTAGAGCTCAATGTTGAAAGTATAAATGGAGCATTTAAGTAACGTCACGTCACAGCAGGAATGATAAATTAGTCTTTGGAACCAGCATTTAGCACCATGGCTATCAGGAGACTCTTCCAGGTTCACTCTTACAGGACGTGAATATGAGAAGCTATTTTCAACTGAAGTGTCAGTAGAAGAGATTTTGGAACAAATAGGAGAAATTCAACAGTATCTAATTACAAGGATCAGATAGTATTTCTCCAGATATAATTCAACAGGGAAATTGCTGAAGTTTAACTTTGATATCAGGTAAGTTAGTAAAGTATGAATGCGGTTTCTACGAGAGCAAATACAATTTTGTAGGAGCTCAATGAACAATGTGAGATAAGATTGTGTGGTCAAAATACTGTATCTGGGTTTTCAAAAAGCCTCATAAAGGTTTCCTAACCCAAGAGATCTTTAAGAAAATAAGTTCTTAAGAAATAAGAGAAAACATCTTGGATTAACAAGTGGATAAAAACAGGAGACAACAGGCAGTAATAAAATATTTTCTCAGCAAAGAGAGGTTGCTGATGGAAGCACAGAGGATTTTTGCAGTCTGTGTATTCATAAATAACTTTTATAAAGGGAGGAAGATTATTCAGAAGGTGCTGCTATTTGCAGACAATACAAAATTATTTAAGGTTGATGGATCCGTAGCTGACTGTGAAGGTTTAGAATAGGATTTCCTAGGCAAGCGAGGGACAAAATGGTACAGGACATTCAGAGTGTGTTCCAGTTGCTTGAAAATAGACACCTAGAGTCATCTGAGATGGTACTTGACAGCCACATGTGGGTGGCAGAAGTCAGACACGCAGCCTGTCCTTGGTTGTGACATTAGATACCTGTGTTTGGGACACTGAATCCCATCCTTAGTGCCTGTTAATATATTGTAACGCTTATGGAGAAAAATAACCTTAGGCCTATGCAAAAATGGCTTGCAAAATGTTCAGGTAAGAGGTCTTGGAGCCAATGTGCATGATTCTCTGAAAACATCAGTATTGGTCAAAACTGCACATTGATTGTTAAGCATTATTAGCAAAATAATAGGGGAAAAAATCAAAAGTCATGTCCTCCTGCAAAAAACCTTCTATAAAACCACAGCATCGTGAGTGCTGTGTTCAGTACTGATCTTCTCACCTCCAGAAAGATATAGGAGAACTGGGAAAGGATTACAAAGGAGATGGAAAAATGTAGTTACTTTCATAGGAGTTTGAGTAGATCAGGACTCTTCATCTTGTAAAAGCCATGTCAGAAGTGATTAGACAGAAAACTGTGAAAAAACATGACTGATATCAGAATGTGAAAAAGGAATCATCATTCACTGTTTCTCACAGTGTGAGATGCAAGGCTCCCACAGCAAATAAGCCTTTTAGGTTTAAAAAGGAGAAAATGTTGACAGTTGTGGACTTCACTTCTACAGAAGGCTATGGAGGTTAAAAGTGTAGATGGGCTGAAAAAGCAATAAGGTGGAGTCGTGTAGTTTTGGTTCAGCAGTGGTTCTTAAACAAGATAACCTGGAGGCAACACTGAGCTTGGTGAATTCATAAGTCAGTAATGTCCAGAGTGCCAGAGGACAAACTGAGGGAAAGATCACTTTATGCATGGCACTGTCTCTGCTTTTCTCTAGCCAATCATCCATGCTGGAGCCAAGAAACTGTTATGGAAAATTTGGTCTAGCCAGCATGAGTGATTCTGCACTTTTATTATGAGATCTCTCTCCTTGACCTGTAGTGCACTGGCGTCTCTGTAGCTTAAGGACATGGAGTAAATATGCAGGGTCTCTTCTTCCATATACATACCATTGAAAACCAAGAATAATTTTTTTAAAAATCAGAATATGCTAAGAGAAATAGAAGAACCCTTCAGCAGGCTTCCCCACAAAAATTGTCTCATATTTGGCTGTATTTACTTTCAATCACAGAACATACATAAAATGTATCTTATACTGATAGTTCTGACTGCAAGAACAGCCTGAAATCATCACAAAGTTAGAGATACTGCTGGAAGAGAACAGCTTTTGAGCAGTTACAGAAATTTTACAAAACTGCTCAGGACAGCAGCTGTGTAAGGGAAACTCTGGAGAATGGTAGATGCACACGCTGAATTCAAACATGCAGGAGTTAGTTCAGAGAGTAGAGATAACACCACTTTGGGGAGAAACAGAAACATGGGAAAAACAATTCCAAAGGTCAAAATCTCCATGGATTTTAATTATCAGATCGACTAGTTGTTGTTTCCGTAACTCCTATTTCTGGTTGGCACCTGAAACCCCCATGCTTCCACACTGCTCTGAAGTGTTGTACTTGCCCCTCTTGCAGGTCCTCCACAGCCTTTTCCACCCAAACAAGGGCACCTAAAGCGCATTCATACTCGCATAACTCAACTATACCCAATTCTGGTATATTCCAGAGTGCACTGGAGGAAGCATCTCTGCAGTCTGGCTCACTGAGTGAGATCTACAGGCTTCGTGTCAAATCAAGTGCCATTAGGAGGGCTCTATGAGAAGTCATCTTTCTCTGACATGCCTGCTAGATGTTTCCTGACATATGGGGTTGTTCTGAGCTTTTGCCTGTTCAGGTAAATGTGTTGCTCTTTGCAAGGACAAGTGACATCAACTGACAGCCTTTAGAGATGCAGCTCTGTTTTAGCCACAGAGTACACATGAACAGTCTTCAACTCAGAAATTGTTACAACTCAAGGTAATGTAATGATAACAACCAAAATCCTAATGTGAACCATAAACAAATAAGTAATAGAATAAAGTAGGCCCCTGATATTTGATATGACTATTTCCTAGGGCAACTGTGATTCATTTCTTCTGTAATATCTGTGGATCTCTTTGCTAATAAATCTCGGTAAATGTGTTTTACATTTGCAGACAGTTGTGCATGTGTGTGAATATATATACACACATATATACATAATGTATATATATGTATACATACATACACGCACACATGTACATATTTTTTTAGATAGAGGGATAGATATGGATATAAAATAAATTTCCCGAGCAAGAGCAAGACGAGTCTAAGGCATATCTGATGCTCTTGTGATTGTGCTTGGATCCCCAGAGCAATGAAGCTGGATCTCCCACCCTCAGGGGAGCTTTGGGTGCACACTGTGAGAGCAGCCATCGTAACTGCTGCTAGTGCTGTAGGAACATTGCCTGCTGACAAGCCCTTTGCCATTTTTGGCACTCAGGCTTTGCTGGGTTGCTGGTTTTCAATCTCTGTGAAAAGCTAGGAGCAAAGAAAGACACGATATGGTAGCAACATACAGCAAGATTTCGGTGAACTATGGATTAGTTATAGCAGGTAAAGCTGAATGGTTTGGTATCACAAGCACTGCAGAAGAGATTATACTGGAACAAATCCGAAGGAGCACCAGGGATGCTCGTAAATAGACAGGGTAGTCCCTGAAATATGTGATAAAGGCTAGCCTTTATTTTTGTGGAAGATTTTTTGCCCAGTCTAGACAAGAAAATGAATGCCACCAATGGGAAGGTCCAGTTATTTCTTACTCAAGTTATTTCTTAACTAGGTAATTACTGGACTACCAAGGTGACGTGCCTCAAGCCGGGAAGACTAACATATGGGACTCTATGTCTTAGCAGATAAATTACAACCTCAGATAGTATATGAGAAATAACAAAAACCTGACAAGGAATGGAGCTGGGGGAAGGACAGTTTAGCAAAAAAAAGGTACATTTTGGCACTTCGTAAGAATAGTGATGCACAGAATTGGCAAAAGTCGAGCAGAGTCAGGCGTTGCAAACCAAATTGAACAGATGGCAAAAGCTTTCTCAGTCATATGAGGGGAAAAAACCCAAGAGAATCACTGTGCACTAAGGAGAGAATAGAAATTAAAGATAATCTAGGTGTGACCCGAAAACTAAATTAAGACTTTGAGAATGAAAAAAGATCAAAATAGGAAAATTGGTATGAGTGAAGCATTAATTTATTTTTTAAAAATCATGGAAATAAACTTGTTATCTCACCTCCTTTATTGTAATGACAACTTGATTGTTGAGATAAAGTGCAGTAGATTCAACCTTTCTGCTCTTCAGTAAAGCATTTGATGCGTTACTGCATGGGGAATTATTAGTTAAATTGGAAAAGATAAGGACAAGTATCAGAACTGTAAGATAAGTAAAGAAGTGACTGAACAGGAGGCGAGAACGAGTTATGTTGAAAGGATTTCTCTCTCTCCCTGGAGGAAAGTTACTAGTGGAGTTCCTTTAGGATTGGTCTGGGGATTAATTTTATTTAATATTTTCCTTAATGACCTAGGCAGAAAAAGTAGGAGTGTACTAATTAATTTGCTGATGATACAAAACTGGGAGATGTCATGAATACAGAGGAGGATTGGAATATTATACAGGAAGAATTAAATGACCTTGAAGACTGGGGTAATAGAAAAGGGATGGAATTTAAGGTCGTGCTCTGCAAGGTCATGCACTTAGGGACTAATGAAAAGTATCTGCTATGAACTGTAGGCTTATCAATGGGAAATGACAGAGACAAAAACCACCTAGTTGTAACAGTCAATCACAGAATTACTGTGAACTACCAGTGCACTTAGACCATGGAAAAGGAAAATGCAATTTTGAGTGAGGAAATTTTTTATAATGAAGCAAGGAGAGTATTCATGCCATTGACCAAGCTGCTTGTTAGACATCACCTGAAATTCTGAATCAGTTGGGGTGCAAAGGTTGGGGTTTTTTTTTAAACAGGTACAAAGAGAGGCTGGTATGGTGATCAGAGGAAAGGATGGCCTGTCTGAAAAGAAGCTGTGCCCAGCAAAACAGAGGTTGAGAGAAGAAGCAATTGCTGTCCATAACTAGATGATTAGGTAGACACTGGGGAGAAACAAAAGCTCTTGAATTCACATGATAATTTTGATATGAGAACAAACAGACATAAATTGGCTATGAATACATTTGGACAAGAAATGGAGAAAAGCTTTCGAGACACCAGAGCCATAAGTACAGAAGTGTGGGAGTAAACACGGAACTGGATGGATTTGTTAACTGGGTTTACGTGATGTGATTCATGTGCTGGCACACGCTTGAACTTGGTGACTCCTGGTCAGCCCTATGCCCTAGTTTTCAGGCAGTCCTTTGCTCGGCTTATGATATTTTCTTGCACATTCTTGGTTGTATTTGTGGTTGTATTTTGTGGATATATTTTATATCATAACCTCCTTGGTATAATACAAATATTACATGATGTATTCAGTTTATCTGTTCTCTTCTTTCCCAAGGGGCAAACAGCAAGAACAGCCCATGTCTTGCAATGACCAGAAAATGGAATGAAACAGAAATAAAACTGCTGTTGCTTTGCAACAAATTTGCTATATTGCAGCAAAAATTCTAGAATTGGGATAAAGTAGTTCAGAAGATAAACACCTTGAATTACTAATTCAGAAGTAAGAACAAGTTCACTGAAAGACAGGCTCTGATTTTTATCTTTTGTTTCCATTTTGTGTATTAATACACGTTTTTGGAAGTTCCTCGAGTACTTTCCAGATTTAAAGTTTATTCAGTACATAGACCAAACAGTTTTCAAGATGACCCATTACAATTCTTAAAAAGTTCTTATGTTCATGCAGTTCCTTCTCAGAAAAGAATTATGCTTGCAATATTGATAGGAATATTTTTCTGTGAGGACTACAGACTCTAATATTTTATAAGAATAAATTGTTTTCTTTCTCAGAATACAAATATTCTTTTCTCTTAACCAGACCACAGTTGTTAGGTTATAATTCATCGGTTTTATGGCATTGCTATCAACAAGAATAATTGGGGGCGGAAGGGGGGGAAGCCCAGAGTTCTCTCTCTGTTGAGTGACATGGCTTAATCATAATGAATGGAAATAGTCCCAAGGATATGCACTGTATTTGTGGTGTAAAATCAAAACAGTCATATTGTGCCTTTAATGTTGTCTCAAATGGATACTCTCATTATTGTGTTCTGAGAAATTCTCTACACTAGTATGTCTCAAATCTCATTGTAATCATTATAAATTAGCAATGCAGAGGCTGAAAAGCAGCAGCATACTCTGATACTGAGTAAATAACAACAACCCTGTGTGTCCCAGGAGAGGGTCCCTCCTTTATGACAAACCAGTAAATTGAACAGGTTTCTTACTATCTGATTAAGGACTTAAAACTAGTAAAATTTTGAGATTATTTACAATCACTACAGCATCTGACAAATATTGAATTACAATAGTTAGTCTGTGTAACCATCAGCTTATTCCTTTTTGTCATGTGCTGTTGTGTTGTGTTTCATCGACTTCGGAGACAGTGATGCAAAATAATGCAATGTGACACCATGAAATACAATAAGATGTGACATTACACATTAGAAATTTAAAGAATGAAAAGCTTCAGTCAATTCAGGAAACAGGAAACCTGTCCAAATTTATTGTGACAAGTAAGAACAGTGCAAACACTAAACGCTGTTTTCAAACCAGAGGGCACCATTGTTTTTTGACCACCCAAATTGCTTGCAGATACTGCCATCATCTTTATTTTTAGTTTAATTTAATAGGCACAGAGCTGGGAGCTTTTTCAGTTTGGGTAGTGATTTTGTTGTTTTTGGGTTTTCCTGTCCCCTTCCTCCAGCCTGAGATTAGTATTTAAATATCTAAATTGGCATCTGAATGACTTGGCATGATTGTCGGCAACTTTCCATTCCTAACAAACCGGTTCCTTGACATTTTGAAAAGACGCATTGCTAACATGCTTCCAAGGGTTTTGTAAAAATCCAATTCTGTGAACACAGGCTCAAAATGCGTGAACAAAAAAGCTTCTGTGTTAGCAGAGAAGAAGTGTTTTCAGTTCATATCTAGGGTACGCTAATTGAAAATCTAGAAACAGGCTGCTTTTCTGTAGAGTATTAAAATGAAATGGAATATGAAACAACTCTCTTAAATCTGACTGCTCCAGACTTTTCTTCCTCACATTTTCACTGTCATCTATTCATATCTGTCTGGTGATATTTAGGTCTGCATTAATGGATTAAAGTCCACATTGATCTCAGTTGGAAAATATGAGTTGCTGTTGCTGATCACTCTAGGCTATTGCCAAAGACTTCTCCTTTGCTAGTAAAGTCAGATTCTATTGAAGTCTATCCCAAATAGTCATCTGTATAAACAATGATATGTGATTCTAAACTTCAAGCACATTTTCTGACCAGCTGTACTAACCATTTTTATGTAGGTTTTATTTAAGGGCAGCACTACCATGCCGTGAATTCAGACAATGAAGAGATTAAAACTATTTTTTTAAAGCCATTTTAGGGCCTGGATGGCTCATTTGATCGGACTCTGGCCTTTCATCCCAGGGAAAAGCAGCTCATATCTAGCCTCGACTGTTGTGTTCAGAAGTAATCTTTAAGGGATGCTTATAAAATGTTTATAATGAAAAGAGTACAGGGATTCTTGGTTTACTTGTCAGTACAGTGAAAAAGAACAGGGAGCTGTCAAATAATATATATGCAGGTGAAAATTAAGTCTCCTGAAAGGGATTTTTAAAAGTACCAAGCTCATACAAGCACCTAGCTAAATGAATAATAGACAGATGACTGCTAAAAAAACACATCTTCCCTGGCAAATCAAAATTAAATAGTACAGCAAATCCTTCTAAACCAATAAGTGCTGTAAAGATGGAGTAAGAAACTAATTAATTAAATACATATGCTGTGCTGCTCCTGCCGCTTTTAAAAAAATAGTGATTCTGGACTAGATTTTTAGCTGAATGACGCATCTGATTAGCTCCAATAGGTGGATTTTGCGGTAAATCAGATAGTAATGTATAACTATATAACTATTTTTTAGAGCTGAATCTGTCATTAATTGAGGTTCATGTATTACATCAGCTGAGAAAATAGTTAAAAAATATTCACCTACATTTTAAAATGAATTGGTATCTAAATGTGTACAGTTACAGCAGAAAAATGTGTTATGAGAAGTCGTAGTGAAGATAATCGGGCAAAACTCTGTCTTGTTCTGCAGAGACTATAAAATCTAATGGAGTCCTCAGTGAAGAACTGGAAAAAAAAGAAGACCCGACGAATGAAGTAGTGCTTGACAGTGTTCCGCGCATAGCAATGGGAGGTAAATCTAGAAGCGGAAGGAGCTCTGTAATAAAGGTAAGGCTGCTTGAGCAGCTTTCTAGGCTTCATTGCCCTCAGGTAGAATAAAATTTGATACTGATGTGATTTAAAGCCAGCTTTTAATGTGTTTAGGTAAATAGCCACAGTTCATGTGAAATCTGGCCTCTAAGTGTTTTGTCTGTTTGAAGAATTACTGACAATCATGTGATCACATGATACTGAGTTTTCAGTACACGCAGAAAAGCAGTTCCCAGGAAAGCAGACTTCCAATTTTCTATATTTTTTAGCTGTAGTCAAAGAGCAACTTAATTAATATTTTTCAGAATCTGCTCAGAATTAAATCATTATTTTTTTCTCATTATAGGTTTAATGATTATTATGAACTTGGTAAGATAAAACTGTCAAAAATTGATAGGCTTTCCGTGAGCTAATTGTTGGATGCCATACTGAAATTAATAAGCTCCTTTAAAAATACAAGAATTTAGTTTCAAATTTTATGGAATAGCCAAATTAATGTCAGCCAATGAGATTCCACATACATACATATAAATATACGTATATGAACACATATAATTGTCGTAGCTTAACCCAGCAGCCAGCAGCTGAGCACTAGACAGCCACTCGCTTACCCCTCCCCTTCCCCACCAGCAGTATGGGGAGGGGAAATGGACAAAAGGGAAAACTCATGGGTTGAGATGAAGACAGTTTAATAAGACAACAAAAGAAATACTAATACTAATAACAATGCAACTAATAATAATGATATCAACAATGGTAATAAGGAGTATGCAAAAAACCCTATATACAGTACAATTTTTCTCACCACCCGACGACCAATCTGAAGCCAGTCCCCTAGCAGAGACCACAAACCCCCATGATTTTTGCAAATGTCATTAAATTCCAAAAAAAAGGCCAAACTCCCAGAAAAATTCAAACTCCAGGACAAGCATACATTCGAACTCCCAGAAAACCAAAAAGCCTAGAGCTTTCTCCCGCCCCGGGCCAACCCCCACTCACAAACTGAGCAGGAAATCTATGGTATGGAATATTTCCACTGGCCAGCTTGGGTTATCTGCCTGACTATGCTCCCTCCCAGATCCTGCACACCTGCTCATTAGCTGAATATGAGAAACTGGAAAAAGTCCTTGTTTTATAGCAACAACAGAAAACATCAGTGTTATCAGCATTGTTCTGATACTAAATCCAAAACATAGCAGCTACAGAACAATAACGCATCCGCACTGTACAGATTACATTTGTACTGTAGACTCAGCTTTAGCTGGTGATGGGAAAAGGTCCCAACAGGTTTCTGGGGCTGTACCTGTTACCCCATCCTATGACACGATTGCAGATGCTCTTCACAGACCCTGTCCTATTCCTGTGCTCTACTTGTTCTGCGCCCTTCAGAGCAGAGAAGGCACCCCACGGATGGGTTAGCAATGGGAGAAGATCCATGGACTTCATCCTTAGCCAGCAGCCATCAGAGATGACAGCTTGCATTTACAGAAGTACTAGTAGCACTTTTCTTCTGTACAGGGAAGTTGTTTGGGAGGCTGCAAGCCTCTTCTCAACCCCCTGGAATAGTTTGGCTTCAAACTCTGCCTTCCAAAGAGCAACTTGCAACTGGCATGGCCTACTACTTTTATCGGAATTTATGAACTCTACGGTGAGTAAAATTGCTGTGTATTCTCTATTCTTGCAGTTTCCAAGTGCAGGTTCCTCTGTAATAACCTGCGAGTTGAACAAAAGTAATACCTGGAGCAGGGGGAGGAGGGCTATGCCTATTTATTCCTTTGTTACCCTGCTACAGCTGCCAAGAAGAGAACAAATTCTAGTGGTGTCTTTTGTGATGTGGACATCTGCCCACCGAATCTAGGTAAGCCCACCAACATGTTCCATTTAAGCCACCGGACAACCATCACATGGTAATGACTTTCAGTCACCAAGGTCCTGTCTAGATTTGAACCTCTGACCCAGAGGCGAAACATTTTCTGTAACTCAGTGCTTCCCTGAGCTCACCAGTACCTCACCAGTTCACACTTTGATGAATACAGTCAGAAAATAATAAAAACTCTCTGCAGACAATACAAACAATACAATTTTGTGCACCATATTCTGGAATCAGTTTTTCCACTGTGTTTTCTGCAGCTTTAGTGCCCTCAGCACAAATATAAGTTATATAGCCAATATAAAAATGATCTACACCACCTCTTGGTAGAAGCCATTGATTTATTTTATTTTATTTTATTTTTTAATGTGTACCTCCTCACTGCTGGCTTCTGGAAAATGCTGCCTTGCAATTTGTAAGGATAATTAGACAGAGCTGGCTGTGGCATGGGGTGGAGGATCAGTTTCTTAATACTTGCCTGCACTGGAATTAAAACTAGAGCAGTAAAGGTCTACAAATTGTGTGGCATTTTGAAGCAAAGAGGAAACTGAATGGCTAGTGTTGTTTTCGCATGCACCAGTATAAATATGGATCAATTGGTCTTTGAAACCAGTGGAAATGCTGATAAAACAGCAGAATCTGACCCACCAGTTTAAGCACTCTTTTTACAGGTGTTACTTGGGCATATCCATGTTCTTAGCAACAGATTCAAACCACACAGCAGCTGTGAAATAAATTGCTAGCACATTAGGCAATGCTAATATTGCTACTATTTAGAAATATATTTTAAGTTCCAATTCAAAGGATGGCACGGGTTTTTCTCTTATTCTTTTATGAATTAGAGGTTCCAAACAGGAAATCAGATGTTAGGAAGCAGAACTTCTTCTCTCCCAGCTTGAAAAAACAGGAGTTCTGAGAAAGCAATATGCAGCCACTGCTACTTTCAAAGTGTCTCTGTAATGTGTATAGCTTCAGGTCCCGCAAAGGCAAACAACCTCTTGACCTCAGACTTTCATTGACGGGAAAAAGGTTGTATGTTACTAAGGCTATATTTTGCCATGTCACAGATTATTACAGCGTGCAAGGTAAAAGATATTCAGCAGAAAAAAAAAAAAACAATGAAAGAAATCCTAAATCTGAAATTGTGAAACCACCCACCCTACTGCTTATTTTTTTAAAACCCTCACTTAGGGGTCAAGTGTAGGGAACTGACAGGCAGAACAAAATTTTTTTTAAATCTACATAGTGCTATTTTCTGTAAAATGGCAAGGAGATATTTAAATGCTTAAGCTTTTTGCATTCTCATGTGAGTACTCTGCCTTAGTATACACATGAAGGTAAAATAAAACTCAAATAATAACTGATCTTTGCCATGGTGTCCAGATTAGAACCATGTTCTGTGCAGGAATGATGGGCATGTAAGCCCTTCGTATCAGGAGATCTGTCTGGCACTCATCAGGCAGTGTTACTTGATCACAGCTGGATAAAAATGCACACCCAGGGCAAATCTGTAAACACCAGCTTAATCTGCATGGGAAAAGTTACTGTCATCTCCTCCGACAGAAAAAGCCTCCAGGACACATTCCAGCAGTAACAGTCACTTCAGTTTGTTACAAATGTTGTCAGATTTAGACACAAAACCATTATAGATGTCAAAAAGCTAGAACTGAAAAAATAAATGTATTGCTCTTTAGGTATTTCATTTTAGAAAAATGAGGAAAGTCAGTAGTTTTATCACTGACAAAAAGCGTGTGTATGTTGGGGGGGATATCCCTATCGTACAACGCTAGCTAACAAGCTATGTTTTAGTTTGTAATTCAGAGTTCTCTAAAATAGCTTCTTTTTCATATCCAAATATCTTAGTATGATTTTTGTTTTGGAGAGGGATTGTAATTTAGGTAATATTTTGCAGGAGTCTGTTTTTGTGCATAAATTAAAAACAACTGTGTCTTTAGGACATGCCAAAACCTACTTTTGGCTTCTTATGCCTCTATCAATGGTCTTATTTGCAATTGCGAGACTAGAGCCTGTTACTCTTGTAATGAGCCCTGGAAAACACCCTGAATCACTTCATCATCAGAATAACTACAAACTAATGGGAAAAAAAGGGCTTTAATCAACTCTGGACAGTTTAACTAAGATAATGCTGTTAGAGTTCATAGCTTGCTTGTCTTTTTCAAGCAGATCTTCCTGTTTCCTTCAGAGAGATTATGCACGTGTGCAAAAAGCAAAGCAGGGCTTGGGACTTGATTCAGCTGTCCAGGGCTGGCAAAGGGAAACTTTCATTTAAATTTAGTGTGAACTGAAGCAGACCCCAGAGTTCCCAATGTGACAATCCTAATGCTACAAATTCTCTCTCCGATCTTCCCTTCTACCCTCTCATGCTGACACTCATGCCTAACAGAGCCGCAGAATGACTGGTTTCTGCAATGTATTAAATGGGAGGAAAGGGAACATTCGGAAGAAAACTAGGTATTTGGGGCTTTCTTCAACTCAAGATTAATGTCGAGAGATTTTTCTTAGCATTAGTGTCAGTGCTAGCCAGGAAAAATGATCCCATTAAAGGGCCCCTCATGAATAATTCATGAGGCCCAATTTAGTGTTAGTACTGAGGGCAAGAGATAAACAGGTGATAGAGTTTGTAGGGAAACCATTGCACTGGGCATGGTATTTTGGTGTTATTAATATTATTTTTTTAAAATCTGTATATGTATTAGAGGAAGGAGACCTAATATGGTTTTAATACTCAGGTTACGGTCCAACTTTGAGTTGAGGATCTATGTGATCTGTATTTCAAAATCATTAGTGATGAGATATTCCCCCTAAGTGCATTAAAGTAGAAAGCTCCATAGACAAGCTTGTAATTTAGGGGCTGTTTTTGGCAACAGGATTCCTCACTTCTTTGCTGTTCTCTTCCAAGTCCTTTGTGAGTATGGAAGAATAGTTACTGAATGTGGCAATTAAGGTTTTTTTTTCCCCAAAATTAAAAGTTACATTTTTGCAATAATTGCAGTATTTGAATAATTTAAGACCATTTAAATGTAATAGCACTTAGCACTGATGTTTACTGAAAACCTTTTTGAGTTTAGTGTAAAAAGGTGAAAACAAAAGTAGTGTAGAAGAGGTACGGGGAGGCCTGTGAACATGAGATTATTATGGTGGCTGTGCAAATCATACTTCATCCTACAACTAACTTCTTTAAGTTACAGCATGAGTAGGTATATTCCAGCCAAACAGAAGTTACTAGAGTTGGTGCTGGGACTGATTGAGCTGTCTCAGCTGGCCACACAGAAAGCTCCTAGTAAGGCTGTAGTAAAGGGCCTTTAATTTAAGCAGTGTCCTGCTAATTATCATGCATTTAGAAAAATCAAAAAGAAGAAGGGAGATGCACAGTAGCTAAAGGTGACTGGATGTCACGCCTTTTCCATGCTGCCCCTTGTAAGGCTAGGCACAATGAAAACCTTTGTGTCCTTGTTGTGCCATTGCTCTGCACGTCTCTTGCTTTCTGACCATGCTAGTCACAGGGAAATGGCTACCAGCCACTCAGTGGTTTTGTTTCATACTGTATATTTTGCACTTCTCATTTTTCATTAGAAACACCAGTAGAAAGAGTAATTCAAAATCCCTGGCAACTCTGAATGGACAAAATGAGAGACAGCTTACAATGCACATTCTTGCTGGGCCTGGAATGTGATTGTTTCCATTTTATCAAACTGATTTTTACATTCAACCATAGGATGTGATTCTGATTTGCACTAGTATAATTCCATTGATACTTCCAAGTTGCAAGGAAGGCAAGTGAGATCAGCATCCTTCCTCCTGTGTTTATTCTGATAAATATTTACTGAAGATTGAATTCTACCAAAATGCCACTAGGATTTTGCTCTAAATAATAAGTATGTCATTGGACTTGTGGCCTCTATTGCCAAGATCTGTGAGCTGTCAATCCCAGATGCTCATTCCCATGCGGTGGCTACAGTTTGCATGGTTGAGATGGTTTAATCCAAAACTAGGATGTCTCCATCAGTGAGTGATTGGCCTAGAGGCATGAAGTGACAGGACAGTACTTCAAAATTAATTTACTTAAGTGATGTTGCTGGTCTTTCTAGAGTGGTCACCTCTGTGGGACGTTGGTTTTGTAAGCTAAATGCATATTTCTCAGCGTATAATAATCACTATCCCCTTAAGCCCCACAGGGCGACATAAATGTACTTTAAAAAAATTCTGTAGTGACATATCCATGCATATGATGGTTCACATTCCTATAGTGAAAACACCATCAACTCTCCAAGTTTCTGTTCTTGAAAACACCGATATATTGAGCCTGTAGTAAAAACCTTATATGTTTGTAACTATGCTTCATGAATCATTGCAGAAGTTGGGAAAATAAAAATATTCTCTGCTTTCAAATTTCTGGTTAACCCTTGAAGTGGATAAAAAATGAAAGTGAAATGCAATCTTGTGATCCAGATGTTGAGGTGAGTAATGGTACAGCACACAGACAATAAGTTTAAAGCATCAGGTTGAAAATGTATTAACGTAATTTTAGAATTCCATGCCTCAATCAAACAGTCCTGGCATCCCAGCTATAGAAGGTATGGCCTCATGCTGATGACAAGAGACGGCTTGCTTTTACCCGTGCTCTTCAAGTCACCCGTGGGATTCAGCTTACTGCTCACCAGGAGTAAGGATAAGGATAAAGGATTTCTCTCTCTTTACTAGGCCTAAAATGTTCCCCCTGCCGCAAGGATCATGGTCAAATATCACTGAGGCCCCAAACTTGAGTTTACCTGGGGGTCTACTCCATGGATTTGTTGAGAAGCTAAAATAGTGATTATGACACACAGTTATCCTCCTGCCCAATGCTCCTGCAGGTCCCCACCATTACCCTAAGGAAAGAGGGAGGAACAAGTGTGTTCCAATCAAGTGGGTTGCTTCCTTCCTTCATGCTGGTGAGTGCAAGGTCTCGCGAAATGGGAGCAGGCAAGATCCAGTTTTCACTGCAAGAGTGGTCTGTCTCCCTCTCTCCCTCCAAGGCATTACAGGCTGCTGGGAATATATTTGCTTGCTTCTCTGATGAAGCATTATTCCTGAGGAGTGGGAAGGATGGCATTTTGCTATACTGGCATTTGGGCATAGCTTTCTCTTCTGTAAGATGACTGTGTAGCCCAGTTGTACAAAAAATGTGCGTGTAACTATATATTTGGTTCTTTGGATTGTTGATAGCTAGGTAAACTAGGCTCTGTATTTTTTTTTCAGGTATCAAAAACATGCACTTTTGCAAGCTGATGAGTATCTTGTTTTCTGTTGCATTTTTTGAGGTGCTACGTAAATATTATTCTTCTGTAAAAACGTTTCTACCTTGGATTATGCTTGGCACCTATTTTCATTGTAATACTACTGACACTGCCATTTAATTTGCCTAGTTGCCTATGGTCTAAGTGTAGGTAATTTACAAACCTTTAACAATATTCAGCTCTCCTAAATTGTAGGGAGAACTGCAATTACACTTAAAATGCACTGGTGCACTATGTGTCAGCAAAAAAGGACCTACAAAAGACATAATTACAATGTAATTGCCCACAAGTTCATGAAGTAAACATACATTATTAGAAGGAACTCATCTATTCAATTTAAGTGACATTACAGATAACATATTGCATAAATAGGAAGCCATTTTGTGACTAGTTAGTATAATAATAGGAGTTGAAATTAAAGTGTGGTATATGTATTCCTAAGAGCACTTCAAGCTTAGCATCTGCTCTATAGTGTCTTGCATTATGCTCCATTTCCAGTTTTAAACATTTGAATATTCTCTAAAGATATACACCACTAAATAATGACACTATTAGGTACCTCCTTAAAAAAAAAAAGTTTCAAATTATTGTTTAGGCCACGTAAGGCCATTTCTATCCAAAAAAAATCTCAGAAGCAGGAAATGGTCAGAGACAGCAGGGAAAATTTTTAGGTTTTTTTGATGAGCAAAATTGTTCAAAACTAAAAAAATTCAAGCTCTATTTCATTTTTGGTCATTTGAGCATCGCTGTGACAAAAACAGTGTTACTGCAGTCCACGCCCCATTCCAGATGTGCATCCAAAGGTAAGCATCAAAGATGCATTACCAGCGTCCTCTTGCTTCTGCTTGGCAGGACTTGAGTATGTATGGGGGTCAGTGGTCATCCCACATCGCACCAGGCAGAGGATCTAAGGTGGCCACAAACTTTCACCTTGGAGGCCAAAACTGCATCCTGAATTGCACATTTTAGAGAATTTGGCCTAGCACCTTTTTAATAAGTAGCAGTCAAATATGTATGTAGACTAGATTTGGTCAATGGAAGTTAATGGTCCCTGTCCCCTTGTGTTTGACAATTTCTATCAGGATAGACTTTGCAGGGGGCTAGGGCGAATAACCGGCTTATTCTCAGCAAATCTCCAAAACGCCTGTTCCTCACGTGATGACACTGTATCCTCATGATTCGTTTTGCCAGTTTTCCTGCTTGTTAAGGAAGCGGTGTGTTTCCCATGTTCCCAGTCCCTCAATGAAGCAGCTTAGCTCTTCATGCAGCGCCCTGGAGAGGCATCAGGCTCCATCTCAGCCAGGAGGTAGAGCCAGAATTGTGAGTTTGGGACCTATGTTGTTACCAAAAGCAAAGTTGCCCCCTTAGATTATGCTTGTGTTGTTAAGGACCTAATTAGTGTAAAAAAACCACTTTATTAAAAAAAAAATTCTTTATTATTAAGCTCTTGTTATGTTCTGTGTTCTCCCAGTGTAAAACACAGTTCGGTTTGAAAGTCAGGCAAGTATCTTAAGGCTGCTGGAGCCAGTTATTTAATGTTTTGCTTTTCTTGTGTGACCTTACAAGCAGTCTGACACACTGTAGGTCCAGAGTAGATTGTTTACTTTTAATTTGCTCATAAGAGCCTTCCTTGCCAACTTTTACAAACAACATGATATCATGGATTTTTACTTGGGATTCCACTCTGTTGAACACAGCTCAGATTTTTTTTGTCTTACCTCTTTCACTATATAAATATAATAGTGGATTACAAACTTGTTAAGTATTTCCTGCTAGAAAACATTGTCTGATACTTGATATTGTACCAAGGCTCAACCTAAATTGCTTTAATTCCATGTACCTGCTGTGTAGTTAGATGAGATCAACTAGACAGACCTTTCCCATTGGTTAAAGGTCAAAAATAGCCTAAAGACATGTTGTTTACAGCACATCATATTGAGAAATATAGTTTTCATAGAAGGCATAACCATATTTTCATTAGCAGTGATAAAAAACCTTAAGCAGCTCTGCAGATATAATTACAGAGGATTATTTTTAACCACAAACCTATTTTTAAGAAAATGTAGAAGAATAAAATTCACAAGAGAATATTTTCATTATTATTTTACTATGATTATTACTAGATTATGTAAAATATTGCTTCATTTCCCATTATTTGAGTACATTTGAAAAACTCCAGACACTTCAGAGTAAGAGTCATATTCTGATGACATGTATATAACTGTAAATAACTTCACTGATGTCTGGTCCTATGCAAAATTATAATGGACTCCCTGATGGCTGAAATGATGACTGGCATTGTTGGTTTTTTCTTATTTAATTATTGTTAGATGACAGCATGGAAACCAATCAATTTATTTAAACTTTCCAAATTATTTCATCCTTGCAAAAAGAGTGCAATTATTAAAAAAATTCTAATGCTTTTGTAAAGTAATTTTATGAATACTTTGTAACGTGTTTTTTTTCAAACAGATTAAGTGCATCTTCACAAAGAGTATGAGTATTTTAAAAAGCTCAAGTCAAAAAAAACACAAGCAAGATTAAGAATTGTAAAGGCTGGGTTGTTGGGGTTTTTTTTGGATGATGGCTTGAATTTTACACTGACCTGTAATAGCTGGGATTCAGTGGTCACCAAAATATTGATATCATCTTCTTTTCAGATATTCATATTCCTTTTTACTTTTTTTTAGGAAAAGTTCCCAAAATTCTTTGCCTAGTAAGAACGCACAGCAAGTACTTTATCATTGGATTTTGTATTTAGTACACATAGTTTCCTAGGAAAAGACTGATTTCTATGGTATTTTCTACAAAAGAGAGACACTGCAGGTTTTTCACCTTTCTTTAATACTGGAGCTCAAAATCTCAGCATTTGAGTTGAAAATGGTTTATAAGAACCTACGAAAGAACTGAAAGTTTTCTTGAAATATTTAAGCTGGAAAAAGTTTTTTTTGTTAACTTAAAATGTTTCATTTTAACAATTTCAAAACAAGCCAGTAATATTTTTTACTTCAGAAGTCACGTTCATTGGCAGGGGACTACTTCATGAAGCTGGTCTTTCACTCTGACAGTAGAACCCGAAAATGCTTGACACTCAGATGTAACCACTATTTCTTTAAAATTGGGGGTTGCATAAACCCAGATTTTTAGATAGTGTGCTTATATTAACTAGAATTTATGGAAATGATGGAAGCTACTCACATGCTGTGGTTCAAGGGACTTGGATTTAGAAGCCTGCAATCCTTCTATAGCTGGGGAAGATATAGGCATCTCCAGGAAAAGATCTGTCAAAGTTCAGTAATTGCAAAATTTCTTTACAGACAGAAGGGTTGCTAGAATGGGCCGTGTCAAACAGTATATTGCTGGTAGACTGAGAGTTGTGCCTATAGGATACGAAAAAGATGAAGGCTTTGCAGTGAGGTATTAGTTATATGTTAGATAGCGTGCTAATGATCAGTTTGACAGATAATAAAGTCCAAATGCAACATATGAAGTAAAAATGGACAGGGATTTTCCAAAAATAGAGACATTGTTCTGTGGTGTTGACATCCTTCTAAGTCATATCTGTTCACACAAGTCATGTCTGAGAAGAAGGAATAACATTTTCAATTTTATATGGCTTGACATCTTCAGAAGACTGGACAGGGGAAGATCTGGTAATTCTATAATTTACAACATCAGATTATTAAAGCACTGAAGAGTAGGAAAAAAACCAACAAAATGATGATGAAGAGTGACTTTCAGACTTTTGTGATGGCACATTTGCCTCTTACGAGAGATTTCCTGAGTTTTCATAAAAGATACATGCTCCAGCCTGAATTTGTTACAGAGGAGAGATCTCAACTCCAATGATCTCCACCAAGCTACTTGACATAACACCCTCACGTGCTGACTTTTGAGGTACTTTGGCAAATCGTGGTTAGCTAATTTTTTTTGATGCATTTGTTGCTAGTGGAAGCTACCAATGTCCTGAGAGGTGAAACCAAAGTCAATAGTAATGTCAGATAGCATACGATTTTCAAATATTCTTGATGGTATTTTAAATTCCCTATTGTGCTTAATAGTTCTTGGCTTACCTTTTTAAATGATTGCTCAACAAAAAAATTGGTGCATATTTTAAAACAACGCTTAAATGAAACGAGCGGATCTTAAACATTCAGCAGGTGGAAAGTATGTGTCTAACATGGACAGCAGAGTCCAAGTTTGTATTTTATATGATGAGAAGCCGTAACTTGGTAATTAAGTAAATATTGTAATAAGTGTGGCTCTGACATCCACTTGAAGCTTATAACTCCCCAGGGAACAGATGCTTAATTTGTGGCCGGGATAATAACAACCTAATGAACCTCCCATCTTACTGGATAGCTTAATAAACTTCAAAGAAAACAAAACAAGAATCTATGAGTAAAAGTACATCCTTAGCTTTTCATTAAACAAAATGAGCAGGAGTCAAGGCCCAGCATGGCTTCCAAAGTTAAAGCTAGCAACTACAAAGCAAATATATGCAGAGAAATGTACAACAAAAGACATAGCTCTTAAACCTCCAGTTGAGTTTCCATAAATGTTGGTTACAAAAGCTACCATTCTCTATGTTAACAAAAAGTTGTGGATATGTTCTTCACTAAATCCTCTTTTCCCATATAATCCACCTTGTGCACTTTATCTCAAGTGTGTTTTATCTGATCTAATCCTGGGCTCATTTATTCTCAGATAGAAGCAACAGGATTATTTCATACTTAAACTAGGCCCAGTCTTTCTGTGGGTCCATAAGAGGACACCTGGGTAATGAGAAATTATCTATGGAACAAAAGATTAAGCAGGTGCTAGGAAAAAAATAATTCTTTCAAATACAGCAATTTTTAAGGAAAAGATAAAACATTTCTATTCAAAAAAATGTTTGTAGGAGGCACTACATTTTAAAAGGAATTACTTACACCATATTTAGTACCAATATTAATTAACAGAAGTTTTATTAGAAAAAAACAAATTCTGTTTCAGTCACCCTGAAGTGACATTGATTTCCCTGGAGTTAATGTGGATTTTAATGGGTGTAAAGTGTGCAGTATACAGGATATATCAGAGCATTAGTTTTAACCAGGTCAAAGAGACCAGCCATATCCAGTCATATCTTTCTTCCTTGTTCTAACAGTCCTTAATTTAGCACACTTTTAGGTAGGGGTATGAGGAGGATGAAGGCTTCAGACTTTCTTCCTTTTCAGTAGTGGGCAAGACAACTCAGAAATAAAATCAAAGCCTCTTGCTCCCCCCCTGAGGTGGTGAGACATGGATTAGTATGAATCAAGTTCAGTCTTCTTTGCTTGACTCCTCAGAAATATTAAACTAAAAATCTATATGTGCATGTGTAGCTGTATCTATTTCATCCATATCTAGAGCTACATCTATATATTTATGTCTGTACATCTCCTTTGGCTTTTAGACACCACAGGATCACCTGAAATACTGTCTTCTATCTGCTGCCAGTGTATATAAGACTCTTCATGTGAAGGTGTCGAAGGCAGAACAACAATTTATTGTTTTAAAGCAGTGGACCAGTTCCTCAGGAGATGTAAACTGGTACAGTATGTCATTATTTCCCGATGATTCCCTCCTTCCCTTTTGTCATCAGCTTCCTCACAGACCAGTGTACAACAGCAGAGAATTTGTCGCTTCATTCCATGGGCATAGTGGGAAAGCGGACCGATGACTTGACTTTCTCAGACGTGGTCTGAGAACGTGGTTTGAGTTTTCTTCTCTCCAGAGAAATACAACAGAAGTACAGTATGTAAACAGTTTCACAGATTCAAATGAATACATTACTGAATTATTACACTAGAGACCGAAAACAGGTACACATTAGAAAGAAAAATGAAAAAGAAAGCAGAGCAGAAGTGATCTAAACCCTCAGGCCTCAGGATGCAGACTCATCTTCTGCCTAACTGGCTAATAGCAAAGAAATGTCCGGTAGGTTACCATACAGCTGCACAGTAGAGGTTTTGTTCTTTTTTCCTTTGTAATATCCAGTACTACAGGATGTCAAACAGAGAACAAAAGATTGAATGGTCAACAGAGGTAGGATTTTTGTGGTCTGTGTCTTGCTCAGGTGTAAAGATGAAGCTGGAGTTTACACTGGGCTTGCAGTTATGGCAGGGAGAGTCCCAGTGCTGGGAGTTTTCACTTTCCCTCGGTGTACGCAGGGAAGTGAGAGTGCTCAGCACCTTGCAAGGGTATGGATCTATCGCTTGATAATAGAAAGCAAGATTACCAGATCTAGAAGTCTGTTTTCCCAAAGCATTCAAGAAAAGTAGTCTAGCTTTAGCATTTTAAGTTATTACTTCACTCACAATGCATGCTTTGTAGAAGCAATGATGGCTTAGTAATACGAAGCTTCAGTGTGGACTTTCATTAGCAAAGCTAAAATGTTGTACTGAGAACTGAAGTGAAAAGCTATAAATGCATTCTTTTTTGAATTGTATACAAGTGCAGTTATGTTTGTTCTCAAGGCTTGTAAGCTACTTTTCAAACCGACTTCTGGGTGAATCTGTGTAAATAATTTTTTAAGTGTATTTCTAGAGAGGCTGAAAATAAATAAATAAATGAATAAATAAATAAATGTATTATTAAGTAAATGGAAAAAGTCAATGTGGCTTAAAAGTTTCTCCCAAATAAGAGCTTTGATCCTTTAAATACTTTTAAAATATTAAATGAAATAAATGAAATAAATTCATTATTGTTTTGTGAAAATAACGAAATATTTCAATTTGAAAATTATTTTTTTCCTGGTCATGTAGAGGTAATTTTCTTAGTGGAATAATTCCCAAATTCATTAACTGACAATGGTTGCTAAATTTTTGTTTTCTTCTGTGTGTCATAGCTGTTCTATGCACTATTTCATCGAACAATTTCATGCAGCATATTCTCCCCCAGATATGCTTCTGTTAAGATCCTGTGGATGAAAGACAAATACAAACACGTATAGAATCATAGAATCACAGAATGGTTTGAGAATAGAATGGCCATGGGCAGGGACACCTTCCCCCAGACCAGGCTGCTCAAAGCCCCATCCAGCCTGGCCATAAATGTTCCCAGGGAGGGGGCACCCACAGATTCTCTGGGCAACCTGTGCCAGCGCCTCACCACTCTCGTAATAAAGAATTGCTTTCTTAGATCTAATCTAAATCTACCCTCTTTCAGTTTGAAGCCATTACCCCTTGTCCTATCACTACATGCCATTGTAAATGTAGGCTCCCTTCAGGTGCTGGAAGGCTGCTATAAGGTCTCCCCAGAGCCTTCTCTGCTGTAGGCTGAACAGCCCCAATTCTCTCAGCCTTAGAAAGGCAAAATCAGAATAATGCTAACACTGATGAATGATGGTATGAAAATAATACTCGGTTTTCCAAATAAGCATTTGGCAGTATGGAAACACTTTCTTACACTATTAATAAGGCAAGCTTTGCTCACCATCTTGGTCTACCCAGTTCCTCCCAGCTGGTGGGACAATCCCAGCACACTGACCAAAAAGATGGAGAGTGGGAAAATAGGGTAAGTAAGTAAATATCAAAATCTCAATAATGTCCAATTAATAGCCTTTTTAGAAATGACTGAACGTGAAGCAGCAATTCTCTGTCACATGCAGGAATTCCTCTAACCAAGGACACATGCGGATTAATTTAATGAATTATCCTACTCAAAAGTAGGACCAGTAACTCAGTACCTGCAGTTTAGGCTTTAACTCAGGATGTGTTATCCAGGACACATACAGAAAAAAGACCATAACAACTTTTTTGACTTGTCATCCAACAGCAGAAATGCAAGCAAAGTTAGGCTTGTTGACTAGGTAAGATGAAATTTTAAATTAATTTCATGTGTACAATTTCATATTCCTTTCAAAATTTATAACAGTATGATGATAGTAAAAAAAATTAAATATGAGTAGACTTTGAGGATCTCAAAGCTTTTAAAAATATTTTTAAAGACAATTTTTGGTTTTTATGAATCTCACGGTAACACATACTTGTCAATATAAAGGATGTTTATTAACCTTATATATGTGGGTATTTCCATTTCTTTATGACAAAATGTTACTTCAAACAGAGCTCTGCTCTTGAATAATCTTTAATTTGTATATACAAGGTATGTGACTGTAAGAGTTTAGGCACAGAAATAAACGCTGGAGTGACATGAAATTCAAGCAAATAAATTAATTTTCTTGGCTTCGTTCACAAAGTTCCAAAAGTATGGTAAATGAGAAGGGATAGTCAGAAAGTATTTCATGAAACAAATATAACCCTTAAGTACCCACGGCTCAACAGAATAGAAAAAAAATATTTGCTAAGGGTAATAATTTCTGTATCAGTTGCTTTTCTCTTTTAACTGAATACTACAGTAGAACAATGGCTAGTTCTCTTGGAACAATGCAACTGCTTTAAACCTGATGATCCTTTACAGTCTTGTTAAAAAAATCCTTTGAAACACTGTTTCAGAACCATCATGACAAAAGATACTACACTGACAATATCAGACTTAGTTTTTGATAAGTTAAAAACAATTTGCTCTTTTTTTCTGCATAATGCCCCTCCACCTATACAAGGACACCTGCTTCCAGTTTGGAGTTTTAGAAATAAAAAAATTACTTGCAAAGTGATACAGGGATAAATAAGACAGAGATGGGCATATCTGTGTATACATCAAAAAAATATATGTATGTACATATAATTATATGCTATAACCCGTCTATCTCTTTACTATGCTGTTTGCTGTTCTGACCAATAGATAGTGGTAATTATCTGTGTATAGGTACATGTATGAGAAAGGGAGAACAGATGTCCATGATTATGTAAGTTACGGTAATTAACAGTACATAAATGAAACAAGTTTGTTTTTGTTGATGTGTCACTTGCATGCTGCTCCTCTTGAGCATTGGGTTACATCCTGTACACGATCGCCTTATTGTCTACTGTCATAAAAATTCCAGTTTTGTTTCTGAGCAGTCACAGAATGGGACTCACCAGCTGTCATGGAAAATGTATTCAGTTTCATTGCCACTTAATTTATCTAATCTTAATTCTATTATTATTTTATTAAAATTATTTAAGTGCTTGGGGCAACAATCCAAAGTAAAAACAAATAAACACTAGGCGTTCCAGATAATGTGTAAGTGATCTGAGAAGTCTAATGGAAACAACCTCATTACTACAGTTCTGTTTTTTGAAAGGTTAATATTATAGAAGCTTCATCATTGCTGCTATAGTTAACAGTCTGTCAACACTGACATGTTAAATTCCTGCTTCACGAGATTAATGGTTAAACTATAAAAACTCACTCTGGACCGGGAAAAAAAAAATTTGTGAAGTACTGTTTAGATGTTCAAAACCTTGTAACTACAGGCCTCATATCACCTTCATTTTCAGCACTATCAACTTGAAACACGGTAGAGCATCCAAGCCCATGATTAAGTCCATTTCTGTTCTGCTCAACACTTTTACTCAAAGGCACCTGCTGGCTTCCTTGCCTGTAATGAAATCTGGACACAGACTTAAAGATCCAACAGTCCACATGTTGCATCAAACCGCGATGAACTTGTGGTGTGCCATCCTGGGCTCAGCTGCTCATCTCTCCTCACCCTCTTCAGCAAACCACGTGAGTTGCTGCATTCAAAGCTGTGTATAGCAATCATCTGTCTTGCATTGCAAGCATGGGTTTGTTGGGGTTTATGCTTAATCATAACCATTAGCTTCCATTTAGTCTCTGAACCCCGTCACAGTTGCTCTCACAAATGTGACAGCCACCCTGTCTGCTGAATCTGTGTAACCATGGAGTCCTTGTTACCACGCATTTTACTTCTCCATGACCTTTGTTGCCTTGATCCTCGCCGTAACACAGCTGGTTTAGGGTGCCTTGCAGAGAAATGTGGGTTCTCATTTTCACTTTCTCAAGCAATGAATTATCTATTTCTTACGTCCCGCTCTGATTTTAGGAACTTTTTTTCTCTTTTTCCTTCTTCATTTTTTACTCAGCCCTTAAAGAGCATGATACATGTTTCGTTGTGTTTATGTGGTAAAAGCACATAATAAAAATATATGAAGGAGGTAATAAATCAACTCACTCAAAATTAAGAAATTACTAATGCACAGTTTTAACTCTGTTCTAGAAATTCCAGGTAGGAAGAATGAAACTATTAAATTCAAGTATTCTGTTGATCACATAATCACATAGTGGTTTAAGTTCATATGCTGTGTAATAAGACATTTGATTTGACTAAGAAATTGCCGTAACGTATCCTGGGCCTGATCTAGCCATCACAGAAGCTGATGCAAGGTTTTCTAGCAATACAACGTAAAGTGGAATCAATTCCTAGTTATCACCATACACATAAAATGAATGGCTGAATCTGGGGCAATGCGAATTTACAAGAAGGGTTTTGAGTGACATCTCAGCTTCTAAGTTCTGGGAATTTCAGCAGCATTCAGTATTTCTTTAAAAGAAATTTGGATTTAACTGGAGATAAGCAGCTGCAGATAGCATTACATGTCTAAGATGATTCATCTCTCTGAGAGAAGCTGTTACAATGCAGGAAAGGAAGACAACATTCCAGAGTAATGACTCAAAAAGTGGTTTATTTAGAAATTGAAACCTGATTTTGTTTTCCTGTAGAAACCAAATGTGTTGGTTTGGTTTGGATACAGTGTGTTGACAAAGGGTGGGTTGTTTTTCCTTTTTATCTAAACCTGGTTGTGGAGATACAGAAAAAATAATCTGTCCTGAGAGCAAACAATGATCCAAACTCATTGTTTGCTTGAAATAGCTGACCTTGCTAGGAAGATGTATCTGCACAGATGATCATGCCTCCAGAAGCAGTTAGGGAGTCCTGGCAAGTGACTCGATGCCTGTGTGAGCAGTTGCAAGGCTCATTGTTTGCCCTCTGATCCAGAAGCTGTGCAGCCCTGGTAGGTGAGCACTGTGCCTGGGGAAGTCTACTCTGCAAAAGCTTGGCCCGCGTCTCCTCCTATTGAAGTGCTTCTGAGGGGAATCGACATTTTCTCTCTCCAAAGGGAATAGGGAAAGCTACAATGAGACAAAATCCATGCCCCTGGTAGTGGCACAGCCTACCGCAGCGCAGCACCTGGGCAGGTGGGAGCTGTCCCGATGGTCACCCTGTCTATGGGGCTGGAGCGTTCGTCTCTGACCCTGTTTTCTCACGATGGGTGCTACGTTTCCTCCTCTGGTTGGCATGAGAATTCTGTGAGGCTGTGACACAGAAATCACCTGGTAGCTTGCTATTAAGAAAGTTTAGCAAATTGACTGCTACCAAAATAAGAGATATGAAAGTGCCATCTGCAGTTCAGTCACACGGGGCAAATCTCACAGGCCTTGCACAGTCAGAACACCCATGGAGCGCGCACGGCAGGAGCTGACCCGCAAGATAATAGGGATGCATACTGAATGAATCGGAAGTAACACCTGGCCTTTGTCTGGAAAATTACCATTTTTTTAGGCCAATCTTCAAAGCTGAACATTTCTTTAGGACTCGAGCCATTGAGGAGGCAGACAAAAGGAAGAGAGTCATGGAGACACATGTAAAAGCTGTAGACCCAGCAGAAAGGGCCTGAGGGTATTCAAGCAGGCTGGGGGAACAGGAGTTAAAACTTCGGTATAAAATTCCAGTTCTTCCTTTGCGGATCAGTTTTTCCAAGGGTGAAAGGAAAATAAATTTCCCAATGCATTTAAGTGATTCTGTTACACAATTACATGCTTGCCTAAACTGTAGCCACATACTGTTACCCATCCTTGCAAGTAATCAGGTTTTGGTCTGTGTTTTACAACATATACTTAGTTTAAACATAAAATGCGTTCATGTCTATGTATGCAAAGAGACACATTCATCAAACTCTTTGCACTGTTTCTCATTCTAGATATAGGGAAAGCATATTTTCTGGGTGAACATACATGCTGTAGAGGAAGAATGCTTTGTCTTTAGAAACATCCAACACACATTTACTACATATATCTAATTAAGAGAAAATGCCACTCTTCTACATTAGCACTCAAGTTTCCAAACAGATGCTCAACTCGTTACACTCAGGTGCAAAAGAAACCATTGCACAACTCGACTGGGGGGATGTATGCAGACTACTTGGCAGTTTTATTCTCACAGATATCTCGCTCTAGTCTGAGACTGATCCAGCATAACATATGAGTAGGTTGAAGTTGGTAGAGCTACTCAAATGCTTAAAATTTCACACTTTCTCAAATGCTTACTTTTCTGGATCAGGCTGTTGTGAATAATTGGGTCCGCAGCTTCTTGGACTGTTTTTTGGGTGATTAGGTCATAAAAATGAGAATGCCATCTTTGTAGAGACTTAGCAGCCACAAACTGCAAGCTGATCATCAGCCTAATTGCATGTCATCCTTTCCTAAATCAGATTAGTCACAAACGATTATCAATTGAGCCCTAAAATCCTGACGTAGTTTGAAAATATACAAGTTTTTATGAAGGTTATCCTGGAGTCCCAATAAAAAAATCCAAACATGCCAGCTTTTAATATATCTGGTAACACTGCCTAATAGCTAAGAGAAAACATCAGGGAGCATTTCTGTGTAAAGTTACAATCTTTTCAAGAACAAGTCAGCTAGCAGACCTACAGCGCTGGAATCTGCTGTTGTTGCCAGCAGCCACCCTCAATGTTTTTACCTTGTTTTGTCTTTTCTAGCTCATAGCTCTGTGCCAGCTATTAGTATTTTGAGTAAATTATGGAATTTTGATTTGCATAGGCAGGGAAAAATCCTGCTCGTTTGCTGGTGGCACCAGGTCTACCCAGCCTGAGTTTTTCTGTGCAGTCCGGTGTGAGCTGTAGAGGTTACATCAGCCTCCAGGTTGGACCATTAGTCTCAGAAAACCTCTACAAGCATTTAATGGACAACAGGGTGCTACCGTCCCAGGAGAGCAAACCTGTGCATAGGTATTTACTCAACTGTGTACAACATTCTTAAGTTTAGTGCAAAGCAAGGAGCCAAAGCCACGGTCTGTTAGTGTCCCAGTGACATGCCTCATTAAATCAGGCAGCTACTTCAGTGCTTTACATGCAGTGTGGTAGTCACAACTGCATGTTACACTTGTGCAGAGATACTTCTTGAGACACGAAGTATATAATATGTCCTAGAATGTAACAGGTTCAGGTGTAAAATATGTCTTGGCTGAACAAACGATTTCTGGTTTATGTTTCTGTTCCTCTGTCTCTTATACTACCAGAATTGATTTTTCCTCACATTAGTCTTTCAGTCCATAATTAAAGGCACAGATCTCTCTGTTTCTTTTCTGAACACCTGCTTCCTGTTTTGAAATGTAGGGTAAGTGATAGTGTGTATTTTTTTCCTAAGGGGAAAATCTTTTACTCCTAGAGCACAAATCACGTTATTTATATTTGCCTCAAGTGCCAGAACTTAACATACTTATGCTCTAGTTATCCAGCTGACATTCTGTATTTATTAGATTTTTTAGTACAGTATGTGGCATTATAATCAATGCACTATTGACAAAAGCACTTGCATCACACACTATTTATTTAATTTACTACACTGACTCTTGTTTAGTAAACTTAATACATACACTGTGTTTTCCTGGCACATTCAGATACATTATTCAGAAAGGGCACAAGGATTGCACAACAAACCACTCTAATGTCTAAGTTATGTCACAAGCCTTTCTGTAAGCTGTTGGTCATTAACCTATTCTCTGCTGCAAACCTAGCTTGCTACACGCGTTGGGTAGTAACTTGTGAGGTATGGCCATAGTTATACAGCATTTTTAAAGTCTGCTAAAGTCATAACACAGGAAGCATTTTATTGTAACCTGCAGGCACCATAAATACTAAATCTCCACCATTTTTATAACCAGTTATATCAAAGGCAATCTGATTGTCACTCTTCTGCACATAGGATTCTCCCATTAGTAAGCAGTCTTATATTACAGGAATAAAACAGTTAAGTGTTTTAGCTCTGCCAGACTAGCTGCAGCTGTGTCACATTTGTGTTTCCTTATTTTATGTGTGCCAGTTATCTAGATTAAAGTTGGAATAGCATAGCACTCCACTAGATGACAGGCTTGGTTTAAAGCCAGACCACTTAGTGATGCTTATCAAACAATTTTCAGCTACATACAGTAGCATAATTCAAAAACCTGAGAAGACTCTAAATTATCAGACATGCCATGAGAGAACATTTCTTTTTTGGATGGAAGATTAAAACATTCTCCTCGCAAATATGTGGAGTCTCCCTAGTCAGAGGCATCACTGAAATAATCTGATTTCATTTTTTCTACTCAGTCTCAATGAATTTGTGACCCTCGTGGTTTTGAACACACACAATCTTACCCAGTCATCTGGGGCCCAAGATGGAAAAAGAGTCAAATCAGTTGCCTATGAACTTCAGAAAGTCCTGCTTTCAAGAGCTCATTTTTCTGTTCTTTGTTCTTATGCTCATTTAGTCTTTGTTTGCTTGGTTGTGGTTTCTAAGCTATTAATGACTGATTCAACTCCAGCTGATGGGCTGCTCTAAGGCAGCTGTGCATTGACTTGCAACCCCATTAGAGATAAGTTCACCTTGAGCTTCTCATCAGTTAAGGTGGGACAACCTGTACTTGTAGCTCATCATGTGTATTTGCAGGAAGAGTGTAATTGCTAATTCCGATACATCCTTGAGAAAGGGTGACTCCTGAGAGGCAGAAGGGGAGTTATTCCTATATGCTGCTGAGTGTTTGGACTGGTATCATGACTCATCTTCTGGGTAGGCTGTTATAGGAATGAAAACCTGGCTTCACCATCCAATGCCCATCGTTATCTGATCCAAAGAACTTCTTTAAAGCTAGATTACTTTTTGCATTAGAAAAGCAAATGAAGTAATTTGTGTGGAAGGTAGACTGGAACTATGCTCTGAACCTATAGGTTTATCTGTTGCTGCTGTGGAAAAAAATCAAGAACTGTGTCCTGTACAGAGAAACAGGCCAACAGCCTGACCGCATCACTGACACCTCTGTCACAGCTTGAGATGTATGTCATGACCCAAGTTGTGCTTAAAGCCGACTTCTTGCACAATGAGGTAGGGCAGTTAACTTGTTTTAACTTAAGAGAGACAAGGCTCATTTTTTGGCCCTACTGAGGGAAAGGGAGAGAAAATGGGCCGCTCACTTTCTTCACCGACATCACGATTTAAAAGAGAAAGCTCTGAGTTAACAACCCCATACCTCTTCACTCTTTTTGAGCAAATACCTCTTCTAGTATGCTGTAGTTTATCATAAACAACAGCAAAAACAGCTAGCATTTAGTAAAACTCCATAAATTAATGGAGTTAAGAAATGCCAGGTAACTTGAGCATCTGTAGCAATAACATTACACCTGAAACCTTCCTCTGATAAAAGCAAAGAAGCAAGATGCATCCTAATGTTCAGAAAGGTTAAAGAGCTAATGGTATGATCTTTGTAAAGTCTGATTAATTTATTACTCTCTTCTCAGAAAAAAAAAAAACATAATCACCTGTCCTTCTTGGCTTATGTTACATGCGTTTATAATTTAATGTCTATTAACAATGTCCTGCACATTTCCCTTAGCAAGAGCTGTCAGTGTTTTAATATTACAGGACCTGATGGTTCACTTTCTGGAGTCAGTGGAAATTTTCCCACTGATATCAGAGACAGCAGAATCTGGCCCCTAAATTTTAGAGGATTGAAGCCACCCTTAGAACAGCATATGCTCTGCTCTCCACTTTCTTTGATGACTTCTGACAGTCTTTTGATGTGGACTCCAAAAAAGACATTTTCATCTTTGGATATATGTGTTTTAAAAGATGAAAAACATTGAATACCAGAGTAAGAACATTTTGTGTTTCAGGACACAGTCCCATTTAAACCAAAACTTGCTAATAGCGAGTAGATGAAAGAGAAGCGAATGCAGAAGAATAAAGATATTGGGCAAATAAAATGAGTAACAACTAAACAGACACTCTTCCAACTCATGGAAATGCTATACTGTTTGCATCATGAGTGTAGGCACACATGATATGCACTGACATGGCATAAAACTGTCAGCGTGTCAACGCTCTGGTGTCTGTCTATGATTAGGAGCAGGATGTTCAAGCAGAGGTCTTGTTGTGAGCATCCTGCTTCTGCTTCTCTGCACTCTGCAGAAAGAGTGGTTAAGAAAAATGAATAGCAGAGTAAATGCCATTAATACATACAGAAGCCCAGCACTCTGGCATGCTGAGTGTGCAGGGAGGGATAGAGGCATGTCAGGATTAGATCCGCTTAGGATTCACTCCCTTAGCACTATGATGAGGATAAACTCTGAAGAAGTTTACATTAAAAAAGAAATCCAGTGGCTGGAGAATTGTGGAAGATGCTTAGCAGTCCTGCAAGATGCTCAGCAGTCACAGCTCTGATTGACTTTATGGAGTATAGTTGATGGAACAATCGATGGGATGTAATCATGTTGTTTAATGCAGTATGCTGGAAAGATGCTCCAACATTACAGTGATATGTGTAGTGTAAAAGCTGGGAAGCAATAGGACAGGATGGAATAGAATAGCACAGAACAGGACAGAGTACAACAGAACAGAGTAAAATTTCCTTTCAGAGACTGGGGTTTTGAGTGCGACTCTGAACTGACTTGAATTTCCTTTTTTTTTTTCTTCCTGATTAATTATTATCAAATATTCTTTAAGAGCTGTGACATCTGTTAAATGTAATTACTTTCTCTTGCATGTGTAAATCAAGGTCTTTCTTAAAAAAAGAGGCAGTTTATACTTAAATTAACTACTTTTATCTGCAATTTGCAAGTTAAGGTGTATGTAAAGCCTGTGGCTATACTAAAGGCTCAGTTGTACCTCCTAGGCACAGTGTTAATTAAAGGGTGATGTGGATTCGTACCACTCTGAGGGGAACTCTGGAAAGGATTATACCTTAGAGAGGCACAATGCCTCCAGTACACCACAGCATGTAAGTAAAATGCACATGCTGTGTACCACCCGTGCTGCTGTTGCTCAGCATCTCTATGGGCCCATCCCCTTCCCACACCTCCTCATCCACTTTGCTGGGGCTCATGTCTAGAGGGCACTGGGAAGATGCAGTCCTAGAACTCCTGACCAGTTCCTGCATGCCAAGGGAGAGGTGGTGCTGGCATCCCTATCCTTGCTGATCACTATTCAGAGGCTGGATACAACCTGGCCAAGGATAAACAGAAATTGCCAAGTGTCATTCCCTAGATACCGTTTCTCTTTTTTACTCATTGGCAGGTCTTTTAAAGTCTGACAGTGTGCATAGTGCTTGACGGCTTCCTACATCTTACCTGAGCCCACCCTATATAGCTGATTTTGAAGAATTCTGTATCCAGCCTCTGATTTTGTTCTCCTTGATATTTTTCATCATTTTTTGCTGGGGTAGCTCTCTTGATATCAATGAAGTTTTAGATATGATTTACCCCTGTGCAAATAAGATCAGCATCAGACCCATAGACACATGATTTAAAGTATTGACAGTATCCAAAGGACATATTCCAATCTCTATGTAAATAATGCCTGTGATTAATTTAATGCACTTTTAAGTGTTTTTCACTGGATTAAATGTACATTTTGTTAATATATTATTGTTATTGTACACCCAAGAGATCTAATTCAGCCCAGGGTGATTTTTTATGACCAAGTAATAGACCACTGAAAACAGGATTTATGATAGAAATGCCAAGACACTCTTATTTATAGTATAATAGTACAAATTGCCACTATAATAAATACTCCTCAGTTATCAAATCATCAGTCTTTTATGGTAACATTGACAAAAGATCCCATAGGCAGTATGATATTACTAATGTAATGTATTAACTTTAAATTTTAAATCAGTTATTGGATCTGGAACAACTGTACATTGTATGATGCAGTTCAAGTAGAACTGGTGACCTAAATTTGCATATCTGTACAGCAAAATGTGACTACATATAGTGCTTTAGACTATCTGCACATGCAACATGAAAATAGTGTCACTCTCAGTCCACAATCCAACATAGATCCATAGATTACATCCACTTAGAGGAAACTGTTAGCAAGGAATGTCTAAAAGGAAAATTTCAAAATAATGCAAAAAATTTTTAGTAAGTCGTTGTCGTTATTGGTCCCAAGAGAAAGCAGATCCATTGTTAAGAGTTGGTGAAAATAAAGAAAACAGAAGAACAGAATTTTTAAAAGTTTTAAATTCAGCTGTTGAGGGTTCTTTCATTACTGGCAGGTGATTGTTTCATAAGAATCTGTTCACTGTTACTATACAAGGAACAACATTTAATTATGTATATTTCATCCAGAAAAACTGCAGAAACAAGGTCCTTTGTAGAGATTCTACATTTGTATAAAGTAAAATAAAATAAGCAGGCAGGATTAAGAAAATGTTATAAAAGTAAGCTTTGCAAGAAGTATTTATTTGAACAATGATATTAGCAAGTCCAATACTGTAAGAAATATACACTTAACAGCTTTTCACAGGTTAGATCTGTAGTACTCAGCAGATACATCTTTTTATCCTCAGTTCAGCCCCATATTTCAGTACCAGAAATCAAAACAACAAATCATTATTAGTCTCAGAATTAGCAAGTGTCCAGTACTATTTAATTTCATCATTTGTGTGCTTCAACATCACCAGTAATTAACTGAGAATTTTAACTGCTTTTTTAATATATCATGTCTTAATTGGAAATAAATGAAAATGTTCCATTTGTCTTTCTGGTCAGTTGGATGATGTTTATTTTATTTAAGAGAAATTTAGCACATTCTTTACAGTAGCCAGTAAAGTGTGGTCATTGTCAGTGCCAATGTACTACAGAGATTTTGAAGGAAGCGAAACAGTTTAGACAGTTAATTAGAAAAAAGTAGTAGTCACAATGGGATGGAGTGAAGATTTTTTCTGTGTCTTTCTTGTATTATGTCTTTTACTGACAAGATATACTCAGCACAAGAAACATTTTTCCCTCAAGGAGAAAATCTTAGTTTTCTGCTCTTGGCTTACTGTCCCTCCCAGCACCCAGCCTCACAAGTCAGCAGCTAACTGGCAGATCAAACTTAGGACAGCTGGCTATCACCCCCAGATCACATTGTAGCATGGAAAAATTCATGCTGGATTTCAGTCAACAGTCTCTTCCCTGCCTGTCTGTCCACTCCCATTGAGCTAATGTGGTCTCTTCTCTTTGGAAATTCCTGTACTTGAAGACACAGCTTCATCCCAGGTGGAGATTTCAGTGCTTTTACACGCTCCACCTGAAAAACATTTAGATACTAAAATGTATAACCAAACAGATATTTCTGTAGTCCTTTCTACGCACATTTGGCCAGCAGAGCATATCTGTAATTTTATTAATTTACATTGACACAGCTCTAGACTGGGGATTAAGTGTTCACAGCAAAGCATCAATTGTACTCATTAATAGACAGTAAAAGTGTTTATGACTGTCTATCTGTCTTTATTTTTTCTTCATAGAAAGCATCCCTATTTATCCCAGCTACCATCTACACATTCATAAATCATCATCTAAAGTATGTCCTCTCTTCAGCTCATATAGAGGAACTCTATGACTACAGAATACAGCAACTTAATGTCCAGTTCGGCAGCCCTTGCCTCATCAAAGCTTTTACCCAAAAGAAATCTTAGGAGACTGATGGACCAGCAGTTGCTCTGAAAATTGATAATCTGGAATTACCCAGGGCACAAATAAGAGTCTGAAACAACCCCTAAGTCCCATTCTCTGTTGTCTACGTAACAGAATTTGTCACCAAGGCTTCATTTTGAGATGGAATTTTTGATCTAGGGACAAAAAATTATTCTTCACTGATTTACACCTGCAGTTGCTTTTGGAGATGCAGTTATATCTGCTATCCTAAAGCCAGAGGCCAAGTAAAAAATCATGCTAAGTGGTGATGTAAAGGCCTCAAAGACCTGCCCATCCTCAGTTCACACTTGATCCCAAGCCCATTGAAGTCACTGTGAATCGTTCCTTTGACGTCAATGGGCTTCAGATCAGGTCCCGAGCAATTTTGTAAAAACCTCAGACAAATCAAAACCATTTCCTTTGGAATGAGACTGTTCACACCCCTTGGTAAAGACTATTTCCTTTCCAAACACAGCTTTCGTACCAAAGTCACATCAGCTGAACTTCTATTTTTACCAAAAGCTGCATTTTGAAAGAAGCAGGAAGCAGATTTTTTATTTATATTTCATATATTAGCAGCTAAGCTGTTTTTGTTCAAACTTTCAAAAATATCCCCAGCTGGGCAGGCTAGACCTACAACTAAAAATGGGGAATATTTTAGTTATGGCCATTGAAAAAGCCTTTATTTTTAAATGGAAACTCCTTGCAGATTTAACCATAACAGTCACCACATTTGATGTGGTGAGGGGCTGTTCCTACACACTGTGGCCAGTAGACTCCAGTAGATTATTTAGTTTTGTAAAATGTATGACACAATAACAAATGTATAACTTGTATAACAGAATTAATATAACATTAACTCTTATACAGAACACTGCACTAAACACTGTATAAATTTGTGTAGAAATGCTTCCACAATGCAAAATAAATTATAAGGTATAGACCTAGGGAGAGTAGATCCACCTGCAAGGCACCATTTCTCTTTCCTGAAAATGATGAGGAGACTCTTGGACAATTTTTTCCGTGGGAAGTAATCCTTGTGATGACTGAGAGCAGAGCGAAGTGTTCCCCTTTTATTGAAGACTGTAAGTGGTGAGTGTGTATGGACTGTTTGGAAAGAACAAAGTTGAAAAGACATGTGCAGAGATACAATATTGCTACATGGAAAATGTCAGTCAGAGTGCATCAATTTGAATCTATTCCTCCATGTAAGTAGGTCTCCCATAAGGTTTTGCACAGGGCCATCACTGACCAGTGGGCTGTGGAAATTACCTGGGAGCCATTTTGTCCCTTGCTGAATGCCACAGTAGTACCCATTCCTCCAGCTGCAAGAAATGTCAGTCTCACTGCTGAATTCACTCCTGCAACGATGCCGTGGGATGCCGTGCACCATACAGCCTCCTGGACCAGTGTCCAAGATTGAATTTTGATCCATATATTTTGTGTACAGTTTTTTCCTTTCCACCTAGATACTTAATTCACTATTCCTATGTTTTTTCATCAACACAGTAACTCTGCAGACTTAACTGTTAAGACTAGTGTGTCCTAGTGTTTAAGTATATCATCCTTTCAAGGGATAAGGGTCTCTTTGCTTCTTGGCCTGAAATAACTCTTTATGATGATGAAGAGACTATCCCAACTAGATTAGGAGAGTTACCACAGAAAAAGATCAAATTAGATGAGCTATGTTTTCTTTTTCTGCTCAAGCATGGACATGACAACCCCACCTCAATGATGGCCATCTCCTGTTTAATGTGTGATTGCAACTTTACTCTGGGAAACGGCACTCTCTAAATGTTACTTCCTGTAGAATCTCCTAGGGACACTTCTTGTCAAGTTTACCGCTGTGTTTCTGTTGTATGGGGCCTTCATCCCTTGTGAGAACATCTGTGTAAAACAGATGGATAAGGTGATCTTCATCTGCAGTCTCCCCCCATCATTTTCTGAGTATTCTGAAAAGATGTACCTCTCAGGGGCCCCCAGATCTGTGACTGATTTTGATGCAGGAACAAAAGCACGTGTTTTGCAGGGAAAGAATGTAGATCTTGTGGGGTAACTTACAATGCACAGTAGTCTGGAGTAGAGGCTAAGTAAGTGAGAGAAAGCCAGAAGACGATTCCCTGGAGCCTGCTATTAGAGGAACAGTCCAAGCTATATGGTAGACAGTCCTGGGATGAGATAAAGCAGAAGAACTAAGTACAGAAATACAAACTAGCAAACTTCTCCCAGAATGAATCAGCAGCTCAGCTGACTGAAAACCATTGTCAGCTACTGTTTCTGGACTGCATCACTTTCTACTCCTATGGTAATGAAAGACTTACTCAGAGGAAAATTTATTACCAAAAAAGAGTTTGTTCTAGCACTTTAAAGGGGACTCACAGAAGGGACAGAGATGAGTATGGTGCCATAATAGGTGAAATTGCCCCCAAAATATGTACTGTTCCTCACATGAAAAACAAGCAGACCAGGAAGTATAAAATAAGCCTTGAAGGCAGTGCAGGGGGTCACAAGTTTTTTTGGCATGAGGGTCTTAGTGGCCTCAGCTGATGTCAATTTAAAGAGACAAATGATTACATCAGAGGCAGAAAAAATAATGTGGTATTATTCCCTGAGGTATCAGTATCTCATCAGACACATTTTTTATTTTGAGTTCAGAAAAAAAAAAAAGGGGGAGTTGGAGGGGGAAGCCAAAAAGCCACCAAAAAAACCCAAACCAAAAACATCACAGTTCCTCTGAGGATGAGTTTAACCAACAAGTTGCCTGGCTTTATTATGTGTTTTTAATCCCACAAAAATACTGACTTGCTTGTCTAGCTAATTAGGACCCTGCTTGTATCATGCCAGTTCAGGAATCCTAAAGAAATGGGCCATAAACACACACAAAAAGAGAAGACAAAAATAGGCAGTCATCCTGTGGGTTTAAGAATTTCCTCAGCAGATACCGGATTCCCAGTTCTAACTCATTTCTTAAATAGCACTGGTGAACATCAAAGAGAACAGCACAGAGCATGCTGAGTCCCAATTACACACCTCAAAAGTAAATGTTACCTCAATGGAAAGTCTTCAGAAATTTTACATGAAATAAAGGCCAAGATGCCCAAATGCTCACTGAAAAATGTAGACCCTTTCTTTACTGATAACGATTGCTTCATTAAAATACACAGCTGTTAATATACAAAACTACACTGCTCAGTGAAAAGTAGTTTTAGAAATGTGCTAGAACACATATGGATATTACTACTCTGTGCAAGAGATCAGGAAAAGAAGTGTCAAATAATTAATTTCAGTGCATTTCTACTGTTTTTTAACAAGCCGTCTTTAGAGACAGGAAATCTTTTCTGAACACAGCTAGTGTTTCAAAGGAGAAATAGGGTTAGTACAAATAATTGGTGTGTGCTGAAGTCGGAAGAGCATGAGTTGTTTTATAAAAAAAAGAAGTCTTTAAAAGCTGTGTAAACGCTCTGTAGCTAAATACAAGTTCAAAGAGTTATGTCTTGCACATCGTCTAGCAAAAAATTATGGCAACAGTCTTTGATTGTTGGGGTTTTTTTTCTTTCTTCCCACAGTAATGAATAGATTTTTCTCTGACACCTTAATCCAATGCAAGGAAACAAACCTAGCCATGTGGCCATAAAATTAATTCAAATAAGTAATAAATAAGGAAATAGGCATAAAGAGTGGCCTTTGATCTCAACTGTACATCCTCCCTGACCTTCATGTCGGTGCTCACAGGCACACTCCTTTCACATATACTTGCCTTCCTGTAAGTGTATCCAGTATCCAGCGAGCAGCCTGTGGCAGGTGAATGAAAATCTTGAAGTACCTTCTGTAGCTGCCAACACACCCAATGTTACTTTTTACTTCACAGAAAAATTGCTATACTATGGTAGATGTGCCACTACACTACCTAAGGTAATACGTATCAAATATATAGAAGTGTGTGTGTGTAAGTTTTATTAAGCCTTTGCATTAAGCTGCCAACAAACAAGGTTTTGTGCCCTTTACTCCCTAGGGTATTGATGTTTAGCTCATGTTTTATCTACTCCTCCCTGCAGGATTGCAAGTAGTTCTGTTTTTCTTCTAAGAATGGAACTAGAATAGGCTTTTCTTAAGGAAAATAACATAAACCAGGACTGATAAAGTGTGCTGAGCCTCTTTGGTTATTATTTGGATTCTAGTCTGGATGCATTGCAACTGAAAGTTTCTAGGTGTAGGACATGTGTCAATACTGAAACACATAGCAGGTATTCATGCTGAGTATCTTCACTGATAGCATAAAGTCTAATTTTGCAAGGCCAAAGAATTGAAAGAAAGCTTTAATTTATCATGCAATAAAAATAATCATTATGTTTTCATTTCTCCAACTTTGTCAGAATTACAAAGTGGTTTTAACTTGCTCTTCATTGGTCTCTAATTCCCTTCCTCTCACTGCTTTCTCCTATGTTATATTTTTCCTGATTTTGTTTTCTGTAGCATTTCTTAATGTATTTCTCTCTTTCAACCCATGACCATAATATCTTTCTTCATTGTAACCAGTTTCTCTACTTATTTTTTTCCTTTCTTTAGCTTTTTTAATAGTTCTGTCCACCATAATTCTATAATTTACTTTTGAAAAGAATGGGGAGTTGTAGAAGTGAAGGGGGAGAATTTACATTAGATTTCATATCAAAAACAACAGCTGAGCTTAACAGTAAACACCATGGTCTAAAATCCTTCAACCACTCATTAAGACCAATTCTTTAAAATAAGCACCTATGACTAATGCCCTTTAATGAGAACAGCTGGATTACGTTAACACTCCTTTCTGTTGTGAAAAATAGCAGTAAATCATCTGGCTTTGCCCACGCTGGCAGCCGCTAGCTGCCAGACCTGAGCTTAGGTGCTGCATGCACCCAGTGCCAAAACAGACAAGGAGGGGAGTCAACACCTGAGATCACAGGGCAAGCGCTCAGCAATAGCTGCGAGCCCCGGTAAAGAAAATACTCAGATGTAAAAGATAAAACACTTGGATATAAAACATTTGGGGATATTTCTGCTTGATTAAGCAGTCCTCATGCCTGCTGAGGGCTCTTACACAGCTCATAGTCAGGTGTGGTTGATCAAATATGGGCAAAAGCAAGTTTGGATACAGGATTATTCAAACTTATAAACCTTTACATCAAGATAGGTAGCAGCCACAGCAGTACTGAAGCTAAAACACAGAAATCACACAGCAGGGAGGCAATGCACAGTAAAATGTGAGGAGCTCTGAAGTGTATGTTCTTATCTTCACCCCTCTTTTTTTTTTGCATGCTTTTGATCATTTCTAAAATAGTTGAGAACTGCCAGTTAATGTGGAATCCAGATAAATGACAGCAGTTCCTACATGTCTTAGAATATGTGGGATGATAAAGGTTGCTCTAGGTACAGACTTTTGTGGGGGTTTTGTTACTGTAAGGGCTAACGGTTTACCTTTTTTCCCAGGAAATCTTGGATTGTGGACCACAACTCATTAGTCATTCCTTGTGGCTCAATATCACCTTCAGCATAATCCAAACCACAAATGTGAGTCACTAATTATCTTTCCTTTGTTTCATTACAATCAAGTTTTTTTACAGTTTTATTATTTTTAATTTTTTATTACTTGTTTTATCAAGTGCACAAAAAGTGAAATTTGTTCCTCGATATCTGAACATGGTGTATATTTTTTATTTTTTGTTGCTATTTGAATTTTTCTATAACACAGAATTATCTGCTCTGTGATGCCATAATGTCTCTTGCTGTTTTACAGTAAATTATCGGTTTCAGGACAGTCAGAATGACAGGAAAACTCGCTCTCAAAGTTGCACTAACAAGGATTCTTCAGCTCAGACTTAATAGGATAGCCTTGTGCCTAGATGATATCAGCATTTTCTGCTAATAGCAATTTTAAGAAATGTTCTCTTAGTACAGTGCTGCTAGACTAGTACAGACTACTTTTAGATTTCAGGTTACTTGGTTCAAACTGCAGTATGTGGAACTTTTCACAAACTGCAGTGCACTCAGCCTACTAAAAAAGCTAATTTAATACAGCTTTATGGATCACTGCTGTCAAAAAAGATGATTTTTAAAATGTTTCTTTAAAGCCCTCTTACTTCTTATAACTGTTTTACCTTTCTTTTTACCAAGAATACCAAGACAAACTGATACACTCCTTGTAGTTAGAATTGATTCAGGGAATATACACAATATTTCTGCATTGTAATCCTACAACAATTCCCCCAAATTATCTGCATGCATGGAGAGCTCTAGATTTATCTACTTCAGTTCCTGTGAGCCTAAACTAAGAATCCACGTCAGTACTTCCATATTTCTGCCCAGGATTTCCCAGACACAAATATGTGTTCACATATCCTTAAAATATTTGGGGTATGCACAGTAAATCCATTACTTTCATAACATGTCAGACATACTTGTGAATGTGCAGATGAGCTGGACACCACATGCTAAGTAGCTCTTATGCCTCCTGGAAAATACAGATACACTGTGAGTGTTGGAACCTCCTGGCAGCGCAATCCAGCGCGTTCTGGAGTCATCAGACTTAGGGCAGCACCATCGTCCCAGAGCACAGTGAACCTGCTCTTCCCAGCACAGTGCTCACATACAGCACACTTACACAGGCTGCCATGCACCTGGGAAAGAGAACTCCTCCTCTACACCACCACACACTGCATTTCAGGGCTGAAAAGCAGCAACAGGAGAACCCCTGGGCAGCTGGAAACCCCCTGGCAATGCAAGATCACGCGCGTGCAGCCTGCCGGCGATTCCCAGAGAATCCAGAAGGAGCTGCGCTGGTTAGAGTACGGTTAGGGTCTGACCCAGCCGCTTTTTCCCTTAAGAGAAGACTTTAGTCTTTGGAGTTGGGTGTTACCATAGATCAACAAACAGAACCAACAAAGGGTAGAACATGCATCAGAGTAAGGATAATAACAAGCACATCAAGAAACCCAAGAATGAATTAAGCCAATAGAAACAAACAAAACAAAGATATCTACATCTATACACAATCGGGCTGGAGAAAGATAATATTTACAACAGATGTTCAGCTTCTTGTCCATTTTTTGCAATTCCAAATTTCAAGAGAAAAATACTTCTTTGGCAATGTTACTGTACATGTTTAAAGCAATATATTTAGGAAGCATGTATGCACTTTAAAGAGTTGAAATTCATGGGGTGGGGGATAAAAAAAGAAAATAAACTTAAAAATAAATAAAAATAAAAACGTAGGTAAGATGAAGGTGCTGGAATTGGCTCTGTTCATTCATCTCTACATGCGAATGTTGCTCGTGCACTTCTTCAGCCTGGACGTGCTGACATGTGCAGACACCCAGGCGCACTGAGGCCAGCAGCGGGGGACAGGGGAAGTAGCTCAGCCAGGGAGGAGACAAATTCAGGGTAGATCTCAGGATGGCAGGGATAGGGATTTTATATACTAGGAAGGGTATTTTGTCCTTTCATGAATCTTGTATGTTATAATACAAAAATGGGATTTTAGGCATACCAGGTTTAATCTCTGTATTTCAGCCCCCAAAAAGTAACGTGCAATGCAAATTTCAAAAAACTATGTCCTTCATGTTATTGGACAGATCTGGTAAAAGTGTATGAAGAACATAACATATCTTCCTTGTGTTAATATACAGTGTAAAGAAATAGCTCTGGAGCTCAGGACACAAATGGAGCTTTAGATTAGCTGTCAACAATGTCATATCCATGTTAATAATGCCCTATTCATGCCTGGGGCTGACAGTCTTTCTTATTTTTATTCACAAATTCCATTTAATAACAGCAATAAGTCACTCTAGACAGTGCATTTCTAAGGGATTTTTGCACTTCTCAGGTGGTTAAAGTCACTTGACCTTCGGCCTCATGCCTTAAAAACTCCCTGAGAGATGTGCTAAATTGCCCAGAAATACATTGCCTGTCATGTCTTGTTGCTTAATTAAGGGCCAACCTAGCTGGCCTATAAGGACTGCCCTTAAGTAATTACTAATTGATCTCCTACTCAAGAAAAATGAATAAATTCCACAGCAGCCACACTGTCACATGGCATTTACTCAAATTCATATTTCTCCAGTAGCAAATGAAAGGCACACAGCAAATGGGTGGATTGAGGGCAGAAAGATCTCTGGAGCAGCTAAGCCTCACGCCCAGGGTTTGTCATCTCGCATTGGCTGTAGCCACCGCTCCCAGACCTTCGCTTGTGTTGAGACAAAAAGCATTGCTTGACATACAGAGCTTTTTGAAACTAAGAAACACCTAGAATTTTCCATCTGGATTTACCTACTTTGAAAGATATTTAATCTTTGTTACAAATATCTAACCAAGGAATCTTAGCGAGAGTGATGAATTGTCACCTGATGAAAGCAAAGTAATTAAGCCTACCAAAACAGCCAGAAGAAACACATTTCAAAGTTCTTTTCTGAAGAAAGGAGGTGGGATTTAGGTTGGCGTTGGAGAAGTTCTCGCGGCTTTTATTACCCAAATTGTTTATCAGAGTGCATGAAACAGACTTCCCGGACTTCTTGCGTATTCCGCCTAAAGCTCCAAACAGTCCGAATAAGTGCTGATATCTTCTGTTTTCGTAAGATGATAAGAATGCTTTGGGCTGCATCAGAAATCTTGACTATGTACAGGAAGATGTTTTCAAGTGTGAGCAACAGAATACGATGCTCTTAAGAAATGTATGGATGACAGCATTTACTAACCTCCTATTACCCTCGCTAAGAGCATTTTTATATATTATCCTATCCAAGCAGTTTTTACATACTGACTTCTGACACCTACATTAGTGGTTTACACCTCTCAAAATTACTCAAAGAAAAAAGGGCCCACCTCTGAAACCTTTCCCTTGAACACACTGGATGAAATCAGGACTCGTTGGAGTCAAAGGGTAACATTGCTGTTGACTTCAGTGAGGCCAAGATTTTAGTCTGGTAGACATAAATAGTTCAAAACTGTACAAAATTTGGGAACCACTCTGATACATGATAATATATGCTACAGGAGGATAAGCCAATTTTTCTGGTGCAAAAAGCTGCAGTAGTTCCACGCTTCAAATGATGCTTTGTGCAGGGCTCCCCCCACTCCCCCGAAACCACATTAGGGAAAGAGTAGCCTTTACACTGATGACAGAGAAACAGGGAATCTGAACTCTGGAAAGACATTCTGATCACTGCAGTGGCATAACGCTAGGAACCGTATTAAGATACCTGTCTCGCTTGTTAAATGCTTAACTGCTTGGTTTTCCATATCTTTTAATATTTCAAATGTTACAGACTCGGTGTCTGTAAAACTGCAAATGTTATGGATAGCTGGGACCTGTGATATAAGTATATCTTCTTGTCACTATGATTACATAACTGATTGCTGTTATTTGATTTCAACATACTGTACTAATTGTTTTAAAATATCAAGCACAGTCAAATCCCACAACTGCCCTTTCAATCAACCCTCTGGGTTTTTACTTTGTGTAAAAATTACACCTTGTCCTATTTCTGCAGGTGACACAATTCTGGAATAATATGTTTGATTAAGCTGGCTACCAACAAAATGTGTAAACACATGCAACGTAAGCTATTTTTTGTGATATAACATTTTTACTGTTACTCATGGGCAGCAATGAACTGGCATTTCTAGTGGGCTGGGTTTTTTTTCAGAATCTCAGAGTTCAATGAGAGGTTTATCCTGTTAACTTTATCTTAACCAAACATCAATATTCATGCATCATTCTGGTGTAGCAGAAAAGCACACTGCCTTAATAATAAGGGAATAGTAATCCTGATAGTTCTGATTCCTGGATGCGCCTAGTTTCTTGCAGCTGAAAAGGCCTTTGCTGTCATCATGTTCTGCAATGATTTTTCTGTTTTTTCTGTAACATTTTTCTTCCTACACATGTGGGTTTTATATCCTCTTCATGTTGGTATAGCATGAAGTCTTATGTGGAATTTAGAGGAACTGAACTAAATGTAGCTAAAAGGAACTTTTGGATGAACTGCCCGGGATTTGTTCAGATCTGTTAAAGTAATGGGGGAAAGCACAAAAGGATAAAGAAAAGAAAGGCCTTAATCTTTGTTCCATGAGTGATAAAGCAGCATCACATGGGTGAAAATTGGCCTGACCTTCACCTGCATGATGCTGCTTCTGCCTCAGCCACTCTTTCTTTGCTCTGATTAAGTGAAGATAGCCTCTTTCTCTGCAAGGAAAAGTCAAAGAACAAAAAGAAAAAAAATCCTGTCTTAACTATAAAAGGTTTATTTTTTTAATCACAGTTGGGCTCATACAAGCCAGTTTCTAATCTTATTTTTTTAAGCTAAAAAAGTGCTTTTTTAGAATTTCTTTGGCTCGGTTTCTTTAGCCCCCCCCTCGAATCTTGGGGCCTAGATCTTAACTTGCTTCCCTTGGATGTGCTTTGTTGCTCATCTTCACTTTTACATGATAGCTGTTTGACTTAAATGGGTTGTTCGCCAAAGGATTGCCCCTTGGGGAATGGAAAAACTGGAGGGAGGGAGAGGAAAAGCAGTACTCAGCTGGCTTAAATGGCATGTACAGTATATCTATTGGCAGGGTATTGCCAATGCTCCGAGGAAACTTTCAGGGCTCAGCCTTTACCACTGGATGCCATACACTGAGACATGGTTTTATGTATCAGGTTATCCATGTTCACATAGACAATAGAACTTTACTGCAACACTGTTGTCAAACAGCTCCTGTGACTACTATTTTTAACAGCAAGATATTTAAAATTTGACAAGGATGTAATAATTCATTCTCCAGGTAGTCAACATACTTGGAGAGGTGGTAATGTCTTCAAAGGTTTCAGAGGGGGCACATTGAAATTAGTCTCTTTTTTAATGGGTACTGTGTAACAGATTTTTGGTTATGCTATTGCAACAGGATCAAAATGTATTTTTAATTGGACGTCAATCTACTAAAAGCCATTTAAACTCACTGTTATGTAGGCGTATATATTTGTGTATGTATCTGGCTGAGAAACCTGATCCAGTGAATTATTGGCGAAGTCCACAGGCTAGCTTCAATTTCCAGTGGTCATTTTTTCCCTCAGGAACTAAGAATATATGATGCTGCAACATAATGGAATGTCATTGCAGTGTGTAATGTCTGTTATTGCATTACATATCTGGCGTAGGGAATGAGGAAAGACCTCCCCAGTTTACCTACAAAGCACAGGCATCAGATAGCTATTAGCTGGAAACACTCTGTGTGTTACTTAGACACGCTGTATTACAAAATGGCAAATTACTTAAGAAGTTCACAGTAGTTTCTAAAATGAAAATCAGACATACTAATACTAGCATGTTCTGTATAAGTCCAGTGTGACTACGGCTGATTAATTAGTGTTGGAAATAACAAACATCAGTTCTCTCTGTTTAGAAATTTTGCAACAGCTATGATTTATAAGAACACTTAAAATAACACTGTTTCTAATTTCAATATGCGAATACACTGACACTAACAACATCTCTTCCACTTTGGCAGTGGTTTCAGAAGCATCAGCATGAGCTGTTTTCTGGCCCGCAGAGACATTATCTAGCCATACATCCTCACCTGCACAGCTGAATCAGTCGTTTATTTTTCAATGCTATAACCGAGATTCTCAAGACCTAGTTTTTGAGTGGGTAATAATACTGATCATACCACCTAAGAATCTGTTTCCATTTGTTTTCCCAAGTAAATTCTATCATTGTGCCCGCAGAGAGTACCACACAAAATGTTGTGGTCATCAATATGTTCAGGAACAGTTAGAATTTGGACTCTGATTCAAAGCCCATTGAAGTCAATGAAAAGACTCCTATTGACTTCAGTGTGCTTTGGCTCTGGCACTTGATTCTTTATTTAGAACTTCTAATGATTATTCAGTGGAAGAGCCAATACTACGAGCTTTGGGTGCTACAGCCCTCTTGCTAAAAATAAACTTAAATCTATAAGGAAATAATTTTTCAGGTGAAAAAATATAATTTGCATAGCAAGTTTAAATTACTTTGCTATTTAATATTTACATACATCAACATGTATTTATGAAAGTTTATAGGGAATCATACATGCATGCATAATACATACAAACACCCACTCTCACACACCCTCCATGTTCGTACAAATCATATTAAGAATTTAAGATACAAACCACTAGGGACTGGTACACTGGACAAAACAAGAGTGTCCAGTGGCATCCATTGCGTTGCAAGGTATCTGCGACAGCCACGTGGGACTGGCAAATATGCCAGAGGGTCTGTAAGAGTCAGGTGTTCTTCTGAATTGGCAGTAGGAGGCCTGGTGGCATCTCCAGGCCTTGCCAGATGGCATCAGGGTCCTGGTTTGAGGCAACTGAAGGGAACCCTTAGCCTCAGTAGTTAATTATCAATAATGGATTATCAAGGTTCTGTATGTTTTCTCCATAGTCATTTTACAGAATTGTTTTTTAAGCTCAGAATTTGACAAACCAACTGGTTTTAATTTTGTGGCTTGAATCATTATTTCATTAACAACAGGACAGCGTTCATGATGGCATGTATAATATTGACGCAATAGGCTAAATTTAAAAAGATGGAACATACTAAAACCACATTAAAAAACCAAGAATGTGTTTTTATTTAAACCACTAAAAATACTTTTCAAATACGTTTTTTGCTGAATTATCTGGTTCTCTCAGAGTTTCTCAATGCTGCAACATTGTTCTCACATACCCATAAGAGCTCACATTAGGCATACATGGTACCACCCTCACCAGTAAGGAGGAGAGGTGGTTTGGTAACTTCACCTGCTAGTTAGTAACTATTGACAGGACTAATCTGAAACCTTCCTCGCCATCAGAAGCCAATGAGGACCAGTACTTTCATTTACTTAAGAGTCTGAACCAGCCATCATATCTTTCTGAAAATGCACGTTTCTACATATTAAATTGCTCTATATACAGCATATTTTGTATGACTTTTTCAGTTCATGGCAGCTGCCTCAAACAAGCTTGAAAGACTCTATTATGGTCTATTGGGTCAAAACCAGCTTTTTTTTTAAGTGCTGAAGTACTTAGTTACAGTGAATTGGTAACACAATATCTACACCATAGTATGCATATTGTGCATGACAAAAGGCGAATAATTTGTAATCCCCATTTAAAATAAAAGCATAAATACCTACTCTATTCAGCATATCTGAAATGTTCTACCAGCACATATTTAAAAGAGACTCAGCGTGTTCATGTGAAGGACCAAAATGGTCTGTACTTTGTTTATGCAACTTACTGTACCAAAGTAAGATTTATAACTCTTTTTGAATTTTTTTTTAATTCCAACTTCAGTATTGACATGTAATCTCTATTGAAATGTAGCTTAGGAAATTCACAAGTGAATATCTACATGCAAATAACAGGAATGAAGGGAGGAAAATCTATAGTAAGTCTATTGCCTATGTGATTCTCCAGTGCAACATAAGTTCAGATCAGAAAGGTGTCTCATCCTTCTTGGAGGGCCTGTCTCTGGCTCTGCCATTCACACTAAGAGTTCCTTCTCCTTAGAGAAGACAACAAGAAATTGAGGAATAATGCAAGACTCTTTGAGTGTCAGAAATTAGATATGACTATTTCATTGCTGTATCTCTTTGCTGCACAAATTCAGTCCCTTGAAATTCTGATAACCTCTTTCTTATAGTCCTTCCTTATGTATGATAGTTGTTGTCTTTTTGTAAAAGAAGGAAAGTTCATTAGGCAGGGGGAAGCTTTGGCAGGGGAGAAGAAACCTGTCCAATGTCACCACCAGATGTGAGTAATGCTAGTGACCACTGTACTGTATGACCACTGTCCTCCCTGTCCTTCATGCAGTCCTTCTTCAACTTACTCTGCCTGCTGTTTCTCATGGATTTTTGCTGGTAACTTATACAAATATCATCCTTCCTCGTGTTATATTAGTTTAGTGATCCACATGTAGTACACATAATATGGGGACTTGCATTTATTTGCAAAGCCCGAAGATATTGTTCATTATGATTTATATGCCAGAATAGATAAAAATTGTTCCCAGAAGGGTACATGTTTAAACTGGCAAAGAGAAATGATTGACACCTACCACAAGTACTTTTGTCAAAGCTTTGGCATGTTATCAGTTTGCAAAACTCTTCTAATGAACGGTGTCCATACTCACCAGATGTGCTATCAAGAATATGCTAGATACTTGTAAAATTCTTCTGCAGTCTTAATACCAAATGTGTAACATACAAACAAGTTCGGCTACAAATTCTGCTAGATAAATTTTGTTGGATAAAGAGTTGAGCCTAAAAGGTCAAAGAATGTAAACAATTCTAGGCAGGAGCCTACGCTCTTGGCTAGTTTCAGAAAATGTGGATTATTGTCTCTATGCTCAAACACTAAATTGCCTTGTATAAATTTGCAACTTTAATACTGATGCAGGCAGAAGTAGAAAATTCTTAATTAAAATAAGGCTTTATTTCTGTATCTGAGAAATAAAAAAAGCACTATTGAATAGTCCTGTTCATCCATTTATTCCCAAATGTCAATTCCTAGCTCATAAACATTATTGTTTTCAGAGGGTACAAGAAATAAAACAAAGTCTGTCATGAACACATTAGAGGGAAGATTAAATGCTTGCAGGGTCTTGTGGCACCAAGATCTTAGCAGAGGTTTTTAGCAATGCCTCTTAATTCCAGTTTTCAAAGAAATATCTACAGAGACCTTGCTGAATTCCCCGGCACATGATAGGCCTGCACTTAAGCTGAGTTCACATCTGCTCTGACTGCCTGAAGTCACCAAAGCAAGTAGAGGCTATAGGTGAATGGAATCTTGGTCTAGGTTTCTTCTCTAACTTTTTCAGATATTCAGAGTAGGGAGTAATTTTCCCCAGCCACTTGTCATGGCATTCAGATATGTATTTATGAGTTTCTAAGGCTCTGACTATTCAACATGAAGTAAATTATTTTAATTAACTAATTAATATCAAATATTTTGTTAAAGTTTAATTCTTTGTGGGGCTGTGTTCCCGTTGGGACTTATATGTTAGTAACAGATCATTAGACTACTTTTGGTTTGTGTTCCAAGAAGGATATAACACGTATTTCTCGATTCAGGTAAGAGCTGTTGCACAACTGGGGATGTTTTTATTTCGTTTCCTAGAGAACATACTGTAAAACTGAAAAATTTCACTTGATTATTACCAATTTCTTATCAACCTCCTACTAATCATCCAACACAGATTTTAGATACTTGCTCAAGTGGTCTCGAAAATTGACCCAAGAAAATATACATGTTTATTTAGTGATATTTATTTGCAGTGATTGCTCCCACACTGTCCCTCACAAAGTAAAACTAAAGAAGATCATGGTTTTTGTTGCAGAGACTGTCCACTATTCCTCCTGCCATCATACCAACTAAAAAGCGTCCCTATTGCCTCTCTGACATTAGAAAATTCCCCGCTGCCATGGGATTAGGGTATGAACTCCACTGCTGAAAATGTCTAAAAGCATTATTTGTGCATTGTACTAAAATACCCACTGCCCATGATTTCAGGTGTCCTCAGGTACTCCTAGGTATGTGGAATGGTTATTATTTGGCTGGTCTCTCCCCACTTGTCCCTGCCATGGGAGGGAGATCCCCCCTTGTAGCCTGGGAGCCTCAGTGACAGCTCTTCTTCCACGAACTTCACTTCTTCCCACTAGTTCCTTCTCAGAGTCACTATGCATTCATATGAGTAATATTTCCAGAAGGCACGTAAATAAAAAAAACAGAGTTTATTAGGATGTGTGTAAAAATTACAAACACAGAGGTTGGTATATATGCATGCTAATCATTTCTAGTTATGCATGAAGTTAATTTACAGAAGGAGATTTACATTATTTTAATAGCATTCTCTACAAGTAAGATTCAATGATTTCAGTTTGGTTTTGATGCCTTTTTATGTTTTGCTTGTTTTGAGATATGTATTAATTTGCTTTATCAATAATACGAAAAATTAATGGAGCTCTTATTAAGGTTAAAAGCACCTCAGAGAAGTCATCACTTGTCAGCTTTTGTTTTATGACTATGATTACAACAAAGTTGTGCTGTTATCACTGGCAAAATAATTACTCCCTTTTCCCTGGCAGGTTTCAGGTTGCTTTCCTGCTCTTGCTCCTGGCGAGGATCAGTTGGAAGCTGTCCTTCAGAGTTACGCAGAAGCACTTGCAGAGCAACACAGAGGTAGGAATGGTACCTGTTTGTCCTCCGTGCCTGGCATGCCTGGGACCCCCCAGCACCTTCGTCAGCCCCTGGGCACAGAGGCATGCATGCCCTGTGCCAGCTCCTGGGCTCCCCGGGATGGTTCTGCAAGGCACCCCTCTCCTCACACACACTGCGGCTCCTCCTTCCCCTGGCATGGGACACCACCGACCCTGAGTGTCCTTGTCCCCATCTCTTCCTCAGCTCAGCTGGACTCCATTCACTGGCCTGAAACAGTGAAATAAATCTCACAGTTTTTCCTTTAAGAGGTCTAATCCTTCAGATTTCATGAAGGCAATTTTCCTGTTGATTTCAACAGAAGTTGTATCTGACAACAAATGGCAGCATAATACCCATTTGAAATACAAGTGGACAGCAACATCTGATCAGATGGGCAGTGAGAAGAGACTGACAGGAAAATGATGACGGGGCAAAAGTATCCCTACATCTTCAACCTTTTTTTGTTTCAGAGTGTTTGTTAAGCAATGAAGAGGGTCTCTCTTTGGTTAATGCAATTTAGCGATAATTCTTTGGAAAGGAGAAAGGATCCTTTCACAGCTGTATCAACAATATCTGCTCTTTTTTGAAAAATAGCAGCTGACTTGACATGTCAAGCATCACATATTTGGCCATGAAAGCAAAGTATAAGCCATGCTGGCCAATAACACAGACTTGGAACGATGCCACTGAAAAGTTGGTCTGTAAACTGATGCTACCTTATTTCTTGGAGTTTAGGAGGGCTTGCCGAGATTTAACAGCAATGCAGAACTACCACATTCCTGGTAGATACTTCTTTTCTTGTTACATGAGATCCATGCATGAAGTGAAAAAGAGCAAATGAACATCAGGTTTACATCACCACTGATATGTGAATGATTGATCACCCATTAAATCACATACAGAGCTGGTAACAGCACACGGGGTAGCGTTAAAGTAAAATGTTTGATATTCTTTACTCTAATTAAACATGGAAATAATATGATGCAGTCTGTATTGTAAATGTTATTGCAGATTATAGACTTAGAGGAGAGGTGTTATGCCACCTTTATAGCCTCCAGTTCCTGGAGACTGTGACTTAGAGCTGCCTCCGGGCTGCCCTAAATTACACCAGTTGGTAATGACTCCCAAAGGGCTGCTATGCATCCAGTGGTTGCTGGAGTGTAAAGTACTTTGGCTATGCCAGAAGCCCATCATTTCACAATGGAGGCTGAGAGCAGCTGGCATAGTGCTTGGAGGAAATCCCCAGCTAGTGGTTTAAGACATTTTTCTAACACTTTTTGTCATGAGAGTGATATAAAATAAAGGCCAGATTTCACAAACACACAGGGGCTTTTTCTTTTTTATTTAAGCATCTGTAGTCGTGGGTTGATAAACTTGGAGATGAGGGTTTCTTTAGGATTTCAGAGCAGGTATCAACCTCATATTGCTTCAACTTGGCAATATTCCAGATCTCTGCCCCGGCCCTGATTCCCTGCTCCGTAACGCTGTCTGTGCAGTGTAGCACCACTGGCTGTCAAAGGCACACTTCTGATTTACATCTGTGTTAGCAAAAGAAGAGCTGGATTCCCCCTTGTATTTGCAAGTTTTTCAGTATAGGCTTACGTTCCACCCTTTGCTGGAGCTGCCAGCTGAGTTTGCCTGTATAGAAGATCTTTTGAGTACATGTCTGTGTAGCTCATTCAAAAGCTCATCCAATTCAAGCAAAGTGAGTGATGTATGCACTGTTTGTTCTGTACAGTGGGTGGGTCGGCCAACCATTCATACGCAAATATCTCCAAAAGTCAGCTATGAAATTATTACCTAATACTGGCAATCTGGGGAGTTGGTTTTGATGTAACTTGAGGATGCTCTTAAGTGAACATCCTGAAGACAATAGCTGACAGCTGGCAGCAGAAATTCATGGCTCTCAAACTAAGCTAATGCAGTTCAAAATTCTGATGACAGTGTTTCCAAACCTCTGAGGTAACAAGCCACCCTTATGATCTTACTAAAAGGTCTACAAAACATAGGGAACAACAAAGTGTTTGACAGAGTTATAGACAGTGTGGAAAAGTACAAACCCTCTGGGCACCTACAGAAAGGATTGGTGTAGTTCTTAGATAAATTTACTAGGGAGAGATAATTATTAGTTCTGTACTAAAGATATCTTTTTTAAAAAAAAAAGTCCATAAGACCAAATAACATCAAGGAGAAAGATGACTTTGTAGGTAGGTGAAATATTCCTGTATATGAATTCATGAAGGACTGGCTTACAGTTTGAATGGAGAAAGGCGAGTGTGCATGTACGGACCAAACTGTAACCTTCCCAAAGGGAAGCAAAACATACCATCTCATTTTCTTCCACTGAGTCTCTCCTTTGTGCTAGTGCTGGCTAGCAGGTCTGCGTAGGGTGGCAAAAAGTCAAAAGGAGGATGGATGAAAGTAGCTAACACCGCATTTTTTCTGTTCCCTAACTGTACATCCTTCTGTGCAAGGGGAAGAGAGAAGGTCCAGCACTTCTGTCCTCTTCCTGGAAGGTTCAGAAAGTTGTGAGGAGACTTCTTTAGTGCCCTGTGCATATTCACAGATGGACACGTGATGAATTCCAAAAGAAATTGAGGAAAGTGGATCAGAAAATCATAGAATGAATCATAATAAAATGGTCAGAAAGGGGGATCATCTAGCCTATTGTTTTGCCTGAAGGCAGGATTGACTTCAGCCAAGTAAATTCTGATAGCCTTCTGTCACTCTATTTTTAAATTATTAAATGATTTTTAATAGTAGTAGCACCTGTTACTATCCTGTATCCAATTCATTCCAGTGCTTAGCCAGTATTTCTGCACCCTGGAATGACATCATTAGGCTAGAACTAGTATGAGCCAAATACTGGAGGCCCATCACAACCTTAATATGCTTTCTGCTTTCACTAGATCCTTTCTAGGGTTTGGGAAGAAGCCTGACTAAAATTAAATGGCTTGTATCCTACATATCAAAGGATCCTGGCCAAAAGTTCTGTTCACTTTAACTGTGTAAACTTGGCATAACTCCTTGGAAGGCAAAGATTTTATTCCACATTTCCACTGAAGCTGGAATAGAGTACCTGAGGACAGGAAACTCTTTTGCCGTAATGTAAAACCGACAGATTTTTTGTCTCCTGTGCACTTTTAAAACTTGTTCTTGAAGGCAGAAAGGCAGGGATGGATAAATATAAAGAGAGCTAAAGCAGGGACAGTAATGAACAAATACCATTACTTTTGCCATAGTTCTTGAAGGAAGCTAAGGTAGAGGTGTAGAAAATCAGTTACAGTGATGCACTTCACCTAGCATGGGAGTTCATGCAGTGCAAAGAGCTTAATGTGCACAACTGAGCTGGGCCTAATGGGCATCAGTTGTTATCTGTGGAAATGGAGTATGTTAGAGGCAGCCTGGCTACTGTACCCATCTGCGATGGCTAGTGGGATTTTCAATACGGTAGTGACCTTTACTTACTCATTTTGCTGAATTTTCATCGAAGAAAAGCCATCATCTGACCGGTCCACCCAACCCGGTATTGCGCAATCTAAGCCCATTGGTGAGGGTTTAGTGGGAAGTAGGAGGGAGAAGAGGGGGAGTCTGCAAACCTAAAGCTGGGGCTGGGGAGCAAGTGGAGCTGTTGAAAGACCTATGCACCTAAGCAACACTCACATTTTTATATAGCTTTATGTATATATGTGTATGCATATATACATATAGCACTTTCTACACTTCCCTTATTTCTCTCTCAAATAACCAGACACTCCTGTAAATCTACCACCAGGCTAGCAGAGACCTCTGCATGCTGCCTTTCACTACACCAGATGAAACCGCTCTCCCACTGTGCTGCTCGGTTCTACCTGCCCCACAACAATACCACAACACCCCTGAAGTCAAATCCGCATGAGAATAACTCCACCAGTTTACCACCAGCCACTTTAGCTCTTGCGAGTCTTGCAGATTGATTTATAGTAAATATCCCCAGGACCTTCATGGCCTTTTTGGGACATCAAGCATAGGAAAGCGATCTTGTTCTCACCAGAAGTAGGGACTGAGAAGGATTAAATGTGGGGAAGAAGGCTCCTTATATTTTCTTGCCCCACTGCACCTGTATATAAAAGCCAAACAGAGCATAAACTTATCTCTGTGGAGGCAAGAAGAGTTTTAAGGACTTATCTCTCGAAACAAGCGTTCTATTTATAAAGAAGGACTGTGAAACCTACCATAATTTATCATAAACTTATAATTTCTTAAGGAAAACAATTATATACCTGATCTAAATGGATCCAGCTTAATAAGAATCTCATTTATAAATTATGTGTCTTATAAAGCTCCTGGCACATGAGGAAGTTATGAGTAACTAAGTACGGATGTTCACACAGCAAAAACTTAGTACGTGTTATTGCTGTTCCTTGACTGTTTTGATGGTCACATGCTGGGTGTGTTTACACAAAAAGTCAGACTCTCCAACATGATAATGTGAAATTAAGAGAAATATTACTGACTTCATTTTAAATGTACACCAGAATACTTCTCTGCCAGGTTTAAGTATGGATAGCTGGATGGAGTAAAAGTCACAAATACCAAGTGGTATTCCTCCTTCCTCCACAGAGTTGCAACAGACGTGCAGTAGCCTGATAGCTCTGATTTTCAAAATCCTGACAAGTTACTCAAGCTTTGATCAAACATGAAAAGAAACACAATTTTGTTCCAGACCATTTAGAACAAAAGCATTGTTTACTCCTCCCCCCCCGCCTCTTTAAAAAAAAAAAATGATGGGTTTCTTATCAAACAAGATCAGCTTCAATCTTAGTTAGGTCAAGATTTGACATTCCGAATGCATGAGTGCCTTTGCACAAAGGCAGGCTATTTTTCAATGAAGTTCAGCTCTATTTTATAGATGAAAGCAGATTCTAAAGGTTGAAGTTCTACGAACAAAACTCAAAACAACTGCAATTTTAATGACATGCAGCCAAATGGAATACTTACAGTAGGCTGAATCCTGACACAGGTGAGCAGGAGCAAGATCCAGATACAAATTTGGAGTGTTGGGGAGTTAGAGAGAGCCCTTTTCCAAAAGCACAAACATGAAGAATTTAATTGGATAGGTTGTTTCCTCCAGGAGGGAATAACTGTGTTTGGAAATGCTGATTTCTGAGGGGACACAACATGACGGGGGGGGCTGGGGGGGAGGGATTGTGGGAACAACTGTTTGCCAGTCTAAGGGAAAGATGCTGTTTATTCTCCCAGGAGTCCTGCAAAAGGCTACTTGGAAAGTGCAGTGATTTTTGACAAATTGTCAAAATCTTTGAGGTGGCTCTGATGCTGTCAGAGCATTTTTCTCCCACCTCACACAAAGCTTTTCAACTCCTCCTATTTTCACAATCCTAACAATAAAAAATCATCGGATATTCTTTCGCTATTTTAAATGGCTATTGTTCCACTGTATTTAATCATTAAGGAACCAGAAGGGACACATTTCATTGAAAAATGTTCATTTGACCCTCTGTAAACAGCAACTTGAAGCATTTTAACAGGCTCTTCAAACTGTTTGGGCAGAAATAAGGCAGCATCTGGTTTGAAGCATGCTTTCATATTGTGTTGTTTATGTTGATAGCTTAAGTTCTTTGCTGTGCATTGTTATTTATGACAATTGAATGCAGAACATTTTTGATTCAACAGAGTGCGTTCATTTTACAGCATGGGAATAAAGCAATCAAAGCTGAGGTGACTTGACTGATTTCATTTAGAAGGTAGATTCCAGCAGGCCTATTAGCGTTGAAGTAGCAGGGAGGGGGAAAGAAGGGATGGAGCAGGTAACTAAGGGATACAAATTAAAAAGGGTGAGAAATCTGGGAAAGAATCCTGCTGACAGTGTGGACTATATGAGAAATTTCCAGGAGTCACTAAAGCCATGGGAAGAAATTGCAGGAATCTGTCCAAACAAAAAGGAAAAAATTCTATATAGATGCTTCCTTTCTTTTTATATTTTTGTTGGGAAACTTGAAAGAAAACATCGGTGCTTCAATCCTCTTGTCCCCTAAGCCAATAAAAAATACAAAAATGCATGCATTTTTTTAAAGGATTTTCATTGTGTTTCCGATGCTATTTCTGAGTTATAAACAAACCAAATTATGCTTGTTATAAACCTAAAATGAGTCAAATGCCAAAGTAACCGGGATTAATTTCTGCAATGCAGCCTTGCAGTGAAAAATAAATAACCAGAAATAACATGGGATTGTACCAGTAGTAGCAAAACTGGCTGAGGAAGTTCTTAAAAAGACAACACAATTTCAGCCAGAAATTAGCTGTATATTAAATATATGTCTATAAATGTTATAATATACAATTATCCAAAATACATCAACCCAGATATTACATATATAATAAACTAATTAATCAAACCCTTAATGCTGATCTTACCATAAATGTAAAAAAGGAACAATTAATTGCTTAAGAGCAAAGTTTATTATTTTTTAAAACAAGTTAAAAGTATCTATTTGGCTAGAAGTGAGTGCAGGATAAGTGTTCAGCTTCTAAGGAAATCTGTTTTCTTAATATTCTATAGAGGCTTTAAGGGACAGAAACAGGTTTAGAAACTCTAGTAAGCACTACATATTTCTAAAGGAGCAGAGGACAGCATTTATAATTAGAATTCTGACTTTTCTGTTTAATTTATTCTCTCCTGTGTTTCTATTTACTGCATAAGGTGCTGATTTTGAAGCCAGGCCAGCTAGCTTGATGTGATTTCAGAGCTATTTCCCATAGATCAGCCACTAGGACTGAGGTCCTATAACAGTAAGCAGAAGCCTGACTAGCCCTGGTGATTACTCCCAGGCTATATGTTATTTTCTTAAAGATTCTTATTAGACTGTCTGTTTTCAGCCATGTTCAGCAATTCAATATCAGCAGTATTACAGTCAAAGGACTATAATACAATTGACTATTTTTTCCTGTTGTAATGCTGTTACATATGGTAGCATCTTCAACTTGTGGTTTGATAGAGCTTTTCAGTCAGGGAGAATTAAGCGCTGTATGCCTCCTTTGCCTGTTCTCCCCTCAAGACTTCTGCTCTCTGCTATTTAGTTCCTCTCAGGCTGTTTTCCTTTCATTTGCCTTTATTAGTAGGTAGGTCAGTAGCTGATGCCACCTACTGTGGGCATCTAAAGGCTTTCCTTTTGTTTCCTTTTTTCCTAAAGCTTGAGAAGTTGCCACTTTCTTTAGTAGTGATTCACAAAAGATATTTTAAAATCATTTAAATCTCTTCTGATAAGAAAAAAAACATATACCGTACCTTCCTTTACAGGTGTGTATACACCTTTCTGTATAAGCATGTATAATCACAATACCTCATCCAAATATGTTAAGATGAAAAAGGTACCTTAAAATCCAAATGTATTACAGATACATGATGTATTAATTAACATCTTTTCATTTTCAGAGCTCTTTTCATCTATAACACTCTGGTGATTTTTTTCTTTTGCCTTCCTCTACTCAGAAACCCCTGGAAGCTGGGGAAGGTCAGACCTTGACTGCGTTGTTAAGACAGAGGGACAAACTGGCATCCATATATCAGATCTGCATTGCCTCCCTTGAGCATTTTTCCAAGAATCTGAACAAATGCAGAAGATGAGATTGTACTTCTGGGTGGTACTTAACTGTAGAGGAGTGTGAGGCAGTGTGTACATGTACATGTGTACACACCTCAGTAGGAGTAAATAAAATTTTATAAGAAAACGCATTAGTATGAAAAAAAAAAAAGCATTAGTATTAAATCTGCTGGAATGATCAGGCAGGTCCTGCATTTGTGTTTTTACTTTAAGGTAACTAAGAGTTTTCTGACACTCTACCGTTCTTGTCTTTAATGCTCTACTCTCACTACGTCCTTCCCTTTCAGTCAATCATTGGCTTTGTTAGTGGTCCCACTAATGCTCTTTTGCTATGTTATATCCTTTTCCCTACCAGCTGCTACCTTGTAACGTCCTCTGAGTTTAAATCTGAACCTCTCTTGCCCAGCTGTCTTTCTTCTACTCCTGGGCATACTATGCAGATATTACTCTCCGTACAGTTCCTCTGTTACCTTGTTTACCGTTGTTGCCCCATATCTATCCCCTTCTCTGCAACATTCTTTAGTCATGCAATATGTTTCTTTGCTTCTATTGCAGCCCATGTTTTGTCTATTCCTATACCTCGTTTCTGCTAGCTGCCATTGCTCCAGTGACTGTGTTGATACAGATCTACAGAGTACAATGGATGAGATGTTGCAGATTTAACAGTATTTGTCTTCTCTGCTATTTGGAAGCAGGTTGTTAGCTCCAAAGAGGTAGTAGTACTAAATCTATACCAACATATTGATCTCTGAAATCCACAGACAAGTTTCTGAACTTAAATCACTGATACAAAATCTGGGGTAAGAGGTCTCCAGATGACAATTTCAACAAATTTGTTAGTGAGAATGGCTCCATGAACTGAATTTGCTGGTGCTGGAACCACAAGGAGCTCCACACCTAATTCATTAGGCTGAATGTGTAGAATGATTGAGGCCGTTCCAGGTCTGTAAAATTGTGTCCCCTCTTCATTTTGCTGGTTTTGTTGCACTACGAGCTCTGGAAAACAGCTGCACCATTCAGAATAGATGCCCAGTGGTGAGTGGCCTCAGGAAGGCTTTCATAGACATAACCAGCTGCTCTATATGTCAAACATACCTAGCCAAGCAGCTACTCAGCTGCACCATCGAACCACCTGCAGGAAGCAATAGTTTATGCAGCATATCCAGGTCTACAGCACAAAATAGTGCTCAGACAAAAGTAGGAAGTATGCATATTCAAAGCTGTACGAGTAGGCAAAAACTACATCATCTGCGCAGAAATTGGAAAGGAATGATGAATACCCCTGTAATACAACACAAATCAATTCCTGCAATAGCTTGTTTACAGGGCACCATTTACCCTGCTGCATTCTCTTTTTCCCCTTCCTAAGTGTAGCTGTATTCAAAATACACGTCTGCGGAACCACAGTTGCTGGTATACTGGTGTAGGCAAAATTGCCCCAGTCTGCAGAGGGGTTTGGCTATTACATGCCCAGCAATGTGCAAGACACACTTGGTGATGTATATCTGAGTATAAACATGCGTAAGCACATATGCAGCCAACTCAGTGACAAAGTGACAGAACTGTATCTCCTGTCCCATCTGGTACCTTCCATGTTTTATTTCTCTATAAACATTAGAGGTTCTAGGATCTTTTCCCCATTTCATGCCTCTCATATTCAACATCATAAACTATTTTTTTCTTTTATCATCTCTTCTTAAAACATATAGAACATTCTTGCCTTTTTTAACATTTCAGGCAGCTCCTTTGTTTTTTTAAGCAGTGTCTGGTCTCCCAATTACTCAAAAGCATAGTAGTTCAGATTTCTCTGTTACTTCCTTACATCTCACTTTAACGTTTCTGTTTGAAATGAAACCAAGAATGAAAACCCCCAAACAGTAAATTAAGCTTGACAAGTAGTCGTTCTTTCATGATGCCTTCACTTTGGGGACTGTATTTGTAGAACTTTTTTTGTTGTACTGCATTTCATATGAATTTTGCTAAATATTTTCTAAAATTATCGCGTTTCATTTACTAATGAACAGAACAGATATATATTCAAAAACATTTATGCAATAAAATTTGTGTTCAACTGATTCTGAGTTTTCCATGAGATGCTTATTTTGGCTTTTGGAAACCTTGTCTTCTGGCTTCCAGCAAAGTTCTTAAGTATCTAAATCATTGCTGATGGCCAAAACTGGGGATCCAAAATCCTCATAGAGAGAGCGCCACTCACAAATTCTGAGCACCTTCAGGTACCTTCTCATTTTCAATGTGGTATTCATGTCAACATGAGAACGATGGTGCTTGCTGTGAAGATAGAGATGAGATTGATTTGAAACGCAAAGTACAGAAAAGTTGTGCATCTGATTCACTGTGAAAAGTTCACTCCATGAAAAAGAAATTTAACTGGCAATACACAGTTTTATTCTGGCTTATTATCACAAACCCTAAAGACGACTATCCTGTTTCCACCAGTACAGCAGTAATTTGGACAGTAGGTGTTTGCATTTCTTGGTTTTGAAATCTTGACAGCTACTATTGCCAGATCCTGCCTTTTTGCTTTTGACGCTGGAAAAAATAACCACAGCATGTTTAATTTTACTGTCTTATAAGCATGAGAGGGGAAAATCACTTAAAATTACTTCTGGATTTTCATTAATAAGCTTAATAGTCTCTTAAGAAGTCTTTGGCAAAGCAACCAATAAGAACGAAGGGATTACAAGCTTTAGATTTTGATGAGAATTGGTTGTTTGTGGTATTTCTCATTCTGCCACAATTCATCATCAGGAGAGTGTATACTAAGATTTCTGTGCCTAGAATCACAAAATCAAAGTATCATATTTGCATTACTTGTGTAGGCTTTGAATTGCACTACTCAGATGAACAGCTTTAAATGTGCACATTTGATTTCATTGGCCACTTTTCCCATTGTTTATAGGCAGCACAGATTTTTAGGAAGGAATTCAGTGGCCAGCTGCCCAAATTAAAAACCAATGAAAAGATCAAAGTAGTGCATATAGCTACTGTGGTAGTTATTAGCATTTGTGATACCTTATTCTCATGACAGAACAGAAAGTGGCATAACATCAATCTTGTTTTGTTACAAAAAATAATAAAAAGGGGAATTGATACAAGTACAGCTGTTTTCATTATAATCTCAAGAAAGTAATGTCAGAGTCCTCTTCAGGGGCTGTAATGAAAGGACCTTTGAAGAGCTAGTGTATTCTTCTGTTAGTCACAAAGGTACTGTATGCAGTAATTCCTTTTCTTAAGAAATGGCTGTTCCGTTAGACCAACAGGAACTGATCACGAGGGTCCCACTATTGCTGAGATGGGGTCATGTAGAGTGGAAATATGAGCTCTATAACCCTTGACCCCTTTCCCTCTTTATTTCGATTCCTTTAACAATGCATGGTTGGCAGACAAAAACAATGGAAAGTTCCAATCTCTTTTGTTTGGCTTGGGAAAAACTCAAGCCAGCTCAGTTTTGTTTTTACCTAAAAGTATGTCTGGGTTTCAATTAAAAGGAGCTACTTTAAGTTTGCTAGTCTGTGAAACTTTGAAAAAAGGCATTGTTGCCCATCCATGATCTAAGCAACAATGAGATACAGATTCTCACAGTGTGTCACAGTTAACGCCAGGTCTCATTTCTAACCATAGAGGCTAAGAAAGGATGGACTGCTAGCAAGCTGGATTTTTTAAAAACTTCTTACCAATTCATGTCTACTTATTAAACCATTACTTTTAAAACAGGACATAATATTTTAGAAATTCTGTGTCAAGGAAATACTGGCAAAAGGAAGAACCACAGATAACACAGTTGCAAGCACTGGTGCAACTGGGGAGCTTAGCAGATGATGCCCTCACCCACCATCCTTTACAGAAATGTTGCATGTTTTATTGTAGTAGGAAGTTTGATAATCTGAAAAGTCAAAAGCAGTTGATCCAGGACTCCTAAAAAAAATTAGAAATTAGAAAAATTAGAAATTAGAAATTGAATTTATATTATAAATTGAGATTAATGACACCTATTTCTGATCTGCTCAGAGTCTTATGCACACATGCACTCATTTTACGGTCTGGACTCATGTAGACACAAATATTTGACTTCATATTTTCTGTAATTTAAGGTTTGGTAAAATTGCAGTCTTTTAACATCATTATACAACAACTCAGTTTCTTCTTGGTAACATATCTAGGTACACAAAACAGTGATTTTGCTTACAAACATCTCCTCATTGTCATCTGGTAAAGAACTGCACCCTGCTAGCTCACTGAGAGTCTCTGCATTTGAAAAAACCTTGCATGATGTAGCAAAATTCAGCTGTCAGTAATTTCCAGTGTAAAATATATAGTAAAAACTCATATTGTAAATCATCTGCAAAGAGCTGTATTAGCTGACACAAATTTGTCTGGCACAGATTTGTCCAACACAGTGGGTATGACTGAATAAAGGGAAGACACAACTGAAATCCTTATCCTATTTATATGCCCATGATTTTTATAAAGCCAGCAGTTCATGTTTGCCACATTTTGTTGTTCAAAATTTACAGCTTTGGGTCAGTCCCCAGGTATACGACCTACATGTAAGTAGATCTCTTCCTAAATACATGTCTCCCTGCCAGAGCAGACACTGGAAGACCCTTCCTGTGAAAAGTTTGCGGGTCCTGTTTTTGGATAGAGTACATCCAACTGAACTACCAAGCAATACAGAAGAGTCAGTTCCAGGATGTGTAATTACAGCTTTTGAAGGACCATGACTGAATAATTCTGAGCAGTTTACTATTCCTATTTTAATTATACAGTTCCAGCAAATATATTTACCAGGTACTCCGCCTTCACTTGCCAAGGACAGCTATGTAAAAAGACTCCTCTCCAAATTCCAGATTATAACTGCTTCTTTCCGTTTTTCTTTTTTTTCCCTTAATTATGTGCTTCCAGGAAAGTTTATTTGTGCCTTGTATCATCCTTTAACCCTAAAACTAAGAATTCTTATAGAGCTTGATGAACTTTTGCAGTTCAAAACTACGTCTTAATGTTTAGTTTGCAACATCACAGTGTATGTCCTCAGTTCCACTGATAGAAAGACATCTCTGAGAAAGAAGTCACTAAAAAAGAAAACTTCAGAGTGAATTATGAGCCACCCTGATGTGACTTTTTTACTGAAGTACAAATAACTAAATGTACATACAATTAAAGAGAACTATTTACAAGGATTCCTAAACCTGGGATTGCTGGGAGTTGTCTCAGTCTCAAGACCAGCCTGGCATGAAACAGACATGATGGTTACACCTCAACAAGATGAAAAGGTTTCCTAGGTTTATTCTGAATAAGAGAAGATAGAAAACTTATTGGTCATTGCCAACTACTTGACCAGATGCAGGAAAGAAATAAATGTTCTTCTTAAAAATAGAGCTAAATGAAAGAGAAGGTGGTGCAGTCTATCTTCTCTGTGGATGCTGAAGGGAAACTATTGTTACCTTTTCCAAACGAAACTGATGTACAGAAGCAAAAGGTGCCTCAAGCAGAGAATTTCCACAGGCAATCCGTGGTTCTTGTCTGGTTGGGTACCATCTAGGAATTAAATTCCTTTATACTGTACAATTCTAAAGACTATCATAGGCTCTCGAGGGGACAGCAGTGGATGTTGTCTTCCCTGACTTCATCAAGGCTTTTGACACTGTCTCCCATAACATCCTCATAGGTGGGCACAGGAAGTGTGGGCAGGATGAATGGACAGTGAGGTGAATTGAGAACTGGCTGAATGCCAGAGTTCAGAGGGTTGTGGTTAGTGGTGCAGAGTCTAGTTGGAGGTCTGTAGCTAGTGGTGTTCCCCACGGGTCAGCACTGGGTTGTGCTGTTCAACTTATTCATCAGCGACCTGGATGAAGGGACAGAGTGTACCCTCCACAAGTTTTCTGGTGACACAAAACTGGGAGGAGTGGCTGATGCTCCAGAAGGCTGTGCTGCTGTTCAGTGAGACCTGGACAGGCCAGAGAGCTGGGTGGAGAGGAACCTGATGAAGTTCAACAAGGGCAAGTGCAGAGTCCTGCACCTGGGGAGGAACAACCCCGTGCACCAGTACAGGCTTGGGGCTGACCTGCTGGAGAGTAGCTCTGCACAGGGGGGCCTGGAAGTGCTGGTGGACAAGTTAACCATAAGCCAGCAGTGTGCCCTTGTTGCCAAGAAGGCCAATGGTATCCTGGGGTGCATTAAGAGCAGTGTGGCCAGCAGGTCAAGGGATGTTCTCCTCCCTCTCTGCTCTGCCCTGGGCAGGCCCCGTCTGGAGTACAGCGTCCAGTTCTGGGCTCCCCAGTTCAAGAAAGATGAGGAGCTACTGAAGAGAGTCCAGTGGAGGGCTAGGAAGATGATGAGGGGCCTGGAGCATCTCTCCTTTGAGCAAAGGCTGAGGGAGCTGCACTTGTTTAGCCAGAAGAGAAGACTGAGAGGGGATCTTATAAATGCTTACAAATATCTTCAGGGTAGGTGTCGAAAGGATGGGGCAAGACTCTTGTCAGTGTTGCCCAGCCACAAGACAAGGGACAACGGGCACAAAATGAAGCATAGGATGTTCCAGCTGAACACGAGGAAGAACTTTACTTTGAGGCTGACAGAGCACTGGAACAGGCTGCCCAGGGAGTTTATGGAGTCTCTTTGTCCGGAGATATTCAACACCCACCTGGACGTGGTCCTGCGTGACCTGCGTTAGGTGAACCTGCTTTGGCAGTGGGGTTGGACTATATGGTCCCCAGAGGTCCCTTCGAGCCCCTGCCATTCTGTGATTCTGTGATTCAGTGACATTGTTGACACCCAGTAGTTTGATCAAAGCCCACAAATTTGTATCCTGTCTCTTGAAACAGAAGTTATCTTTATTTTCTTTAATTTTCTTTTTTTTAAATTCAGAATTTAAAGATTCTATGGACCAAATTTTGCTTCTAGATGCGTGCATGGCTTCCACTGGCTTTTATGAAAACAGTGGTTATGCATCTCAAGGCAGAATTTAGCCTGGTGTATGGTTTTGGTTCACTCTTTATTCCTTCAATGTTCAAAATCTTAAAGATTATTTGGATATAATACATGAAAGGGAAGACAATATCTGAAAAAGGACAAAGAACAATTATTCTCTGTTTCAAGGGTGAATTGCCTTAAGTGAGCAGAAATCAGTCACAGGAGGCTGCTTGCTTCACTTATTTTTCTAACTGCTCTAGGCAAATAAAGATTAAGCCATTCTTTTATCAGTCAGGCCCTCTCCCCAGTATAAAGACATGATCAATCTAAATCGAAGGCAACTAGGACATACACAGAGGTTTTTTGGGGCAAGTTTTGGCTGTATAATGATAAAAATGTGTAGGGTCAATTTTGGTTTAGATTTTACTCCAGTATTTTCCCTAGAAATTGAGGTCAGACATAAATACCTGAAATAAGTGTTTCAAGGTTTTACAGTAATTTGCTGAACAGTTGATAAAGGAATGTTGCATGTCATCTGTGTAAATTTTGTATAGAGAAATTATTTGTTGTAAAACATGGGTAGCTAAAGTACAAGATCAGCTTAGTTTCTCAATACAAGAGCAAATCAGGGTGGATGAAAGTAATTTACTCTACATTGAACCCCTGCAACCCTTAATCAGATTTAATCCTGTTTCCCTCTTTTGGAAATCTCAACCAAGCTATGGTTCAGAGAGAAGGCAAAAAGTTCAGGTACCCTGGGTTGTCAGGAGAGATTAAGAATGCTAAATCTTATTTTTATACATGGCTGTACAAGGTCATGATTTTGATAATAAGAAGCATGTTTTATCCAACACAAGCTCAGATTTTGTTCTGAAAAAACAGAACTTAACTTATGAGCTATTTCCAAGCCCAACTCAAAATCACATTCATCCCAGTTTGCTCATAATAGAACTGACAAAAATAAAACCTTTTTCTGAACTCAGGAAAAAGTGTGATTTTGCTCGCCCTGTGATGATCAGAATAAAAGGGAACAAAGACTCAAACTACCCATAGTCTGGGTTTTAAAAAAGAAAATGTGGCTTTTCTGCCCCTCTCCTGGTACTTTTTGTGGTTAGGAAAGTTTTGATGAATCCTAGTTGTGTGTATTTCTGAAACTGGGGAATAGAACCAAGAATGCTGCTTGGTGAAAGATTTTATTTACACTTAAAAAGCAGTATGAGTTCTGCCAGATCAGTTCATATTTATAGGAAGGAGAGACAGCAACAAGGATGATGCAGAGCGCAGCAGCCACTACACTGGGTAAATCATCAGGTAAGTAGCAATACATTAAGTGTTTGTGAATTTTACTCTGGTGTAAAGTCACACCTTAATTTTGTTATCGTTTCAATGATGTACTTTTTAGTTTCCAAGAGGAGGGTTAGAGTAGACTGTGGCACTGATTAACTTCTGAGGTGAACAGGGGTTTGAATAACAGCTGAATAAAACAGAAGGAGCAAAACAGCACCTAGGAACACTGTTCAGTGCAAATTGTTCTGTTCTACTAATAAAAGGCCAGCTTTCACCACAACTTTTGCTTGGAGCCTTGAAGAGTTCCTTGGGGCTGAAATGGGTTTCCTGGAAAAATACAGATAGGGCTGGAGAGGCTCCAAGGAGATTTCCCCAAATACAAAACTCAGCTAGGAGCTAGAGCCCTTCATCCTGTCTCGCTGTGGTGAAGAATTTCTTCCTGAAGGTGCGGATGGATTCCAGAATCGATGTCAGCTGCAGAAGTCACACTCATAGATAGGTAGCCCTGCCACAGCAGCTGCCTCGTCTGGAGGCAAAGTACGCACCACCCTGGGTGCACAGTTCCTCCTGCTACATCTTGCCTTTGTGTTCCCAACATTTTTTTTCATGAAAACAAAGCATTTTGCAATAATCACTAAGCTCATGCTAAAATACAGAGCATACAACAGCCTTTTAAATAAACCACAGCATCTCAAACACTGACAGATTCACCTGTTTTTTTCTTTTTCAGTTTGATAATCTCATTTTTCTTGGCTCAGCTCTGATGCTGAACTTACTTTCCACATATTATTACACTTTTAAAGTATTGAATAGATCCAGTTGCATGCTGATATTGCTGTTAAAGCCGTAAGCGGACATTGCATTTAACTCTTCCTCTGTGTAGTGTTAGTGTGTGCTGCAAGTCTACCTCTAATGTCGAGCCAAGATGAAGTCAAATGACCTTGCCTTTTCTGCAGTGATTAGAGACTGCAGTGCAGATTTTCTTTTGTGGAAAGCAATGTGAATTTAAGCATCTATAACAAAAACAATGAAACAAAAAGAAATCAGTGAACAGAAACACTGCTAAGGGTAAGCTAATTTTTCATTGAAAAAGACTGGCATTCAGCAGCCTATATTTGTTAGCATGCTGGTGTCCTTTGAAATCAATTACTGTATTTCATTCATACAGAAGATGAAGATGGTAAATTAGTTCAATTGCAGATGAGATCTCGGAGCCTCCTGGAAGCTGATTTGTTTGTCAGCATCCAGGAACCTACAGCATGAAGCACATCTGTCCCAGCCATCCTCTGTCATGGGGAAAGGAACACCAGGATGTCTATCTGTCAGTTTGCTAGCCTGAAAAATGCCCTTTCCTTCTGAGTGGCTCCTACTTTGCTTGCCTCAATCTTGTACAATTACTTCTAATTTCAAACATTTACAGACAAACTGGCGATATGCAAAGCTGTGACATTCCAAAGACAATCCCCATTGACAGCAAGAGACTTGCGTTTCATATGATTCAAAACTCAGGGAGAAAAGCAACTAGAAGAAAGAGACTGCCACCCTAGAATGAAGGCATATGGCAGGTTTATCTTTTTACACAATTGTCGACTGGGTTTCCTCCTAATTGTGGAAGAAGGGAATCTACTTTTCAAATTACGCTTTTAAGCATGAAGGAGGCTTTGAGACCTCAGCACTGTACAGGAGGTGCAGGAATGTGCTACTTATTGATGACTATCTTTATGGGCTTCAGGGAAAGAACTGTTGCGGGGGCGAAATGGAAAAATAAAGGGCAACAGGAAATAAGTGTACCTGTGTCTTTGCACCACATTTAGGAAATGAAAAAATAACTGTAGAGACACCGAGTGCTAGTAATCTTTGACACCCTCATTATTAGGAGGTTTTTAAATTTTATTCATGTGGCTCGTATTCAACCTGACAAGTCATGTAGCGATTAAAAATTGGAATGCTGAAACAACAGTGTTAGAATTAGGATCAGTGACTGGTTTAACTCTCCCTGACAAGGAAAGCCTGGCAAATGACTTGGTTCCAGCCAGTAGGGAATCTTCAGCCTCACTGCGCACTACCAATGCGTCCTGACATGCCTTGTCAAGGCAGCCAACATGGGCCTAGCAGATGCCCTCGGAAAATTTCCTCTTCTTGCTTTTCTTGGTCCTATGCAGTTAGTTGTTGGACTCCAGAGTATGTGTTAGGATGAGCCTAGTGGGGACTAGATACATTTTTTGAGAACTTGTATAAAGCCTGGGAGAAGGAATTAGGCTTCTGGGTGAAGCTTTTTCCTCCTCGGCCTTTTGGAAAAACAGAATTTTTGCAATGGCTCAAACCCAAAGGTGGCAGATTTCAGAGCCCAGGTTCTTGTGTGATGAAACATTATGAGAAGATGCTAGAAGGCATTACTGGAGCAGTTACATGATCATAGAGGACTAAAATTTCCATTACAATGTATGGGCTCTGCCATGGGTTCTATAGCATTCAGACAGCCTCAGCGATATATTCAGATAATGATTTTGGCTCCACTGATATCTCTTTCTCTCTCCTTCTCTCTAATAACATGCTGCCCTTTGTGCTGTACAGTTGCAGGACAGATGTCTTTGACTGATGTGTTTGAAACATGGGGGGCTTAATATCTATGTTATAATAATGACTGATTTTTGGTATCCTATGAGAACATCTCTCTTGGCACTTAAGATATAAAAAACAAATGACATTTTGAAATAAACAAGGTCTACAGGTGGTAGAATTAGCACTCAATCTGTCATCCTGCATGCAAGGCAGAGTCTCAGCCACCAGAGGATACAGAACAGAAAGTATTTTGAGGTAAACAGACTACAAGTTTGACTTCATTATGAAGAAATTGAAAGGCAAACATCACTCTCCTTTTCTCCAAAGTTATTGTAGTTTCTGGGTATGCACAGCAAGTGGCATTTCCCTGGGCAGAAGGGCAGGGTTGGGAGCAGAGTTTGAAGAGCCACGGTGGAGGTCTTTCTTTCCCCGGGTGATATGGGGCTACATTCCTTGACAGCTCTCCTATGGGCAGTCTGCAGCACCAATTTTAGCAGGTGACCAATCTGTTGACTTCCTCTGTTTTCTTCACCTCATGCAAAGGTTGCAAGAGTTGGGTATAAATCTGCATATTTGTAGCTCTGCAACCTTTCTATGCCCCTTGGGGGAAGGAGTCCTTCCATCCCACACCGGTAACTCAGACTGGCAGTAAGATTTTAGCCAAATATAGCACCAGCAATACTAATGGCTCTACTGGCTAGAATATCTGGAAGTAAAGAAATTACAGTTTTACTGGAGAAAAAATACACAAGTGTTTGAGGTTTTTTTAGTTTTATTTTCCTGAGTAGCAAAATTTACTTATAGAAAGGAAAATCTAACATTTTAGTGGAGGACTTCAATGTTCATACTCAGTCAAACTCATGTGCCATTCCACTGTAGACTTTAAATATGCAATAGCAGATAAAATCTGTCTCTGATATAATATTATTGTGTGCTGGCAGAAGAGATACTAATCAGCTCTTGATTAATATTCATTGTATACATATATGTATTCAGAAAATTAAAAGGTATTTTCAGACAATCAGAGAGCATACAGCATAAAAGACGTTTCTAGATAAATTGAACAAGCAGTGGTCAAGGCAATCTCTTGAATTCAGAGTTAGCAAAAGGCCAGCCACTTCATTTTTTCATTCACCCCAGAGGATTAAGAAAAACTGAGCTGATAGAATCTTGTGATCCCACCCACTTTGGGTGCATGTTTTCTAATTAAAATGGAAATTTGATCAATTATCAAAACGCACCGTCTGATAGAGAAGTGCCATTCATCTTCTGTTCAATCCTACATCTTCCTTGGAAGCAAAAGGGGTGTTTTCAGGTTCTGCAATAATTTAGACATTAAAAATGCCATGATTATTATTACAGTCACTTCTAAGGCTATCATCATTGGTATTTTAAATAAGCTAAACCAAGCCACTGTCCTGTTCTCCACCAAGATTATGCAATATTAGCTCACACATAAATATATACAGAGAAATACGTATAGGGAGATAGCGATATGTACCTGGCAGCAACATAGTTATCTGTAAGTTATCTGCAAAGGCTAATCATTTCATAGAACTATTTGCACAATCAGGAGCTTCTCTGTGAAGTTTCAATGACCATTAAAGTAAATGGAGAATTTTCCACAGTGCTTTCATCAGGAAACAAAAATCCACTACTCAACACATAGCTCCCATTCAAACCAGTGGGACTGTTCCAAGGAACTATCCACCAGCAGCAGGGCATTGTGCATGCTCTGCCCAGTTCTGGATACACTTCGGACATGTAACAGACTCCCATTACAAACATATAGAAATGGGAATGCTGAGTGAGGAGCACCAGGCAAAGGAAACATTTTCATCATTAATGTAAGTGGTTGTGGTAGTCTGGTAAATCGAGGGTCTTGTGCTGATGTGTGCTTTTTTATAAACCTGTTTTTCAAAGACCTGGGCTTTCAGAGTAGGCAGTGGGTGGGCACTGGGGAGCATTGCAAGGGTAACTGCTAGACGTAGTTAGATACAAACCAGAGAGCCAAAGTCCAGAAAATGGCTGCTGCTGAGGAAAATTAAGAGGAAAAAGATCAAACCACAGACAGAGAATGCTTATAGAAACACTTTTGGCCAAAGCATTAAACAAAAATTGGGGAGAGCATGATGGCCACCATTATGCTTACAATGAGAGAACAAAAGCACGTGAGACGGCTGGTTCTGGTGTTGTGTTGTCCTAATTCCTCTCAGACTCGTTATATACCCAGTTAAAAAACTCCACTTATACACATCAACAGCTCAAATCGCAAAGGCCAGTCTTAATGTACTGAGAAAACAGACTGTGAAAAGCCACTGTTAATTTGCTGCCTTCAGTGACAGGAGCCTGCTGGTTCCCACCAGTCAGGCCCAAACAGCTCAGCCTACTGAAAAGTAGGTGAGCAAAACGACCATCACATCGAAAGCTGAGGAGAGACACAAATGAAGCAGATGGATGCTCAGAAAGCTCCACAAATACAAAAAAGAAAAAAAGTGCTGTTACAAGGCACACGTAAGTGCAAAACCCCAGGTCAAGATCATACCTGAGTGGGCCAATAGTTCTGCCAAAGGCAGTGTGAGTATGATTATCCAGGCTCAGAAAAAACAGAGGGACCTGGCTTGCTGGTTTACAGTAAGGCTTCAGTACATGTCACTTTTCCACATTTTAGTCAGCCCACTGCTCAACTTCTGCTGTCATATTCAAGTTCCACTTAAATAACTCACTGAAAGTCCTAAAAGTCTAGTCCTATGCCTTGTTCACCAAGGCAGGCTGGTAAAGAATTTTTCTGTTGCTGTAGCTCCAAGTATTCCTAAGATTAATAAAGATCGTTTAAACACATATTGTTCACAGCCATACTGGTAATACTAATAATGCATTTACTCCCCAGACAGTGCATGGCTGGTCAGCATCGGGAGAATATGTCTCCCTAGGACCACCCTGCTGCAGAGGGTCTTTTACAATGCAAGGTGAGAGCAACAAGTAAATGTGCCTGACTGACCCGACCAGAGACCCATTTCGTTTTTTGTACCAAAGACCATGCTGGGATTGTTATAACACTGTTTCCCATTGTAAATGCGCAGTTATTTGGGATTGCTACTAACGTTCTTCCCCTCTCTGTGGTGAACCAGAGCTAACACAATCTTGTTTGTTTGAAAACTACAGTGAGTTTATTCTTATTTCCTGCACAGATGTTTTCCAGAATTTAACTTATTCAGGCTTCAATCTGTATGAAGAGAGTAGGAATGAGAGGAACAGAAGTCATCTCTCTCTGCCTAGTTTGTTTTTTACCTTTTATTTTAAGAATATACCTTTGTCGTCCATGAATTTCAGTACAGAAACAAAAAATATGGATTCGCCACAAAGTTCAGTAGCTGAATTGTGATGGGTGAAATTCTGACTGTCTTGATATCAGACTAGGATTACAAATAGTATTTCATATTTTTCTCTAAATTGGAAGAAAGGATTATATCATTCCTTTAGCAATCACTTGGGGCTTATGTTTTTTCATATTTTTTCATTGGGTGCATGTTTTCTAATTTATTATATGATACTAATGAAATAGTATTTCACATTTTTCTCTAAATTGGAAGAATTTTATCATTCCTTGGGCAATAACTTGGGGCTTATGTTTTTTAAATTCCAAATATCATTTTGAATCTCCAGAATTAATGGGAACATGTCTGAAAGAAACCTTAAATTAGATTAAATTGTTTATTTTTGGATAATTGAAAGATTATTTTTCTATCTCACATTAACCAATAAAGAAAGAGTTAACTATAATTTTGGAAGGTATTTTAGTTACAACAGTAATCTCTTTATATATCAGTCGGTCAATAGTTCAGTAAAAGAAGGAACTATAACTTGAATAGACACTAATTAAAAGAATCAATTCTTATCCTACTACATATGTCCAGTCATATTAACACATTTCTAGATTTCTTACTCAGTGGACTAGTCAAGATTAAAGGATTTGCTAATATGGATGAACTGAGTATGCTTCCAAACTGACTGAGCAGATTTGTGAACAAATTAGTTCGTTTAAAATTGACAGTGAAAGATTGATTTTGCACAGAGTGAGTTACCTAAGGTATTCATCATTTCCTCTGCTTCCATGCACAAGACAGAGATCTGCTTCTTTTTCTTTCTGATTGTAATAGGACTGCTTACTGAGCACCTTTATTTTACAGCTGTGATTGCAGCCTGTCATTCTTTTAATTTAGACATATTTTAGCCTCCATAGACCTTCAGAAATAACTTCCTTAAAAGCCTTAGTCTAATGACTCATTACATGAGTTGCTCAATTCAACCACAGTACTTTAAATTATAATGCAAGGGGAAAAATTGCTAATTACACAGAAAAAGATCCAATTACTCCTGAGACCATTTGATTCATTATTCAGATTGTTTTGGGGGGTGGGGGAGGGAGGAAGGGTGTCTCTAAACATGGGGTTTTATATCAATGTATTGTGAATGGCACTTAGATGTTAGATGTGCCATCGGTTATCATCATTCAGTGGTATCCAACATCTCTGTATTTTCCCCTACCAATCAAAATAGAGGTTCCCAGACTGTGATTCATACATATGTGCCAATGCACAGTTTTTCATTTTTAGCCATTAAAAGACCTTGGAAGAAAGCTGTAACCAATGCTTTCCCAATACTACTACGTGGTAAGTCATTCGCTCAGTTGCCAGGGGGACATTTGTGACCACAAATGCAAAGGGAAGTGACCCACAAGTCACAAATCCCCCGAGAGGAGAGTTTCTCCAGTTATGAAACATGTGTTGTGCTAGATTTCCTGCTAGCCCCGAGCCAGGGAACATCCAGACAGTTTGTGCCTTGCCCACGCTCAGGTCCCTCCCCATGGTTCAGCGTGATGTCTGCAGTTGGATGGGACCTGAAATCAAAGGCGATGACAAACCTATCAGTATTGTCCTCTCCAAAACAAAAAGTGATGAGATTTATCTTGTTTCAGCTACCACCATACAACCCGTTGGACTCCACAGAGGCAGATCACATCCAATCTAAACTTGGCTTTTGTTTATGGGGCATTCAGGATTCCCCTAATAGGACCACTGTCTCCTCAAACCTGGCTCTTGTTTAAGGGCAGAAGGGAATCTGAAACCAGTTGACTACGTTCTGTTTCCACTTTGACAGTTCTAGTTACATCTATGTGTGCTTTTACCTTACTTTGCCCAGATACAAAATGGGATCAAACTTTGGTCCAAAGAGGAACATTTTCATGTCATTGTCTGAGTGTTTTTATGCCAAAATCAACAAGACAAAGTGATCGTAAGGTACAAAAGTTGATAAAATTCTACTGCTTTTATCCTACTGCAGACTATGTGAAATGTAACAATTTTAAGAGCTCTCAAAGATAACAGTCCTTTCAAAAACTTACAGTGTGCTCAGTCACGGCTCCATTTTTCTACAGGCTTTGCTAACTGATTCAGCACTGCAACTGTTTCCTAAAACATGTTCTTCCGTAACAATTACACTTTTGCAGTACATCCAATTTAGTCAGCTTTAAACCCATCTCACCTATGATGTACGAGCCAAGCATTCCCATTTTTTGCAGGATATCACTTTCTACTCCACACTTTCATTTTATGCTTCACTGTAATAAGTTCATTTTTTTCTCTTCCATTCATGCTTCTTACTTCCCACTTCATTTGTTTTTCTTTTACCTACATGCCTCAATATTATTTTCTGTTTCTGATTGCATTACAGCTCACCTTCCATTTTCTTAAATTTCGCAGAACTTCTCCTGACAAGCATGTTATGTTACTTATGATGAATTATGCAAGAGCAATAAAATGCAAAATATGTAAATGGCACACGATTGTTATCTCGCTATGAAAGTGAAGCAGTAACAGAATTTGTAATGTATATTAACAGGTTGTTCACATTTGTAATGTAGGAGAGAACAAGAGGAAAAAATTCATCGGACTTTGCTCTGCAGTTGGATGTAAGAGCAAGGTATAACGAAGACACTCTCCTCACCTTCAGTGATTTGTCTTTCACAGTTCAATTCTGCACTTCACAAGCTTGCTGGCTCTAGGGTTATGTGCCCTGGCAAACTGTTGTCTGTCACCTGTTCATGTATTTCCTTGCTTATCTGATTGACAAATTCCCTGACTTGATCATTGATTTGTACAGATACATATCAATGTCTGATGAATTCAATCAGAGACCTTCAATACTTTAGGGTAGTTTATTCTGTAGGGGTTTATCTTTAGTCCAATTTGAGAAGTAAACCATAGCTGTTACCAAATATTTGTATGTGTCAGGGTCAGCAGTGAGAAAACAAGTATCGCCATTAATTTGTGCTGTCTGTACAGTTCCTGTCCTGATGACCCTGCCATGGTGCTATACTGGGTCACATTGTGGACATGTTACTTGCTACCAGCCAAATCTGAGAGCTAACAGGCGAGTTTTGCAGGAAGGTCTCCCATTTAGTGGATTTAGCAGCACAGACGACAGTCTCCACAAGCTAGACAGTAGTCCACAGTCATAAAATTATAAGCAGATGCTGAGCAGAGGGAGCTCATCCTCACATCCACCCCTGCAGGAAAAGCCATGGAGTTTGATCAGCCCAGGGGTTTTTACGCTGCACCTGAGTGGAGAGCAGGCAGTGATGGTAGAAAGCATTAATATTTCTGTGACAGTCTGCTCGGGAGGCAGTTCCCTCCCTCACGTTTGCTGACGGATGTCTCAGACTGTCTGAGCAGAGCTCACATTCCTTAGGTTTCAGCTCTAAAATGAAGGTCTGTACTTGAGAGCAGAGGCACAGGATGGGAGAAAGGGGAGAATCGCCCAGCAATCCCTTGAGCCTCCCGTGTGCTATGCTTGTTTCCAAAATATGCCTACTTTTTATGTTAAGAAAGGGAGCCCAGTTTATAAGCCAGCATATCTGCGTCTGCATGAGGCTGATTTTTTATATAATCTTTCACATAGATCATAGTGAACATCAGTCTGAGGACACAACATGTCAATCTGTGGGACTAGCAACAGCTCAAACCTACTTAAATACTAGTCTATGCCATCCCAAAAGTATCGCAGACATCAGATATTCTCCCTTCTAACTCATTTTGTTGCCCTAGAAGCCTCACTTTGTGCACAGCAGTGTAAGAACCTGGTGACTTCTGCTAAAACAGCAATCCTTTTGGCATGCCATTTACTTTGAATTATTTTGCCCGGGGAGTGACTTTTGGATTTCCTTGGGACCCTCAAAGCCCTTGTTTTTTTGGGTGAACTCTGTCTAGCATTGCTCTAGCCTGGCTCAGCTCTGCCTCTCCACTGAAATGGCTGCTTTATCAGGTCATTAGCCCAAATCTGGGCAGCTTTCATCCAGCCACAGCAAAGTCATCTGGTGACGAGCTTGAGTAATAGATCTACACACCAGTTAAATAGCTCTGTACATTAGCCAGGATTTACCTGTCTGTAACTATTTCAGTCAAAAACTAAAAATAATGTCACTTCAAATGAGTCACCATTTTTCTGGCTTCTAGCCTAAATTATTTTCTTTTCTTCCCTTTTTTTTCCCTGTCTGCAGCATGAAGAACTTCTACTCTGCTCAGGAGCAGGTCCTGAAACTTTTACATTAAAAAAACCTCTCACCTCAGTCAAAGAGGTGGAGTAGGTCCTTTACCTAAGCCTACTGATGACAGATTTACTAGATCTGGAAGGGTGCAGAATAGACTGTTAGAATGAAAAAATCAAGCCAGATTTTCTGATCCGATCAGACAGGAGGAAGAAACCCAGGAACCTTAGCTTATTTGTTTGTTTGTTTTCTGTTTAGAGTGTTATTTATTTTTGATTCTCATGAAGCTGAAGGACTAATAGTGAGAATATTAACTGAAGCCAAGCATAGTGTGAGAGCAGATGCTTTCCAAGCCTTTCCATACAGCCTTGCCAGTCCTTCACAGAGCAGCTCTGGGTTGCGACACTTCTCAGTTTTTGTGCCTCTGTTCAGCAGCCAGATCTAGTCAGAAGAGATTGAATGATGGCTTTGCGATTTAAAGGAATAGTCAGAAAGAGCAAGACCAAGATTATTGGGCATATTTTCTTCAGTAACACAGACAAGAATAAAATTTGTTTATTATGAGTGTGTGACTGGGCTATAAAATGCACACAGTAAGAAGACGAAGGAAGGAGAATTTCCAGTTTCAATGATTTTTTCAGATTTTCAGATTTCTCTCAGAACTAAAATGAAACTTTTTCATAAAAAGACAGTCTGTAAGGATCAAAGATTTCAAAAGAGGTGGAGTTTTTAAGCTAAAACCTATGTTTTGAGTTACCCTTGAAAATGAACTGGTAGCCAGTGCATTTTAAGACCAGGCTTTCATGTTTGCAAAGGACCCCACAAAGCAGATGCATGCTGAAGTAGCACATCCTGAAACAATTCGCTATAGCTGTACTAATTGCACTGGGAACTGTTATGGTTTGGCTGCGGCCAGCAACAAAAGTGCCACGCGGCCACCCCTCCCCCCGCCAGGGTGCGGAGGAGAATGGAAAGAAACAGGCAGAAACTGGTGGGTCGGGATAAGGGCAGTTTAACAGAACAGCAAACAGAGGGAAAAGGAACAACGGTACAGATAAGGAGAAAACATAACACAAATCGCACAGCCCACAGAGCCGCTCTCCCAGACAGGACCGGCGCTGTGTGCTCCCGAGCTGTGAGTGAGTTCCCGCCACTCAGCTCCTCCCCACCGGAACCCAGCATGACGGCACGTGGTATGGAATACCCTGCTCTGTCTGGCCAGGTGGGGTCAGCCAGCCCGGCTGTGCCCCTTCCTGGATTCCGGTGAAAATTAACCCTGTCCTGGCCAAACCCAGGACATTATCCACCCCTTATTCCATACCATCTACATCATGCCCAGGTCCCCCATTGTCCAGTTGATCACCACCACTTCTCCTGTCTCCAGATA
>Ga0065711_1000193_pt1 | contig 84358 bp, 44 predicted proteins | sample Hoacrofraction12_FD_59098 | JGI IMG/M metagenome (GOLD analysis project Ga0065711, IMG submission 59098) | Hoatzin crop microbial communities from Cojedes, Venezuela - Epithelial fraction 12 v2 (version 2) | ecosystem: Host-associated > Birds > Digestive system > Esophagus > Crop | place...
TTTTTTTTTTTTTTTTTTTTTTCCTTTTTTCAACCAACTGAAGGAAGCCATAATTGTCTTCACAACATTTCTTCTGCTTCTGCTAGATATCTACTGACCAGGAGAGGGGCCTGCCAGCCTCTTCTGCATACAGGTCTTTTTGTTAGTTATGGTCCTTGCTGGCATAATCTTACTGTATGTTTTTCCTGATCCAAATAAAAATGACTGGCAAGTTTGTCTCATGTACAAACTCTCCTTAAGAAGGAAAAGACAGGTATCAAATCACCTGGATTGGCCTGTTTACTTCCTTCCACCAACTGATCAAAAGACTTACTCCCTTTTTCAGACAGTACTAGTACTACAGTTGACTGGTTTCTTTTTTTGGTGGGCCCCACTATTGTTGCTAAGAGATATTACCACCATCTCTTTAATATTAGATAAAGAATAGTCGAATAGTTTATAGCAGAGTAGTTTCCCAAGCTACTAATTATACATCATTGGAATGATAAGAAGAGGAAGAACTTCTTCACTCTGAGGGTGGTGGAACACTGGAACAGGCCGCCCAGAGAAGTTGTGGATTCTCCTTCTCTGGAGATATTCAAGACCCACCTGGACAGGGTCTTGTGCAGCCTGCTGTAGGTGACCCTGCTTCAGCAGGGGGGTTGGACTAGATGACCCACAGAGGTCCCTTCCAACCCCTACCATTCTGTGATTCTGTGATTCTGTAATAATACAGACAAGCTTTTTTTTTTTTGAAATAGTTATATCCAGACAATTATTTTCATGTTTTCTGATGTTACTGCTTACCACTGGAACTAGTTACATTATTTACAACACTCAGCTTTTCAACTTATCAAAGGCAAATGGAATTTTTTTAGACTCCAACATGTATGTTCAATTCGACAGGCCAATGAACCCTCTTGTATCCCATCAGCAGAAGATTATAATTCTGTAAAACTTTATAGTTCGTATAAACCATTCAGAACACACATAAACTTCCAGTTTATTTCAAAAACTCAGATCTTGGAAGTCTTTCAAGAATGTATATTTCCCCCTCCCGATGACAGCTCTTTCAAAATTTTTATTGTCCTATAAGAAGCAAAAAGACAACAATTGAATAGGTCATATAGGAGAAAATTTAATTGTCTGGATTTTCAGTCCTAACCATTTCCCTCTTGGGCATGTGGAACAATCTGTTGCTTGTTCTTCAGCACTAGCTAGTGTGATTTAGAAAGTATTGGAAAGAGCTGTAAAGCTGTTCTAGCAACCAAACTGATAGATTACTTGCACAAATATTGCAATACTTAAGTTCTTTATTCACAACCAGGTTAACCAAACAGCAAATATATCAGGATCACAACTTAGCCCAACTAAAAATACTGACTTTACCTTGCTGAATGTAGCATTTTAATCAATACCTCTACAGTAGAATGGGAATATAAAGACTGTGAAGGTGTTCCATAAATGTTACAGAGTATTTGCTTCACTTGAGCAGAAATGCTCTCCCCAGAAGTGTTTGCCCTGCAAGAGACTGTTTTCTAACTGTCACAGTTTATATTAGCAGCATTAGCTGATCAGTACCATGAAGGATAAGGCCAATAAGAGAAATGTATGCTAGAATAAAATGTACTTTTTTCTGGCTGGTAGCTGGACTTGTGAAAGTCAAAATGCAGATCACTTCAGCTGCATGTACATGTTCCTCAGTATCTGAAAGAAGGCATTTTAAAAGTTTATTTTGACTCTAATTTCTTGATCACTTTGTCTCTTTCCTTCTGTTTCTCATTCTTTCTCCCACATGAAGTATTTTGCCTTTCACTGTCATCCAGGAAAACCCATACCTAGTCTGTCCATATCCATGCTCAAGCCTATCTCCCTTCCTTCCCTTTCTCTCTTTGTAATGTGCGAAGCACCAAAAGCAGCAACAGCAGAACCCTGCTGACAAGGGCGCCTGCACAAGCAAGAGATATTCATGTCTTCAGGTGTGCCAATATCAGAACTAAAACTCCCCCACAAGACTTTTGAGTGCCTTACATGCATATACATGATTGTTTTGAAAACCTTAATACTGAAGTGTATCGTGATCTTCTGGAAGCTGTGGATAGTGAAGTGATTAATGACAGCATGGATTCTGAAGCATTTACTTTTCAAAGTGTGAACTGCACCTCAAAACTAGGAACATTTTATGTATTACTACTGATCAGGCATCATATAAATTGTAGAAGTGTAGATAAGCAGTCTCTAGTCAAAACTCATGAACAAAAGTCACCACTGTTCCTGTGAAGAACACTATAACAGAAGAAGAGGGATAATTTCATTTAGACAAAGAGCTAACTGTACCTCAAGCAGATAAGATAGCAAAACCCCTGCAGCAAAAATACAAATTAAGGCCCAGTGTAACACGGTTTGTTTAAACAAAGACAGATGAGACCATTGCCTCAATCAGAGATCTAGAAAAAAATACATTCAGATAGGAGAGAAGTATGTAAAGCAAGACAAAATTATTGTGCATTTTTAACACCTATTTCCTGTATTTGCTTTGTGTTTCTGATGCAATGTGTCTGTGGGTAGAGAAGGAAAAACAGAAGATACCTGCTATTGAAAATGTCAGACATCATCACTAGTGGCTTACTTTTAAACTGTATGTGACCAAAGGGGGAGAGAGAAGAATCCTTCTGTTAGAGAATGCCTCATCCAACAGCATGAGAGAAGTGAGACTGCTCCATGTCCCCAGGTCCAACTAGTTGCAAGGCTGAAGATGCATTCCCAGTAGCCACACACACATAAAGCACACATATTACACCACATATATACATATATCCATGGTCAGCCACGTAGATGGCAGACAGACACTTGGAGCACTTGCAAGAACATGGACAGCACTAATGGTCTCATCCTGCTCCCTTCTCTGGCTGCATTGAAGTCCACTGGTGAGAACATATGTATGCATATGTATAAAGTGGATCCCTGCAGCAGCTGCGCTTACTCAGCCTGTCCAGTTAGGGGCTCTGGGATCCCAGTCTCCCAGCTGGGCATACGAAGCCCTTCCTCAGTTGCTGGTACAGACTGTTGTACATAGACACATACGCACCTATCTAGACCTGGTGGGGATTCACCTGGACCCACAGTCAACCCTTCTCTGCTCTCAGTCCTAGAGAAACACAGATGCTCTCACACTCACAGAAACGAGCTTCATCATATAACCTAAAACATTGTATCATGCAAATGTTCATTCAAGCAGCTGGGAACATGAAAATAACACTTTTTTTTGTTTTCTTTTCTTTTGGAATTAAGCAGAAAAGGCTCCCAGGGAAATAGAGAAATCATAAGGTTAAACAATTTGGCGGGGGGGGGGAAAGAAAGTGCTGTTAAAAATACAGAACTTTTCAAAACCAGCAAAATGTTGAGAACTCTGGTTAAAATAATATGTGCAAAATGCATCTGTGCGTTAAAATAGTTTATGCAAATCTAGGCCAGTTATCATGTTCTTGACAGGTTTTCAACGTGTGATTAGTTCAACAGCAGTGCTTTGTATTGTTGCATTATTCTTGTTATTTATTCAGTTCTTTTTATAAACTCGGAGGCAAAATGCTTGTCAGTTCCATTAGTTTAATATTTATTATTTTTAATTAGGTCATGGAAATCATTAGTTTATTTCAATAATGCATTTTCCTTAGAGTTTTCATTAAGTAGATAATAATCTGACTTGTAAGGTTCAGACCAGTCTCAATTATACAACTCAAAATCTAAGCCATAAATTCTTCTAAAAGTCCGAAGAATTTTGATTTAGCCATTCCTGCTCTATATCACCCTTGATTATTTAGGCTATTACCTTACTACAGACATCTCCAGAGAACACATTATGCAGGTTGTAGCATTTCCTTAGACCTTTGTAAGATGACGTGTTGACTGTGGTATTCCTAAGAGCCAAAAGTATGACATCTGATTTATGTCAGATACAGTCTCAGCAGAACAGAAGTAAATCTTGCAGGATCATTCTGTCTTATTCTCATTGCTTTCTTAGAAATTCAAATGCCTTCTGTAGAAGAATATGCATTCACTATAACATAGGATAAACTCTCACGAGTTGCTTGTCATTACTTAGAGGTTTATTTTTTTAATTAAGCCTGAGGATCATGTATTTTTTTAAGTTGTGATGAACATCCCAGAACATTTCCTCTTCTATTTAATTTATCTTGTATTGTAAGTGGACCTAGAAAGTTAGAACTTCACGCATTTGACTTGCACTTTGGGCCAGGTAAGAGACATCTTACCATACAGAAGACACGCATATGTATTAGAGTTCATGTGATGAAAAAGTTCAAAGCATGCTGGTACATTCAACAGTGATTTCTCCTAAGGAATCACCTTCCTCGGAGTGGATCCTTCACCTTGTCATGGTTTCAGTTGGGATAGAGTTAATTTTCTTCCTAACAGCTAGAATAGTGCTGTGAGTTGGATTTAGAATGAGAATACTGTTGATAACATACTGATGTTTTAGTCGTTGCTATGAAATGCTTATACTAAGTCAAGGCCTTTTCAGTTTCTCATGCTTTGCAGGGTGAGGAGGTACAGAAGAAGCTGGGAGGGTGCATAACCAGGACAGCTGACCCAAATTGACCAAAGGCATATTCCATAAAACACGACATGATGCTTAGTATATAACCTGGGGGATGGTGGCCAAGGGGATGGGATTGCTGCTCAGGGATGGGATGTGTGTCGGTCGATGGGTGGTAATTGCACTATGCATCACTTGTTTTATATATTACTATTACTATTATTATTACTATTACTATTATTATTATTGTTATCGTCATCACCATCATGATCATCATCATCTCCTCCTTTGCTGTCCTAAAAAATTGTCTTTATCTCAGCCCATCAGTTTTACCTTTGCTATTTCTGATTCTTGTCTCAATCCCAAGAGGAGTGAGTGAGTATCTGCGTGGTGCTTAGTTGCCAGCTGGGGTTAAACCATGACACACCTGAAGATTTGTTACTCCTTGCTACCATGTCAGAAAGGCTGAAAAACAGTATGTAAAAAGCCTAGCAAATTTTAATTTTGGGGGGTTACAAGTCTAACAGGTTGACTTTTGTGCAAAATTTTAGTGAAAATGCTTCAGTCATTTCAGCAAACAATACTAAGGGAAATCAGAAGAAATTATATAGTTTTGCCTGAGTTAGTAATTTTTTGGAAAACTTCCTTGGGAAAAGTTTATTGATATCTATTCAAGTTAAAAACCACAGTCCTGGTAAACACAAAAATGGACTCGAAGCTAGAAACTCAAATTTTCCTTGGGCCTACTTAAACTCAGAGCCTGGGATTCATCTTTTTTTAATGTCATTGCGAGCTTGTGTTATAATTTACAGTGGTTCCAGGATGCTTCTTTCCTATATTGCTAAGAACAAGTTTGGGAAGAACAAATACAGTATAAGGAAAGAAGCAAAGAAATAAAAAGTAGGTTTGGATATGGGTATGGGTTTGAAGGGCAAGGAAGGGTAGAAGTGTTTCATGGGGACTTCATCTACGAATATCTGTAAAACATGCTTTCTCTACCTCAGGAAATCCCTGAAGCGCTGCCAGAAATATAAAAAATAAGAAGGATCAATTTAATAAACACTTTCATTACACTCTTTCTAAATATCCAGCACTCGCTATTCTTCAGCAACTACAGGAGTGACATAAGGACTGGCTGGGTAGGGCTTTATCAGGGTTTTCCTGATCTGGCCCATGGCTGTCTCCAGGACCCAGACTCTGGCTCCTGCGTTTGGCCCCAGCTCTACTTGGCTGGTTGGAGCATGATGAGACTGCTCCCCACTAGGGAAGGGAAAGGCATGTTCCCACCACCTGCAGCCACCTGCTGCCCTTGCCCAGCCCTTAGGACAAAACGGGATGGTACTTGAAGAAATAGGGAAGAAGCATTTGCACGTGATCTCCCAGAGTACTCTTCCTTTTTATAGTACTTTACACATTCAAAGCATACCCTCACTGACTTCAGTTGGGAGTTCTAGGCATTTCCGTGAAATTCCAGTCAAGCATTTAAAAATGAGGAATCTCCTCTTGGGATAAAAAAATGTTTTAAGTAGATTGCTCAGCATTGCAAAGGAATCTTATGATGGTGTTAGGGAAACTATCTCATTTCTTAGGGCAAGATACCTTAACAAATATATCTTGCAATAAGCTGCTTCTCACTTCTTACACCAGCTCATCTTCTGAACATGTCCTTTCGTTACACAGATCCATGTTTGTCTCCAGAGAACTTGATTCTGTGCAGTGAGTATAACTCTTTTCCCTCATCACCTCATGGGGGGGTGGGGTGGATAAAGTTGAATTGTAGCTGTAGGAACAGTTTTAATTCCTATATTTCAGGATTTGGGTGCTCATTCATGTGCTTAATATTGTGCATTTTTATTATTTTATTTTAGTTTGTGTATATGATATGTGTTCATATTTTATGTATCTCTGTATTGAGAAAGGTGCAGATAGATATTTTAGGTAGAAACAAAAAGGACCAGTTTCCAGTTGGAGAAACTGACTTGTTCTATTATGGATGAGTTCATGTCATCCAATCTATCAAAGATTTGAAGGTTAAAAGGCAAATTCCACTCATTAGAAATTATTCATGGGGGATGTTGCTACATGAATTCACTACATGAATTTCATATTATGGATTTTTCCAGTAAGCATACCTGCCTGCATGGAGATGGAAGATTAGAGACAGGGTTGCAGTCACCTGTGATAGAAGCAAGAGAACCTTCACTCCTCCCAAGTTCATAGAACATAGCTGGTAATTTAAGTTTAGCATATGATTAAGTACGTTTAGATCTACTCCATTTCTCGACGGATCACTGTCATAAATAACCATCCTGTCTCAAGACAAAATCCAAACTAATTTTGCTATCATAAATATTGCGCAGGTTTGCAAAGATGAAATTGTTCTAGATACATAAAGGATAAGATGCCAGCACTTTCAGAAATAATGTGGTGCTGTTCAGGGGTTTTATAGGATGCATAAAACTGGTTCTGTTGCACTCCAGGTATTTTTTGTCTGGTAGTCTTTACAGACCACAGAAAGTTTTAAATTCAGATGTTCTAGTCTCCATAGGTTTACTTTTGTGTGTGTCACTTACACTTGTGTTGGTTGAAAAAGCGTGCCAAAAGACAATGCTAGTGTTTTATTCTACCTTTTCACAAGTGTTTATGACTACAGAAAGTGTGTTCTATGATGAAACAGTCCTAGTGTATTTGATGTGACAATATGGTCCCATATCCTTTCTCTACACATACCCTGTACTCACACAGCTCTGTGTTTTCCACATGCCAAGGGAAGACAGTTGCTCCAGGGGAACTATATCCATACGAAATATTAAGCACATGTTGCAACATCGAAGTTTCAGCACACTCCTGACACTAGCAAACCTAAGAATCCAAATCTTTCTTGATGCATGGCAGGAATTGCATTTTTGGAGAACTGTCATCGTCACATTTTGGAAAATACAATCACTTTCAAAAATTACTCAATATTTTCTGAATATTTTACTAACCTTAATTAACATAAATCACTTTGAACCCAGACTCATTAAAGATGTTCAGAATTTCAGAAAACTTGATATTGTCTGAAACTGAGAGAAGGTAAAAAAGAACTGTCAGCTAGAAATAGTCTAGTTTAAAAAGAAAATAAAAATAATAACAAGCTCAAAAGTGGTCATTTTTGTTGAATACTCTTGAAATATTTTTTGACTGTGAGAACAAGTAGTTTTATGGAATCTCAGCAAATGCCTCTCCTGCTCCCCTTTATAAGAAATACATATGTGCATATACTTTGATATATATGGACATTTTCTTCAGTATATTTGCATTTTACCAAAGAGATAAACATCTTTACCCATAATTTACAGATGGATGAAATGAGACACGATGACTTGCCTTCTCTGTTTGAGACTCATGACCCAGTTTTTAAATAGATCTGTAAGACAAACTCTTCAACTTGCATCTTTATTAAAACATGTTCACTACGCAGATTGCCAGAAAAGTAGATACCTGACTTCCAAATATGTCCATTTCCAGTGTAGTTTTCTGTACAAGCATCAATGTTAATGGCAGCGTCAGATCAACATAGTAAGTACTGAAGGAAAATATATACTTCTAACCTTATAAAAGTACATCAAATTACACGTCACAAAGACTATAGCTGACATATTAACTACCTAGCTGTATGAAAACTGGGTTATATTTCAGCCTCTGGCATTTTTTAAATTCATTAATTTTCTTAGCTTGTCTTTCTCTTATGTCTTCTTTTTATTGAGAAACTATGAATATAGTAGGACCATAAAAACTCAGCCCAACAAAGAGGTGAATAAGGAGGTGTATTTACTGAAATGGAACAGAGCATTTTATATTGCATACATATATTCATTGTTTAACTATCCAATTCTTTTCCCTTCCATTTTTGCATCTACCTATAGCAAGTTTGAGAATGGCAGACGCTACCATGACTTGATAATTCTCAACTGATAAAAGGCAGGGATTATAATAATTAATTATTAAATACATATTTAATATCCACTAAAGAAAAATAAACCTATTTGAAAGATGACAGTATCAGATTTAAGTAATCTGACATCCAAGGATTCAGTCAACAAGCAAAACTGTAGAATAAAGAACCTTATTCAATACTGCTTTGTCCTTTTTAGTAGCCTATGCTGCTTGCTGCTGAACAAGTTGAGAGTGAATCAGAATTAAGCAGTTTTAATGAGCACCTTACAAACATTCCACATTCATGTCAGTTCTTGCATAAAGCATAGCACAAAAAAACATCCACTCTGAGATATTTCCATTCGCTAGAAATACTTAAGGGGTAATGTCCCTTGCTGAGAAGCTGTGGAGACTTCAACTGTGAGGAGTTTATATGCTGGTAAAACAGTGTCTGGACTGTCCTACCTGGTATCTGTGATCCATCTGCAGAGCTGGATATGAACAGTAGGTGTGCTGCTGGTCACAATATAGGAGGGCATTTTTAGATTAAGCAAACCTATTGGACGCGCTTCTGCATGTAATATCTTGCATGACCTGGAAAGTATATATAAGCCGTAACTGGTGCTGTGTTCACAGTCTCAAAGCTTGGGTAGCTGCAAGTCAGATCATCTGGGCAGCCTTAGGACATAAAAATACTAGCAGAGTAGGCAAGGCTATGCACTTGAACAGAGGCAGAGCCTGTTCTTTGCCTCTTGACAGCAAGAAAGGCAGCTGTGAGATGAAAGTGTGATGAAAGATGTTCAGCAGCTGGCATGGAACTAAAGCCTGCCTGGTGCCAAAGTTATTTCTGTTATTAATAATGCATGTCAGTGTTGTGTGCATTTACCGATGTCCTGGCAAATTCTATTACCAGTGTTGACAAATAGAAAATGTACTCATCACTTTCAGAAACAATATTATAATCAATTTTAAAGTTTGTGTATTAATTGTGTGTAGGAAATGCCAAGCAAGTGTTTCTTTAACCTGATTAGGTCCATCTTTTTTAACCCTTTGATATAGTTGACTTTAGGTCTAGCTACACCTACAGCAGCTGGTTTTCCAGTTCCAGACTCAGCAGCTGAGTATAAACCCCACATATACGATGTATTTTCAAAGGAAAGTTTCAGAGTTAATAAATCAGCAAGCAGGTGAGAACAAGAATGAGACTGCCAGAAGATGTAACATTCACTGTGATGCCCCTAGACAACCTACCAAGTAGTAACATGTCTTTCATTAAACCACCATTATTGATTTTCAGTATTATTAGGTTTAAATCTGTTCCCTGAAAGGTCTCTCAGTCAAATGGCTTTTATACTAATATGCATTGTAATTAAAGTGGAGTCTATCAGAATTTCTGTCTCTTTTATGATCTTATAGTTCTAACAGTTTAGCTGCAGCTCAAGATTAATATAGACCACCACACCTGAATTACTCTAATTTATCTTTCTGATGATGATCGAACTGACTTGTTTCACTCGAAGGTTTAATTATGTTTAGGTGTGCATAACTTGGTGCTGCACAGAAAATTTGCTTTAAAATTTAAAGCAAGTGCAGATAGATAGGGAAAACACTGTCCAGTTTATAGCTGTTCTACATACTGCGCTTAAAAATTTACATTGAAATGTTTGATATTGCTTTAACCACTTGCAAAAAGTAGTAGTAACTGTACCATAGAGGCAGAGAGAAGAAAAGAACCTGCTTTAACATTCCGTAGTGGTTTCCCTTTTTTTAGCATTCAATGGAAGATTATTTGTTGACACTTTTAGAGATATATGTCATAGTTTTCTGGTAACAATATTGTTGATGTTTCCAACTCGTGAATGCTACATCGATGACTATGAAAAAAGCTGCATGATATTTTTATGACGGTGTGTGTCCACCTTCAGCAACACTTTTGACAAAATAACCTTTCTTAAGCCTTTTATTCTTGAAATGTCACTGAAGCAGATACAATATAATTAAACTGGAACAAACATGGACTATTGCTACATGCATTCCCCAAGCCAATGAGAAATCTGCTAACAAAGTAAAACCAGTGTTAACTGAGTTAGACTGTTCAGTATATCATCTTCAGCGAGCAGTATTGATACAAGCATAGGCAACTGGATTGTGAAAGAAACTGGTTACAGCAGTAGGCAGAAACTTCCTGAGGTCTCAAGACTGGATGAATGCTTTTGCAGCAATGTCTGCCTGCTGCAAAGTTCTTCACTTGTGCTCACTCTTCACACAAGGACTCTCCACTGTCAAGTTGTCATGGTAGGGAACATAGGCACAATCTAAATAGCACTATGTTTGGTGTAGGGCCAATTCCTCACAGTGTGATCTGCAGCCAAATGATGGTTGCACGGGTTCACCATTCACCCTAATCTAATATTTCAGCCAGTAGAATGCATAGAAGGAGAAAAAAACAGTCAGAAGCATAATGATAAAGGCTTTTCATGAGGTATTATATTGATGTAATCATTCAAAACAAAGCATATGTTTGTGTGTGCACATGCATATGTATACATCATGTTCATTAAAAAAGGTGATCTGAGACAGAGATAAACTTGACCATATTTGCCAAACAGTTTGACTCCACCCCAAATCATCTCCTTTTTAAGAAAAGTAGAAATTGTGACAGTTCTTTCTGAGTTCTCTTTTTTTCAGATGAATGTGACCATGAGACCAAGGGTTTCACAGGAATAACTTGATAAAGAAAAAGGGTGGTTTCTCAACTCCTGCTTCTATCCAATAGTTCTGGAGTCATCTCGGAGAATTTTTTTCCTCTGTAGGGCGCAGCACAGGCAGTTTGCTCAGGGAGGAACAGTGAGCTGAGCTTTAACACAAGGATGATGAGACAGGGGCAGTCTCGTGGTACCTGAGTTCATGAGCAGACCCAGTGTGATCATAGTAGTCATGTTCATCCAAGAGTCTGGATCACCAGGCACACCCATCACAACCAGGCAGCTTCGAGGTTAAGCCAGGAACCTGAGTCAGCAAGTCAGGATCAGGATGTTCAGATCTAGAGGAGCACAACTTGTCACAAGGACAGTGGTGAAGCATTACTGCTGCAGCTCTGTCTTTGCCTGTTCTGAACATCAAGATCATGACTCTCAGCTGAAAATAGAAGATGCTGGGGGGATAAAACATAAGAATTAATCTTGGGTCTGCATCTATATTACCTTTTGACAGCACCCTCTGGGATGCACTTGCCAAGTCTTCTGCCCAGTACAACCTCTTTATTTTCAAGCCTCTGAGCAACAATCTAAGAACCCTGCAGTTGAAAGGCAGAGAAAAAATCTTGTGGATACCCAACTGTTGAGATACTCTCCAGCTCACCATCTTCACAGTATCTGTTTATGCCACTGTCTTTGTGTTACCCAGCTTTTAAGCCCAGAGGATGACAGAATCACATTTTGACCATGCGGTGAGTGCACAGGCAAGACTGCATCTCCTGCTGTCAGTTGCTACTTGCCAGGACAGAGCTCTTTCCTTGTTAATAGGAATCCTGTCTTCAGCTCTGTAACTAGGAAACCTGCAACATGAACCATCTCCTGCCTTGTCACCATAAACACGTGAATGAGTTGGCAGGCATCGTTTACATTTTCCATTTCTAATGTGGCTTGTAAATTTTTAACAACATTGACAGCCAGTACCTGATTTCTCAGTAGACCCAAGTCCTCCCGGCAGACAACCACTTTGCAGCCTGGAACAACAGCGCCCAGTTACACCTAGATAGTCAGTTTGCACATATGTGTATGCCTGATGTAATTTTATGCTTCAGCACTTACTGCTCACAGCTCCTACTCTGCACGACTTCCTCTCACTGACCTCATCCCCTTCTTTACCAAGCGGAGAGGCCATCTCAACCAGCTATGCGATTTTTGGACAGGTAAATGTATAAGTGCAATCAGCATATACACCAACAAGCAGAAAACCCAGACTGAACTAGTATTCTCTGCCTAAAAAGCATTCTGCAGACTACATGAACTCTTTTTTGCCCTGCCTGTGTCAAATGCCAAAGAGATGATGGATGGAGCCTATGACACATACCTGAACCTTAAGGTTTACAATGTGAGGGAGAGGTACCCTGTTCTGCTTTCCATTTAGGCATTTCAAGTCTTTGGATCTCAGTGATATTAGCTCCAGCCTATGAGGACTTATAAGCACTAGAAAAAAGGGGTCTCCTAGCTCACTATTGAAATCTTTTTCTAAGTTCCTCCCTAGTCAAAATTGCCTCCTTTTCCCTGCCTTTTGCTAGAGCATTCTGGGAGATAACATCATGAGTCACATAGCGTCCTGTATATAGTACTGTGTGTGACATCCACAGGGTTGGGCTGAGTGGCAGAAAGGCATTGCTGCAAGAGGGAAAATATGGCGAAGGTCTACTTTGGAGCAGGTGTCATGGCGTTTCAAGACACCTCAACCTGAAAGACTCTGGAGCATGCCAAAGACTCAAAAGCATTCAGTGGAAAGGCCAAGTTCATATTTGTCCTTTAAAATATTTTCCTTAGGCCAGGGCCACTTCAGTACAGACAGGTTCAGTTACCAGATACAAAAAATTACAATCTGAAAACGATTTCCTCTCAGTGTGCAGAAGCTGGTTAGATAAAACATGCACTGCTCTTGGATGTTTTGTCTTTAGCAATGCACTCATTGTGAACTGATCAGGCTAGTTTTGCAGACCACTGTGATTGGAATAATTGAATAATACACTAGCTGCCTTTCGGTGAAATACCAAATCCTTAGAAGTACATCAAGGTCTGATTTATGACTTAATCCCTGATTACACATATGCTCTAGCAAATCATAGAACATTATTGCATTCTAGTTCAAAGGACCTAGGACTCAGTACTTTATAGTTTGTGATTAGTATACAAGTTTCATTGCTACTATTGAGAAGGGAAAACTATGATTTAAAATACAACAGTACAAAAAACAGAGCAAACGAAAACATTTTTTTCCAAAGGTGTACGATTACAAGATAAAAGTACCTTGAGATTGAAATCATGCAGAGTTTTCTAAAACTTAATTATGTGAAAGTCCAAGTGGTAGAAGAAAACCTGAGTGGATAAATGATCTTTACTTTGCACCCTGTAGTATTAGCCTACAGTTTCTTAAATATTAGCATTCACTGTTGGTTTGTGTGCTAAAGAGATGAAAAAGGAGACAGACTTCAACAAGACTGCTTTCACTTGTGCAAGGTAACTATATAAAACTTCCACAAAACCAGCTGATTATTCTGGGCAACCAGTACTTTTCTGCCATGATTTATATTCTTACTAAAACATAGCTACTATTCTGTATTCTCTATGTAGTAGATTTAAATAACTTGAACTGTACAAAAGAAGTGGGGAAAAAATCATATTAAAAAGAATAAAAACGACTTTCCCCTTTAAGTTCTAGAGGTCAATAAGGTTTGCATTTCAATCTCCAATAGGGAAAATTGACTTCCTATGCCTAAGGGAAACAAGAAAATTCCTTATCTTTGATAGAAAATAGGAATTATTTAATCTTATTCCATTTTAGCCAAGTGGTTCACTCTGATAGCTAAGCAGCACATTGTACAGCCCATTGTTCTCTCTTCAAGTTTTCTATCAAATCTCCAGTTTCAATATTTCATACTGTCACGCTTATGCTAGTGACAGTGCACACATTTTCTCATTTTCATCTCAAAATGTGCAAATACTAGATAATAAGGTACTAGCCACATTTCTGATGGTATGTCTGGCTGATTAGTTGATTTGGGCATTGCTTATTTTAAAATTATCATAGTTATACAGTCATCTCCATGTACATTATTTTATTTTGACTTTGTTTCTCTCTGTAACATTTTCTTCCGTTCCTCTTTTTCACTTATTTAATACCAGCCACTGTATCATCCTGTGGTTTTATTATCCATTGAATATAATTGAATTTTAAAAGCTTTTTAAAAATACAGACACCAGCACTTTGTGGTTGCTTTTGTTCCTTCTGTACAACTTGTGACATTGAACAAGTGAAACGTGGTGTGTTCAATGTACGCCAGAGAGTATTACATGTCACAAGCAGTCACTGAAAGAAATTTCGTCTTTGCCTGATCCTCTTGGTGCTGCTTCTGCCACCAACTAACGCAACTAAAATGGAGAGCCCTTCTGCTACCTTTTCAAGGTTTAGAAACATGCAGAAAAGGACTTGGGGCATTTCATTTGGTGTTCCAGTATAGGGTCAGCAGTCATGGGTGAGGAGGACATTGGTGATTTCCAGTTTCTTTTACTTAACATAAGTTAAGATAAATACTGAAATGCAAAATTTTATTAATAGTATCCAAAATGTGTAATACAGCTCTAAATGTTTGGAAAGATATCGGTACAAGTGACTGCAAAGCTATACCTAATCTGCTTACAAGAGTGTCATATATTTAAAGTCTTTTCTTGTCTGTGGAATAGGACAGATATAACAGTTAGTTTTTCCTTCCACATCATTACTTTATTCTTCCAAACTCTAACTCACTTTATTCTTTCTGGGGCAGTCTGATCCCCCACCTAAGTAGTTTGAAATCTTTTCTCTTCAATAGCTACATGAAGCCTTTTTGTTACATTAGAAGTCATCTCCTGCCCTTTAATAGCTAGCAAACAATGATTTTCTTCAATGAATTTTCAAACTCTTGTTCTCTCTCTGGTGTCTGTTTTGCATGCTTTAGTTAGAAAGGTATCTTTTGCTGATCATTTTATGTTAATCTGTATATCAACGTGAGAGCTAATACAAACAACACTTTCTAATTTTATGTGCGGTACTATTTTTCTTGATTGAGATGAGACATTACAGCAAACAACCACTTGGAGTGAAAGAAGGTTTAAGGTGCCAGCTCTCAATCTCTTTCTCTTACACATGTATGACAACATAATCTCATTAGAATTCTTCCTGTTACACACATTACAATTAAACTGCAGCATCTAGCCAGAGAAATATTTTACTCATTTACTTCAAGAAACAGAATTTGCATCAGAAGAGAGAAGATCCTGGGCTATAAATCCAAGAATGACATCTACATACAGAGCACCTGCAGTTGAGCTGAGCAGAGGGCAGCGGTGCTGACCTGTGGCAAGCCTCCTGCTTCAGTTCTTGCTGGCCAAAGGCTAAAATGTAGACCTTACTGCTAGTCCGCTCATTTATCACAAGGACCTGGTGATATTCGAGAACCACTGTATTTCTCCCACCTGTCTTGTTGTCTACAGAAAGGTAGCAAATCAAAACCTTCATCCTTTCTTCTTAAAGGAAGAAACACCATGTAAAGCCATCCACGCATCCATGTGTTAGGGAGGACCAGTGATGGAATAGCCTCCAGTGCCTGGTATATATGAATATATATGAGCAATATGAACAAATGCAAACAAATATAGTCAAGCATTTCAAGTGAAGTTGTGAGAAGGAAATTGTCTGTACGCTTACAAGGTTACTGCTTGCAATTGTAGTATCATGCTTTGACTTTTCAGACAACTCTTCTTATTTGTAATGCAGTAATATCATTACTGAATATAGAGGCTGTACTTCTAGGATGAGGCTATATTCCATCTAAGAAGCAGATGTTCTGTTCCATGCACATACATACAGTACCCATACAGACAAGAAGTAACACTATCAGTTATTTATCCTGTCTGGTAGCTTCTGAATGAAGGAAATTAAAGAATTTATTGAGGTGTGTAGAGGACGGGGACAAAAGCAGATTGCTGTAGTAAACAGAAGAGAAAAATGATGAACTAAACAGGACTTGTGGATGTGCTAAAGGAGTCGAGTACATGATAAGGAGTTAAAAAACAGCGGTTATGTACTGTCAGCCAGTGCACGGACAGCGCATGATCAGCAACCTTATTGGCTGACCTGACACATGATATGAATATGGATTGGACAGAAGTAGAGTAGAGAACCTCGTGCAAATAGCTGCCTGATCGGGATAGAAAGTTCCCAGGGAACTAATGTCCCAGTAAAGATGTATAAAGCACTGCTTGCAAAATAAACTTCGTCTCACTTGCACCACAAACTAAGTCCGTGCCGTCACATGCCACAGAGGTGGAGAAAGAACTGCAAGAAAATCCAGGTCAACAACAACAGGCCAGGAATGACACCAGCAGTAACTGGTACCGTTATGAAAGGTTTCCATCCAGTGAAGTTAAAAGCATGGGAAAATGTTAAATACAGGCTTCTTTTTCTCTTATATTTTTACTTCTCCTTCACTGATTTTAGGCATGAGAAGGAAAAATTTTACTGTATCTCTGGTACGTCTTTCATGTGGGAGTGGAAATCCACACTACTCCTCTACTTCTGTGCAGTACTTTTCTTATTACGGTGGATGTATCATATTAGGTAGTTTTATAAGGACTAGAGGAAGAGCACATAACTGTTAATGCAACACTAATTAAGTAAACACTTGCCTTAGAACCCACGGAGATTACATTCTTCATTTTCTTTTCTTAAAAGCTAAAAGTTCTTCTTGTTTATTTTTCACTGCTGTTCTGTGGCTTAACTTCTTAGCAAATCTCACACCTTTGTATAGTTTATCTTTTCTTCTTCATCTTTCTGTTCTCTGCTTTAAATCTATCATCTATTGCTGACCTTCACATAAAGTCTGTACTGTGTTAGGTATTTCCCTCACAAATAGTGCTAAGAAGTGGATTTTAACAAAGTAAAGGATTTCTTTTGCAACAATCCATTAACTTTTCACAAAGGACATGAAAAGCTGCATGCGCTAATGAATGTCACTGAAGAGATAGAAAGGAAAAGTCATTTTTTCTTCTGATTCATAACACATGTGCAGCATTGTCATCTCCAGGCCACTAATCAAGTTTCTGTCAAAGATACAAAAATGGTAATTGTTCCAAAATGCAAATTGACAGGAAAAGCCGTTACCTTTTTGAAAGGTGGCCTCTCTAAAGATCGGTATCGGGATACCTGCACGACAATGACTGTGCTAATGAGGCAGTATTATTTAGTATCAAAGGAATTCTATGTATGCCAAACCTTTCACTCTTCCAGGTATGAAGAAATTGAAATGTGTTTGTTTCTCTGTCCAGACTTATCTGAGGAAGATTATTACAAATTACACATTCAAAATATATAGTATTCCAGATTAGATTTTCACTTTCCTTTTAGATAATAGATAAATGTCAATATAAACATGGTACAGTGAGGTACATGTGGTATATGTTATGGAAGGAATTATAAAGCATATTTATTTTTTAGAAATGCAAACAAAAATTGCTTTTCGGGAAAAAAAAAATTACAAGGAGTTTATGGAATAAACACTTCTTCATATCAGAGCTGAAATTTAGTCTCCCAGTTTTAGATCTTAATGACCTACCATAAAATTAGTATGCATAAATTAAGATAGTAATATTAAGACAAAAGTAAATGACTCAGTAATGCTTAATACAAACTTTTCTTCAAGTAAACCATTATGTCCTAAGTCATTGAGAACATTCTGTTTTAAGGTGGCCTGGTGTCTAATTTGTCAGACACACCTGTGTTGTCTTCTTTCATTCCTGAGAGGACTGAAAACAAGAAATGACTTTTTGGTTATGGAAAACATAGCAAGAGAACACAGAGCATGTTTTCCATAAGCAAAAATATAGGTCAAGCAGTTCCTAGAGTTCTTACCATTATGGAAAAACTGAGCACAGCATACTGTATGCTCCAATTTATTTTGATGCACTGAGCTCCTAATTCTGCCTTAGAGAAGTCCGTGTTGCTGTAGACTTCAAGGTTCACAATACCATCAATTCTGACATTCATATATGCTTCAATATTCAAAACAATTGTCTGAATGGGATAAGGAGGAGTACTATATTGATAACAAAACATTCTACAAAAGTGAAATACTTTTCTAAGGGTGACTGGAAAAAGTTAATGAGAAACTACTTGCACTCAAAATATCCACCCAAAAGATAAATCAGGTCACTGTTTGAGAAGTGTCTAGCACAGAAAGAGAGATAGCAGCTGAATTTCCTTCTCCCTAAAGAGAGATTCAACCTCTATTGTCGTCAGTGGGATGAATGCTGCTTTATTTAAAACAGCTTGGATTTCTGGATTACTGAGAGTTAAATTGGCAAGTGTCATGAGATTGATCAATCTTTTAGGTACCAAATGTACATCCAGGACCACTTTTTCTTACTGTAGAAGCTGCTCTTTTTCAACAGACTGAAAAACTTGATGTTTCTTACAATTCACTATCATATGATGCTGCTTAACCATTAAATATCAAGAACAATAGATATTTCACTTTTTGGCTTAGTCATCTAGATTGTTTTGTTGATCCCAGACAGATTCTTGAACTTTGAGGCCACAAAGTATGGAGAAACTTGGTCACAGATCATAGAATCATAGAATCATAGAATGGTTTGGGTCTGTTTTGGTTTGACCTGGATAAATGCCAGGTGCCCACAAAAACCACTCTATCACTCCTCCTCCTCAGCTGGACAGGGGAGAGGAAATATGATGAAAGGCTCGAGGGTCGAGATGAGGACAGGGAGAGATCACTCACCGATTACTGTCATGAACAAAACAGACTGAACTTGGGGAGAAAAGGGAGTTTAATTCATCACCGATCAAATCAGAGTAGGATAGTAAGAACCTTCCCCCCCACCCCTCCCTTCTTCCCCGGGCTCAGCTTCAACCCCCTTTCTCTACCTCCTCCCCCTGAGCAGCACAGGGCAACAGGAAATGGGGGTTAGGGTCAGTTCCTCACATGTTTTCTCTGCCACTCCTTGTCCCGCAGGGGGAAGACTCCTCATACTCTTCCCCTGCTCCAGCGTGAAGGATCCTCTCACGGGAGATAGTTCTCCACAAACTTCTCCAAGATGAACTCTTCCCACGGGTTGCAGCTCTTCACGAACTGCCCCTGCATGGGTCCCTCCGACGGGCTGCAACTTTTCATGATATGCCCCAGCGTGGGTCCCTTCCACGGGGTGCAGTCTTTCAGGAACAGGCTGCTCCTGTGGGGAGCACACGGGGTCACAAGCCCTGCCAGCAAACCTGCTCCAGCGTGGGCTCCTCTCTCCGCAGGTCCTGGCAGGAGCTTGCTCCAGCGCAGGCTCCCCATGGGGTCACAGTCTCCTTCAGGCATCCACCTGCTCCAGTGTGGGGTCCCTTCCATGGGCTGCAGGTGGATATCTGCTCCACTGTGGACCTCCACGGACTGCAGGGGGCCAGCCTGCCTCACCGTGGTCTTCATCACGAGTTGAAAAGGAAGGCTCTCTGCTCGAACATATCAGGCACCTCCTCCCCCTCCTTCTTCACCTACCTTCGTGTCTGCAGAGTTGTTTTTTTTACATCGCCTCACTCCTCTCTCTAAGTGCCATCTCTCCTTCAGAGTTTTTTCTTCCCTTTCTTAAATATGTTATCACAGAGATGCTACCACGGTCGCTGATTGGCTTGGCCTTGGCCAGCAGCAGGTCCGTCCTAGAGCCAGCTAGCACTGGCTTTTATTAGACATAGGGGAAGCTTCTCTCAGCTTCTCACAGAAGCCACCCCTATAGCCCCCCACTACGAAAGCCTTGCACACAAACCCATAACAGGGTCCTTAAAGATCATCTGGTTCCAAGCCCCCTGCCATGGGCAGGGACACCTTCCACTAGACGAGGTTGCTCAGAGCTCCATCCAACATGGCCTTGAACACTGACAGGGAGGGGGCATCCACATCTTCTCTGGGAAACCTGTTCCAGTACCTCACCACTTTCATAGTAAATAATTCCTTTCTCATATCCAATCTAAATCTACCTTCTGTCAATTTAAATCCATTACCCCTTGTCCTATCACTAGGACACCCTTGTAAAAAGTCCCTCTCCAGCTTTCTTATAGGCCCCCTTCAGGTTCTGGAAGGCTGCTAGCAGGTCTTCCCAAAGTCATCTCTTCTGCAGGCTGAACAGCCCCCAAGTCTCTCAGCCTTTCCTCACAGGAGAGGGCTTCCAGCCTTCTGATCATTTCTGTGGCCCTCCTCTGGACCTGCTCCAACAGCTCCATGTCTTTCCTGTGCCGAGGGCTCCAGAGCTGGAGGCAGGATTCCAGGTGGGGTCTCACCAAAGCAGAGTAGAGGGGCAGAATCCCCTCCCTCGACCTGCTGTTCATGCTTCTTTTGATGCAGCCCAGGATATGATTGGCCTTCTTGGCCTAGAGAGCACACTGTTTGCTCATGTCTAGCTTTTCATCTATCAGCACCCCCAAGTCCTTCTCGCAAGGCTGTTCTCAATCTATTCTCTGCCCAGGCTGTATTTGTGCTAGGGATTGCCCTGATCCATGTGCAGGACCTTCCAGACGGACTTGGTGAACTTCATGAGGTTCACACAGGCCCACCTCTCCAGCTTGTCAAGATCCCTCTGGATGTCATCCCTTCCCTCCAGTGTGTCAACCGCAGAACACAGCTTGGTGTTGTCGGCAAACTTGCGGAGTATGCGCTCAATTCCACTGCTCATGTTGCCAATAAAGATGTTAAACAACACCGGTCTCAATATCGACCCTTGAGGGACACCACTCACCACTGGTCTCCACTTGGACATCGAGCTGTTGACCGCAACTCTTTGAGTGTCACCATTCAGTCAATTCCTAATCCACTGAGTCATCCATCCATCAAATCCATGTCTCTCTCCCAGCTAACAGCACTCCAAGCAAGGCATAAATTTGTCTTTTCATTATGAGCTCACTTTCTCTGATGTTATATGTAAGCTGTAGCATTTCTATCATTAAAGTTAAGTTCTAATCTAAGTCTCTCTGTTCCTTGAATTTACTCTAAATTATGCTGATTTATTTATTAGCTTGAGCATCAAATGATATAGAAAATCATGTGTTGCCAGTTGTGTTAGTGTAGTTTATTAGCATTATTACTTGAATTTTACCTAAACACTCAGTCTTACTAGAGATATCTTCTTAATCTCACAAATTCAATCTTACCTTATATCTCATGCAGTCTTTTACCAGGAAACATCTCCCTGATTTAAAAAAGGGTTTAGAGTCATAGAGTTGCAGATCTAGGTAAATAACAGAGAAAAAGTACAATATATTATGATTTTCATGAAATTAAATACATTCTTTTGTATTCTATTTACCACCATATCAAAAACTTCCCAGACCTTGAATTTATAAATGCCTCCAATGGAGCAAAGTAAATAAATTAATTCTTCAAGGTTAGTATACCAAATGGGATAAAATTTGGAAAGTTGTAAAACAGGTTGTGAAAGTTTGGTATTAAAAGAAAAAGAGATAGATTCAAAATGTAATTTTTCAAGTTTGCCGCTCGAAATTTTTTTCCAAGATTCAGTATTAACTGAGAAAAATTTTACTTATTGACAAATACAGATAAAACTTTGTTGAAGCTGCTTGCTCTGTTAGATCTGGAAACTTCACCTCCCCTATCAGTACTGCAAGAGATTCCCATTGCATTATTAGGATTTATTAAAAAGCCTCCAGGAATTCTATAAGTCACAGAACTTGAAATACACATAACTGAAATTACATAAATTTTGAAATATGGATTTTGTTAAGAAAACTAATGACATGTTTCATGAGCTCTAGACATAATGAAGTCCAGTTTTCAATGTAATGATGAAATTAAGTGTTAGCCATAGGACACTATATTAATTCCAGATGAAAAATCCTTTTTGACCTGAACAGGTAGCTATTTAAGCCTTAAATTGGATCTTTCCTTTATATCAACCTATTATTTTCAAAAAAAGTACAGGAACTTCAAATCGTTATGATCTCTAACTATTTGTCAAATCTGTATTAAATGGATGAGTGGGCTCATAAATACTGAGAAATAACTACCAAACACAGATAGCTGAATGGTGGAAATCACATTCACATTAGATGCTTCCTGATGGGAAATTAGACTGAGACAAATTGCAATGTCATAGACACATTTTTTTTTACAGCCTCCCCCCCAATTATAAGAACTTTGTTATGGATTTTTCTTATAATTTTAAAATTTGTAACTCAAAATAATCAGTCTTATCTTGAAGAGTAGCCTGAAAGCACACTGGCAACCCATATTCCTTTTCTGATGAAAAGAAGGAAACAACAGAATTTCAGTGAGGGAATAAAATAAAGGAGTCTGACAGCATTTGTTTCTACCATATTCTCACCCTGTGTATATTTCACACTGTTCTCTCTCATAGGACATGACATGCACTTACGCTTTATTCTGATTTCTTCCAAGGTCTTAGCTGCTGATTGATACAAACCTGTTGGGGTGGGCAAAAATTTTATAGCAACTTCGTCAGTTGTTACATACTGTACTCTGTTTGCTCTTGCCAATGACATTCATACCACTGAGGTATCCATGTTATGTTTATATAGAAAGAAGCTACAAATGGAGAATTATCACCATTCTTGTGTTCTGTTGCTCAGTTGTCCTATACGAGATAGATAGACTAAGAAATGTAGAAGGGACTATACTAGACCTGCATCATTACAGCGCAGTGTATAGTTAAAATCCATACTTTAATGTTTAGGATGTTTACTGGCAGGTGTACAGAAGGGCTTTAGTAATAAGACTTTCATCATCTTTTACTGCATATAAAGGCACAACTGCGTGTATACCACTTACAGTATACATCTTTACTAGCAGAAGCATAGGATACTGCTGCCTGTGGAAGTGTCACTGAGCTTTACAATAAAATTACATTTAACATTTTCACAGAAACTTTACTATTGGCCTTTTTCCATTGTCTTTTTGAATAGTGAACCAGACAGTAGGAGATATCTTGATTCTCACAGAACAGAGAAGCAGCAGGGAGTATAATAAAAACTGTGAATCTAGGTAAAGCACCTCACTACCTAAGGACTTGTTCAAAAAATGGGTTGAAAAAGCAGCATGATCCTTACTGAGATGATGTTGTAGTTTAACCCAGCAGCCAGCAACTAAGCACTAGACAGCCACTCACTCACCCCTCCCCTTCCCCCCTCATGGGAGGAGAAATGAACAAAAGGTAAAACTTGTGGATTGAGATACAGACAGTTTAATACGACAACAAAGGAAATACTACTACTACCAATAACAACAATAATAATAATAATAATGACAATAATCATTATAATAGTAAATACGCAAATCAAACTATACACAATACAATTTTCTCACCACCTGATAACCAATTCACAGCACAAAAAAGTTTGTACTCTTGGCCAAGAGAGGATTCAAACTCCAGTTAACAAGAAGAGCAGATAGCTCCCTGCCCTTCCAGTCAACCCCGAGTTAGAAACCGAGCATGATGTTTATGGTATGGAACATTTCCTTTGGCCAGCTTGCCTATCTGCCTGGCTATGCTTTCTTCCCAGCTCCTGCACACCTGCTCATTAGCTGAATATGGGAAGCTGGAAAAAAGTCCTTGATTGCATAGCAACAACTGAAAACATCTGTGTTATCAACATTCTTCTCATACTAAATCCAAAACATAGCAGATATTGAGAAGAACATTAATTCTATCCCAGTCAAAACCAGGACAAATGAGATGTTTGCAGGAAGGGAGTCTGAGACTCTTACTGAGGCTGAGACCTGATTGGTTGGTTGTATTGCAGTGCCATCATCTCTTCTCTCCACTTTGTTCTGACAGGATGTGTCCCAGCCTTTCTGTGTCCAAAACTGACAGAAGTAAATGCTCTATATCAACTCTGTCAGCTACGCAGGTGGTCCCTGTGTCTATCTTAACTGGATGCAAGATAAAGATGTTGAAATTTGGTCTGGATCATATTCCTTCTCTACAAGATCCTGAATTTATTTTGTAGGTACGCATAATAAACTGGATGATATCAATATGTCCTTCATTCAGACACTGTCTGGTAAGCCAAATGACTTTTCTGAAGGTGCTCAGAAAGAAATGGAATGCTTTTCCCAATCATTTCCTGAGGGTGAAGTTACCACTTTCTGTAGGACAGGGAAAGGCTTCATCATGTTATTCAGCTCATCCAGCTAAAGTCACATTTTGATTGGGATTGAAACAAAATGTATTTGATCTCTTGAAGCTACAAATAGACCCCAAATGAGGAATTAAAAATTAAACTCCCTAAAGCATCAGTACTACCATTCAGCTGCAGTTCAGAGGGAGAATGTCACAGTGGGGATAGTAATTTCCTACTCTTCTCCTCTGTCCTTTCATCTGAAGACTCATAGCAGGATAAGGGGAGCTCTAGTACCACTGGGAGCAAGCTAGGAGTGAATTAGTTAGTCTGATCATAACATTTGATTCCATAGGTGTCTGGATACAAAGAATATCATGACATCAAGAACTAGACCTAACATATTTCCTCCCAAATACAAAAATATTTTTGAGGGCATTAGTAAAGGAAATAATTTGCAAAAGGTAGATTTTCATGGAGTCATGTTGTCACACTCCCCAAATTTCAGTAAAACACCATTATCACATCTTTTAAGAATTGTGAAAAAAGGTATCAAAGACATCAGATACATGTCCTTGTTCTGAGACCTCCTCTGGGATAAGTGAGCTGGTTTGTGGAGACCAGTTGATGTGTCATAGGCACTGTGCCATACTCCTAATGAAGTTTCCACCAAGACTTTAGTGATCAGGCATGCTATATTCCAGGCTGTGAGAAGCAATTCTATCCGCATATGTTTGCTGAGTTCCTATAAACTCCCAAGTGTCAACAAACTCCAAAAAATTTTAAATAAATAATTTGCATCATGCTAGTCATCTTAGACAAAATAATGAGTAAGCACTGGCATCAGTGTTCATTTGCACATGCAGTTCTTACACAGTTAGGACTTCTATATTTTAAAATCCTAAGCAGTCCAATAGAAAATGTGATTTCTGATAATTTGTTATTCCTTCTGTAGAAACATATTTCCCAAAATACTCAAAAAATGTTCCATGAAGAAAGAAAGAGAGAGAGAAAATTTATGATTTTCATTTTCCTGAAAATGTTTTTATTCATTTGGGTTTGTTTTGATGTCTGTTTGTATTCTCCCTGTTAATACAACAAAGTGGCTTGAGTCATTCTCTTATCCAGTGTTAACTTCTTTATTTCTTGTTCTACGATTTGGCTAAAGTATGGATGATTTTGTTATTTTCTTTATTAGGACATATTTTTTCCTAGACAGAACATTAACCTTTTTTCTTTGTCTCTCTCATAATCACCCTTAGAGCTAATGAGCTTATTTTGTAAGAGGAGTTGAAACTCTTCATACCCAAAGGAAAATAACTTTCCTGTGCATTTACAGAAATATATATGTACACACTTCTGGCATTTATTAAAGGTCTACGGGGAGATGTCCTTGCTGAACATCTACCTGTCTTACATTTGCTTCATCTTTTTCACTAAATTGTTATGTACTAACTCAACTAAGAATACCAGGAGAACATAGCAATTATCCTATTTTCATCAAATGGCAGATGTTCCAAATGCTCAGTCCTCTCCTGCAGGGGCTGGATCTGGGAAAATGCATCTGTTGCAATGCAACTGCAGTTAGGCAGCAAAGATGCAGTATAAATTTGATAGGAAACAAAAAATCTTGCTTCAATTTCTATACTTCCATTTTAATATAATTTCTTTTTGCAGAACTTTTTTTATCATTATAAACAGGTATTTCAATTGGAACTGTAAGATCTTACTTATAGAGGAATTGGGATAGGATACCTACAAAAATAATTTTGTAGATATTTCCAGGAAAAATTTTTGACAATGTGCAAGGTAAACAAAAGTAGTGCCTATATTTCATGAAAGATGACCTATTTGTTTATCTTGTCAAGAACAGAACTGTATTGTTATCTTCTTAAATTTTATATTCTCTGTCTCCACACTGGTAGAGTCATGTCGAAATTCGAAGTCCAGTCACAGACTGGAGAGAAACCACAGGGAATTGTTCTAGCTCAAAGATACTTTCTGCCACCTTTGTCACAGAGAAGTGCGCTTACCTGTTCATGCCTTCAGAGAGAAGGCATTCCTCTACAGATCTGATGTCTCCCATGTGGTCTTTACCAGCAGGACAAACCCACTTATTTATGCTGACTACTTGCTAATTTTGCAACAGCAACACAGGTCAATCACCTTGACTCTCATAGTCCTGAAATGATTTCTCACAGTTCTCCGTGATGCTAGAAGTTCTTACACTTGGATTGGAAAAGACACCATATAAAGTGGTTCAGCTTACTACAAGGCTCAGTACCATAAGATATGTTCACACAATCGCAGCAGCACATGTATCTTACAGCTCAGCAAAACCGTAGATTTCCATATGACTACTTGTATCCAATCTAGATAAACTTGGTTACCAGAACTGTATGTCAATCACCATGTTTAGGCTCCTTTTGTGTACTCAGTGAGTTCACAGAACAATCTAACATAAAACAGATTTATTCATTACAGGCCATTTGTATGAGCATGACCTGGCTAGTAGTTTGAACATTACCTTTACTGGAATAGTGTGACACCATCAGCTAATTTTTAGAACACATTTTTCATCCAGTTTCAGTATCCTGTTTAGGAAACTCTTGTTTTATCCAAGTTCACTTTTAATTTGTGGTTTAAGCCAATAAATTAGAAGTGTCTAACTCATGAATACACGAAAATTTCTCTTCAGACTCTATTAGTGGACATAACAATTGTAATGCAAGCCCTGCTTCTTGCCCCTTACTTTTACTGTACTATTTATGGACGTAACTGACTTTCATTATAATCATCTCTCAGGTAACAGTACATGTCTAAGTAGGTTTACATATTTTGCTGCATGAAGAGATTTTTCACTCAATGTACTTAGGCTTCAGCTGCATGTTTTTCCAATGGACTATTCTGCAAGGTTGGAGACAAAATAGTAACACTTTGGGAGATTGCTAGAAAGGATGTGGAATAATTCCACATGAAACCAGCTTTAACTAGTTGTGCTCCTCATAAAGTATCTTGGAGTTTGAAGTTCAAAAATCTGAAGCACAAAGTGAAGATAAGAACCGACACAGCCTAAGCTTATAGGATACATAACTAACTGGCAAAACAGAAACAAAGTATTCTCTCCCGTCCACAAAGAAAAAAAACAAAAACATTGTCATGTGCTTGAGTATGCATCCTGACGCTTGTCCAGTGGAAACAGAACAAAAACAGAACAAACTTGAAATATTTCATGACTGAAGGATGGCAACACTGGAAAACTTATTGGAAGGAGAAATCGTTGACATAGTGTCCCGATCCAATATCGGGGAGGTTTCGATGCGATCCCAGGAGACGAGATTAAGACGCAAATGCAGTCATGTGCCGTGCAACCTTGTAAACTTTATTTTCGGTGAACCAGGAATCGGAGGTCTGGCGGGGACGGCAGCAGGGGGGGGAGAAGATGAGACAGGAAAAAAAAAAAAGGAGTAAAGTCAGAAAAACCCCAGCGGGCGAGGAAAAGAAGTGCCATGGGGGAGGAGATCAGTTACCACCACCACGGATTCAACGATGTCCAGCGATGTCCGGTCGGCTCAGTCTCTGTGCAGGCGTGGAGGCCCCGGCGAGGGCGGAGTCCTGCAGCGAGGCGGCGAGGAGGAGAGCAAGAGGGCGGCGAGGACCATGTGCTGCCCTTTTATAGGGGCATTTGCGCATGCGCAGAGCATGTCCGCATACGTGCAGTTCCTGCCATGCGTGCTGCCCACTTAGACAAGTCCGTTCTTGCCCGTCCATGCGCTTCTCTGTGCGCAAGCGCTTTCCTGTGGGTCGTTGTGGTGGTTTCTTTCCGGAGGCCAGTAAGAGATGACGATGGCAATGTCGAGAAAAAACCAGTTTGTAGCGGTCTTCTACACATAGTTATGCGGTCTTAGTATGATAAAATTGTGTAAAATGGAAGTGGCAATAATTATGAAATTAAAATGGCAGTAGCTTTGGGAAATTATTACTGACCTTTGAATGAACCTGTATCACCTCTGCCAACCTCTTCTAATGGAAATCCTTGGAGTGAAGGATATTTGATTTAACCATATTGTTTCTCCTCTTAGGATAGTGAAATTATGATTTATGAAAGAAGACAGGGTGCAATATAAAGCTGATGCCTGGGATTACACCTTTTAAGAGATTCTACTGTTGGAAATGATATTAAAGAAAAAGTCTGTGTTCTGAAACCACTTGTTTTTCCAGCACACAGAAACAGAGTTATTTTTATCCTCAACATGCATAATTTTCCTTTGCATGTTCAAATTCTTTGCTCTGAAGAGAGCAAACTTTTCTGGTTGTGGTCTACTAAATATGCCCTAGCAATTATGAAAACTAATTGCAAATACCAGACACATTTTCTGCTTAAAGGACAGCTTGATTCAAGAAAACCACAGAAGTCTTTAAGCTCTGCCAATTCCTGTATCCTTAGTCCATGCTAATTTAATTATTGCTCATGAGGAGATTCGTCGATTGTTTATCAGCTGGCATTCTTGTTTCAGTCAGCAATTGCAGGGTTAAAGTTACATCTGTAACTTCATTCTGGTAAATGTCTACCCTTGCCGTGCATCCGTAATGAAGCATGCTTATTATTCCATGTTAGAAACACTGCAGCTATCAAGATGGGAGAAACAGATGTTTTCAGAAGGGCCTGGGGACCAGCAAAATGAGCAAGATGGAACCAGAGAATTAGAAGGAGGAAAGCAGAGGGGACTTCCTCTATTCCTTAAAGTTCTGTTTCAAAATAAATGCCAAAGCCAGTTCTTAATTAAATACTGCAGGGTTTGCTTCTCTACCCCTGTCTCAAGGTATTTAATGTCATCTTAGCAGATGAGATCACTACTACTTGTGATGACAGAATATTTACAATGAATCATCACATAAGAATATGATCTGAGACAACAGAATACTTGATTGCCTTTCACTGAAGTGTTCCCAGCTTCCTCCATCTCAAAACTGAACTTCTACTGGTTTGAATTAGTTCTCAAAACTGATGTTTGAGGCAACCTATGTGAAAGGGTAGGCAACATAATCAGATGACATAATGGACTGCGGGATTTAATTTAAAGGTCCTCTTCACTGGACTGGTGCAGGATTATCAACGTGTAAAATGTCAGGGGAAGTTTCCTAATATGTGGCAACCTTAGAAGCATACTTGTCGTATTCTCAAACATTCCTAGCAAGTCTATCAGGAATACTTCTGTGATGATTTCAAACCCCGTCTACGTCAGGAAATTAACACCGGTGCAGTTTACTTGTTATTACTACCCAGTGAACCTATGCTGATATACTTTAAGCATGCTTACATAAGACTTTCAGTCTTATTTAACTCCCTCACAACAATATCAGAGCAGATTTCCTTAAAGATAAAAAGAATAAAGGCCATCCTAAGCAGAATAAAATAAAAACCAGGAAAAAAAAAATCACAACAAAAGAAAAACAAAAACAGATGTTTACTGAATGAGATACTAAAACCTGCTCACAAATCTGCCTTTTTTCTTTATTTGTCCTTTTCCAGTGGACCATGGCAACCCTAGTATCCTGTAGAGGGATGTGTTGTCACCCTTATAAATGCTCTAGTTTTAGACGTCCTGAATATTTTCTTAGCAGAGTACATATAGTCAAGTGCCAGAGAAGAGTCAAGGATGAATGTGGACAGCTTGCATGATTTATGCTATAATGAGCCATCCTAGTCACACACACAGGACAGGTACTATACCAGGTAGTGTGAACACTGCTACTGGCCCTAGAAGAGAGAGAACTCTGAACTGTGTGGACACAAACTTCTCCAACTCATTTGGCTTGCAGGCAACGGAAGTACTCACTCAGCTGGGTGTCTTCTTAGTGCAGACATAATTTATCTGTTTGCTGCATTTGTATATGTCTTTTTGAACTGAGATAGCTAACTCAGTATCACTCTTAATGAAATATTCACAAAGATATGGAGCATGGATTTTTTTTACCTTGACGTGTCTAGATGAAGAAAACACTGGATGAGATGAAAACACTGAAGGAAAGACAATTAACTATCTCCAGTGTCACGGTTTAAGCTGGCAGCCAGCAACTAAGAACTAGACTGCCGCTCGCTCACCCCTCTCGTTCCTTCCTCACAGGATGGGGAGGATAAATGGACAAAAGGTAAAACTCGTGGGTTGAGATAAAGACAGTTTAATAAGACAACAAAGGAAATACTACTACTACTAGTAATAGTAATGAACATGAAAAATAAACTATACACGATACAATTTTCTCACCACCTGATGACTGAGTTGCAGCTAGTCCCGGAGCAGTGATCGCAGAACCCAGAACTCGCAGATATTGCATGTTTCACAGAACTCCCAAAAGAGACAGAACTCCCGGAAAAATTTGAACTCCCAGAGAAGAGAGGATTCAAACTCTTGGAAAAGAGAAGAAAAAAAGGATTCCTGCCCCTTGGCCAACTCCCATTCATTAACTGAGCATGACCTCCATGGTATGGAATATTTCCATTGCCCAGCTTGGCCATTTGTCTGGCTGTGCTCCCTCCCAGCTCCTGCACATCTGCTCATTAGCTGAATAAGAGAAACTGGAAAAAAGTCCTTGATAACTGAAAACACTAGTGTTATCAGCATTCTCCTCGTACCAAATCCAAAGCACAGCAGCTACTGGGAGAAAAATTAACTCCATCCCAGCCAAAACCAGGACATCTAGGAAGATAAAAGCAGGTATGTTTCCTACAGTGTTTCACATCAAAGTAATTCTAGCAACATAAATAAACCCTATTTATATTTCCAGTGAATATAAAATATTTTTCAGTTATTTTTTTTATTAGATCTTGGATTCTGAGGGACAAAAGAATAGAAATTCTCCAGAAAAAAGTATTAGGAAAGGAAGCTGTGGTGATGCAGAACAATTCAATACCTGCTGCAAATCTTGTGAATAAGAGATCCATTCTGGAAATGTTAAACAAGCAAGCCCTCACTGGTAGATGAGATGTATGACCTCTGGGCAATTTTAGTGGCAATATCGCATTCTAAATATTCCTTTCTAATTTCTTTGTAAAGATGAGTTACTAGAACAAAACTGTAACATCTTCACCATGTATGCCAAGAGTGAATGACAAAAAGATTAAGTAATATCTACAGCAATACTGACAAGTGAGAAGTAAATGGCTCTAAATGATGTGCGTGACTTTCTGCCCATCCATTAAGTTGCAAATTATAATTGTGCTTGAATACGGTGATGATATATTAACATGTTTGTATGATTTTGCAAGGTTTCCAAGTAAAGTATAAGAGACAGGGAACAATTCTTCCTCTGTTCAGAATTGCAATGACAGAACTGGAGAGAAAATGCAGTAGTAGTACTGAACACAACATATTGCTTTCGAGGACCTAGAGTAAACAGGCTAAGGAAACAGGTCTCTAATTTTCAATAGCAAGTTTTTTTGTTTAATAGTATGCAACTAACGCCGAGGAAATCCTGCTGCATGTTGAAAATTTGGAAGCAGAGCTGATACACCTAGGCTGTTTTTTCTACTCAAGAGAGAAAGTAGTGTTTCTAAAACCATTTTAAAATGACTCTTCTGGTTTTCATATGCTGGTTTCCTTTGCTCTGGATGGTCTGGTGCTTGACTGGCAAGACTCAGTTTACTCCAAGCTTATTTTCTATTCATTGAAATGATTTGCACTGATATTCCCTGACAAGATAACGCAGATTCTGGACTCTGTCTTCAGTGAGGAGTATGCTAGTGTTGTTTGGCAACAGATGGAAGGACGCTTCTTGGTTGGCTGCCTAGCTGCCATCCTATGCTTCTTTGCATGCTACACATATTTGAAGAAGCATTTAATGAAGCCTTTTGTCTAAGTGCTCTTTAATGATGTGAAGTCATGTTGCCTAGATGTCACCTTCTCATTCAAATGTTGGTCTCAGTCAAGTTTGGTCAGATGACTGTTGTACTCATCCATAGTCCATATCTATATGATGCACTTTGATGGTATACCAGACTAAATACATTATATTGGAGCTGTTGAGGGATTGTAAATCCCCTGATCAGTCTAGAAGATTGCTGAGAAAAAAAAAAAAAAGGTAACAAACAAACAAATAAACAAATCCCACTCTTCACAACACAAGTGTTTAAAGCATTTGCTAAAGGGAGAAAACTATGAAAAAATGAAACAGGAAAAGTATCTCTTTTATTTTCACTGATATTAATTACTGTGAGGTCCCAGTTAAGCCCCAGGAGCCGTAAATAATTGAAAATATCTACTCATTTCATTTTCCTAGCTACTTTGAAGCAGGTATAGATGGAATTTTAGGTACTTAACGTGATCATCACTTTTTTGAAGTTACAGGCAGAAAATTGTCATGTAACTCATTCCACAAAATGTAGTTAAGCTTTTCCTTCTAAGAAACTATGCTATTCCTCCTAAAAAGTACAGTTTGGATCTTTATTTGCTTTTTGGCACATGGGAGGTACCCTCAAACTAAGGGCTTCCAACAGAATATGATCTGAAATTGTATGTTTCTATTGTTCCATATTTGTCTATCCTAGTTTTGAATTTTAGTTTAATATTTATGTATTTTCCATTATAACAATATTTTTATGTATTTACACTTGGATTCTGCGGAAAAAGCTAAGAAACAGGCTTATTCAGCTATCACAAAAAATGCATAAAAATATAACATCCAATATATTAAAATGTATTTCTAAAAAAAGTACACATCCAATGAATTATAGACATATTAAAGTAGGTAAGCTTAGAATTAAATTGTATGTATTTACACCATATCAACAGAAGGAATCTAGGACATACTTACCATACTTTCAAAATACACATCAATAGTCTTGATGTATTTCTAGAAGTTGTCACACAATTGTATGAAACATAGCTATATATTCCATGTCACATGAAGTAAAAAAAGTAGTAAGAGCTGTTCTCTTTGATGCAGGATCTCAAGGCATTCAATGATCATCACTATGGGCACTGCCATTTTAAGGAGAATGTCTTTGTTTTCCTCATAGCATTTTGAAAAACTCTGGAAGACTGTCTCATAAACACTGACTAGGTTATTTCTCTGGTTTTCCGTTACTGTAAAACAGAAAAATACCAAAGATTATCACATAGATATCACATTCTAGATACCAGCATATCTAGAAATACTGCTACGTACCGGAAGAGCAGCTGGTATGCATTATCCTCCTGTCATGACAACTACAGACAGGATATCTGGCAATACTGATAGCAAAACTGCTGCAAATGCTGCACAGGAGGGTGAAGGTCTAGCATGCAAAGCATAGCATAGCAAGCCTGGCATTGAGATGGATTTTTGCATGTACCTCTGCAAAGCACTGCATATTTGAAGTTACCTACTCCATAACACAGAACAATGTTTTCTCTATTCTGACTGGTAATAGATATAAATGGAGCTACTTGGATAAATCAAGAGGAACAACAGGACATTTGGAAAAGAGAATCTTGGTGCTTGACCTCTGGTGCCAGAACTACTATTGCTTCCAGCTGGCTCCTATTATTTATGGCAAAATGTACTACGAGAAAAATCCCACAGTACATGGAACAGGTGTTAAGGAAAGGAGGATAAAATAGCTGCCTATGGGGCTCATCAAGAGAAAATCTTGCTATAATTGTAAGAGTAGTGTGAGCTGGCTGTCGAAGTGGGCACACTTATGACTTGTTTACCAAGTAATGAATCATCATATGATGTGGTGAAGTTCCTTCTTACCTTCAATTCTGCACAAAGACAAGCAGCCCTATAAAAGACTGTGTTTCTCAATGCTTTTTGTTTTCTAAACTTTCTTTACTTTGAAACATTCCCTACTAAGCAGCACAAGAATATCCCATGTAAAACACAATTATACTATTCATATAATGAACCTTCCACAGGCTGCTGCCAGAGAAATCCCATATTTGGATTCAAAATCATTACAATCAGATTGTACTGTGGTTTTAAATCTCACTGAAGATAGATGAATTTTCCTCCTACTACTCAAAACCAGAATTCGCCACAGAAAAAAGCTATCTCAATGAATCACCACAATGCTAAATGCACAGGACAAGTAAGATTTTGGAAATAACACACTTAATTTCCCTTCAAAGCCAATTGCAAATGTTGCTTTCTGTGATGGATGATATCTATTTTGCTCACAGTTAATCTTTTCTTTTAAACAGCATGGCTGGGCAGAAGATCACTCCTGTTTTCGTTGTTCTGCCTGATAACATCTGCAGCCAGCTGGAACCCTCTAGGGAGCAGGGGCTGAAATGTCTGCAGAGCACACCTGAGACTGCTCAGGTGGGTGACCTTCCTGACGTACATGGGAACAGACAGCGACTGAAAAAGGGCATAAGAAAGTGCAAGAGCATAAGAAAGATTCTGGAGAACAGTGGAACAAATAAACAGACAAATGTCAGAAGTGACAGAATGAAAAAACCTGCTAGAGATCCAGAAGAAGCGTGTGGTGCTTGTTGAAACTCAGAAAAATTGTTGAACTGAATGTAGTACTAGTAAAAAGGAACTTTCTATAAGGAATACAGTAAGTAGGCTGAATAGTTATTCTCAGCTCATGTTACCGTTAGTCTTCCCACCAACTGATCTGTGTGTCTCTGTTTAGAAAAGTGAAATCTTTCTAGTTTGTTGTAATAAATCTTTAGCTCTGGAGATGCAGACCCTTTCTGCTTCATTCAGTTTCTGAAAACGTGCATGAAAATTTTCTTCAAAATTCTGGCACACTTCTACACCCATAAACTTCAATGGAAGCCTATCCCTTACACGTTTAGAAGATTAAATTACAACATTAGCAAAAACCACCTCTTCCTCAAAGGGAAGAGTGGGTGTAAATGCTAATCTTGCTTCTATAATGTAAGTAAGAGCACCAGGAATAATTAATTCTGTTGTGCTGTAACAGTCTCCCTCCTTGCTAGAGAAGACAAGTATTTAATTCATTGCTCACAATTCATTATCAAAACAAGTAAGGTGTCTGACAGTAATTTGTAGCAGGTGATTTTAATACTGTGGCTTTTTATTTGATTCAAAGGTCATAACTTTTTAACATGCATCAAAATGTAAGAAAAAGTGTTTTATGTAGTCTTCTCCAATCCTAACCAGGAGAATTTCTTGTGATAATGTCTCACAGGTTACCAACACAACTCTCAAATTCAGTCTGAGGAAAATGAATGGTAGAAATCTTGCATATGGTACTGTTTGCCAGACTTTCACTATTAGCAAGAACAGAAGGCCAGATAGTGGCACAACATACAGAAAGAAATTTCTGTATAATTCTTTACATATTATTTACCCTTAAAGACGTAAAAGGCAGAAGTCTCACTCAGGTTTGAAAAAACCAAATAAATTTCCATGCTATTTTAGTTCCAGTTTTGTTCAAAGTTTTGAGGGTACTTTTCAGTTCATGGAGTGAATTATAGCAAATATGTGCTGACAAAGTGCACTGAAAATACAGGAGTTTTTTTTCATACCTTTGCAGCTCATGATATGAGCTCTAAAGGCCTGTCTTTCCACCTCCTGTGCTTCAGCTAAGATAATGACTGTTGGATCAGCTTTGTATAAATACAAATTGAGAAAGTGCTTGAAGGAGACGGGTGAAAGGTGGGTGACAGATGCCAGCGATTAAATTGGTGGCACAAGTGGCTCTGAAACTCTAATCTCTACTTTTCATTTCCATGCCTTATTCGCTAGACAAGACTTCAAAGTCCCCTGTTAGTAACATTTAACGGAAAGTAGCCAAGAAGAATTGTTAGTTTCTGAGGAGCTGAGAAAATATATAATTTGGCTTTCCAAAAATCAGGAGTCTTCAGTTACTTATAGCATCTGGAAAAAAAAAATGAAAAGAAAGAAATATACATATACCATCTGGGGATCATAAATGTGATTATTAGTCTGTGTATCTTGAATTTCAGATGTTATCTCTATATGCACCACTCAAAATACAGAGGAAAAACATTTGAAGCTTACATATAGACTATATCTTTTTTAAAAATAACCAGGAGGGACTATGCTAAGACATCCAGCTACTTCATCTCTGCAAAGCTAAAGACAAGCTTCTCAAACACCTGAAATTTTCTGTGAAACTGAGTTAAAGTTTGTTAAATAGAGATGATTTTCACTTGAATGACATTACAGGAAGTTTAATGCTTTTAATTATTAAGCAGTAAGGACTATCTTCCCAGGTATTGGTCATCATGCTAATGAAATTCAATGCTATGTAAAATATGGGTTCCAGTATAACATAAAATGAAACACAATGGAATAACAAAAAGTATTACACCCAGGTCAATGGGTTTATAAATGAGATCTGAATGGTCTAAAAGATGACACATATATTTAAAATGAAACATTTTACTCTATTATTTTGTACCTTGTACAACCATTTACGTATAGCACAAAGAAGGTAGCACAGAACCCAAGACATCAGAAGGATAACTCTTATTATGATCTTGGTTCTTCCTGTATCACTGTACTTGAAGATGTAGTTCAACAAAACTCTGAGTTTGGCAGCACGTTCACCTTCAGAGTTTCCCTTGCTTCCTTTGCTTGCTTATGCCTACCCTTAATGTACCCCTCATTTTGTCAAAACAACTGTTTGAAAGGCTTATCTGTGATCTTGGTTAAAAACAAAGTCTGAAGAACAAAGGGTATGGGAAGATTATTATTATTGTGATATTCTCACTGTAATATTAATGTTCCCTAGGTATCTGTTCGGCCTCTGCCAAGAAAGGATAGAGGGGAGGCAAATTCCAGTGCAGAGACAAGAATGGTAAGTGGTAGGAATTTCTTTAGTTGGTGTTACTGCCAAGGTCCATGGCTCATAGAACTGTACCTGGAGACAAGAGTTCTGGGATGCTTGTGCTGCACTTTGCGAAGTCTTGAACCAGGGCAACACTGCTGAAATTCATTATAGTTCACAGTACGGTTGTGTAACACACCCCTTCATCCTGTCCTGCAGTGAACGATGGTACAAGTCGGAGAGAATACGCCAAAATATTTAGACTAATTTGAATTTTGTAGGAGGAAAGAAGGCTTCATTTCTCTCATTCCATCTTAAACAATCCTCAGCTAAGTAGCTTGATAGTTCGAAAAAGGGCTACTTCAGTCTGATCCGTGATTTCTTTTCAGACAAACATCTGCACTAATAAAACTCCATACGTACACAGTAATGCTGTGTAACCATGATTAACAGAGTGATTGCTTTATTTTTTTCTGTACAAAATAAAAATGCCACTACAAAGTTTTTTTATATCATCCCATACATGCATGTGAAGGGAAGACTGTATCACTTATTTGTATCACAATTGTGTTCAGCTTTCTGACAGCAAACCCAAAGGCCTCAGGATCCCACAACATCTTGTTACATGAGTAAAGTTCTTTCTTCTTCCTCTCAACTACTTTTTCTGCCCTCTTGGTTAGCAAAGATCTACTTCAGAGTGGATTGCTTTGTCCCTCTGTTCTTTTCAATTTAAAACAAGGTTTGGTGTGACTGGTCTTGACTACTTGCCTTTTGTCTTTGTCCTTCTGCAGGCAAATCAGACTCCAAACAGACTCTGCCAGCTGTTCCACATGGGAAAGTGAATAAATTGGCATTTTGCCTGCCTTGGATGAGGTTATGAGCAGTTAATTGTTCAAGATCCCATGCATGGAAGGCACAGTACACGTGTAAATTATTAGTCTAATTGCAGCAACAGAATGGTAAACAGCAATCAGCAATGACGAAGCTGTTGTATAGATGTCGAATTGCTTGTATGCAACAGCTGTTGTAACTGAAATTGTGACAAGAACCTGGCATAAATGTAGTAGCTAATATCTGGACACACTAATGAAACATAAATGAGGAGTTGCCTCTGGCAGGACAAAATTAAACAAAAACGGCAATTAAATAACACACTGAACAAAAAAAAAGTACCACACGCATGGCACCATAAAAAAGCAAGTTTGTGCTAGCAGCATCCTAAAAGATTACTTTTCTTCCTCCTCTATTCTCAGATTCAGAGCTTCCTCCCATCCTTTTGAATGAGAACATATATATTCCTCAGTGTTATGTCTCTGGCAAAACCTGAAAATCACAAGAAGAAACACTCTGTCTTCTGGGACTGTTCTCAGAAGAGGCTCAGTCAAGTGCTAGTTATGTGGATCCACCTAACCTCACCCAGCTGAATGGAGCAGTGATCAATAGCTCCTTGCTACTAAATGTACTTTGTAGCTAATTTTCCAAACACTCTTATTTTCACTATTTATTTTCTTGACAGCATTGCTATGAGACTTTGGATTGTTTTGAATAAAAAATCTGTAATAACTGAATTATAAGAAAAATTAACTGTATATACTGTTAATAAATATATATTATCCGATTTTTATATTGTGCATCTAAATGAATACCTTTCTATGACTATCATGATTTGGACTGTATTCTTTTAACACAAGAAAAGAGGGATTCAATGAAATGCAAATATGGTATCAGTGGCAGTGAATGACCTGGAGCTTCCTTCCACACATAACACCTTAAACATAGTTAAATTATAAAAATTTTAAGTGTTATTTGTCATGGACCTCATTAAAAATATTTGTGATATTCAGCTGTAATTTTACTTTCATGCTTGATTTGCTTCATTGTAAGGTTTCGCTTGATTTTCAAACAGTATCAATGCCACACACTGTATCTTTCATGCTTAAAAGAAAACAGCAAACCATAATGTCCCCTCCAGAAAAGTTCTATGAATAAGTAGTTTAACAGTAGCTTCAATATAATATTTTATTTCTAATTTTCTAGGAAGTAATATTTACTTTTTCACCATTTTCTGTGCAAAAGTTTTATTATTACTTACACAATAACGCTAGCTTTGCCGTTTCCTCTAGTAGGAGGGTATGTAGACACTATCTTGGTGCAGCCTAAGCCCGTCACTCAGTGATGATGTGGTAATGAAATCAATTTACCAGCTGGCAATACTGCTGCTTCACCTAGATAGACAGGAGTCCTAGTTTGTCCAGATTCCCTCTCCAAAGTGCTGTGTCTGCCATCTATTTTCTCTTGACAACACAAATCTTGCTGCAGCAAATACATTTTTGATTACCTAGCCTGTTCACCTGCCAGGGAGTAATTAATACTGTTATCGCCTAATCAGCTGTTGTCTAAACGCAGAATGTAAACTATGTCCTTGGCTTTGTTCTTTTCACTCTGAACACCGGTAAAAACAATAGGCTCTTCAATAAAGTTTCCCATAGCTCAGGCTCTTGAAATTTCAGTATACAGAGATTGAAAAGAAGAAGCTCTATTGCAAGAATTTACATCCTGTTACACCTAGAGAACTGAACACTTTAGTAGTCTCTTTTAGACATTTCTAAACTCGTTTTTTTAACACCTGTGTGAGAACATTTTTGTTTTCATAAATATTTGAATTGCTGTTTGAGACTCCTTATAACGCCAAATTATTTCAGTAGATAACTCAGGGACCATTCAGCTCTTGCCAGGAGACTGAATTTCCTCTGACATCACACAGTTAACTTCTTCCCACTTTTTTCACAGGACTTCAGTGAGGTCCTAACTGACAATTGAGCCATTCCTGTACGTCTTCTAGAGCAAAGCTCAGTGCTACAGGAAGCCACAGTCACAATGTTAGTAGTAACTGACAGCAGCAGCAGCATCACTGGGGAAGCACACTCCGGACTCCACACTGGGCTCTGGCAGTAACCTCAAAATTTCTCATCTGCAACCTTAAACAGCAGATATAAGCAGTCTATTCAGCTTTGCAGAGATACTGAACTGGTTTTTCGCTGTGGATCATTCTCTTGTGATTTAAGAATTTTTTTCCACAGTCCTTGTCAAAAAATTGATAGACAACACAAAGAAGTTCTAATTTTTTTTTTATTTTTTTTCGCCCCTGGAGGTATAAAAACAGGAACCCAACAACAAGGACTTTTAGGTGGGATGTGGAAGACCCTGAGGGAAGATCATATTCTGAAGTTCTCCCATATTTCAGCTGAGTGTCTCATCTATTGGTCAATCTCTCCTGATAGACAAGCAAAATAACGAAAGTAACCTCTGTCATCTGAGAAATTCTGCAGCAGAACTTAGGTCTCCAACAACCACATGGACTAGCAAATCTTCATGCCTAACAAATATTCTGTGTCTTTCTCTCATATCCATCAATTTCATTCTGCACATTGGAACAAATCTATTCTTATATGGATTGTTTTTTCTTTTCTTTTGTTAATAGAAATCATGACTATTTCCAATCAACACTTTTCCAAAGGGTTACAAGCAGGGGCCTTTTCATCATCCAGCATCCAGAAAGTTACTGATGGGAGCCTCAGATCGGATCTCTGTCTGGATTCCCGTGTTGCAGAGGCCTTTGACAGCTTTTCACAGTAATATGCACTTTACCTCATGTTCAAAACCCTACCATGTGCTTCAGAACTGCTGTCTCATAAGGTCAGTCACTAGCAACAAGGTAAATTTTATTATGCCTGACCATGTGAGATGACAGTAAGAGCTGTAAGTGAATACCACCAAAGCCCAGATTTAACTGCTTAACTTTATGTAATGAAGTTAGTTTTTCAGACACCACAGAAGCTTCTTCAGAAAATAGACAGGAGCACACTTCTGTTTTCCTCCATTACTTATTTTAAGAGTTTACAGTGAAAAGAGTTTTAATTTAGATATACCAGTTATGTACCTAAAGTCAGAAATATAATCCCTATATCTCACTGCTCCTCTGCACAGTCCTGTAAGGCAGAAGATACTTTCACTTCCCTATCCTTACAGAAGTAATGAGTATATTTCAAAATATTAGAAAAATTAGAAGAATTCAAGCATTGCAGACTCCCACAGGTTAAACAAAGCTGTTAGAATGGCATTGACCAAAAGGTCAGTCTGTGAATCTTTCCAGAACCTTAGCTGATATAATTTTCAATGAATTTACTATTTTTGTTGTCAGATACACAATTCAGAAAATTCTTGGTGTTTTACTATTTTGGGTCCCGAAAGAAACAAAAATTTTTAAAAGACTAATTTCTCTGTGCATGTATAAAGGTGTATCAAGTTTCAGCTAATACATTACAACACAAACATATACACAGGTTGATATTTGTGACACTTTTTGCTTTTCTTGAAGAGTTGGTAGATCTTTAGGCTTCTGTTTCTATCCATGCAATACTAGAAATTGAAAGTTATTCTTGGTGTTTTATTTGTCTTTATGAAGCAGATTTGAATGAACACTTCGAATACACTGCATTACAAATACATAAAAACATTATAGTTAATAAGTAAGTCGATGTTCTGTGGTATTTTGTAAAAAGTAAGTTCTATTAAAAATCTTAGTATCTGTTAAAAAAAAGGCATGAATATCTATAATGACAAATTAAATGAGGCACTAGAAAGATGTCATATAAAACATTTCTTTAAAATGCAGTCTACACTCCACTAGCTCCTCCCATATCATCCTTGCTTTCCTGAAAGAGAAATAAAGTTATTAATGATGTTTTGCTAATGAAAATCTATGACATCTTAAGCTGATCACAGGAACACTGAGGATTTACCCAATTCAGCAGTCTAAGTCAAAACTTTCGATGACATACCAGAACGGGGATAAACATTGCCAGCCTTTGTTTAACAAGTTATTCAAAATGCATAAGCTGTCCATGACCCCAAAGCCTGTGTCCTACTCATGTTGGCACTGATAGGAGGCTGCAGTCATTCTGTTGCCACTTCCAAAAAAATATTAGAACAGCAAGATTATTCCTTCTGAAACATTGTGTACAGTGAATATAGTAAATCTAACTGAAAGTCTCTGATTTAAATTTGAGAAACAGAGTCACTGACAAAGATCTCTTCTTAATTAAAGATTAATATACAATGACAAACATGAAAGGAATCAATACTGCAAAAAATACATTTTTCTTGTAAAAATTTAGAGCAGCTACATGGTATACACAGTTCTGTCTTTGTCCTGGTGGAACTGCACATATTGGATCTATGTGAATTGCAGTGAAGTAGATACTTAATAACTTCGCTTTAGTCAATCTTCTGCAGAATACACCACTATATTTAGCTTAAAGATTGAAAAATCCCAATTTTATGAAAAGTATATGGGAGACAGGGAATATATAGAAGTAAGTAATTTCTTAGTGAATTAGTTTATTTACAAACTGCAGCACACTATCATCACAGTACCTTGAGATGAAAATGCTCTTAAAAAAAGAAACAGTACACTTCCAAGTTGGGATTTTTAAAATTTATTTTCAACTTTCTCATTTCATTTGTGTGTCAGCTGACATGGGCTGTGGAGCTTCCACACACTGGGCTTCCACAACGGATTTCTTCTTCTGCACAGATGCAAAGTAAGTAACTTGATATTATTGGGGTGTCATGAAGCAGGGGACTCTGCCAATTCTGCATGAGAATTGATGGGAACTATTGGAGTACAAACTATGTTCCAGATCCGTAGCGCTGCGTATCCAAGACACACTTAACAGATTTGTTGAATGCAGGTGTCAGTTGACATGTTCGGGTGTCTCACAGGAACCGTAGGTTTTTCAGTCTTGAAATTATTGAATCTAAATCCAGCCTGATACTGGTTGCTTCACATTAGAATTAGCTTTACGTTATTTACATCCTTTCTAGGTACACATTTGAAGCTGGAGATGTACAACTCTTTGGGAGTTCCTGATTTCCAAAACTAGGGGAGAAATGAGAGCATATATATTAGGAGTGTAAAAGAAGGACTCCTGATGGCTAGATCACAAGATCAGCTGTAATTTTCCATGCTACCGGTCTCCTTTCAACTCTCTTCAGAAAATTCCAGTAGTGCTATGAAGTGCTAACATTTTTTTTTGTAGAATAAACCAAGCTTTTTTTTTTTTTCCAATCAAAAGACAGGGAGAGACAGAGTTATTTAAATAGTTCAAGATATAACCAATTAAAATAATACATACTGCAAAAGACAGATCATCATATTTTTGACGCCTGAATAGACACTACGGCCTTTTTTTTAACCGTGTACTCCCTCAGTGTTAATCAATAAACTTGCTTTTAAAAGCTTCTTTTCTCAGAAATTACAACAAAATGGTAGCAAGATTTCCAGGTAGTGTGCTTCAGCAGAAGTGTTACATCTTTGCTGGGCTTTAGATTCAGTTCTGCAAGCATACATAATGGGTGGTTTTGCTAATGATAGTACTTGGCCAAATTACTCTTAAATAGTATCTGGTCTAATGTCAATGCTCAGTTATTGAAAGAGAAAGTGTTAATAAACCTGGTAAACCACAAACTGGTGGAGAGGGAAACAACCTCTTACTCCCCCCTCCCTTTTTTTTTTTTAATTAGACCTAAAAATTCATCCAGAATTCAGCATCTGATGCCCGTTAAGAAGGGAGACCCTATTAACAGCCTCCTCATCATAAATATATTTGCTTCATAGAAAGTTGCAAAATTGTTGTAAGTTTGAAGAAAGTGGCTTGTCAAAATTCAACTTCTGGGCTTTTAAATTTTGCTCCAGGGAAGAAACGATATGTGCCAGACTCTTATCAGGCTTGACTGTTTCTCTTGGTCAGCGTTCTGGGCAGGTTTGCTGGTGTATTTGCCTGTGGTTATAGAAACAAGGAGTTCTATGAGTAGCAGGACTAATGAAGCCTGACTTCATTTAGATTTATGGTTCAAAGGATTCTCCTGCACTTATAACACTTCTCTACAGAGTTTCTACTGTCTATCATGAAATGGTCTTATGCTGCAGCATTGCTCTTTAGTGAGAGGGGAGGGATTCTTTCCAGTGTGGGAAGACTTTAGCTCTGATAGTGTCCCCTCTTGTATCCAGCCATCTGGTTTGATAAAGGAATCTCTAACTCCATTAATTAATTTGCCAAATTTGAGTAAAAGTTAATCTTCCAAAGCATGTCAGATTTGTTATTCACTCTGATAAGTCCAGCTTCTTCTCTGTCTAATATAATTAGTGATGTCTCTCAGAATCAGGAACAGGTTCATCAAAACATACCTCTCTGTTTAGATTAACATTCATTATCTTGCTCTTTAATCCAAAAGAAAAAAGAAAAGGAAAAACCCAAACCTTTATTGCTTCTTACACTATGTTTCTTTTTTCTTATTTTATCTCTTTTTTTTTTCCCTTCTGTTTTTAGTATTCTCATTCAGCCTAAAGCTTTGTGAATTTTACGTCTTGCTTTACTGGAATGAGAATCTGGCTTTCACTACCTGGAAGTGACTAAGCACCTAATGGGAGGCACAAATATTACCTTTCTAGAACAAAATTCAGACCTTTCCCTACCAGTAAATTCATTTTTAAAAAATATATACTGCTTTATCTTGTATATTTTCTTTTGAGGTCTTATCCAAAGCTTTCCTGGAGCTGAAGAAAGGAATAATCAATCCTCCAAATCTCTGAGTCAAAGATTCTTGCACTGTTAAACAGATCATATAATATTTCACTAACTCATTAAGCCAAATTAATATTCAACTTCAGGTCTAAAAATCTAAGATCTAACTTCCTTATTGCAGCATTCAGAAGGAAAAGCAATTGTATTGATACTCCTAAAGCTCATCTCTATACCTACCATCATACTGAAAAATACTGGTTTTCAGCTGAATAATAAGATAGAACACTTTTGCTAACTCCAAGTTAATTACAAATCCAACCAGAAATTTTGCAGTGTGTATACACTTAGCAATATTTCATCTGCAAGACACTCTCAGAGACAGAAAAATGAAAGAAACACTCTTATCAGTTTTGCAAGCAAATGTTCAGAGCTACCTGTTGCTAGCTGTTTAGACTGTTCTTCACTGTTAATATGTCAGATGTCAGCTTTTGTCCAAGCTATCCAGATGTCTTACTATACAAAACACAGATTTTGATACCCTTATGTAGAACATCGGCTTACACTATAAGTCCCGCTCGTTTCGCCAGAAGAATTTGTAACTGAGGTGCTATTTAATATAAATGAATCAAAAGCAAGTCCTTTATCCCCTACTTCTCGTCTTCTTTGAGAAATAAAAATTGCAGCCAAAAAAATTTTTCATCAACCATTACAAGAAATGTATATCTGATTAGGCAATATGGATTGCTTTGACAGCTTCTGGCCCTAATTTACAAATGAAACAAAACAAAACAAAACAACCCCAACTGTTTTTAAAACAAAAGGTTCTTATTTAGAATTTGAAGTTCCAATTTGTTGTGGTTTAATCCAGCAGCTGGCAACTAAGCTCTAGACAGCCACTCGCTCACCCTTCTCCTTTCCCCCTCACAGGATGGGGAGGAGAAACAGACAAAAGGTAAAACTCGTGGGTTGAGATAAAGACAGTTTAATAAGGCAGCAAAATACTACTACTACTACTATTAATAATAACAATAATGATAATAATGAATATACAAAATAATCTATACACAATGCGATTTTATCACCATCTGATGTCTGAGTTGTAGCTAGTCCCTGAGCAGCGATCACAGAACCCAGACCTCGCAGATATTGCAAATTTTGCAAAACTCCCAAAAAGGAAGAAACTCCCAGAAAAGTTTGAAGTCCCAGACAAGAGAGGATTCGAACTCTCAGAAAAGAGAAGAAAAAAGCATTCCTGCCCCCTCGCCAACCCCTATTCATAAACTGAGTGTGATGTCTATGGTATGGAATATTTCCATTGGCCACCTTGGCTATTTGTCTGGCTGTGCTCCCCCCCAGCCCCTGCACACCTGCTCATCAGCTGAATCTGAGAAACTGGAAAAAGCCCTTGATTTCATAGCAACAACCAAAAACATCAGTGTTATCAACATTCTTCTCGCACTATATCCAAAGCACAGCAGCTACTGGGAGGAAAATTAACTGTATCCCAGCTGAAACCAGAACACAATTCCGATACAGAATTATTTCCAATACTCCTGTGACTAATTTACTTCAAATGTTGTTATTACTGAAGGGTGTTCTGCATTCTGCAGATGGGACAATCCATTTAAATCCCTATTTCTTTGGGTTTTTTTTAATACGCTGTTCTTGGGTTCTGTATTTTCTTCCCTTTTAAGCCGTTCACTGGAAGAATGACAGCAATTATCCTCAGTTCTTTAAATTATTTCTTTTACAACGAAGACAAGATAATTTCACATCCTCAGCTTGCTTTCTTTTCAAAAGCTTCTCAGTCTTTCCTTAGTAGGGGACACGCAGACTACTTTTCTGAGGAACTGGAACTTAACCTTTTCTGAAAAATACGACATCCTAAAAGAAATGTTGTGACATACAATCTTAAGTTTTATTGTGGCAGAGCATAATAAAAACATTAGACTGGGGAATAAGAGATTCACACCACAGTACCTCTTCCAGATGCATAATCAGAAAACTATTTTTGAAACACTAAGCTGTTTGACCAATTTTTGGCAATACTCTTCGGCATGTGCATAAAAGCTCTGCTTCCCATTCTATCCCATAAGTAGTCAAGAGCAAGAATTTATACCTCATGTAAATTTAAAACGCGGGCACTGTTTCTCAGTGTCCTTTAACCACTTTAGCCTCAGAAGAAAGGATGTTGTGAAGTTTGGGAATATAAATGTATCCTGAAAAGGACTAGCCACACTCATGAGGAAAATGGGTAAAAAGACATCTCTTAAGGGGACAGGGGAGGAATTTTTATGTGGGGCAAGGGTGAGACAGAAAAAATGAGTGAAGAAACAAAGGTTGGGTGGATTTTCTTACAGCTTCTGTTTCCCTTTCCACATGATTCCTTAATAAAGCTGGCTTAGTGTTTCAGACCTATTGTTCTAGTTGGTATCATTATTATTCTTATAAATACCAATGCTGAATTTTGTAAAATTCTAGAACTTCTTAATAAATCGTTTGCTTATAAAGTATTATGAAAGTTGCACTTAATTTCCTAAAATCATCTGACGTAAGGCTTAAGAGTTATTTGATTTTTGATATATTACGTCTGTTCTGTTCTCATATTTCCTCAAGAAAACTTACAAAGCCAAATTTAACAAGAGCTTAAGTGATTTTATTGCAAGTACTAATTACAAACTGTTAAGTAATTTATTACTTTCTGCTATGCATTCACTCACCTAACAAATTATAGTCTTACAAAACGTAAAAATACTCCGGTTTCCTTTCAACAGAATACTTGGAGGTGTTTTGCCACAGCTTTCTGTATGCAGAGTATGAGACAGATGAAAAGCACTGTGTGATCTGACTGAAAGTTGCATCTAGCCCAATTTTATGTCTGTGAAAGTTGACAATTACAGCTTGTTAAGGAAAGAGCCTTCTCCTGCTTTACTCTCCAGAATTCTAGTTTAGGGTTCTCTTTTCAAACCAAATCATTTGAATTTCATCTAGATTTTTATCTGTAATAGTCACTTTTAATCTCTCCTCCATGCATGTGATTAATACCTTTCCAAACTGATTCAGACTAAGCCCCTTAAGGTGGAAATAAACTACAGGGCTTTTTTTCTGATGTGCTAATAAAGCATTCTTTAATGATCTTCTCTATGATGTTGCATTTTTTTATGAATATCTAACAAATACTCCACATACACCTTTCAAGACAAAGAGTCCTAGCCAGTGGAGGCTTTCCTCAAAGAAAAATTGCTACTCATTTTATTAAATTTTTTACTACTTCCTTTTTCCTTGTGGAATTACAATGGATATATATGAGCAGAGAAATCACATACACACCATCAGTAGCATCTTGATTCTCTAGATGAATCCGCTCTGAAGCCATCAATATTCTAAATATATGCTTGGTTGTTTCTTCCTCTGCAGCTCCAGAAGGCCATGTAGGGGCCTACTATTTCACTGTTGTCTTCATTTAGTATTGGTATAGTAGTAGCATCAGAAATTTGACAAGAGCTGTCCCTGGAGAAGGAAGACTCTCCTTCCCCAAAGAGTTTACAAAAAAATGAAAGGCATCAGCAGAAAAAAATAGCTAGGAGAAAACAATAGTTCTGATCATCATGAAGAAATGTTAGAAGTCACAACTGCTTCTTAAAATCTTTTTCTGTTGTGTGAGCATCATGTTAAGAGAAAGGTATATTAGTAAGCAAATGGAAGAAGACAAGAAGCTGGCTTACAGATCTTTATATTCGCCAGCATAGGTTTCTTCTTGTCTACTGAGCAGTATGTAGGAAAGTGTAACGGTGTCGTAGAAATGAAAATCTTCAGAATTTTTATGGATTGTCTCATATATGCTGTTAACCCAATGCAGTTGATTATTATTGTGTCTGGTATCAAGGGTCAGTATAAGCTACAGACATTTGTCTTGTTTAGCTGTTTGTATGGCATCCGTTTCTTAACTTATGGAATGATACCCCATGGTAATGATTCAATAAATACAAATACTTCATAAGAACATACTGTAAGAGATGTATCATTTACTCACTAGGAAGTTTTTAAGTAGTTGTTCAACGGTTGCTCAACTTTGAAGCTTATCTTGCTTTGCATGGGGATTTGTAAGAGAGATGTCACTTCTAAGCTAAATTTTTTTGTGGGACTGTAGGAGAAGACAACTGCTCTACCAAACCTGTATTTGCAAGAATATTTTGCCAGCATTTCCTAAATAAGTCAAGAAGTTATTAGTTTCGTTAAACTTTTCCAAGAACTCTGCTCTGAATGAGTAGGAGTGCATGAATCTGGGAGACTACATCTGCATAACTATACTTGAGATAGAAGAGGACTGTCATATGTTCTCTCTCCACCAAAAGAGTTTTCTCTTAAAACTAGGCTGCTTTCACAGAGAAATAACCTACCAGATACAGGGTAGAGAATCCCTGCACTGGTGAACGGGGAATGTATCTACACAAATCAAATACATATGGGAAAAAAGATCTTTCAGATCTGGTTTTGGTATCAACAGATCAGAGCACGGTTTTCTTTCATTTCAGTGAAAACTGTGTTTTCAGATTATAACTTTTATGCTCAGCTGTCCATAAAAGGTTAAAATGCCAGACATCCTTGGAGTCGTTCAGCACATGCTAGCTGCTGCTTCAACCTGTGACTAAAACCAACGTTTAAGGGACATACAGGATATCAGCAGATCAACATTATGTGTAAAAACACAGAAAACTAAGAGTGTAAAATACTGTATGCAGAAAGATAGTATGGCATGGTGAGAATAACAACTATCTCAAAGGACAAAAGTTGTTAGAGGCTTATGACTAAACAAAACACTAATAAAAAGAATCATGAGAAACTGACAGTGCAGATTGGGAATGGAAGTGTTGATAACTGTAAAGTTATCACAACAACTATACCTTTCAGGGTGCTATAGTGAAAAAATATCAATGCAATATACTGCAGGCAACTTGAACTCTTTCTGCTCAGATTCGAAATGATGGGACACAAACCCATTCAGATTCTGAATATATTAAGCCACCCATGCTAACACACCTTGCCTCTTAGCATGATTGTCTTAGATTTAATGCCACTCTATATAGCTTTTGAAACTCACAGGCTTTGTTCAGACATTTTTGTAATATAGTATTTGGACATATTCTTATCCTTTTCCTAAGTAAGCTGCAAAGCAAAAAGAAGAGCAGTGTTAGCAAGAAGAGGGCTATGGTAAACCAATCAAAATATAGGAAGCAGCTAAGGAGCATAACATTCTGTATAAGTGACGATGAAATACCAGACATAACACAGAAAATTCTCTAATGGGATTTCAGTGGTGTTCCATTTCTACTAAGGGACAGCAGCAGATGGCGCAGAGGAAAGTGGACAGGTAGACACTGTAGGTAGGCAGCTAGATGATAACGTGCCCACAAAACGGTCTGTGTGGTTCTTTTTGTTAACATTTGGAAATTTGTTAAAAATGTTATTATATCTAGTGAAGATGTACACCCCTGGAAATGGTCCCTGTCATACAATCAGACAGAGAGAAGCAGAGAAGATCTTCCCCTGTGATGTAAAACCTTGCTCCTGTGCCTGGATCCTGGCACAGACCTGTGTCAAGAGACGAGCAGTACACAACTGTTTCATGTGCATGCTCCTGCATAAGCCCTTTCCCCTTCTTCTCAGTGTGTCAGTTGTAGTGTTTCTGTTGTACACAGAGTAGGCCAACCATGGTCTGGGAACAGGGTTAGTAATAGTACTTTGGGAGAGAAGAGATTTTGTTGCTTGAAGATATTCCTCCAGCACCTCTTAACAGTCATCACCGTGTTACTTCAACTTCTCTGGAAAAGAGTTTCAATTCTATTTCATTTTTCAGTTCTGCTTTTGGAAATTTGTCAAAGGTTTGGCTCCATCCCACCTACCAGAGCAAATCAAACCAGAGACTTTTAAGGAGTTTCCAGTGAAAGGTCTTGACTAGTCCTTCAGGATGTAGTGTGATAAATAAAACTTACCCTAAAATTGGTGCTGTGCTATTATGCTGCAATATTAGGACCCTAAGATTAAGCAGGCATTCCATGCTTATCTTTTTTAGGTTGTTCTTTCAAAACAAATATAATATAGCATAGTACATGTGAAATTTCGGAATCTTTCCTGCTTTTCTCGATCTAAAAATTTTGAGAGAGTTTTCTCACTCTTGCCTTCTTACCTATTCTCTGTTATACACTATATACCATGAGAGCATTCTCCTATTCCATCTTATTATTTTTATCACATCATTGCATCCAAGTCCCTCCCTAAAACTGAAATTCTAAGAAAATGTATAGATTTACACAGGAAGCCAGCACAGAAGGAGCCTAATTGCTTCTTAGATCTTCCTGCAGAGTTAGAAATAGCTTCACTACACTAGACAAAATATAAGATCATGCAGTTCTAAGTTGCACTATGACGTGTTTTAGAAAGATTATGAGAAAAAATATTGGTAAAACAGGAATGATAGGGAGCAACAGGTTCACTCAGCACAACTCTGAACTCTTGATTCCTCAGCTGGAGTGAAGAAAATGAGTTTGGCCTAAGTCTCCAGCTTATACGGGAACACAGAGGTATTTGGAAGACACTACTTTCAGAAGAACCACGAGCTACTGAAAAAATAATAGGCAGACTTACATTTGTGGTGTCATCACTAGTGCCTTATTTACTGTGTTGCCAACCCATTTGTTAAATTAAGAATAGCTAATCCACGCTCTAGTTTTCTTCTCTACCATATATAGAGGATCAGTGAAGCCGTATTTACTCTGTTGTTGCTGAATCTTTTGAGTAGAACCGGGGGATTGAATGGGACTTCTTTTTTTTGTTCAAATTACATCATAAGAGTGAGCCTTCATCTACTGTTTAATACATTGTATAGCTTTGAGTGTACCATCAATACTTAACAAAGCCTTCCAAAAAGAGAGTTTCAGCAGCACATTGCAGTTTTACCACTTAGTTGGAAATGTTTGGTGCAAAATTTTTCATTCTTCAATGCACCTATCTTTTTTGCTCCTAGTAGCATTATCCCGGGGCCTCTGAGCACTGCAAGACACAGGAATTAGGTAATTAATGATAGTAATAATAGACTTTTTTCTTCTTTTTTTTCCCTGATCTTAATATTACGACCAAACAGATCAAATTTGCCTATTTCTAGCTGATGGCATTTTCTTTGTGAACTTTCTTCACTGATAATCATCCTTATGAAGAAACAGAGTCATCACAGGGAAGAAGCATTACTTCTACTTTCATTCTTTACAGCTAAGCATCCCTCTTTGAAATCCCAGGAGGAACAGCATCAGTGTTACAAGACATAAAAAGCACCATATTGTTCAGAGAAGATTTTGTTTTGGCTACTGACTATGTTTGCTCCAGATTACCATGAAGAATAAATGAACTAGTACAAAATTTCAGAAGTCTGGAAAAAATTCTAGACTCATATATATTTTCATATATATAGATATACAGTGGAACACTACAAATTTCTTTGTGTTAATGTATTTTGTATACTGCTTAATATTTTACCAATAAAAGATTACGAAAAAGCATATTATTCTCATGCACCAAGATACTTTTCATTAGTAAGACACAATACTAAGATTTGCTGCAATTATTTAGGATTTCATTGAGTGATGCATGATAGTCTTTCAGTATTCTGTGCTAATCTCATTGTATATCAAAATAACTGATTGACTTTCCTGGTAAAATAATAGAGAAAATATTATTTTATATATATCTATAGTCTCTCCTGTAAAAAATCCCCACTCTTCCTACTTTCCTCTGCAACTTTCTTCTCACAGTACCCTCAGACTTCTGGCCCTAGCAGTAGCAGGATAAAGATTTCACTTTTTTGATAAAGCTGCATCCTCTTTCTATCTTGCAATGGTCATATGAGTTACAGAGTTAAAAAAATAACCCCAAAATCCAAGAGAATAGCACCTTTTTGCATTATATGTATAGAACTAGTAGTATAAGCACATTCTTTAAAATCAATTGCCTTTGTAAGTGATTTCACGGTTCAGAGATATTTACTAGTAGTACAAAGACATAGGACTCGATTTCAGCTACTGTGAAGAATTTCTGGTTGTTCTTCTAGGTTATTACACTTTAACACAGCACCAGGCTTGATATCCATATATTATTTCTTTAAGCTCCAGAGGTGCAATCCTTAGCTACCCTGAGTTCAGGTCTGAAAGCATTAAATGGAAGAGGAAAAGTATGATTTTCAGCGATTGTTATGTCACTGATTTCAGGTTTCAGCAATCATCCCTTAAGCAATGGCTAGCTCAGACAGAAGGAAGCTTTATTGTGTTCCCACTAGAGCACTGACTGCTGACTACTCTGTGATCCATCTACAATAAGACATCCTTACTCTTTTATTTCTCACTCCACAAATTAGCTACTGAAACTGTATGTGTTGTTTTTCACGACACAAGTATGTAGTGAAGACATCTATTTTCAGAACTTACAAAAAGTATTACAATTGGGTTCTTTGACTTCTTGTGTCACTTTTAAGAATCTAACCATTAGTCTATCTATCCTGAATTCAGTGGGATAATACCGACATAAAACAGAGACACAAAAACGCGAATCCATACTATTGCTGGTCAGAATTAGTTGTAGCAGACGGACAGTCCCTGATTGCATAGTTTCATTTTAAAAGATGAATTGAGTTATATGATGTTTCCCCTTGTGGCTTTTTTGAAGAAATGTTTTACAAGCAAGATCATGTAGCAAAATAAAGCTAAAACAGGAATTGCAGATGAAGAACTGATTTGTCAGATAAAGTCAAGGTCCCAGGAGATTAATTTAGATCTGCATAAGTAAGAAGAGTCTAGCATAAGAAAGCACTTTCTAATCAAGCAGCCTTTTTTTCTTCTTCTTCTTTTCTAATAGTACCATGAACTAAGCTCTTATTTACTTAATGAGAGGCAACGGAGAAAATGCATCACCTATTCATAGTTACTTTTTTACAGCAGAGCCACTGGAGAGAGTCTAGCTGGGGCTTCCAAGGCTTCCAGTGGGAAGTGTAAAATAGTAAGCTGTCTGTGCCAGACAAATTGGGAAATTGAGATACAGACCCAACACAGAAATCTGAATACATGAGAGGTCTACACACTGATTGACTGCAGAAAGTATTCTAGGTTTCCTCTTTGGAAGACCGTATTTGCTGCAGCTAACAAGAATGAGATACAGCTAGCTAAGAAAATTTTGCTGCATATTTTAACATCACTTGCAAAAATAATATGAAAACATCATACCCTCTTAATACTTTTGCTTTCCATGAATTCAACTCCTGCCTTATCATTGATTTCTGTTCCTCCTTCCCAAGGAATAGAGCCCTGATCATGTACAATACTTCAACCTGCAGACTTTGTTAGCTGCAGGATGTAACCAACTGGCATCCTCTGTAAGCCACACAGAAAAGATCTCCAACACATCTGCTGATGGGCAACCTCTAGTCCTTACAGACCGCACAAAATAGCATTTGACAGGAACATTCTGAAAGATCAATAGAATGAAATCCCAGCAGAGCAAAGAGCCACATTCACTTTAAACTGAAGATTTTTCTCTGTAGTCTGAACCTTTACGGTCCTTGAATATCTTCTAAATGTTTAATAATTCACCTTACTTGGAGAAAGAAAGCTCCTTTTACAATAGAGCTACATGACATTTTCTGTGCAGACTAAGCAATCTGCTGCATGAAGAGTAGAATTTCTAGATCCAGGGGCTGGATAAAATAATGAACCATGATAAAAAATAATATAAAGAATAATATTTCACAACAAAAACAAGAGAATATTTCGTCTAGCTTTTTTTTTAAGTTTGCTTACTTTGAAGATGACTAGTTCGTCTCTTCTGCCCTTGTCAGCCTTTCCTTCTGACTATATAGGTCAGCATAGAGAATGATCGAGAAAAAAGGATCAAATATGAATTCTGATTGTAGGGAAAGGTTAATGGTAGCAGTAAGGTTGCTTAAATGAATATTATTTGCTTTAATGTATCCTCCCAACCATAATGGAGCTGCTGCTGGAGGTTTCCCACTGACATAGCTATAATGAATAAAATAATTCTAGAGCATTTTAGATCATAGAGGAAAGATTTCTTCATTTATATGCCTCAAAGTGGTGTAGCAAAGCCCTGTATTTTCCTCTCTGTCCAGCTGCAGTAAAAAGTAAGTGGCATGTTTTTGCTGCTTTCTAATTTGAAATATCACGAGTCCCGAGGCAGTCATATATACAGTTCTAAAAATCCACAAATTGCAACTCTACTTAGCTGCTACACATAGGCCTATTTTGCTCCTTTTTGCCTGATCGTAATTCTTGCAGAATAGCAACCAGAACCTTGGCTGTAATTACTCAGCCACCTGGAGCTGCATGGGTGAAAACAAGAAAACCAACACTACTACACAGCACAGAGTATAGTTGCCTTTGAGTCAAGAAGAGCTCGGTATGTGGAATCAGCTGTACGAAAGATCAAGTTCAGGAAACCCAAGTTATGTAGAGCTCAGTCATAAGGCTCGATTTGAGGGTCAGCCGTCTTCAAGATACCTTGTTGCAGAACGTCTGGACTCTTTTGTCTATGACCCATCAATATCAACTGACCAAAGATCATACATTAGCAACACTATAAAACTCCTTCCATTAAAAATGCTAGCAGTGTTAAGATCTGCTGACTTTTTGTTTGAATTTTTCTGTGTTCATCCACTGCTGCAGCGAACCTGCTCCCTTTTTCTTTTTATTAACAGATTTTCTGCTTGCTTTGTAATGGTAGTTCATTCTATTGCATAAATCATAGCATCAGGGAAGCACAACAACTCAACTAATTAATATATCTAGTGGATAGCCTATCTAGGGCCTGTGTATAAACAAGAGAAAGAGAATCATCTAGTGAATGATTTGGGAAACATAACTTTGGCTCCTAGATGAAATTACTTCCTGATGGTCCTCTCTGACTTTCAGCTGTATGTGCACACTAGCTTCCAATCTCAAAGTGCTTAAAGCTAGGAGATATGAAACTCCCCCATGTTTTGAAGCAATGTGTGAAACAGAAATCTTCTGCAGTCTTAACTCTGCATTTCAATTCCAAAACTATATTTTGTGATTTTTGACTTCCTAGGTTTAAGAATGGGGTAGGGGAGTTGTTACTGGGAATTTTGTACAGCAATTGCTGTAGTATGGCCTGGTGGTTAAGTAATGCTGCTGGGCCCATTAGTAATCAAATGTTATCAATAGTATTACCTCCATGTTAAATTTTGCACAAAACCTCAGGTAGCAAACCCTACATTTCTGTTAATAATATCTAAAGAATCAATTCCGAAGCAGAACTGCACTGAACTTGTTGCTGTAAGACCCCCACTCACCCACAGACATTTAACCTATCATTACCAGAGTCACTTCTAATGCTTTAAATGCCTGATGAGCTTCAGGTCATGACTATTTAATTACCGAAGAACTGTTTTGAGCTGTGACAGAGAAGTGCTGCCTTTTTCCTTAATGTGCTATGGTCACGCTGTGGCCTCATCTAATAAATCAGAAAGTCCACAAAAGTATTTACTTAAGCCAGGGACAATCATTACTCAGGCACAGTGCTGATCACTTTTTTTTTACACATCTTCCTTTCTTGTTGCTGTTGCTGTCATTGTTTTCTATCTACACTTTTAGCCCAATCTCCTGATTCTTCTGAATAATTGATTTTATGGTATTATATCATCCCAAGTGCATTCTTATTTCCTGCTTCTCTGTTTATATGCATTCTTATTTTTGTTGTTTTCTTTCTAAAATGCTAAAAGTCTTTTGCTTGCTTGTTTTTTCCAGCTGCGTTTAGTGCTAACCAAAGACTATCATGTGTACTGCTCAGGGATGCTGGGGATAAGAAGAAAAGGAAAAGAAAGGTGGGGAGAGATAGGAGAAAAATGCATTTTATTTTGCTGGCTCCTGTAAAGTATTGCTTCTACTGCTCACATTTACTGCTCCACAGGCAAATGTATTTTATTCCCAGAATCTCTACAAGTCTCTCCACACACACTGAAGTGTCTGTCAATCACTCCCTAGTGCATGGCCCTTCCAAACCAGTATGTAAACAACTCATTCATAAATTAAAGTCCTTCTCAGCCTAATTGCTTCTTGAACATGTTTTGCAGAGAGAAGGGAAGAAAGTGCTACTCCATCTCTGCCCACTGATTGTGGACTTTGTTTTAGATGTATTTTGATGTTACCAACAATAGGTAAAGAAAGCTAAGAATGTGCTGTGCATTTTTGGGTCAGATTAATTACTTCTACATGTAGTCTTCTCATGTGACAATCATTTTAATGTCTGAGTATGCATTAAAGTGTAATAAATGCATTAAGCAATGCAAAAAAGTCTGTCACATTTTCCCTCTCAGCTCTGAGAGTCTCTCAACTGGAATGTTGCACAATGGGGAAAGTATAGGTTTTATTTTTTGTATAGGAGGAATTGAGTTGTCGGCAAGCAATGTAGCGGCCGCGACGGTAAGTTCCATGGCTGGGCACTTGACTGAGGTGGACAGGGGGGTACCCAGAGCCAGGGGAACCCAAAGAAGCCCAGCAAGACCGGCCAGGAGCTGGCAGCTCTAGCAAGAGAGCAGGGCTGACATTGGTGTGAGCATTGCCAGTAGCAACCATGGGAGATTCAAACGGCCCTTGGGGAGCGTCGTGACCAGGGTGTGGCGTGGCGTTTTGTGCAGCAGTTCCCGCAGAAGGGCATGCAGGGAGAGCCCTGCAACCTGCCTGTATGCCACAGCCCAGGGAGTGCTCTAGGTCTCTGTTAGAATGGCGAGCACTCGCCTCTGAGCTAAAACCAGAGTTCCTCCACTGGAAGCCCCTGTGATGTCTGACACTTCCACCCAGATGGAACTGGTAAGGAAAGAGACTTCAGCACAGGCGATAGGTTGCAGTGAGTTCCCAGACCCTTCTTCTCCTGGAACAAAGGTAGTCCCTGCACAAGATGTGCGCAGGCTGAGGATCTGATACTTTGTGTGGCTGAGTTGCAGCAAACAGTTAAAAGGCTACACAGTATTTGAGGAGCTGAGATGAAGATAGATAAGTGTTTTCAGAACCATGGTTCTGTGGTGGGCACCACTGAGAATGAGGCACCTTGGATCCTGGTGACCCACAAAAGCAGGACTCTGCTCCAGCCTTCACCCTCCAGCATCACAACTGAAAACAGATATGAAGCCTTAACAACTACAGAAACCCAATGTCTGCAAGAGGAAGCTATACCAGCAGCACACAACAGTTACCGTAAAAAGAAGCGACAAGTGCTCACGGTGGGTGACTCCCTGTTAAGGGGCATTGAGTCACCCATCTGCTAACCTGACGGGGAGGCACATGAGCTATGCTGCCTTCCAGGAGCTAAGGTCCGAGATGTTACTGAGAGGGTGCCACAACTTCTAAAGAGCACTGACTACTGTCCACTGCTACTTTTTCATGTGGACATGAATGGCACCGCAAGCCACAACCTGGGCAGAATTAAGGAAAACTTCAAAGCCCTGGGGGTGAAAGCAAAAAGCATTGGTGCCCAAGTTATCTTCTTCATTTAACCAGTTGGAGGAAAGGGGGCAGCCAGAAACAGAAGCATAATGCATACCAACTCCTAGCTTTGTGGCCAATGCTATTGTGAGGGATTTGGCTTTTATGACAACTGGACATTCTTCAATGACTCTAACCTGTTAGGGAGCAACGGGATCCACCTGTATAGAAGAGGCAAGGGAACCTTTGGCAGCAGGCTGGCCAATTTGGGGTGGCAGGCTGAAGGACTCAGGGGGTGGAGTGCAAAGTCACAATGCTCAAGACATCCCATCTGGGTGGGGAGTAAATGTGGCCAATCAGAGCAGTGACAAATGTTCCTTAGCTGCATCCCAAACTGAGAACCAGAAGACCAACGACTTTAAGGGAGGGTACGGCTATGGCGGATCCTCTTGCACCCCTCCAGGGAAACCTGCATGCTTGATTACCTCTCTGAAATGCCTCTACACTAATACATGCAGCATGAGGAATAAATAGAAAGGATTAAAGATCTGTGTGCAGTCACAAGGCCATGATCTCATTACAGTTACAGAGACATGGTGGGACAGCTTGCATGATTGGAATGCTGTCATAGATGGCTACATAATTTTCAAGAAAGACAGGTCAACAAAGCGAGTTGGTGGAGTTGCTCTTGATGTAAGGGAGCAACTGGAATGTATTGAGCTCTGCCTGGGGGCAGATGAAGAACAAGTCGAGAGCTTATGGGTAAGAATTAAGGGACAGGCTCATACGGGCGACAGTGTTGTGGGTGTATACTACAGGCCACCTGATCAGGAAGAGGAAGTTGATGAGGCCTTCTACAGACAGCTGGAAGTAGTCTCACTGCCACAAGCCCTGGTTCTTCTGGAGGACTTTAACCACCCTGACATCTGTTGGGAAGACCACACAGACAGGCACACGCAGTCCAGGAGGTTCCTACGGAGCATCGATGATATCTTCCTGATGCCAGTGGTGGAGGAGCCAACGAAGAGAGGTGTGCTGTTGGACCTTGTACTAACGAGCAAAGGGTGACTAGTTTAGGATTGGAAGGCTGGGGGCAGCCTTGGCTGCAGTGACCATGAAATAGTGAACTTCAGGATCCTGCGTGGAGGAAGCAGGGCAATAAATAAATAAGTATGATCAAAACCTTGGACTTCAGGAGGACTAACTTTGGCCTCTCCAAGGACATAGTTGGGGGAATCCCATGGGTTAGGACTCTAGAAGGTAGGGGATCCCAGAGAGCTGGTCACTGTTTAGACATTACTTCCTCCATGCTCAGGAGCGGTGCATCCCCCTGAGCAAGAAATCCAGCAAAGGAGGCGGGAGACCTGCATGGATGAGCAAGAAGCTTCTAGCAGAACTCCACTGGAAGAGAAAGGTCTATGGAATGTGGAAAGAGGGACAGGCCACTTGGGAAGAGTACAGGAATGATGTCAGAGTGTGCAGGGATGCAATGAGGAAGGCTAAGGTCCACCCAGAATTGAATCTGGCAAGGGATGTCAAAAACAACAAGAAGGGCTTCTTCAAGTACATCAGCAGCAAACGGAAAACTAGGGATAATGTGGGGCTGCTGCTGAACGAGGTGGGTGCCCTGGTGACAGAGGATGCAGAGAAGGCAGAGTTACTGAATGCCTTCTTTGCTTCAGTCATTAGTGCTAAGGCTGGCCCTCAGGAATCCCAGGCCCTGGAGGTAAGAGAGAAAGCCTGGAGAAAGGAAGACCTTCCCTTGGTCGAGGAGGATTGCGTGACACATCATTTAAGTAATCTGGACACCCAAAAATCCATGGGCCTCAATGGGATGAATCCACGAGTGCTGAGGGAGATAGCAGACATCATTGCTGAGCCACTCTCCATCATATTTGAAAGGTCCTGGAGAAGAGAATTCCCTGAGGACTGGAGGAAAGCCAATGTCACTCCAATCTTCAAAAACAGCAAGAAGGAGGACCCAGGGAACTACAGGCCGTTCAGCCTCACCTCCATGCCTGGAAAGATGATGGAGCAGCTCATTCTGGATGTCACCATTAAGCAAGTGGAGGAAAAGAAGGTTATCGGCAGTAGTCAACATGATTTCACCAAGGGGAAATCATACCTGACTGTTGCAGTTTGGCTGTGCCGGGCAACAAAACAGCCACGCGGTCTCTCTATCGCCCCTCCCTCCGCTGGGGTGCGGAGGAGAATGGAATGAAAAAGGCAAAAACTTGTGGGTCAGGATAAGGGCAGTTTAACTGAACAGCAAACAAAGTGAACAGTAAAACAACAATACCGATATGGAGAATATACAAAACAAATAGTGAAATGCACAGAGCAACTCTCACCGCCCAGTGCCCCACGTGCTCCCGAGACACGACTCGCTTCCCCCCCGCCCATCTGCCCCAGCCGGAACCCAGCATGACAGCACATGGTATCAAGCACCCTGTTCTGTTTGGCCAGTTTGGGTCAGCCCGCTCAGCTGTGTCCCCTCCTGGCTTCTGGTGAAAATTAACCCTGTCCTGGCCAAACGCAGGACACTGACCAATCTGACAGCCTTCTATGATGGCATGACTGGCTGGGTACATGAGAGGAGAGCAGTGGATGTTGCCTACCTCGACTTCAGAAAGCCTTTTGACACTGTCTCCCATAACATCCTCATAGGGAAGCTCAGGAAGTGTGGGCTGTGTAAGTGGACAGTGAGGTGGATTGAGAACTGGCTGAATGGCAGAACTCAGAGGGTTGTAATCAGTGGCACAGAGTTTAGTTTGAGGCCTGTAGCTAGTGGTGTTCCCTAGAGATTAGTACTGGGCCCAGTCTTGTTTAACTTATTCATCAATGAACTGGATGAAGGGACAGAGTGTACCTTTAGCAAGTCTGCTGATGACACAAAACTGGGCTTCCCAGTTCAAGAAAGATGAGGATCTACTGGAGAGAGTCCAGTGGAAGGCTATGAAGATGATTAGGGGACTGAAGCATCTATCTTTCAGGTAAAGGCTGAGGGAGCTGGGCTTGTTTAGCCTCAAGAAGAGAAGGCTGAGAGGGGATCTTATAAATCCTTAGAAATATCTCAAGGGTGTGTGCCAAGAAGATGGGGTCAGACATTATTCAGTGGTGCCCAGCAACGGGACAAAGGGCAAAGGGCACAAGCTGAAGCATAGGAAGTTCCATCTGGACATGACGAAGAAATTCTTCACTTTGAGGGTGACAGAGCACTGGAACAGGCTGCCCAGAGGGGTGGTGGAGTCTCCTTCTCTGGAGATATTCAAGACCCGCCTGGACAAGGTCCTGTGCAGCCAGCTATAGGTGAACCTGATTCAGCAGGGGGGTTTGACTAGACGATCCACAGAGGTCCCTTCCAACCTCTACCATTCTGTGATTCTATGATTCTGTGATTTGGGTTTTTTATTTGTTTGTTTGTTTTCATTTAAAAAAAAAAAAATTGTAGGAATTAAAATTTACAATCTTTTAGCCTGACTGGATCAATCAGCCTAAATTTTGTCTTCTAAGTATTATATTTTTCCTTACAGAAGTCCATCGAGTTAGTCAAGCAAAACTGTTGGATGCATTTCTCATCTATTTTTTCTAGAAAACATCAGGCCAGGCTAAAGAGAATTTAGATATAACTTGCATATAGAATTAATTTCCAAGGAAAGCCCATTTAGAGAATATTAATACTGTATTGTCCATCTTTAAGGAAGGAAATGAGACCTTCTTGTGTCTTTTCACTGACCTGTGAAGAAATACGTTGTCACATGTGCATCTGTGTTTTGCCCACAGAAGTTCAGACCTTAGCTAATGCTGCCCTAAACCAGAAAGCTCACAGAATATGTATTGTATAACATTTACTTTTAGTATTTGTAAAGCAGGATGATATCTCCTCAGGAACATGTCATGCAGCTCAAGTGACTCTCATGTACGCATAACTAACAAAGAATTGTCCAAGTGATTAATTAGCAAACATGGCACAGGCAGATATTTGCAATTCCAGCTAGGCCCCATCTGCATATTTAGCTGCCCTCAGCTACTAAGCCATTTGAAAATGAGACTCAGATTTCTGTGTCAGTTACGTGGTTTTGTGTAATTTGCCCTAAATATTTTTAAATCCTTTGCCTAGAAACAGTTGTGGAAGTGCAGAGCTGTTATAATTTTTTTTTTCACCTTCTGCCGTTACTATTTGAATATATTTATACAGGCATACTAAAAGAATACTGAATTTCTTTAAAATGTAAACAGTTTATAAGAATTATCTGTATACATTACTTTACATAGAAAGAATATGTAATTTTGTTAATAATTGCTGACGTTCTCCATAATTTACATTTGGCATTGTGTTAAAATAGTTTTTTATATCATAGAATCATAGAATGGTTTGGGTTGGAAGGGACCTTAAATATCATCTAGTTCCAACCCCCCTGCCATGAGCAGGGACACCTTCCACTATACCAGGTTGCTCAGAGCTCCATCCAACCTGCCTTTGAACACTTCCAGGGAGGGGGCATCCACAGTTTCTCTGGGCAACCTGTTCCAGTGTCTCACAACCCTCACATCATTTTTTTTTGTCATGTCTGTTAATTAGGATGAGCATGAATGCCATTTACTCATTATAGTTAAGAAAAAGTAATATAGCCATCTATTGTCCCTGACCATTACTTTAGTCTATACACTGAGATTTTAAGTACTCTCCTGAGTGAGAGTTGTAACAGTGTTACAAAGTGAACACATTTCTTTTTTTGTTCAACAAATCAGATTTTCCTGCTTTGGGAAAAGCAATGAGATACACAGTTATGACACAGGCTTTTATATTAATTGCAGGATCCCATAAGGTCATTGACAGCAACATGTAGAAAGAAATTACATTACTTCATCCAAAGCGAAAAATTGTCTCTATGAATTATCAGAAATGTTCATATGTGATACCTTAATGCTGATTTTGAAAGTGAAATATGCATATTCACCAAAAGAAAAAGACTCATTACAGTCTGTAACTAATGCATTTTTCAGTGTCTTAAAGTGGAATCATAATTTTTCATCCATGATAGAATAAAAGACTGCAATTCTTTCTCTATCCCCTTGAATTCCTTCACCTTCACAAGAAGACATTGATAGAAATCTGTTACTAATATTACACAGATCAATACTTAATAACACTCTGAAGAATTATATCTTTTTAAAGAAGGATGAAACTTAAAATGAAGGCAAGTATAAAAGAAAAAAGAACACAATCTTTCTGAGTTTTAATTTGTAAGGTAAGAAAAAATGTATTAATGTTTTTCTCATGGTAAACAATTTAGTTGAATTCAGGAACAAAACCCCACAGAACATAATTATTATATTTGTTTGAAATGCCTACTAAAATAAAGGACTTCGAGTCCACAACAGTTGAAGCTAACAGAAAGAAAAGAAACAATTTATAGTGGTGTTTGTCTGTTTGGAAATCTCAAGAATCTATATAATGCATCAAGTTTCTGAGATGTAACTGAGTTGCATGGAAAAAGTTATGACTGAATTCTGGGACACAGAAACACAGGTATTTGTAGCTATAGCTCTAGGGAGATTATTTTGAAGGTTTATACAGTGATATTGATCTTTCTGGATCTTCTTCACTGCACGATAGTATTGAAACACAAAATTTTGTATGAATTTAGAGGTAGTGTAACACCACTGAAATCTAGTTTCCCAAATCTAGTACTTCCATAGGAAGCTATATCTCTTCATAAAGAAAAGAAAGGTTCAATTTCCATATCCAGTGCTCATGACAAATTCAAACACTAAAGGATTTTAGGGTCAGGATTTTCCTTAAGCATATTTTTTCTTTGATCCTGTTTGATCTGCTCCTCTTAATTTAATTAATTTACAGATGGTTATATGATGCAGATGTGCTTGTTATGTATCTCAAAATAAGAACATCATGTTTATTTCTGTCTTTGGACCTGTGCATCTAATTATGACTAAAATCAAGACAAGTTAGTTCCTTTTATCACTTCATCTTCCTACTTAGAACCAGGACTTGCAAGGCCATGAGAGTCACCCACAAGATGCATATGAATATCAACGGGAATGTCATCAGTGTCACCTTCAATATTCCTGCAAGGCAAGGACTGCACTTCTGAACAGAGGCTGTGGTCTAGCAGAAAACTAAGCCAGAAGGAAAGGTAAAATAAAATCCCACTGCCAGCCAGCACAAAATTTTGTTCATGTGCTCAGTGTGAGTCAAGCCTATTAAATGATAGCACAGTAAATGCAGAAACATTTGACTAGAACATCATTACTGTTTTAGATACGGAGTCAACTCTCTGCTGAAGTTCCTCTGTTCAAGTAAGTCTGATAAAGCTATGTCAATTGACTGAGCTTAAATTCTGAGCTGCATTGGTGTTTATCATTAGCAAACCTGCCCACTCATTTTTTCATAACCAGCCATAGTTTATGAGTTTGTATATTTTTGAATGTCCTCTGTCTAGAATTGTCATGTTAGGAGTAGGAATCTGACATGTGGCTGGGGGAGGGGGGGAAGGCCCTCCCATTGAGTCAGGCCTCCTTGCTTCCTAAACTCCCTTCAGAGAGGAATCTAGGTGCAACTGGATCCAGTCTTAGTCCCAGACTTGGTCAATGGTTTATGCCTAAAGGAGCATGTGTGCAGTCACTTATCAGAGTCAACATTTGCCTGTCAGAGCCCTCTCAAGTACTTTCACTGAGACAGCTTTGGAAAGTTGAACAGATAAATAACTTACTAAGATGATATATATAACGAATTCAGAATTGCCATTGATAAATTCACTACTACATTTAGCACTATCCTAAGGTGAACCAGTAATTTTTTAAATAAGCATTGGCAACTATTCATCTGGGTATCATCCAATGTAGTTGGAGGAACAAATCTTACCAAAAAGGTGTCCCTGCTTGGGGAGGAGAGAGGCCCAGGTCCATCGACCCATCTAATTCATTGGAATTCTTGTCCTCAAAATAGAGGATTCTAAATGTCACATTTATACTCGTGGTGAGGTTGGAGTAAGTCAAATATTGTGTGCCAATTTGCGGTTAGCAAGATTTGCCAATTTTGGAAGGTCTGTGGGGCTCGACAGTTCAGTACGGGGGTGGGGAATTCAGTACAGATGTACAGGGGGTCTAAGTGGTTGTGTTAATGCAACATTAGGCTGTAGGGCCTTCACCTCACCCCAGGTGTCACTCAGTTGACTCAAGCATTACACTACAACCCGTCCTGTTGGTTTTGCAAGGTCAGTATGTTGCTCAAATTTTGCATGATGTGGCTCAAGTCTTGCGAAGATACGTATGTGGTTCAAAATGTTGCTCGGACCCAAATCCCACTGCTCCTTGATGACCCTTGGTGACTTCTTCTTTTGGCAGAAATGAGTCTGGACAAGTGCGGTGTCCCACAAGAAGTATATGTGATTTTTTGCATATATGTATGTATGTGTGTGTACATGTATATATAATATGTATATGTATGTATGTAGCAAAATAATCTGAAAAAAGACAAAGTTGTCAGTAAAAGCTTAGAAGCACAATGTAGGAAGGAATACATAGAATTATTTTTAATAATTAGAGAAAGCATGGGAGGCAAGTATTTAATTTGTTCAGAGGAGCCCTAATAAGATAAAGAATAGAATTTTTTTTTTAAGCACAGGGACATAGAAAAAGAGACAAAAAAATAAACCAGAGAAAAAGAAAGGGGAAAGAATGCAATGAGCAAGCATCCTCCAGCACTTTTTAGATACTCTTAGAACCAGTGCACAAGCCTTGGAACAGATGGTGTTTAAGACAAAAGAGAAACAAAAATGAAAAACATAGCCTCAAGTAGGCTATAACCCTAATTCCATTTTTGACAGAAAACCTAAGTAAGCGACCATTCCCAGATACTGTATGTTTCTTTACGTGGAAAACATCACTTTTGCAAATATCTTGGGTTGTGGGGAATGTCAAACTGGATCTTTCTCTCAGCAAAATGGGAACAGTATAGATGTTACAGTTTGGCTGAGGCCAGCAACGAAAGGGCCATGCGGCCGCTCTGCCGCCCCTCCCCCCGCTGGGGGGTGGAGAAGAATAGAAAGAAAACAGGCAAAAACTGGTGGGTTGGGATAAGGGCAGTTTAACAGAACAGCAAACAAAGGGAACAGCAACAACAATGATGCAGATAAGGAGAATACACAAAACAAAATAGCAGAACGCAGAGAGCAACTCTCACTGCCATCTGCCGCCACACGCTCCCCAAGCTGCGACTGCCTTCCCACCGCCCAGCTCCCCCAACCAGAACCCAGGATGATGGCACATGGTATGGAATACCCTGATCTGTTTGGGCAGGTTGGGTCAGCCAGCCCAGCTGTGTTCCCCCCTAGCTTCTGATGAAAAATTAACCCTGTCCTGGCCGAACACAGGACAAAAGACCGGAATGAGATTGTTGCATATTAGCACACAGAAGTGAAAATACGGTGTGAGATATTCATGTCTGATTTCTGAAAGTTCAGACAGCTAAAGAGGCTAAGGTCCATTCTGCTAGGCAACTTGGAAAAAGCACCTTACCTCCTCCTCATCCTAGTCCTTGGAGGTATTCTGGACCTTCAAAATACTAGGTGTAACCTGCATACTCCCTGGTGTTATGTTCAGAAGTTTCTTACGAGCAAAAGAAACATATCTCTTACATGGTACAATGAATTTACTAGTGATACTGGTGCTATTATTATGGCTGATGTTGATATATGGCAGAAGTTATTACTATTCCAGATAAAATGATACCCACACAACACACCAATAATCAAAATTGTTCAATCAAAATAAAAAGGGTGGGGAAATCAATCATGCAAATAAATCATTAATATTCTACCTTACAGCTGCCACTCTTCTCTAAACTTCTTTCTCACTGTTCTGATCACGCATGGTTTCCTCATGTCTGCCTGTTTCCCTCAGGCAAGCGCAGGGGAATGGTATCTGTTGTGATCTGTTAACTCAGTGGTTTTGATGGTACCTTCTTCTCAAGTCCTCTTTAAATTTTTGCAAATTTTTGTGTTTGCTTGGGGCTCTTTTTATGCGGATATTTGTCAGTATGTTTCTTTTCCTTTTTGTCTGCTATTCTACACTTTAAAAATGGTTTTCTTATCATTGTTTGCTGGACCTTTGATATAAATGATACAGGGAAGTACTATTGTATATGGTGTTGGTAAGCATTAGATCAAACAATTTGGTAAAACAAGTTTGAACAAGCACAGAGACTAATAGTAGTGAACAAGGCTTATAGTTTAGCAACAACCACCATTCGATTTTGATAGCAGACTTCAGTCACCTGACTGCTTCATAGCTAGGGCTTGTGTTCCCCTAGTAATAGTTGATATTCTGTCCTCAAAATTAAAAGCAACTGGCTGAAACTGTGTGAAGAAATCAAAATTTACTCATCATTTTTGGTGAGAATTAACACTATAAAGGTACCATTAGTGTTCTGGAAAGTTCCTGCAAATATTTCATTTGGGTGTGATGTATTGTATCCTGGTCTGAACTTTAGTAAAAATATTATCAAGTGATCAATTTTTTAAAAAGGCCACCAACAGCTGGTGATTAATATTGGTTAACAACACAGTGATATTTCTTGTCAAGTGAGCCTTTTCTAAATCAATATCACTTTAGAAGTCCCATCTACTATAAATAACAACCTTTTACTTATTCAGTGTTTTCATTCCCCGGAGTTTGTTGCAACTTTACTTACCATTTCAGCAAACCTGGTCTGACATTCCTAACATCGTAACTAGTGCATGCATAATTAACAGTAAGCAAACAGGAAAATTAATAGCGACAGGCAAAGCACTAAGACCACTTGCTCATCTCTTTTTGCACATATGAATCCAGAAATCTTCCTTACACTCTAACCTAGACATAGCATAGTATCTGAGAATCTCATATAATGAGATGTATTTCGAAGACAATATTGAAAGGACTTAATGGAAAATTTGCCCACTTCTTGGATTCTTCTATACATATTGCAGCTTTGAAATAATTTAAATTTGAACTTTCTAAATTTGTTCTCTCTTTATCTTTCTGGATCTTAGATAAAAAGCAGTAATTGTGAAGATACACATTGTTTAATTTCTTTCCAGAAAAACCAAAAATGTATGGAATTTCCACTTTTTTTTTTTTTGTATTGAAGGCCGTATCTTTAGTTCACAAAGTAGTGAAAAACTAGATGACAAAATGAGGACAAGAAACGTTCCCCAAAGATATTCAGCTGCTGCTTGACTGCTTTATGCTTTGTTGTGGAGGTTATAACCCAAACAAGCTTGGTAACAACAGTTCATGTGATAAAAATTGTCTGGATTTTTGGAAAGAGTTTTGTGAAATGCAAGATGACAAACCGCTGATAAGCCATGAAGCACCAGGCATCCAGGGCAGATCAGTTGGCAAGTACACTAAAGGCACAGAATTTGTAGAGGGATGAATAATGAAGCAGAAGTGAGAGGCCCAAAAAGGTAAAAACGCTTTTCTATTGATGAGCTACCACCTGAGCTTGGATCATCTGGGTCTAGAGAACAAGTCTTATGAGGAGTAGCTGAGGGAACTGGGATCATTTAGTCTGGAGACAAGGAGGCTCAGGGGAGACCTTATTGCTCTCTACAACTACCTGAAAGGAGGTTGTAGCAAGATGGATATCAGTCTCTTCTCCCAGTTAACAAGTGATAAAAGGAGAGGAAATGGCCTCACGTTGCACCAGCGGAGGTTTAGATTGGATATTAGGAAAAATTTCTTCATCAAAAGGGTTGTCAAGCACTGGAACAGGCTGGCCAGGGAAGTGGTGAAGTCACCATTCCTGGAGGTATTTAAAAGACATGTAGCTGTGGTGCTTAGCGACATGGTTTAATGGTGGACTTGGCAGTGTTAGGTTAACAGTTGGACTCGATGATCTTAAAGGTCTTTTCCAATGTACATGATTCTATGATCATCCTCAAGAAGCCTTTTTACCTATTTTTAAATTGAAATGAGCTGCTAAGGGAGGAATGGTGTCAGAAATGTCTGCAGTTCTACCTCTAGATTCTTGTTGCCCACAGGTTCAGGTCATACTTCAGTTAATAATATCAAAATGGGCATGGTGTCATAAGTTAGAACACTAATCTCTAGTGAATATATGTAAATCTGTGGATTTGTTTATATTTAATTATGATTACTGAGCTACAGCAAAGTATTTAGGCTAATGTATTTCACTCACCAGTGTAATCCCAGCGAAGAAGAGATGACTGGTAAATTCACAACTTTAACATTTTACAAGTATGTTGCACTGGATATAAAATTACAATGTTTGTATTCACAAGCAGTTCTCGAAAGTGAAAAGACTGGCATGCCAGTATAGCCTGTACGCATACAGGTGCATGTATTTTACATGTGGTATTTTTAGCTTTAGAGAACAGTCTGCAAATCTATTTACTATCATCAAGCGGAACAGACAGCAAAACGTTCACAAATGTGAACTCTTAAGTGAACTCCTGAGGTAAGACCTTTGATTTGAAACCTCCATCTGCTCAGGTGGTTTGTTTGTTCGGAGGCATTTTTTAGTATTCATCACTGCCACAGTGTACTTCATCTCATCACTCTTGAAAGAAGAAAAAAATTTCAGACTTGATTTGGAAAGACAAGTGAACATTTTGAGAATTTCCAGAAGATAATTCTTATTTCTATATTGCTTTGGAAACTATTACAAGCAGTGTGCACTTATTTTCTAACAACTTTTCTACATAATACATAATTTATAACATAGATAGAATATCCAAGTCATCTATAAGCCCTGTGAGGCATGCTTTACACTTCTGTCATTGATTTGACCACTTTCCAGGAAAACATCTCTGGTCAATGCAGTATATCAGCCACACGCACAGCCTCACTTGAGTCAATGACATTTTAATAAGTGGTCTTAGCATCGTACAGGAAACTTATTACATTGTCTGCATGTTGCAGAATAACTTATTCATTAGAAATTAGTACAAGTCTGTTGAGTTTAGAAAGAAAAGCAGGTTATATTATTGAACTGCAACTGAGCACAACTGCTCAGCTCCTAGGTCTGACACAGACTTGAGGTTTGACCAGATGCAAATCCTGCAGAGGTATGTCACGGTGCCCCTGTCTGGCTCCTTGGGGAGCAGATTCAGTTCACAATGTTCAATAAAAAACAAAAAATGGCAGCTTTTGCAGGTACAACTGGTCTTCCTATATAACCGTAATTACTATTTAACATTAATTTTGAGGAAATAGAGGACAGCAAACCAATCCATGGCCAGTAACTGCTGAAGCAGTAGAAGTGTCCACCAAACAGAAAGAAGTCATGTGAGGAAGGTTAAAGACTGCAAAAGGGTGGGTCACCAAAGTGCCTTCAATCTGCCTGTGGCAATCCAGGAAGAGAAGAGCGAAGACAGCTGGTAGAGCACGATGGAGGGTGAGAAGTAGGAGGGTAGGATCCCTCATCCAAGGGAGGAGAGAATTGCTTTATTTTTGCTGTGGAAATCATCAGCACCTCTTTCTTCCTACTAAAATCTTTTGAGATGTCTTCATCATTCCTGTGTAACAGAGATACTGTTGCAGCTACACGTATCTCTTCATACAGTTTTATCCTCTCAATCTCTACCCCCCAACCTCCATTTCAATGAAAGTCTCCATTGACTGTGTCTGAGGTTTAATAACTGGTCACATCACAAAAGAGGCCTTTCAATTTTATTTTTACATCTTTTTGTTTAAGTGGCTGTGGTGGAAGTGGCACAAAAGGAAATGTTCATTTGATACATTTTTCTAAAGTACCTTTTGTTCTGTTCTGATCCTGAACGGTAAATCATTGTAGCAGAAATTATTTATGTCATATTGGTAAATAGTCCTAAAGAATATTTTTAGATAATTGGGACAAAACATAATTAATGACATTTTAGAAACTGAAGTTTATCAAAATGTGGGCTTGTCAGAAGGATGACAGTATATATCCTGTTTATGCCGATAATATGTTGATCTCTTTGTGAACTTGGATTTGGTAAAGGTTTAAAATATGTGGAGCTTCTATAAAGAAATATGCTACAGCTTTTGTTGTACTCTCTCAGGAGTTACAGGCCAATGATCCCTGGCAGGGCCACACTGAAGAAAATGTTGTCATATTGTGTATTATATTATTTCTGTCTGGGAATGCTCTTCATATTTCTCTTATGACTACACAATATACTATGTGAAAGACGAAAAAAAGTATTGAAATGGAATAAAGAAAGAGCTCTGTTGATGAAGGGCTTTGACTGACTTCTAAACTGTCTCTACAGTCTGACTCACAATTACAGTCAATATTTTCCTTTAAAAGAATTACAACTATCACAAATATTACATGTGTGCTTTACAATTACTGCTCCTTTCTGGTGAAGGTGTGTAATATGAGAAGATCAGCTTAATATATAAAGAGATTGCTGTGACTGAGTCCTGGCTGTCAAAGAGGTTCTGTAACTCAGTTATATAATTTCAGTTGAAATCACTGAGTGCGTTGCTTTGGTCTAACCAGGTGAGTGAAGATAACTCAATGGAAAAAGACATAAAATCTTATTTTAATTCTATCATCATTTAGCTAGTGTATGATTTTGTTATGTGAAAAATGTAATGTGTTCTTCCAGACATTACTCATAAACAATATGCTTTACATTACAGCTTGGGAAATCACTTGATCTTGGAATTAGCTTTAATTATTTTAGGTAATCTTAATACTGCTCTTCCATATTTTGAAAATAAGCAGATTTGCCTGAAGATGTTTTAGAAGCTTATGATAGAAGGGATCATAAGAAACACGCAACGATCACAAAGTAGCTTTAATGATATTTTCTAGTTGTTAGTAGTTTTTATTATTTCAGTTTGTATTCTTGCATACATAGTGATCTAATGCTCTAACTATTGTACTAACCCCTGTTTCTACTTAGTAATGTAGTGGATGTATGTAGATATAAGTTGTCACTTTGAGTCATTAAATAAAAGAATTAAAACCAAAGCAAGCCTTGGTCCTCAATGCAGAACTGGGGAAGCTGTAGGATAAGAGACTCTTAAATAATTCTACTCCAGACAGCTCAGCCTTGGGAGGGCAGATGCACCAGGCTACAGAGATAAAGAGGCACCAAGAGGGCAACAAGACCAGAGCAAAACAACCTGGAAGGACATGATATACATGATCTTAGAACTGAGTTTGCGCAGAAACAAAGGTCAGCCAGTGGACACTGTGATGAAGAGTATGAGCCTTCATCTGAAGACCCCTGATGACCACCCGGAGGCGCCAACAGACATGCGTGACAAACATTAACTTATGCTAATTAGTTCTCAGAAAATGTCGGAGTGGGAACTCAGAACCGGTAGAAACGATACAATCCCAATGTGAGTAAGATCGTTCTACTTTATTAGTCATCAAAACAGGGTATATATAGCAAAGCAATTACGGCTTCTAATTGGTTAGTTACTCTTAACCATATATAGTCATGACTGCTGCAATTGGTGCAAACCTTCATCTCTCGATGCGGAAGCAGTGTTGTGGCAGGAAGCAACACTGTGGCAGGAAGTGGCGACGTAACAGTCCCCCTGCTCCAGTGTTCCGAGCTCGTCGCTCTACCTTCCCAACAGGGTTCGTGTTCACTGCTCTCAAGGCCCATCTCTAGTTTGAAACCTGGGTTGCTCAACGGCACCAAACTATGTCCCCTCTTGTCCAGCCAGGACTCCACAAGAAAATCCATGAATATGCTATGCATTTCTTGGAAATATAATGAATATATATATTGTGATTGTATTTAACCTGAAATGAAAGGGTGTTTGGTGCACACGTTTTGAAGAGCGATCCTCCGTGTGCCCAGCGCCATAATAAAGGATACCTGCTTAACAGTATACATTGCACTGTTAGGTTATTACCGGATCTTCGAATCACTTATGAAGAACTTCTGGGTGAAACCAGTTGACATCATTTGAGAAAAGCAGCCTGTTTTGCACCTATGAGTGTACAGAATGAAAAAAGTCTGTGATCGTAAGCCAAGAAAGTTTCAAAGTGTAAAAGAATGGGGTGAAATCCTCATCCTTATGAAAGCAACTATAGATACATTGGGAAATATCTGGAATAGTCAAGAGTGTCTCTCTCTCTATTGCCCATAACTTTGTTCAGCACTCCATAAATCTTCCTCCTGAGCTTTTTAGGAATTTGGAAGGAAATTCTTCTTAATACCATGCAGCAGTCAGTCAAATTGCTTGCTACAGAAAATTTTATAAGTAAATATTCTCCTTCCTTTCATTGAAATCATACTTTCCACCAAGTTTCTAAACAATTATTGTTGTCTCCATGATCAAGTTCATTTTCTGTTCTGGAAATTTCACTGGATTTATGTTATCCCTGCTTTAGCCCATTGAAGAAGAATTTGCATCAGTTAGGTATCGAATACTTCAACCTATCTCATAAACAACTGTTTTTAATACTAGTCTTAAATGACTCTGGAAGGATTTTTGTCATGATGTAGCCAGCTGCTGTCTGGTGACCTGCAGGTCTAGTTTCCTCATCACAAATCACTGAGGGAAAAAAAGCGCAGCAGAATCATATTCATAAAATACAGAAGCTGCTAGCTGTTGATAGAAAATAAGTAAAGGATGAGAGATATTTTTGTTATTATTTTCCACAGTGTCAAGCAAATATTCATTATGCAACAAACCCTTCAAGATCAGCCAGCCACCCAGGAGGCTGAGTGAATTAATTGTCCAGCTGTGAGGGAAATTAAACACAGCTACCTATGCCTGTTCCTCCATGATTTCCCTCTTCACTGGAGGATCTGCATTAAGGGAGGGCTAGCAGGGGTTTTGCTAGGTGTTTGCTCACCCCCTGGAGCTTTTGTTTGATATGTTTATGCGTGTTTTGCATAACATTGTGCAAAATATCATTTGCACATCATTTTGCTCCTCCTCAGCTGATGGTTAAAATAGAAATTAATAGGATTTATAGAGCACTAATATAGAGACTAGCTGTTTCAGCTGGCTTTGCTTTAATAAGAATACCACTAACCAGTAGAGACATGAAGTCACTAAATTTGAAAAGAAGAACTGCATGAGTTTTGATTTTTTCTGCCACACAAAATGAACAGCCAATTATCATCAACAGCAGCAAAAAAAAAGATACTGGTTATGAATTTCATAAAATAAAAAAGATGAGAGGATGAGTGAGATGTTACAATGATGTCAGTCACAAGCATTACTTTTGTTGCACTACAATTATGTAAATTTAAAGTTACCTAGACCCTGCTATGTAAAGTATTTCAAGATGTAAATTCAGTATATATTGGTCCTACAAGACATTAGGTTACGCATGCATTATAGGCTACTAAATATAAAATCTAAATTTCTGTAAAACATCTAAATCACTTTTTAAAAATATACTATTCTTTCACCCATACTTAACTGCACAAACACATCATTTTTGCTTCTACAAAAAATATAACCTATTAGTTTTTCAACATTAAAGGCAAAATGAGAATTCTCTGAGTACCTAAATGAAAAATTCAGTCTTCAGATAATAATCTGATTTTCAGAAGTGTGACTGTTTTCATGAAAGAGATCTGCCCCATCTAATTTGGTAATGTGTTTCTATATAGCTGCTTTTTTGTTCTTTTGGATGCAAACAGAAGTGTCAACAATACAAGGCTGGTGGGACTAGATCATTCAAAAGTTTGCCTACGTTCAGTCAAGAAGTTCATAGTTTTATGAACTTATACTACATTCCTCATACTGAGACAGAGAATAGCCCTAGTATTTTGGATAGATTTATGACTGTAAAATGCATTTACATAGACGTTTAATCTGATATGGGAAGGCACCCTGTAGCACCATAGGCACCTTCATGTTTTTTTAACAGCAAAGAATAGAAAGAGCTAAAGAAAACCAGTCATATACCAGGAATAAACCTGGCAATCCACAAAGACTTCAGAAATAATTCCTGATTTTATAACTCACAGAATTACAGAATCAATAATTCAAAATTCAAACATTTGAGTTACAACTTGCCAGCTAGTCTGCTAATTGTCTTGATATTATCAAGTAAACATCAGCTTTTAATGTTAATCAGTTTTTGAAGTTTAAAGAAGATTTTATAATTTATCTTGGAATCAGCCATGTTTAAGATTTTCAGTGATGATTGCCTAGGTCTAGTCTCCTATATTCAGTCTCTGAGGAAGCGTTGACTTTATGGCATTCTGAACATCCTCTCTACCTCTGTAAAAGAAGCTGATGCTGCAGATATAAACTTGTCATTTCTAGAAGTAAGGGTGGAAACTGGCTTGGAGTTCTGAAAAATACAGGGAAAAAACCCAATAGATAGCAGAATTGTCATCGAAATAACAAAAAAAGAGTGAGCAGTGCTGGAACAGAGGTCTCTCTCTTTTGATCACTTATCCTTCAAAGATGCCTTAAATTTTAATCTGTATCTTAATAAAATTAAAGAATGAATCCCAGTTCTACTAAGTCAATGGCAAAAATTCAGCTGATACCTTTCCATATTAAAATCAGGGATCATAGTCTCTTAGTGTAGTGTAAATATGTTATAAATTTATATTGCTACTTAAACATAAATATAAATGCTATAGGCCTATATACCTAGTAATTTAATTTCTGTTTTCTGCATCAAAACATGCAAACTGCAAGAAAAAATGTTTAAAAAGCAGTACTCTGCCTTTCATTGCAATGGTCTATAGCAATGAAGAGTACATCTGCAGCTGTACACTGGGGTCTGACACCATGCTCAAGATAATGGTATACAAATGGCATGACATAACACAAAATTGCACATCATAGGTTATTAGTGGCTCACTGAGTCAAAGCAAGGAAGAGAGGATGTTAATTAAAACCAGTGATGGTTTAGAGAGAGGAGAGCTGTGGGGGAGGCAGGAAGTATACAATAGATAATGCCCAGAAGAGATCTAATACTGAAATTATTCTCTTCTGCATCTAAAAAGAAAATTCAGACTGGGACAAGAACAGTCGATTAACTGATGTGACCTGATTAGGCTTATTAATGTTTCTGGCTGTATTATTAAGACAAATGAGAGGCAGAGAAGCCAGGACTGTGTAGGCAAACAGATCCCACCTGGGTGGGTACTCCAGCTTAATTCTTTCTACACTGCATGAGGAAACCAAATGTCAAAGTTCAAGAGAATCAGTCAAGCAAATGATGGGATTATAGTTCAGGATTAAAAGGTGGGGGGAGGATGGGGAGGAATGATGAATGCTCTTCCACCAGAGGAATTACAAACAAATGTAATCTTTCTTGATAAAGTATTTAATTCTTCTCCCTGTCTCAGGTCATTTAACATGTACTTAAATGGCAAAAAGAAGAAGCATTTTTCAAAATTACAGTTTTTACCTCGTAATTTAAAGTATGTGTCAAAACAAATATTGAGTTTATTACATTTTCCCCAATACATGGAAATGAATTTTTGTTTCGAAATGAGTTGGAGGAAAATGTAATCTATATTTCTCCATGATGGGAAAGGAAAATAGAATCAGAACACAGAAAAATGTAACGGCTATTTTTTTTTTAATTAATGATGCCCAAACCAAAAGCAAATATTCAAAACCTAATCCAAATATTACACAAATTGTCATAACAATCAAAGGAGACTCTTTCTTTCTCCTACTTAGAGACAGAAACTTCTAAACCAGCAAAAAAAAAAACCCACCGAGACCACTGTTGTTACTTTATTCATCAAAACTAACAGAGATCAGTCAATGTATTATTTGGTTTATGTTGCAAGGTTTTGGTAGCCAAGGGGTCTGGCGGGGTGGTGGCTTCTGTGAGAAGACACCAGGAGCTACTGCTAAGTCAGACAAAGCCAGTTCCAGCCAGCTCCAAGATTGACTCTCCTACGAGGAAAGGCTGAGGGAGCTGGGATCATTTAGCCTGAAGAAGAGAAGGCTGAGAGGGGACCTTACAAATGCTTATAAGTATCTTCAGGGAGGGTGTCAGGAGGATGGGACCAGACTCTTTTCAGTTGTGCCCAGTAACAGGACAAGGGGCAACGGGCACAAATTGAAGCAGAGGAAGTTCCAGCTGAACATGAGGAAGAACTTCTTCACTCTGAGGGTGATGGAGCCCTGGAACAGGCTGCCCAGGGAGGGTGTGGAGTCTCCTTCTCTGGAGATATTCAAGACCCACCTGGACAAGGTCCTGTGCAGCCTGCTCTAGGTGATCGTGCTTTGGCAGGGGGGTTGGACTAGATGACCCACAGAGGTCCCTTCCAACCCCTAACATTCTGTGATTCTGTGATTCTGTGACTTGCCACTGGCCCAAGCTGAGCCCATTAGCAACGGTGGGAGCGCCTCTGTGATAACATTTAAGAAAGGGTAAAAAACCACTGCACGGCAGCTGTGACAGAGACAAGTGAGAAAAACTTGAGAGAAACAACCCTGCAGACACCAAGGTTAGTGAAGAAAGATGGGGAAGAGGTGCTCCGTGTACCAGAGCAGAGATTCCCCTGAAGACCATGGAGAAGACCATGGTGAAGCAGCTTGTCCCCCTGCAGCCCATGGAGGACCCCACATTGCAGCACGCAAATGTGCCCTGCAGAAAGCTGCAGCCAGTGGAGACCCCATGCTATAGAAAGCTCCTGGCAGGAACTTCAGCCCATGGAGAGGAGCCCACACAGGAGCAGGTTTTCTGGCAGGATCTGTGACCCTGCAGGGGACTCGTGCTGGAGCAGTCTGTTCCTGAAGGGCTGTACCCCATGGAAAGGACCCATGCTGGAGCAGTTCTTGAAGAACTGCAGCCCATAGGAAACAACCACATTGAAAACTGTCTCCCATGGGTAGGACCCCATGCCGGAGTAGAGGAACCACGTAAGGAGGAAGGAGCAGCAGAGAGGAGCTGTTCTGAACTGACTGCAAACCTCATTGTTCATCCCCCTGTGCCACTCAGGGGTAGGAATGTAGGAGTGAAGTTGAGCCCAGGAAGAAGGGAGGATGGGGAGATGTTTTTAGTTTTGTTTTTGTTTCTCACTATCCCACTGTATTTTTTAATTGGCAATAAATCAAATTAATCTTCCCCAAGGTGAGTCTATTTTTCCTGTGATGGTAATTGATGAGCGATCTCCCTGCCCTTATCTTGACCCGCAAGCTTTTCCATTTTATTTTGTCTCCTTGTCTTGCCAAGGAGGGGAAGTGAGAGAGCAGCTTGGTGGGCACTCAGCAGCCAGCCAAGATCAACCCACCACCGTCAGACATAGTGGATACAGACTAAAATCTCATCCTCTGGCAGCTGGTTTACATGTATGTTTAGAGATTTCTGTCAAACATCTGCTTTTTGCAAATAGATAATCATGGACTAGGACTCATAATTAGTACAGGACCTATTTAGTGAACACTGCGTATGCTTAAATAAAGAAAAGTACAGCTGAAAAATTTGAAGGATATCTCCTGCAGAAGTCCAGGCTAGAAAGGAAATGAAAGTATGGTGGAAATGAAATGGTTAAATAAATGTTTTGGAGTTGGTGGTTTTTTGTTTGTTTGGGTTTTTTTTTGTCATTCAGCTTTTCAAACGCAGCTGCTCTTCAGGCCAGTAAATCCTTACCTCTATAGACACAGCATTGTAAGCATGTTAAAGAGAGTAATTGCCTGTGAAAACAAACCACTTGATAACTAAGTTAATTAGAAAAGAGATAAGATCTTTGACCTTTTAAAAGATCAGAGATCTTCTAAAAGATCTAAAAGTGATTGCTTTGTAGTCATATGGATGGCATGCATGAAACCAGGCATAAGGAGATAGAAATGTCTGTGACTCTGCAAAGACGTACTTTCCCTGTCCAGCTGAAGCATAGTAGATGTGTTACTCATCTAGGTCTAAGCAGACAGTTACATCTGCAGGATACAACAGTGAGTGGACGCACAAGCTTAATCAGAACTACGTTTGTGTATCACCAGGGTTGTGTCTCTCAGAAAAACTAGTTGACTGCTTCCTACCACCATTATTCTGCTTCTACTTCTAGCATAGCTTGACTGGTATTATTTTATGGGGTCTTACCACATATTTCTTGCCCTGAGCAGGTTTAAATTTGACATTTTTTAGGGAAAGCCTCTAAAAGGAACTTTATTTGGGAAGAAAAAAAACAAGAAAAGGAGCAAATATGGACAAAACAAAAAAATATGGGCAGGTATGGAGAGGCAGAAAAGGAAAAGAGAGGAGATAAATTATGAGAAAATAATGGATATCAGCAAAGTTCAAAAACTGACAGTTACAGAAAGTGCCCGTAAATATGTAATGAATCTAAACATCTGTAGCTCTTGGACCATGATGGACTGTGTCTTGCAGAACATCGCACATTGCCTTGGAGACTAAGAAGGAAGAACTGTAAACTTGGCTTACCGGTACAAGATTGCAAAGCACAGAGAAATGTGTGCAAAAGGAAGAAGTAACTGTGGCCTGAAAACGGACTGTCTGCAATGGAGAGTAACAAGAAGAAAGCTAGTAACCTAGTCCACTTAACATCCTAGACATGAGCAAACATGCACTAATGTGCGACATACTGAGAATTAAAAAAAAAAAAAAAAGAGGATCTGTACACCTTAATACAACTATTTTTTTCAGAAATCCCAGCTGAACAGAGACAACAGAGAAAGTGGACAATGGCATGTACTAGGAATAAATTCTGAAGAATAGCATGCACTTTAGGACCCAAAATCAAAGTAACATGCGCATTCACCAGAAAATTCATTAGGAAATTCACTGACTGCTTTTATGAGAAAGGGACAAAGCTACTCCATGTATAACAGTTCTACCCATTAATTTCTATTTTGAAAACTTAATGGAGGTTACATAACATCTCAGAAAACATTACCTCTGTGCCTGGGAAGATCATGGAACAGATCCTCCTGGAAGCTGTGCTAAGGCCTGTGGAGGACAGGGAGGTGATCTGAGACAGCCAGCAGGGCTTCACCAAGGTCAAGTCCTGCCTGACCAACATAGTGGCTTTCTATGATAGTGTGACTAGATCAGTGGAAAAGAGAAGAGCTATGGATGTGATATATCTGGACTTCTGTAAAGCCATCGACACGGTCCCCCACAACGTCCTTCTCTCTAAATTGGGGAGATATGGATTTTATGAGTGGACTGTTTGGAGGATAAAGAATTGGTTGGAAGGTCACAGCCACATGGTTGTGGTCAACGGCTCAATGTCCAAATGGATGCCGGTGACAAGCGGTGTCCATCAGGGGTCCGTACTGGGAACAACGCTATTTAATATTTTCATCAATGACATAGACAGTGAGATTGAGTGCACCCTTGGCAAGTTTGCAGATGACATCAAGCTGAGTGGTGGGGTTGACACATCAGACTGATGGGATGCTATTCAGAGGGACCCGGACAAGCTGGAGAAGTGGGCCTGCGTGAACCTCATGAGATTCAACAAGGCCAAGCACAAGGTCCTGCATCTGGGTTGGGGCAACCTCTGCTATCAATACAGGCTGGGGATGAAGGGCGTGAGAGCAACCCTGTCAAGAAGGACTTGGGGGTACTGGTGGATGAAAAGCTTGACATAAGCCACCAATGTGCACTTGCAGCCCAGAAGGCCAACCATATCCTGGGTTGTATCAAAAGCAGTGTGCAGGAGGTTATTCTGCCGCTCTACTCTGCTCAGGCAAGACCTCACCTGGAGTACTGCGTCCAGCTCTGGAGCCCTCAGCACAAGAAGGACGTGGACCTGTTGGAGTGGGTCCAGAGGAGGGCCACAAAAAATTATGAGAGGGATGGAGCATCTCTCCAATGAGGAAAGGCTGAGAGAGTTGGGGCTGTTCAGCCTGGAGAAGAGCAGGCTTTGGGAAGATCTTATTTTAGCCTTCCAGTATCTGAAGGGGGCCTATGGGAAAGATGGGGAAAATCTTTTTAACAAGGCCTGTTGTTACAGGACAAGGACTAATGGCTTTAATGTAAGGGAGGGTTGATTCAGACTGGATATAAGGAAGAACTTTTTACAGTGAGGGTGGTGAAACACTGGAGCAGGTTGCCCGGAGAGGTAGCGGAGGCCCCATCCCTGGAAACAATCAAGGTCAGGTTGGACGGGGGTCTGAGCAACCTGGTCTAGTTGAAGATATTCCTGCACACTGCAGGGGGACTGGGCTAGATGACCTCTAAATGTCCCTTCCAACCCAAAGCATTCTGTGATTCTACGGCTCTATGATTCTACGTTTCTATGATTCTATGATAAATGTGTAAAACATATTAAAGGACTAGTATATAAACGAGAACTCTGTAATCGTACAAAGGAAAAAGAAACACTAAAATCTTTTAGAAGAGATCAGCATTAATTCTGACTGGTTTTATTATCCAGCTATTCAAGAAGCTGAGTAATTGCCAACAACGCATAGCAAAAAAAATACCCTTGTGACCCGCTAATAAACTCTAAATCCTGAAATCAATGTCAAGGCAAAGGGCTACTATCTAATCAAGCCAACTAACAGATTTTGAAGCTTTCAACTACCTTCAAAGGCACAAGAGGCCAGCAAGTGCACAGAAACACAGATTTTCAACTCTGTTGGCATAATGAGCAAAACCACTGCATCTGTCTTTAGTAAACACATTAGAGCAAAAGCAAGGAAATTAAGTATCATTTCAGCACAGAAACATGATTTAAGCAGCTGGAACCTTCCATGAGTGTTCTGTGTGTCTATCTGATATATAATCAGTTCACAGAACCAAATATAAATATAGCAGGGTAGCTACTTTTTCTCAAAATGAGCTATGCAAATCTGTACAATTAATTATTTTATCAGCTGGATTTGATCTATTTTTACTCTTTAAGTCAGTAGATTTATGAAAGTGGCTAGGTTTTCTAGAATCTGATATATGATTTCTGTTAGGAAAACTGTCTAAGGAATCAAGCAAATTTTAAACCGCTGCAGCAGGTTAATTCATTTTTTTTTTTTTAAAGGGACTAGATGTGCAATTAAAGCAATTCTTTCTAATCTACTTTTGTCTTTAAACCTGTTTTATTTATAGTGGTCTTTTGAACAGAGATAGACAAAGTAGTAAAAAAAAAGAGCAAATAAATTCACACAAAACTAATTACACTCTCAAAGCACAAGTTTAAAATAAACTTGCTTTCATTCAAACAGTAGGTGTACCCTCAACATATTTCAATTTTGAGTATTAAATCGGTATGATACGTGAACACTTGAGCAGTAAAGAATTTCAGTTTTCTCAGATGGACACACATGGTTGTCCTAACGTCTTACTATTGAACACGGTTAGATATCTGTTTGCTCAGAGACTGTTCATGCGCAAAGAATGAGAAAGAACTGAGTGCAGGCACTTTCCTTAAAATGCCAAACTGATATGAACTGACTGTACAATTGTCGGTGCTTTTCAAGGAAGGTAACAGAACTACCAGTTCCAACTTGGAAAGACCATCTACAGTGTGAACAACTGCATTCCTTTGACAGTTGCAAGAACAGATGTGATTTGATGGCATTCAATAGTTCATTTTAATGAGATCCCAATTAGTCTTCATTTCTTTATCATTGACAGTAAATTAAGCATACAAGGATGAAGCAGGATAAGATCCTCCTGAATTAACATTAGAGTTAGGGGGAGGAAAAGCGTGTGTATGATATATGGATGCATCTAGATGCCACATTGCTGTATCTCTCTCAGATATAATATTTTGAAGGTGGTCTCCTCTAGGGCAGTGGGACAACCCTATGAGTGATGATTTCAGGTACAGAAAAACAGTGTACATTGTTCTTTTTATTCAGCACACCTGTATATTAAAATTGAACTGATCCTGACTGAAATCTTTACAAAACTAAGTGAACTGGTGTATTTTTTTAAATGAAAGTCAAAGAACTTACCTTGAAATCTGAATTTCATTGCTTGTGGAGCCATTTTACTATGCATCGTTGAGTCTTGACAGTGTTAACATATAAAGCTTTTTCCCTTCAGTGCAATACTTGAATTTTATTCAAAGACGATATTTTTTATTTATGAATCTTGTTCAGGGGGAAAAAATGGACTTTTAATTCAAGCTTCCAGTGTGCTGTATGACTACTTAGCTAACACAACACATGGGAATAGTAATCTCCATTAAGTGAAGCAAAAATGAATGAAACTATCTGAAAAGTGTTACAAGACAGCTTTTATGAGAGGCTTGATCACTGCAGTGTAAAATGAGAGGTAAAGGAGGCAATGTTCAAAACAAGTTAAGAATTTCTAGATACCTTTAAAAACTGTCTCTAGTTGCCTTGTTTTCTGCACAAAACTACCTGGAATTTTAAGCAATTAGATTTAAAGGCACAAAAAAAATAATTTCTTTTGCCATGTCTGAAATAAAAAGTACATTGTCTAACGGCAAACATCACTGTGAATAGTGATGCCCTGTACCAGCTTACTGAGGAAGATCATGTACTATGCACCAAATGTACATTACGTAGCATTCAGCATTTTCTCCTCTGCAGTACTGCTGGGAACTGCAGTACTGGCCAAACCTTAGGGAGCATCATTTCAACACAGACGCACGCGTGTTTTGTGCACACAGTATAATTTAGCATGCTAAATTAAGTTTTAGAGGTTCTCCTATCTTCTTTCACACTGAGAAATCAATCACACTTCTGTTTGCGCTTCTTCAGATTCAGTTTGAAGTTTGCAGAAATAGCAAAATCCAGCAGCAGCGGAGGAATGCAAAAGATTTTTCAGCTCTGCAGTCCTGTTTGGTAGCTGGGCTTTGTTACCAAGCAGAAAACCAATTAATATATTCTCTGAGCTAGATGTATTAAATCATATCAGCTACCCTCCAGCTCTATCCAAAGCAATAAAATAACTAGGTAAATACCGGACCATCGGAGAGAGCTTAGTGTCTGACCGATAAACATGAGGTGATACTTTTACACAATACAGGTTGTAGGCGCGAACAATTTATTCAAAGCCCAGCCAAAAAGGGCAGTAACGCTCCTGTTGGCTTTTATAGAGGTTACACTGGACAAGCTAGGGCTGAGACTGGGGTGGGGTGGGCGGCACATTTTGGAAATCATGCAGGATCCAGTGTAAAAGACAAATCAGTGAAATGTAGTAAAATCATGGAAGAATCACGGCTATGTATTGAGAGGAGATTCTCGAGCAGCTGTACCGGGTGCGGGTGGCCAGGTGCCGGCGGCAGCAGCGGGGCGGGGGGTGCTGCCGGGCCGGGCCTTGCGA
>Ga0065711_1026261_pt1 | contig 84294 bp, 47 predicted proteins | sample Hoacrofraction12_FD_59098 | JGI IMG/M metagenome (GOLD analysis project Ga0065711, IMG submission 59098) | Hoatzin crop microbial communities from Cojedes, Venezuela - Epithelial fraction 12 v2 (version 2) | ecosystem: Host-associated > Birds > Digestive system > Esophagus > Crop | place...
AGTGCTGTGTCCAGTTCTGGGCTCCCCAGTTCAAGAAAGATGAGGAGCTACTGGAGAGAGTCCAGCGGAGGGCTACGAGGATGAGGAGGGGACTGGAACATCTCTCCTACGAGGAGAGGCTGGGGGAGCTGGGCTTGTTCAGCCTGAAGAAGAGAAGGCTGAGAGGGGACCTAATTTATGCTTACAAACATCTGAAGGGTGGGTGTCAGGAGGATGAGGCCAAACTCTTTTTAGTGGTGCCCAGTGACAGGACAAGGGGCAATGGGCACAAACTGAAGCATAGGAAGTTCCGTCTGAAAATGAGGAAGATCTTTTTCACTCTGAGGGTGATGGAGCCCTGGAACAGGCTGCCCAGAGGGGCTGTGGATTCTTTTTCTCTGGAGATATTCAAGACCCGCCTGGACAAGGTCCTGTGCAGCCTGCTGTAGGTGACCCTGCTTCAGCAGGGGGGTTGGACTAGATGACCCACAGAGATCCCTTCCAACCCCTACCATTCTGTGATTCTATGTTCTCTCCATTGACTGTGAAGGGAGCCAAAGGTGACTCACTTAGGTGCAGATGGAAAAATTGAAAACCTCCACTAGATTGCATTAATGTGGCTCAAAATGTTTAAGTTATTCTGCAGAATTTGGGAATCGTAAGGGTTATGTCCCCTTTTAAGATCAATACAGCTGTCAAAAGTCTCCTTCAAAGGTCGCAGTGACAACTGAATTAAAAGACTTATGTTTGAATGGGAGGACCTCTCTTCTGCTTGTTGTGCAAGGTGAGGAATTCCACTCTACATGCTCATTGTCCCTGTGAGAGCATTAGAGGACCTGACACTAAAATCCCTTCTGTAGATCAGGCAGTTTGTTTGACAAATCTCTGCTTTGACTTGGGGGAACTGCTTTTTTTGAAGTTTGCCAATTTTGCACATTGAAAAGGGGTAGAAAGAGGTCAGCTACAGTTCAGTAGGAAATGAGTGGAACACCACTGGCTTCACTTTACTGAGGATTCCTTAGAGACATTTAATCAGAATGAATTTCTCTTCAGTCTCATCAAGGCTGACAAACTTCACGAGAAGACCAAGCCATTTATCTCTGCTATTACAAGCTTGAGATTTGGAGAGGACTAAATGAAGGGAGCACTCATTATTTGTATTTATACAGCATACACACTGAACTATTTTTAGCTTTCATGCTGTATTCCTAACACATTTGAAGTATAGAAGTGGAAACTGGGAATAATTTGTCTGTGAACTTCATGCCTGTGGGGTGTCAGCTAAAATGCCTTCTTTGATCTAACAATGGAATGAATTTGTGTCATGGACCACACACTTGAAACAAGGCAAGCAGTGAAAAGATAGAGGGGTGGGTTCAGGCGTTCATGCTAAGGTCCACATACAGTGTGTCTTTTCCTCTCCACTCTGCCCTAAGATTAAAAGGAGTTGCTGGGGTATTTAAGAATTCTGCATTGCTGTGGAGCCCAGCATGACTTTGAGCTTAGAACTAAAGCACATTAGTCGAAAACAAAATTATTCCTTTTTGCTTTGCTAGTGTCCGTGTTTTGACAATTTTGTTGTTTTTTTCTAAGTGCTCTTTGTTCAGAGGTGGGAGAAATTGATTCATTAGGTGACTTTTTTAAGTGGATTGCTTTCCATGTTTCCTAGCTGACAGTGTAATGGATTTCAGGACTTTCAGTCAATACAGGATGTGTTTTTACACAGCTTCTTTGTTTCCTTTTTTTTTTTTTTTTAACATGCTAATCTTATTTGTCACAGACCAGAAATGTAGGTCTGTGGTTATGCAGTGTATGTATGTTCTGTAAATATGTTTGCATTAAGATATACGGAACCAAATTCAACCCTGTCACTGATTTTACTGAGGTTGTATGAGGGCTGGGTTTGCCTCTTTGTGAAAGTTAGCTGATGGTTTTCATCATGAGGAAGAGTCTGAATAGAGGTGTGTCACTTACTTGGGATATCCTGCCTTTCCTCTCAAGAAGAGACGAAAAAAATGTTGTCCTAATAGTGGTTTCATCATACTGCTTCCCACTAGATACAAGCATTATATTTATGACATTAAATATTGGGTGTTTTTTCATAATAAATGAAGCATAATTAAAACAGAGTGTTCTTATGCTAGAAGGCAAACAGAGGAGAATATTAAAAGTGCTCTAACTGTGATCAGTGAAATTCTTAGGTGTCCCAAAGTGACTTCGACTCACTAGTCTGATTAATTTTTTACAGCAGTTATGTTTCTGAACCACTTAGTGTTTTTGGAAATTCAACATACTCCCAAATGCAAGTACATGGAAATAAGAACTCTGCCTGACTCATTGCAGTAAATTAAAATCAGATGTCTGAAGACAGCCTCTAGCTGCCTGCCCTGTCTGTCTTCTGGATGGTGTTACCTATAAGTTAGAGATCTCCTGTAATGGAGTGTTTGAATTGTCACAGTGATTTGTGCAACACACTAAGACAAACTGAAATCAGAGCTGGTTTACCTTACACAACCAGTTGAAAACAGAGGCTGAATTGCAAGCAGCTTAGACGATGCTGTCCTGAGGCTGGCAATGTCCCCCACAGGGGCGGGGTGGGCAGCTCAGGGAGTGAAGAGCTCAGCCATCCAACTTTAAAATGCCACCACAAGTCTGTCATAAGCTCCAGCTGAAAAAGAATAGCCCTAGACATGCAATAATTACCATTCAAGGGGGGAGCCACCATCTTAGCAGAAGGCATGGTCCTGGTCTCTTGCTTCCTTACTGACAACAACAGAAGGAGCTTTGCCCAAATAAGGACACCATGGTTGTGTCTGAGGAAGGGGACATGGAAAGAAGTGTCAGATAATTTTAGAAGGGCACTAGATTTTCTTTGTTGACAGCCTTTGGACTTGAGTCTCACGTAAAGCAAAAGTCTCATGTAAACTAAAAGAATGAGCAGAGACAATATCAAGCAATGACTCTCACACCTTGACAAAGTGAATGGTATTAGGGGGACATTAAAATTACCTCCATCTGGAGAAAACCTTGTCATTGCAGATCCATACCACTGTCAGCTCTTTCCAGCCAGTGATGACACTGTGAAAAGTGATTTGAGTGCTGGCTCGTGGACTGCACTGACTCCAGCCCTGGGCTGTTGCTGGTCTGCAGGCTACTGAGGGCAAGCACAAATGAGATAGTTTGTGTTTTCAGTTCTTTCCAAGATGAGACACATGGACATATTTTTCTAGATATCTATTTAGACTTTTTTCTCAAACTATTTTTTCCCTGCAAAGGTATGAAATTGCCAGAAAGTTGGCATTAGCAAAAGACAAAAGTTTAATTTTCTCAGTTCATGAAGACTTTTGATTAGAAGTCAATTAAAGGTGATAAGTTAGTTTTTAACAAGTATTTGTTTTGATATTTTTTGAAAACACCTATTTTTGAAGTTTGTTTTGACTTTTTATTTCCAATTTAGAATTTATTTTTGGAAATCTTACAGACTTTCACAGGAAAAAAATCTTTCCTCGGGAAGCTTACCTAAGAATTTTAGCTGCAAAAGAAGATGAACTGAAAGGGGATAGAAAATTCTTTATCTTTTATGACCGATATCACAAAAGTGCTACGCGAATAAATGCAATAGCTGTATTATACCTCCCTCTGAGTGCTGAAGCTGCTAATTTGTCTGCATCTGTAGCATGTTATTAGAATTTAATTACTGTTGAAGATTTGTTTTCTAGGAAAGTGGTTGCATAAACTCTTATAACCTATATATAAACACCAAAAGGGCTCAAAGACTGGATTAGGCCTATGGCAACTGGAAGCTAAAAGCAAAGAGAAAAAACAGTTTTAATGACAAAACTGTTTTCAGTTTTAATGAAGTTTTGTAATGGTACTGAAAAAAGTCACTCTGAAATAGGGGTCACCCAAAAATACCAGAGTAGTCAAAAGTCAGGAACACTGGTAGACATTTGTCTTCTAGTACGAGAGGCCGTCACCTGGGAAGAAAATACTATTTTTTTGGTTTCCTCAGTCAGCCTAGAATCAGTTCATCCTGTGGAGCCAACCTTAAAACCGACTTCTGGATCTGAAAGCCTCTGCAAGACTGAAATGAAACATGAGGTTTAAAATAAAGAGGTGGAAACATGGTGCTTTTCTTGCTCTTTGCTGACAGGATTTTCATATAATTAAAGCTGCAGGTGTACTTTTGATTATGCAGGTATTCTCTTGTGTGATTCTGTGTAAATAATATGTTTGCAGTGCTTGATGGCAGATTGTTCATTATGAGCTCATTTATTTGATTTCCCTTGTGCAACTATGAAAACATAAGCCAAATTCCGGGTTAGTTTTCCTTGTGTGAAAACCTGCACACAAGGACAGAGGAGGTGTTTTTCTGGGGAGGGTACAGTTCCTCTCTTTTCTCTTCAATATGCCAGAGAATTCAACATCTTCGGCTAAGCGATACTTGAGAACTATTAAAGAATCCATGGAGATGCCTCTCTTAAGTTCTCTATTTCCTGAAAGCCAAGAAAGTGGCTCCATTGAAGCTACACAGCCAGATTTCCCCTATACAAAGAGTCTGGTCATTCACGTTATCAAAATGCCGAATAATGGCAAATTCTGTGGGTTTGATCTGAGATGGAAACTGACCCCTTCAGTGTTCTTCCACTTGATCAAAGATATTTCAATAATTTAGACGGAAGAGAGGAAATTAAAGGAGAATATTTTGGAAGTATGGGCCCTGGTTAATCAGACTTCTTTACAGGTTCCTGGAAAGTTTGTACCTTGTGCTGTAACAGTGGCTTAATTTCAGCCTCCAGCTGTGCATTCATTTGAAGGCTTCGTCATGTGCTGTGTACCACAACATGCCCTTTTGCATGATACCCAACATATGTCAGTCAGTCCTTTGGATCCTCGGACCTTTAGTAAGCTAGACTATAGCAGCTCATCATTTCAGTGGTCTGGATTCAAGCATTGAAGTCATAGCCTAAAATCTGAATTCTTCCTACACCTATATTTAAATTTAGCAGACGTACATTTTTGCCGTCTATATCCTTCCCTTCTCTCTTCCGTACCAAGAAGGCATATGTAAATTGATGTGAGAAATAATAGGAGTTCTGTTATCTAGGTTCAGATATTTTGACTGCTGGTTTTGTTAGCCTACCTGAGAAGAGGCCCCTTTCAATGTAATTTTTAAAATCCAGTTGTAAAGTAACCCACAATTCTGCTTCTGAGACATCACTAAGAGATGACCCAATTAAAGAGCTGCATATCAAAACCGTGAGTGCAAATCATCTTTTGGAAGGCACTGATGAAATTCCTTTTCCATTGTCATTAGATACTTGCTTTCTGACAACCAGTTAATCATGGAAATAATCTTTTAAATATGCGTTAAACCATAGCTATTCCTAATCATCCCATTAAACATCATCAGGTCATTCTTTGTGAAGATAAACAGCTTAAGGAGCATTCTTCCTTTGATCATGTTATCCCCTGATGAATTTTGAAAGATAGCTTTTGAAAGGAGGGTGAATGCATCCTCCAGATTTCATCAGTCCAAATCTTCAGTGAGCTTCTGCATTGTGCTTGCAGTTTCCTCAGGTGACTGGGGTGTACAGGTCTTCATGATCAGACTGTGTATGAATTTTAGTGTATGACAGGCTGTACCATAACGAGTCTAAATGTTGATTGCTGTCTCCTGTGTGGAGGGGATACTGGAGTACATGAGTGAGGAAACTAGACCCATTATGGCAATAACCATATGGCTAAGTTTTTAGGAATTACTTCAGCCACTGTTTACAGCATAAACAAAACAGGCATCTTCCTCAGGAGTGTGTTCAGACTGAAACAAGTTAGACTTCCAATGCCCAAGGAGCTATCCTGCCTTCTAGCTCAGCTGGGTGATCTGCAGTGACCATGTGTAGGCTTACTCTCTTCAAAGCAAGGGGTTTCAGTCCATCTCAGTCAGTCCTTGGGGCACCAGCTTTTCTTTCTATCAAGTGTAAAGGGCCAACGTATCAAGAATGAGGAACACTCAATCCCCTTGCTAGGCCATTTGCCCACTGCTTAGATAACATGGCACATAAATTAGGCTGGGGAAAAACAACGATTCACTCTCTTTTCCATTATTCTGTGTTCCCCATCTTCTTCGGTAGTGAGAGCTCAGGGAAAGCTGTGTCTTGTGGATTGAAGAGCTCATCTTCAGGCTTGGTCTCTGAGACACATCCTGTCTCAGGGTCTGAACTGGGAGAAGGGCTCAGTGAGTGCCACCTTCTGTGAGATGAATATGTAAAGCTGGGGGGTTGTTTGCCAACTACTTTTGCATCAAGAGACACACCCCTGGTCTGTACTGTGAAGAGAAATGGGGAGAACTGGGTCTTTGGCTAGTGTAGAAACAGATATCAAGGTGAACCACACTAGTTACCTCAGTGTGAGGAATGTAAGCACGCATTCTTTATTGATAAGGTACAGAATAGTATGTGGACCTGCTTTAAGGCTGCGGGGAAGAACACAAAACAGAGCCAAGATGATGACAGAAGTTATTGCAGCTTTGATAGCCCCACTTTGAGTGTGCATTCTAAAATGCAGGCACTTTCATAGATTGATGTTGAAAGGATATTACCCCTGGCCGTGGCAGAAAGTCTGCCTATGCTCCTGACATACATTTCCAGAAGAACAATTCCTGCAGGGCACTGTGGTACAGACTGAGCATGCCATCAGAGGCCATGCTTCAACTGACAGGCAAAGTCCAATCCGCCACACAGGCAGCAGTTGCATATTGGTCAGTGACGGATGTCTAGCAGCTTGGCAGATAGATACATCAGTGCGTCAAGGGGAGGTAATGTCTGTATTTTAGAGGTTTCAGAACTGAAAGTACAGCTGTCCACCTGCCTTGCTTTGCAGTTAATTGATGTGTATACATGAGATTAAAGGTCTAATGCTTGCATCTTTTCTACATTATATTTATTATTTTATAGCCCTACTTGGCAGATTGTAAGAGTACATGACAGTAAGGTAATTTCCCTCCCTGCTTCAGCAGGTGTTTTGAAATAAGAGAATTTTCCCAAGCATACTCCAAAGCACTAAATGTCAGCAAGGCATAGTGAAAGCTGGAACTGGATCTTAAGGAATGCTTAATTAACACTGTGTGGGACAAACTAGCCTTTTTCATTAGCTAACAGTTTTTCATTGTTGTTCATTCAAACTTTTCAAGCACTGGATTAAAAGGCGTTTGTTTGAATAATTTGAGTGGCAAAACAGCAAGTGTGGTGTGAACTACGGTGCATTAGAAGAAGCATGGGTTATGGCTAGCTGGGGCGGTAATGTCTAACCATACGAGCCAGCAACTGTCTGAGTTTGTCTGGCTATGCTCTTTGGAGAATGCATGTGATGCTGTGTGTTATCTCATAGCACTGTATCTTGCAGGAAGATGACACTCTGCCTTTCAAAGAGCAGCTGTTTCCCTCTTCATTCCTGCAGCAGGAAGCCTTGCCTTTTACGTCTGCCTATTTAATACCTTTGCATGATGACATGATTAGAAAAGTGCAGATTCCCTACTGCTCGATGTAGAAAAAAAAAATCATTCTGGTTATATTTTCCTGTTTTCTTCTCAAAGCTTTTTCAACCAATATAAGTGGATGTTGTTACTTGAATGATGGCCTGGCTTTCCCTTTTTCTAGACCTGGCCATGCATTTCTGCAAACACACTTACAGCAATTTTAATGGGCATCGTGGCTGGGCCATGATCTGGGTCAAGGAACTGACCTCAGCAAGAGTTAATTTTTTTAAAAAAAAAAGGAAATGTTTTTGAGGCTTCAGCCTCTGCAGCTATGAATTGACATTTCTCACCTTATTGGATTCAAGAATGTGCAATTTCACAGCAAGGACAATTGCTTTTTCCCTTTCACTGCTAGGCATTCATTAAATTCCAGGTATGCAAAGTGATGCTATCAATAGTTTAACTAAAAAATATGTTGGGAGTGCCTCCAGCATAGGGATGGAAACTCTTTATGTGAGATGAATTATATTAGAGTCTGAGGAAGGAAGAAACTCATTTCAGCAGTAAAGAATGAGAAGATGCAATAGGTAGGATCACTGTCTGTTAGCACTGTATCACCTTAGGAAAAATAATATTAACATTATTGCGAATCATGCTAAAGTTCCATCTGGTTTCATACACTCACAGCTGCCTTTAATGCAATCTCAGAAAAATAGTCTAGCAGTATATAAGTATATAAAGATAATTTATTGCACACCGTACCTCAAAACAGTCTCCTATCTTCCTCCATTCCATGCTGTGGGCTCTGTGAGCAGTAAATAGCATTGTAGCTTCAAGTTTAATAAGCCGTTTTTCCCCATGACTTTTTTTTTAATAGTGTCCAATGCTTGTCTTAGACTACTGACATCTAAATACACTGTGGTGATGGGGTCTGTTATATAAACTTCTGATACATAAAAGTGAAGGAGTTTTGCTTGTTCGAACCTGCTGCCCGATTTCACGGGGTTTCTCCTAGTTCTTGTTCTCTGTAAAATTGTGAGTAATCATTCTGAATTCAATTTCTCTAGACTATTCATGTCTTCATGACGCTCTGACAGTTCTCCCCTCAATCAGCCTGTGTACCTCTTCCTCAGACAGAAGCCACAGGCCAATTTTATATCTTTTTTTCGTACTGACATTTTTTGTACATAACCTTGGTTTAGCAGAGCTCTGACTCCTGCTCACCATCTAACTAATGTTGTGAAGAGCTTTCAACAGGGCCTTTCGGATCCCATGCCGAAGCAGCAGCAGCAGCGAGCGTGGACCCGGGCACTGTGTCAAGGCAGTGTTGCTGTGCATTCGTGAACACCGAATTTCATTTGCCATTTTGTCGCCCTGTCACACCATACAGTTTTGTGTCACAGCTGTGCAGGGGTGAAGTCCAGTTACGAATACGCAGTTTTATTTGTAATACCACAGATAACATTATCTTTAATGAGCTTTTCCACATCTGCTCTCACCATTTTTATGTAGTTTATGAACAACACGAACATATGTGAACAGTTTCCAACTCAGTCCCTGTGTGCAATCCGCCTCTCTGGCAGATCCCATTTGTTATGAAAACCCTCATTCATGGTTTATTATCCCTACTTTCCTGTCTTAGCGAGTTATTCTATTTATCTTATGAAAATTTTTTTGGTTTTTTAAACCTGTGGTGAAGATACCTGTTAAAGTGGAGTCTTTAGGGAACCTTTCGCAAAGGTATTCGGGCCCTGAGGGCACTCCTGGGCCTGGCTGTCCCTGTGCGGCTCCCCTGGGACTCCCACCGTCCACCCAAGGCCCCGGACCCCACGGCAGCACCTGGGGCCATCAGCCCCTGCAGCGGGGCCGGTCCCCAGCTCCCCACAGCCCTACCCAGCCTCGCCATGGGTCCTGCCAAGTCTGGGCCACTCACAAGCCCAAGTCTCAGCCTGGCCTCGGCCTGTCCTTGTCCCCAGGGAGGTGCCCGATGCCCGGGGCTGGGGCTGTCCCAGTCCCCCCGGCTGCCCTGCTGCCGCCTGCGGTGGGACAGGCCCTGGAGCTGGGCCCTGCCCTGGGGCAGCCTGGCTGCTCCGGCCGCGGTAGCTCCCGGCCTGCTGGGCCCTGCCAACAGCGCTTGCTGTCACTCCACATACCTCTGTCTGGTGTAACTTCCCTTGCGAAGTCTGGATGGACTTCTCTCACTCTATTGTCTAATTGTCTATAAATGCTGTTCTTGCTGCAATTGACCATTTCACCTGGTGCAGAAATCAGTCTCATTTGTCAGGTATTTTTCTCTGGAGCCTCCCACAAAGACTTGAAAGAAAACTCTTAAAACTCTTAAAACAAAACCTCTTAAGCTTGAGGACCAGGCTGAGTGACAAAGCTATGCGCCACAGTTAATAGCCAGGGCATTCATAGCTGAGATTGCTTTAGGACAGCTGGGGCAAAATTGTTTGTGACTCCTTTTTTTAGTGTGGCTTTTTTTCCTAAAGCTGTTGATGTTTTACTTTTAAACACTTTCTTAAACTTCCCTCTAACAGTAACCTTCCAAACATGTCTGTAACAAATATTGATGCAAACCAACCATATATCTTTTATTATATGGCTTCTTAGAGTGCCCTTGAACTTCAGTCCCACCTGAGCTCTGAAGACTCACTTGCTACCTGGTTTCTGTTTTTGGAAAATATACGGCTTCGATGTGACTAGAAAGCTCTTTCTCAGACTCTCTTTTGACACCATATTACACATTTACCAGCCTTTTTATTCATCTCAGGTTTCTGTTTCTTTCACAAACTTTCAGTTTTGAAAGATGTCATGATGCTTATAACACTTTCTTGTACTCTCCCTTGTAATTATCCTAACTTTTCTTAAGGTTTTTACAGTCTTTTGATTGTGGTATGCATTTCCTTTGAACACCTCATTTCATTTTACAAACTGTCTCCATGGCAACTGTAAGCATTTTTATCCTTTTAATTTAACAAGCTTCCTAATTTTTGGTGATGCTTTTTTTTTTTTCCTGAATGAAACCACTACAGTTACAGGGTTGGAAGTTGTAGGGTTTTTTGTTCTAGCAAGAATGCTTCAATAAGCAGTTGGTTATAAAGTCTAAAAATTTTATTTCTGCATCACACCCTTTTGTAACATCTGAAGTCTACCTCTGTTGTCTCCCATCCTGCTGAGTCAGTGGCACAGCTCTGATACATATATTTCAACATCAATGTAGAACTTTAATACATAGGTGTACAAGTATTCCTTATACTTTCCAATAAATTTAATTTATTGTCTTTCATCACTTAGAATATAGCACTCTGCACAACTGCACGGTACTTCATGGTTTGTGGACAGTGTTATCCTTATTATCAGTGTCACACAGGTTGTCTTGCTTCCACTAAGTTTCTGAATGCCTGTTGCATCGAAATAGATGTTTGAATTTACTTAGTTTTGCATGTGTTTAAAAATGCTCTCCTAACCTTTTTTTCAGCTGTTGCAAATAAGATAACTCCTGCAAGAAGCATGCTTGTGAATACTGCTGTCTTGTGCACCTCTTCGCTCTCCCTTCTTCTGTAGCTAAAAAAACACCCTGTAATGTTTCACATGTCTGGGAACTCTGGTTCCAGGTTGTTTTGCTGTCATATGTTATCTGAACACTGGGAATCTGCGTTACGCTGCCCTCCCATCCTTGGGACCTCCCTGTTCTCCGCAGCTCAGCATTGTTCAGGCAAAGAGCTTTGTGCAAAGCATGAAGCATGAGTTTCCAAGTCTTTTGGCCGTGGAAGAATTGTGCAGAGGAGATGGACTGTGCTTGATAGCCACCTCAGCTCCTGTAATAGTGCTAAGCCTCTCTCTGCCTGTTGATGACAGCTTCAGCCTAATTGCAGGCTAGGCTTTCTATGCACTGCTATTAAACAGATGCTGGCTTCCAGCGGGACTGCAGTTGCCTGGCATGTCAAATCATTTCTTTACAATAGAGCTTATCATTGTGTCGCCTATATAGCCCCACTGATCCTTCCCAAAAGTCCTTTTAGCACATGTGCGGACTTATTTCCATCCCCTGATGTGCTGAGTGCAGTAATTGCTGGAGGCCGGGGGTAACTTGCTGTCCCCCCCAGGCAGCCTAGCATGCTCTGACAGGCATATCTGGCAGCCGGCTCATGGTGTACATAGCTGAGGGAGGGCAGCTCCTGGGTGTTGTATTTATTTGAAATCTGTGGTGGGACGCTGGTAATGGTTGAAGAAGAAGTGACAAGATGTCACTGTCTTCACGGCCTCAGCTGCTTCTGGGGGCTTATGCAGCTGCACAGCTGGATGTCCAGAGGATGAAATGGAAGCTGTGCTCTTGGCTCCCTTCCAACTGGCTCCAAATGCACTTGAGAAACTTCCATGTGATAGTTAATGTAGCACCTGCTCAACAAACAAAAACCAAGTTTCTCCTCCTCCGTTATGCTGTACATCTGTTATTTTGCTGACATGGAAACTAGCGTAACAATTAGATTCATTACTTGCCCTCTAAGCTGATTCCAGCTAAGCTGACAAGACCTTAGTGTGTTCACTCTGTGACTGTTTAGGCTGCAGTACAAATTAAGAAATTCTCCCTCCAATGAGATTTGTTCTACACTGTAATTGCACTTGCATGTGTGTGTTTATACTTGAGGTGAGACGGAGAGGAAACATTTTCTTTTGGCCAAACACAGACTCCAGCTCTCAGCAGAGGCATGTTTGCATTTGGAGTTCTGGTTCCAAGTGTAATTAGAGATCAGAGAGAGCAAATATGCAAATGCCCAGAGAAGACAGCCACATCAGAAATGGCATTGTTATACAGATCTAACCACCTCACCTGTCCTCTGCCCTTTAAGCCTTCTCTGATGGGACTTACTGGAAGATTCCGAGTACCACAGCAGTTTCAGACAGCTGCTGTTAACAAAATAATCTGCCAGAGAAATGTTTCCTTTTTCTGTACAAACTTGGAATTTCTCCCTTCAGAAAATCACTCTAGTTCAAGGTCAGGATAGGGAACAATCATTCTTGAAGACGTGACAAGGTTAAAGTCCAACTCCTCTCCCACTCCTCAGCTCCCTCACAGCTGTTATTTACTGCTGCTCTGTGATTTTTTATAACCTGCCCTGCAAAGACTTACATTCTATTGGGTTACTCATGTGCTAAAGACAAGTATATGCCTAAAAGTGGAAGGTAAGTGGTTTATTATTGAAACCTATGTCTCTTTCTGATTTCATTCAAGTTGTTTCATAATTTTGCTGCATATTTTAGACTTCTTTCTGTTCAGACAACTCCTTAGCTTCGGAATTAATGAGGATCAGATAATACCCTGCAGCACAGATCTAAAGCATGCTGCATTTTGGGAGATTTTGATTCCCAGTATAAGCACTGTGCTCTGTATTGTCATCTAGAATATACATTGCTCTGAAGCAGGTATTTTGCAGCAATCAAGTGCAGGATCTCCCATTCAGTGTATTGAGAATGATGCAATCAGTTTGTCTTTACTTTCTTCTCTTGCTTTATTTGGTTTAGCTTGTTTCATAATGGCCATTTTGTCCTGTGCCCTCATATGGAAATTATCACAGAAATACTTTCAAAAGGTAAGCAAACCCATTACAAGGTAAAATTTTTTTAATATATCAAATCAAATGAAATTCCTAAAGACACTCATGTCTCGGGAAACTACTAGAATGCCTTAAACTCAGTTACACCAAAAAAAGAGCTCTTCACTAAGCATAAAAATTTTCTGTGTCAAAACTCTGAATATACAGAAGAGTCCTGAGCGAGAACAGCTCTGTATTTTACTCTAAGCTTTCACTCAGGTATCAGCATTGTTTTTGTTACTTTCCTATTTTTGGCTTGGCTGCCCTGAGCCAAAAGCTGTAGTGAGACTTTTTTTACTGCTCAGAAAACTGCCTCCATGAAACCACTTACCTAGGATGTAAGAAAGTCTTAATGCAGTCCTAACAGCTGGTCACAAGGAAAGTAACTACTTCCCTGTAAGCCTTCATGTGTAATGAACCAGCTGCTGTTCATTTTGCATTCACTTTTGTTAGAAATCCTGAGGCTTGATTCTTCGTGAAATTTTGGGCACCCTAATTTGACATATGAACTATTGTGGCTTTTTGGAAGGCAGGAATTCACTTAGAGCGAAAACAAACTGTATCTGTTGTGGTGGTGTTAGAGAGATTATGGCATGATCACAGCGGCTTTAACGCTGAAAGGGTGCTATGTTGCTCTCTGCCATGCAGGGATATGCGGCGGGAGAAAGAGAGGACACTTTTTGGAGCAAAGACAACAAGCCTGGAAGGGGTCTGTCCAGGCACCTTGTGAGCAGCTGCTTAGGAAAGAATCAGAGCCCACCATCAGCTCAGGCAGGCACTAGGGAATTATGCAGCCCCATCTAACCTTCAGGGCATCAGTCCATCCCCAGCGGGACAGCAAAAAATCTGTGTGAGTGCTTTAGTTAGACTGCAGCACAAGCCTGCAACTTAGTGACTCTTGCAAATTAGGATTCTAGGCAATCAAGCTACTGTGTGGTTTTATCCTCTCCCTACCAATAACATCAATCTATCTCTGTTAAAAGAGGAATTTCTTCCATAAAACATTCCTTTTGGAAGCAGGATGGTTGAAGAGGTATCCTTCCCATTTGTTCATGCTGCTTATGCAATGATGCCCCACTAAGCTGTATTTTTCATTTTTCCCATTGCTATTTTTGCTACCAAGTGTAATAGCAGAGCACGAGCCATCTATCTTACAGTAAAAACTTGTTTTTATTCGGGATGTGGGGCTTATTCAAAAGAAAGCAAGATACAGCTTTGCATAACTATTAAGGTTCTTTTCAGAGGTTAATTTAGATTATCTGCTCAAATACTGTACATTCCCTTACCCTGAGGCACAGAGGTTCATTAAATGAGCTATGCAGTGAAAAAAACAGCGTTTTTTAATACAGTTTCTAAGCCTTCTGGCAGTTCAGTGCAAAACATCCTTCCCATGCTCTCAGTTATGCACAGTCTTCCAAGGGGGACCCACTGTGCATCTGTCATAAGCTTTTTCCAGTGTCACTAGTAATAAGGATTAACCTCCCTATGCCTAGCTCCTGAGAGTTGGCTTTTTACCCAGACATAAAGCATGTCTGGGGGCAGAAAGCAAAGCTGTACTGGTGCAGGATCCTTGGCTTTAGCATCCGCATCACCCCTTGGCTTGACAGACCCTGAATTAGTTGACCTTCGAGGTACGGTGAAAGGCCAGTCTATTTACTCAGCTTTGTGCCTAAGGGAGGCAACTGTAGGAATAGGAAACATGTTAAACAAAACAGTGCTCAAGGATGAGACACTATCTAAGCCGACATTTTGTCAATTAACTATGCAAATTGTCTGAAAGTTTTTCATAAGCAGAGGGAGTGTGTGGGGTGGATTATGCAAATCCCCAAATGAACAGATAAATAAATAAAGCTGCATGTTCTAAAGACAGAGATAAAAGTAGGTGAACTCCTGCTGAACCATTAGAAATACCACTGGAGCACTATCATTTATTAATAGGCAGCACATAAAACTGGACTACTGCAGTTGTATTATCCTAACCTACCATGCAGTGTTTGTAAGGGGACAAATTCACTCTCTCCTGGCCCAGGAAGTTGCACAAAAAGCTGTCAGAAACTGAGGTTTCTGATGACTCAGCACCCACCCTCCCAGCCTCACTTGTGCTCCCTCTCAGACCAGCATCTTACTCTCTTTTCCAGCTGTGCCAAGAAAACTTCTCCCCTGCAATGGAGAAGGGGCTCAGAAGAAGTCAGAAGGTGAAATCTGCTCACTGGTGGGTTTTGTAGAAGCCTCCCTCACTAGACATCATAGTTTGAAGCCAGCCTTTGTGCTGCAGACGAACTTGCTCAGTCTGTGTGGGTTTTTTGTTTCCCCAAGAGCTGGAACTGCCACTCTCCAGAGCTGTAGTCAGGAGCTGGAGGGTGTTAGCAACTTCCCTATGCCTCTGTAGTCCTTCCCAAAGCTGGCCACGCTTGCAAGAATCTTGCTCACAGGCACCCAGGATTTGCCGTCTCTCTACTGCTTCCAAGGTGCTCAGTTCCTCCAGGAGAAGTCACCTGGTTGCTGTTCAGCCACACAGGACAGAGTGAGGTCAATGCTTCATCCCACAGAGCAGCTAAGGGTGAGAGGGCCAGCGAGTAATGCTGCAGGCATCGTGCCTCAACATCTTTACTGGTTTCTAATGCAGCCTCTTGGGACAATTTGCCTGTAGAGCTCAACTTTTGGTTTTAGAATTTTTCTGGTTGATTCTCTTGAACAAATATTCTCTAAGAAATGGACTACTTTGCTTTCTTGAAAATATCAGTTATGCAAGCAGGAGTAACTAGTGCTGTGGCAGCAGAACTGTTTTACACAATTGTGACCTAAATTTCTCTGCCCTGAGGCTTTAGTTGGTTTGAATGCATGAACCTGGAGGCAAAATGAAACTATGAAGTTTTTTGTTGGTTTATCAGGTATTTTCACCCCTTTAAAATCCTGTCAGAAAAATCAGGCTTAACATATGAATCTGTAACCATGCAAAGCTAAAGTAACACAACAGAAAATATATAGTAAATACCCAGTAAACACTAAATAATCTCCATATAAAATATCTGATGATATCCTTATTTCTGAATAAAGTGTGGCTGGGCTAATCATAAACAGGCAGGGGTATGTATTTTGATTCCATTAAGCAGCGTGTTGTAAATGACAAGTGTTTATATTTATTCTGTCATTCTGGAGGATGTAAATGAATATAGCAGTTATACTAGCTGTTGTACTCCTCACTGGAAGCTCATCTCTTACTCATATGGATAAGCAGCAATGGGTGGAATTCTCACTTCTTTATTCTTTCGTTGTTCACTGATTTCTTCTTTAACTTTTTTTATGATTATGATGCTCTTGTTATGTATTCCATGATGTGCATTCATAGCAACAAGTTTATGTCCTCTGTGTTTTGACAAAGTTATTAAAGGAAAGCTGATTATTAACCCTATTGAATATCAGGTGTTTGTAGATCAAGAGTGAGATAGCTTGATGTATCTCCCTTTTTTTTAAAGAAACGTTATATACCTTCCAGATCTGAATCCAGTAACTGGGAGTTAACGCATACAGAAGTCTTCAGTTCTTGACACTACCTTGTCTGAGTAAACGCATGTTCAGCCATCACTGTGTTAATGGATTCAAGCACTCCTAATGATTTTGGAATTAGTTTATGTACTGGGATGCATGGACTTCTTTATTTACTGGAGCGGCCAGCTAACAGGCTTTGTTATCCTACAGGCTGTGGGCTTTTGTGTATGCATGCACTAGACACCCAGTGCAGATTCTCAAATTGCATCGTCTTTCTTGCCAAGATGGCAGGCAACTGTCAATGTGGACACTAGCAGCAAACACAGATGGAGCAAGTCATTCAGGAAGGGATGCGTTATTTGCCAATTCAGACTTCCAAGGGGCTTAGCAGGTTGGCAGCTACCACAGCCTCACGTTGTCTTGTTCGCAGATCAGCGTAACGAATCATGCCTGGGAGACCAAGTTAATCCCTTTCACGTTCCCTGGACTGTAGATCTTTCTGAATTTTGCTTTCTTTAGCCCTTTGTTTTCCTCCTGCTTTGTACTGAAAGTTAACTACAACAGCAAGAATGTATTAGGCTACTTGGAATACTGTCTCCGATTCATCCTGTCCGGCTGGCACATGGCGCAAGCTGCACAACAAAGAAACCCCTGCCTCACTGCTCAAATGGGCCAGCAAGGGGGTTCATAATATGCAACGTCTGTGCACACACACACAAATGCACGCGTAAGTTGGAGTTGCTCTTGTCCTAGTTTGAGGGTAAATGCAAATCTACTGCTTGAAGCCACCATTGCTGAAAGCCTGCACAATCTGCCTCTGTCAATCCAAGGAGTTATTAACTACTCCCCAAGTACTTCCGCGTCTCCCAGCGCATGGCATGCAGGTGGCTTCCTCCAGCTGGTTGGATGCACTATTCATCACTTCAAAAGCAGTTACAATGCCCTCTTCTGCACTCAGCCAGAAGAAATATCCCATCCCATTCCTGGAAAATTCAGCTTGGGGCACTCTTCTCCTTGTATGAACAACTCCCATTGTGTCTTATAGCAGGGGGTATGGGATGTTTGGGGATTAATCCTGTCCTCACTGAGGCACATCTGTTGTCCATTAGATTAGAGAAAGGAGCCTCAGATACCCTCTACACCTAGGGCTTTTGTATGGCAGTGCAACTCTATCCTGCCATGCAGTTGGACGTGTCCTTTTTTGACCTGACTCTTTGCAGTGATTTCTCCCAGCCGTGTGACTGTTATGTGGACATTGGGTAGCAAAATACATTGTGTATCCTCTTTTAAGATTAAGCAGTGTGTGAGTAAATTTTGATGGCTGGGCAAAATACTAGTTTTACTACACTTTCACTGTGGTGGTATAAGCCATCAACTGGAGAGGGCTTCTATATAATAAATCTCCAGGCTAAGTAGGTTTGAATCTCTCATCAGTAAAATACAGAGATACAGCATTCCTAAATTAAAATGAGATTTGGATTACCCCATAAATATTAAAGGTCATTTCAAGCCTTTTACACTTCAGCATAACTTCGCCCATTTAGGGCTAGAATGTTCCAAAACTTCTTTCTTTTGTATCAAATGAGACTGTTCGCATTTACCCTATGTTTGAATCAGGCCCAGAATACTCAATAGCCACAAAGTACCTGTTTTTATAGTAAAATAGTGGGTAGGTATGTCATCTGTTTGGGAACTTTGCTCAGAAACAGTGCTATCTACTTTCAAAGTGTTTTTTCCCAAACTATCATAAAAATCATATAACTTTTGCAGTATTGCCAACTGCAAGTTTAAAAGGTGATGATCTCTGAGATTTTGATAACAGTGATAGTGCTCCTGTGCTTTGGGAACCCCTTCTTTGATAGAAGGAGGCAGCAAAATCATTGCAGATGAAACTAGGCCAACATGAGTAATTGATTTTATTGGTTCAGCTGTAGAATTTATAAATAATAAAAAGACTAGTACAGATCAAAGGGAATAAAATAAAAATTTATTTGACAAGGCAAAACACCCAAAAATGTCACTTTGCATTGCATGGGATGTTCTATTCCACTTGAAATGAAATGCTTGCTTTTTTGCAGGAATATGGGGAAGAAAAAGCAAAGAAGGCTGCTTTAGAGTTACAAAATATTCAAAAAGAATTCACTTACAGGGACAGATAAAATGTATCACTAGTAAGGGTGAAAGGCTGAGAATAGATGGCCAAAATCACCTCTGAGGAAGGAGTGAAGAGCTCTTACACTTGGGCCCATCATTCATTCATACATATCCAAGCATAAGACTGGGTCTTAATACTGCAGAAAGTGTTTCCCTGTTGGTGTAAATGATAAATAATAAATAAATAATAACTAGTACCAGTAAAGTTTCCTATGCTGTGTTTGGTAAGATTTTCCTATCTCCAACTGGTTAGTAGACAGATCAGTCATTTTCACTTGATTATGACATTTTCACGTGATTATGTCATATTCATGTGATTATGCTTGTGCTTCTCAAAGGATTTGCCCATTAAAAATAGAAAAATTCTGGTATTTGAACCATCAGAAGAATCAGACTTAGTATCAATCAGAAGCCACATCTGTTCCAGAGGGGCATTGGCTGTTGTGAAAGTTGTCATGGAAAGTTAAACAAATCTTGAATAAAGATTATGTGTTTGTTAAAGCACATTGCAGCTGTGCAGGTTGGGAGAAAAACAATTTTAAGCCACATCATGATTACATAGGAATGACTATATCCATAAGGCTGCTCTCTTGCCATTCCTTGCTTAGCATCTTCTGCTAGCAAAGGAGGACTTCAGGCCTGTTCAATGTTTCCTGCCACTTAATTTTTATTGAGGTTTGAATTACACAACCACAAGGCAAGAAGAGACTTTAAGAAATCCCTTAGTCAACTCCACTGGCCCCAAAAGGCTCATGTTGTTCCTGGGATAATCAGTCTGTGGTATGGGCAACAACAGAGGCTTTGATACCACTTTTTACAGGGTTATTTGCTTTGGTCCTTTAGCTGGTTAACTGTTTCTACCTCTTTTCCTCTTTCGTCATTACTGACTGTGTGAGGTGGGTTTGGCTTTTTTTTTTCCCTTCATTGATTCTGTGCTGATTTTATTCCCCCTTGCTTTGATTGTGGGAATCTTTGCCTCAGATAAATATGAATATTGCCCTATGAGTGTTCTTGCAATTATTAGGCTAGATTCTTTAGTAGATGTCTGCAGGGGAACAGCTGAAAGGTTCTTACAGGCTAAACTACACATATGTATAATCTATAGACAAAATCCATGGTGGCACCAAAGATATTTAGTTATTCAGTCCACTTGCAGTAGAGTGTATTTTAAAGTTTGAGGTGATGTCAAAGTGGACAGACTGGAGCCCAGCATACCTCAAATTAGTGACTGGATTGTCCGCAGTGACTAGCAAAGCTATTATACCTGAAATTATGAATTAATACATTAGAATATTTCTTCCATGACTCACGCCTTTCATTTGGTAGAAGAAGTGAACGGGAAACCTAGTCACAAAAAAACACTAAGTAGAGGCTAGTTAAGAATGTTGTCAGGTTTCATCCAAGAACTTTTCAGATATGGTGATATAGTGCAAAAAGAGGTTACTTGTGACTACAGAGAATAACTCATAAGTGTCAGCAGAATGAAGGGAAATAGTTCTGCAAAAATTCTCATCAGGTTTTGTCATTTTTTAATATTATAAAGATGTCAAAAATATCAGAAATTGTAATTTTATCAGTTTGTCTCTTCCATCATCTATTTCTTCTTCTTTATAAAAAGGAGAAGAAAGAAGATTACATCAAATTGGCAGCAGTATCACTGTATTTTACCATTGTGTTAGATTTTGATAGCTTTATTTCCAAATGTTGGAGAAGTTATCTACTGTTTCTAGTCTATTTTCAAGCTCAATATACAATAACACTTCATGTGGATATTGAAAGAGCTTGGTCCACATTACCTTACTCAGTAATTGCTGGCTGTCAAACTACTATTTACGTTTGCAGAGACAGATTTCTTTTGAGGTTTCACTTTTTTAGAAATACATCTAGCAGAAAACTCATTCTCGCATAGTCTTAATTATGCTATATATCAAGCTCTTAACACAAAACTGATTTAAAAGTGAAAAGCAACAATTGTTCAGTAAAACTTTGCAACGTATCACAAAATCACAGAATTATTGATGGTGGAAGAGACCTTTCTAGATCATCTAGTCCAACCCCCTTGCTCAAGCAAGGCCAGCTAGAATAGGCTGCCCATGACCGTGTGCAGTCTGGCTTTGTGTATACCCAAGAACAGAGATTTCACAATCTGTCTGTGGCAGCCTGTTCCAGCGTTTGACTACCTCACAGTATAAAAGTGTTTGCTTACATGCAGAAAGAATTTCACGTTTCAGTTTGTGCCTGTTGCCTCTTATCCTTTCACTGGGCACCATTGAGAACGGTCAGTCTCCCTTTTCTTCATATACAGTGTGATAATTCAAGGTAGGATCCATCTCAGCTATGTTAAAGGCTGAAGATAGGTGTATAACCTACTCCTTTGAATGTGGTATCTCATCCTAGAAGAGGTGTCTAAGCAACATGAGGATGTTGGCCATTTGTATATGGATTTTTTGTCATTGACTATCAAGGGAGCCTGTGGCAATAAGTGTAGATAAAAGATATTAATTTCTAAGAAGGTGAAGATAGTAAATTTCATCTCTCCCTTTTTGTTTGCTTTTATTTGTGTTTGGCATGATGATTACCTCATATATATATATATATACACGGTATATAGAGTATTTAGGACTTTTTGTTAACTTCAGTTAACGTAGTGGATTGGTTAAAAAGAGTTGGTTATTCCTACTTCAAGCTATAGTAGTTAGCTATGATTCAGCAAATTAAATGCATGTACTGTTGCACTTTGGTACTCCCTGAATGACATTTTAAAGTAATTCCAGAACAAATACTTGAATATTTAAAAGTAAATTGATAAATTTTGTGACTATTGGAACTGAGCTTCCGGAAACATCATGAAATTTACCTGAGAGAAACAAAGGATAGACAGTGGCCACTGGAGATAGGCTTTGGGAGTTGTCTTGAAACAAAATGAGTAAGTTTCGACCAAGCTGTCCTCTTCTTTAACTCTGCATGCGTTACAGGAGAAGCAAACCAACAGAAGTAAGAAACACAATGGCTGTGAGAGCCATAAAAGCCTTCCTGTCAGATATGTGTGAGAAACCTTATTTATCTTCATTCATTTGTATGTGCAGGTGCATGCATATTTGTGCAAAGGTAAAGAAGAAGGAGGTCGTGGTTCTAAATCTGTATCAAAACTTACAGGAGCTAGCATTATATTTTAAAATTTAAAAGCTGTTTAAAAATTCATTTGATTTGTATGCTTTGTGGAATACGTCTTTGAACTAGTCAGAAGGTTCTCAGCTATCATCTGTAGCAGTCGACACTTCACTTATCATTCACAGCTGAAAATATGTTTTACATCTGTATGAATGGTGGCTTCCATCTGTGTGTATCTCTTGTATAGTATGTATGTCATATAATGGAGTTTTCTTCTTATAGAAATTTTTTTCAAGAAAAACAAAACCCTGTTTTGCTGAAAAGTGTTCATTTCATGAGAAGGGTTATGAAGGTCTGCAGAGCTTACAAGATCAATAATGGCTATCTTTTTAGATTGGCTTGAATGAACAGTTTCAAGGCCTACTGTTAGCCGTGCATTAGTTGTGTAAAGATAACATCGAGCTACGAGCAGAATGTTATGTGAGCCAATAATAGGTCACTTCTGAGTGTTTTCTAAAGACCTTACCAGAGTTACTCATTTCCAGGGATGATGAAAAATTGTTTGCATGTGTGCAGCTTGCCATAGTCAAACAATGCTGATTTCTAGTGGTGTGTAACAGATGACATTGTAAACTCCTTGAAGAAAGATAGCAGTAGAATGCTAAAATGGTATTAAAACCTCAATTTACATCATATGGTGTTGAACCCTTCAAGACTTTTTGAGAAATGTCTGTGAAAAGAGAATAGTTGCTGAAAGCTAGCTGTGCGTCCCAAGTACTAACAGGCAAAAGACACACGCTGCATGAGGTGTTACGTGGGTTTTCCTTTTGATCACTTTGTTTAGCCATAATTCACCTGAGGGACAGCACAAACTTTCTCCCTGTGTACTTTCTCTGTCTGAACAGCATTGTCAGATTATAATTACAGGCTAATGTTGCACATGCTGTTTCCCCTGTTGTCGTTGTCAGATGGAAGTGACGTAAGACAGCACAGTATACTGGGACTCTTTTTTATTGGTGGTGTTTTTCCTGAACTGCAGATGGGTATGGACTGCTGCCTGGCTGTAGGAGAGAGGAACAGGCGTTTTGGGAAGCCTGAAAACCTTGAGGCTGTCCTGGGCCAACTGAGATCAGACTTCTGGTTTAGGGTAGAGGTGGCACACAGCTTGCATGGTCCTGCAGACCTGTGTAGAGTTTCAGGCTTCTTGTGCTTTGCCTCCGGCTCTTTCCCAGTGATTTCAGAGGGATTCTTATTTTGCCCAGTGATACTGCATTAAATGGGCCCTATCAGTTTGAAAGAGCTTAATCAATCAGCACTTGCAGATAAGAAATCTATTTCCTGTATTTGCAAAATTCATTGTGACTCATTTGTTTGAATAATGTCAGTCACCGATGAGATATTCTCTAAGATGAATAGAGGTGATATAGAGATGCTGTGTTGCTGGGCTGTGATTAGTTTTATTTCACCGTTAGAAGCAATGTCTTTCCTCATTGATCTGGTCTTTCTGACTTATCATCTGCGACAACAGAAAGGTAGGGAACATCATTCCCAGTAAATGGCCTGGGTATGTTTTTCCATTTGTGCTTTTAAGAAGCCACCTTCCAGTGCAGCACTGTATCTGGCTCTCAGCTTCAGCCTGTAGACTGGTGGCCTTGGACAGAAGAGCCAAGTCTTTAGATCCTCATTTTTCTACCAAGATCAGACAAACGTTTCTGATTACCGCTTCAAGAATTATCTCACCCAGTAAAACAAAAGTTAATTTAAGTCTACAAATACATGATTATTGGGAGAATAATCTGGTTTAGACATGCTGGGTGGGGTATTAACAGTGTTAGAGCTTTAGCCTTGGATTCATAACCTTGTCTCATGTTGACCTTTGAGATACAAGCAACTCTTTCTTCAAAGCGTACCTTGGAGAGCTGTAAATGATTAATTCAGCAATCATAGCTAAGAGTTGTCTGCAGAGGACACGCCTGAATGAGTACACAACACATGTGACAATGAAAAGTAGATGGAAAGTTGCAGTGCTATTGAGTTAAGTAGGACCTTGGTCTTCCTGATATCCACAGATGTCAGATGACTTGGTAATAAACAAATTTAAAACATAGATTAGGTTCCTAACATTAGATTTTCAACAAAAATGCATAAAATTTTGGATGAAGATTCTGACTGTGGGTTTAACTCATGACATGAAATCTAATAGAGATGAGAAGTAAGGCTAGTGTGAGTTACTCTCTACAGGGTTTTTGTTCATAAGCTTTGAAGAAACAAGCATAAGAGCAGTAGTTTTATCATATTTTGAAATGCTCCTAGGCTGATTTAGATTTGCTGTCTGAGGTGGTGGCAAGGACACTGTTCTTGCAATTGCTTCCACGCAGGGAAGGGTCCCCCAAGGGTCCCTTGGGTCTTTCACTGGTCTCCTGCAGCCTGAGAGACAAACCAAATCGCTATAATTTTTCAGCAAAATCACATGTGAGGCTGAGACATTTGGCCTTCTGTAGAGGGGTAGCACTGCTTACAGCATGCTTACTGGTGGATTTTTGATGGTAGAGGATACTATGAGAAGTTACTTTTCTTTTTACCACTTTCCAGAAATTAGTTTAAGGTACAAACATATTTCCTTTTCTGTTTTACTTCCAAAAGCACTTGGACTTCCCTGGGAGTGTTATCAACTGCCAAAACTAAAACTGCAACCAGTCTATTAGAAAAATCTTTTTCATAATTAGATATAGAAAGCACTCATCATGTCAGGTATATCAGCACGAGTCATTAAAGTTCAAAGCCTGGAGAAAACACAGCTAAGGCTTAGTAAATAGCAGCGTGCTTACAGTGGCATTATGGAGACCAAATAGATTACGCACTTTAAATGCATCCAGGCTAGGAACCAAGCTGAACGTGGATAGGCCTGGAAGTTGTATGGTTGGGCACGAGGCAGCAATCCAACTCTGGCAGCTGGATTAAAAGACCAGCATGTTTTGCTCTTCAGTCATCCAAAGTTCGTCTTGCAGGCCCTGCCGGGTAAAGTAATGCAAGTGTGTACGGATATATCAATCTAATTGAATTACACAGATTACATTATTCACTCTATTAACAAGCACAGGTCATTTTACCTGTGAAACGACAATTTCTTGAAGTCAAACGTCCTGTACATTCCCCTAAGTGTTTTTGTCATCTCATAATTGTATCTCAAACTGTTTTGAAGCATCTCTAATAACAAAATATTTGTGCCAGCTGGATGTTCCTTCTATGGGGGAAAGGAGTACTTGCACTGGAGATGCTGCTCCAGTCATCCTAGTAACAAGGAGACCGGTTTTGACCATAACACCTGTGAATTAAACTCTTCTCCCTCTCAGAAAGCAGAGCTGGACTGCGTCAGTAAATCCCCACCTCCACTTTCATCTTCTTGTGGACTTTTAGATAATTCCACTCCAGCAATTGCCCAATGTAAACCACAGCTCATAGCTGCCAAAAATTCCTAAAGACGAGAAGTGAACGTGCAAAGCAAGCATAATGGGGCCCAAGAGAATTACACCCCAAGAAGCTGTGTGTATGAGGTTGTGGGTTTAAGCAAGCACAAGTACAGACTGTAGTTAAAAGGAGCGGGTTTTCTTTCATATTTTCTTTCTCCTTGGTTTCCCAAGGCCCTGGACTTTTGTTCATGCTCTATCCTTTGTGCTGCAGCTAGTATTTGTGAGGACATCCAGAAGGCTGGGTGTGAGGACAAGGATTCAGCTGATGAAAAAAAAGCCTCCTTTTTGATACTTTAGCTTTTAGGCCTTTCATTAAATTTACTCTGTAGCCATGTAACAAAAACACAGAGAGGCCAAAATGAGGGCCCATGTCTACTCCTTACACTTGAGCTTACTTAGAACAAATGGGAAACTGTTTCACCCTTAGGGATTTGTATAAGCAGGTTCACACAAGTACTTTTCGAAAAGGGCAAGTATGGGAGTGGGAAATGCTCTCATGGATGAGGCAGAGCAACTCTATCCAGCCCTATCACATTATGATCAGAAACTGTGCTTCTGTTTGTCTTGCAGACAAGCAATTTTTGTTCCTGTTCTGAGAAATCAAAAAATATTTTCCATTGTCATGTGAGAGATGAATAAATCCATGTTCCAGCTTCCAAAATAAAATCTGTTTGGAGTGTTTTTACTTTTCTTACTGCATGTCCTGGTTTCTAACTGCAGTGCGGTACTGCAAGATTCACTACTGCAAAGCAATGTCTTGATTCACCTTAAACAGTGCCCAACTTAAAATTAACGCCCAGAATGGGTAAGCAAATGGGCAGTGCAAATGCTGAAAAGAAAGTCTAGCACATTGTGTCTTGTGCTAAGATTCTGGTCTCTTCAGCTATGGCATCAGTGCTGAAGAAAAAAACCCAGCCTCGCATTCTCTCTTCTTGGAGGAGTAAATCCTGGGATGATGCCATGTTTGCAGCTCGTAGGTGTGTCTTAATCAAGAGGCTGCAAGCACAATGCATCGTCCCATTAAGGGCAAAATGAAATATAGGCCTGCAATGCTTAAGGTGCACAATCTAGTTCTTTATGACACTGCCAAAGGCATTTGATAAACCCACCCTCATTTACTGAGCTTTATCTGATCGTAACTCTGTAGACGTATCACTGCACTTGCAAAACCTGTATTGTGACTCTATAGCTCCCATAAAATCTATAAAGCTAGTAATTCTGAAAGAAAATTTAAATAATTCCAACTGTGTGGAAACCCACACTGCTTACAAGAGTTTTTAGATGCCAACAACATGTAAAGATGGCTAGAACACAGAAGAATGATTTCTATTATCTTAATTTCACATATTTGCCTTCTCTTTTAGGAGCAGTTGGGCTTTCTAGCACTTCGTGTTCCTATTCTATTCTATTCTATTCTATTCTATTCTATTCTATTCTATTCTATTCTATTCTATTCTATGCTATTCTATGCTATTCTATTCTATTCCAATTTGTCTATTATAGGCCTAATGAAGTGGCACTTCAGGGAATGTTTCCCTGTTGGTTGCTGATCTGGATTATGAGATGTGATGCAAGGAAAGAGGTGCTGCACTGAGCATTTGTTTTACATGTGTGCTGTGGAAAGAAGTAAGCTCTGGGGTTTGGCAGAGGCTTGTCCAGTCACTTGCACGGATTAATCACAGGTTTCCAGGCATGATAACAAATAGATTTAGGCCAAGAGATCAATGAAGTTCTTCCTGGAACTGTATGAATACCAGGTGGCACAGAGGACACAGAGTGAGGGAAGGTGGGAAGGAAAGGAGGCAGACACACACTGAAGGTGGGGGCAGGAGAGGTGGCAGCACAGTGGTGTTGCCAGTAATACTTTGCACTGTCTGCCTGGGAGTGAACCCCTCTTTTTCACACCCGGGGACTATTCACTGATGTGGAAAAAGTCACAGTGGGTTTTGAGTTGGTTTCTTGGCAGCTATGCAGGTGATATTGCCTTTCTCTGGTGAAATCATTTAAAGCAACAGGACGAAATGAGATTAATTCAACCTGAAAAAAAAACTCACATTTTAGTAGAGAAAGTTGTTAAATACTTGCAGAAATTGTCCACCAATGTTATGGGTTCTTTGTCACTTGGGTTTCAAAATCTATGGCTCAAAAAAATACTTTGTGCAAGAATTGCAAGATGACATTCTGTGGCCGGTGTCATGACTGTGATGACTCCTGTCCCTTATGGTCTTCGTAACTATGAGCTAGTGCTGTTCCAAGCTAAAGAAGATCTGCACCCACTTTATTTATGTCGCTATTGGGATCGAGTTCAAAATTTTCTAGTAAGAAGGGAAGAGCAAGAAACAGTGTCCTCTCGCTGCACTGAGACACAGAGACCATTCAGTGTGTATGTGTTCCTTCTCCTACAGCCAAGCTGACTTTCCTGGACTCCTCTCCTGTAGTCACAGGTTCCCATATCTGTGTCCCTGTTTACTGTCTGTTTAGTTGTGCCGATTTTGTGCATTTGAAACGATCTGGATTAAAGATCCTCATAAAGTGGATCAAGAGGGGCCTGGTGGCTGGGAGAATGGGAAGTTCTGATTGTGCTTTGGGCTGCCAGAAAATTGTGGTGGAATGTACCTGTGTGTTTGCTCACCCTGCCCTGGGATAAGCAAGCCATCAATGGCCAAAGATTTCCTGAAAGCACAAATGTGTCTTATAAAAAGATGACAGATGACCAGTGAATTTGAGCAGTGTTATGGAGCAAGCAAGTTTGGGAACAGACTCTAGAAGACTGGAGTATAGGTGTACACGGACTAATGACAAGCTATTATAATGTAAAAAGAAGTAACTACCTGGAAAGAATTAAGGAAAAAAAGAAGCTAAACATTTCTACAGCTCACGAGATACAGAAAATATTTTTTTTTAATTTTGAGTAGGAGTTCAGGGGGGGGAGAAAAAAAAGGTGGCTTTTTAAGCTCCTGAAACTTCTTCAGATGAGTTATATTCCAAGAGGGTTTCAGTCAAGCTTAAGTCTTCTAATCCTTTCCCTCTGACAAAGTCTCAGAAAGTATCTCTACTTAGTGGATTTAAAACTGCTGATGTTAAGCCGAATGCTGCACATTTGCATAGAAATGTAGTTACAAAACAAATGCAAATGATTTCGGAGCTTTACAAAGTCTAGCATCAGGCCTCTTTCATCGTCTCACACCACCCAAAAGATGTGGGAAGATAATCAGCTGCTGTCCTGAACAAGAAAAACACCTTTCTTACAAAAATAGAACTGGTCTTTTCTTTCTGCAAATAATATCCTAAGTATACAGCCTCCTTTAACCATGGTGTTATTAAATCTGAGGTTTGATGTCATAAACACTTGGTAGGACTGTTAATTTTATGAGGTACTTTTAAACTAATTTAGGTTAGCATTTTAAGGATGTCTTTTTATGTATTGACCTAACATGGCAATGTTAAGGTACAAGTTTATATAGTAGTGATTGTTTCCTGTTATCCTTTGGTAATTTTTCTTTTGTGGTACTTTTCTCACACAGTTATTATGTACAAAAAGGCATACCTCCTGATGGTGCAGGGCTAACACTGAGTGGAACAATCCTGGTTCCCCTTTCTGGCATGGCCCTGCAGTAGAAGGAAAAGACGTAGGCAATTTTTAAGGGATTTTATAATGGTGCTAGTGTTTGTGGCTGGTCTATTCTAAAGTTGTTCACAGAGCGCAGTAACAGGGATCAACATGAATGCTTTAATTAAGGGATGAGTTCTAATGTATCCTTAAACTGAGGATGAACGTGGTCTTTTAAATTCATTGCAAACTGAAACATTATACCCTCTACTCAGTCTGATTCATGTCATGGTAGTCAGTTTGCAATAAATAAGTTATGTAGATGATAATTAAAGGGTAAATTGTAGGTGGCATATATGTGTCTCTGTAAATCACAGAAATTAGAAAAAGGAAGCATTTTAGGTCATATCACGTATCCTGTTGCCAATGCAGCTTTGCTTATTGTATTATACATCTAAAACGTTTTCGGCCATCTTTTAAAAATTATATGATATTTTGGCAATAATTAATTAAATAAAGAATTATTTCTCTTTTTTTACTGATGTTTTCCATACCATGCAACATTCTAGACTTTTATTGGATTCCTTGGTTTTTAGAGTTGAAAACAGAAATATCAAAAAGGGGGTGACTTCTCCTGAGACAGGGGCTAACCGACAGAGCTTGACATTCAGGATCCCAAGTACACACACTCACATATTGCTCAAAAACCCTGAACTAAGAGTTTTCCACCCACAGTAGCTGTAGGCTCCTTAAATTGTGCCTTGGCACCAGAAAGTCTGCCCTGTTGTTGCAGATAGAGATTGTTAGAATGTTAGAATACATGCATTTGATTTCGGAGGTGTTTTCACCTCATTGTTCGTATAGTGAGCTTAAAAGGCTAATACTGGCACTCTGAGCAGTTCAAATAGTGCTATGTTTCGGCATTGGAATGCCTAAGCTGGAATCATAAAAATACACAATTAGGATCTTGCCCTTAGTGATCATATACTTCAATAACCTTTAAAATACGTTCAGACCTGGCCAAAACTACTACCTGTCTTCTGTTCAAGGTACAATTCTTGCAAAGGATTTTGCAAAACCCAGCCTTTGACCTGTTTACACTCTTATTCTAATACAGAAACATTCAGAATCTGACAAGTTCTGTCTCTCAGGTGGCAAATATTGATACTGGGTACTTTAATAAAAGGTCAACTTTTTCTGTGAAATTGTATATAATTATAAATCCTAAATAACCAAACTAATGTGGTACTTACATACTTGACTGTGTAGTTTAAAATTTGATCACTGTTTAAGAGGTAATTGTCTTGCTCTTGTTTATAATGACAGCACCTTCTCAATTTACAGTAAGGAGATTTCAACCTTATTTACACAGGACCAAAATGCATGGAATCTACAGCTCTGATTCTCCCCATTTATCTGCACAACTGTTTTTTAGTCCGGTTCCAAGGAATGGTTTTCAAGCTATTCTCCTATGTATTTCTCACAATGTAATTTCAAATTACTGATGTGAAGGAGTTTCTCCCATTTTTCTTTGACATTGGTGATGGGAGAGAAAAGAGAGAAAAATGTTTCTGAAAATCTGGAATCTAATAAGAAAAATCTAAAATAATCTAATAAAAAACAATCATGTTGGAACAACAGCCAGTGACGGAAATGAGTGTTATGGTAGGTGAAATGAATAAAACTGGAAAAAACAAGGGGTTATTGGAGCCTGTGCTGGTTTTCAGGGTGTTCCTGAGCTTTCTTCTCCAGATGAACTTCATTTACAAGAGTGAAATGAAACCCTCCTTGGATATACAATGGTGGTAGCATTTACCGTTCGTTACCCGAGCAGGTAACTCCTAAGTGATTCTTCACATGCCTGTTTCCCCCAAATTGGCAAGAAATTAAACTTAGAGATAGGCACTAGTGAGCTCAGGTTTTGGGAAATGATTATGAGAGCAATGCCTTACTTTAATATTATGTAAAGTGGTAAACTGATTTTTTCTTAGGCACAAAGAAATTCCCTAATATTACTTTCCAGTTACGTAAGTCATAGGTAGGTCTGCATTTGAGAAGTGACAAGAATTCAGACTTTTGCATCTCCTCTTTGGCTTCTCAGAATGTAAATCTTTAAATCATCTTTAAATATACTGGGTATGTGCCAGCGGCAGATTGGTCCAATGCTTGTGTATGAAAATTTCTGTCCTTTCTGAGGGTTTAAGAAGCTTATACAGTTCCTAATGACTTCTATGACAGCTAGATGAAGTTTTGGTGTCAGGCACCTTACATAAACTTTTCCTTCACTTCTGAATTCGACCTCACGCAATTTCTCAGCAATATTGAAAACTATTATGCAGCAAAAAAAGACTGAGAACAAAGCACAAATAAGGAGGAAGTCCTGTTTTCTTCTTTTCACTTCTAAAATTTCCAACCCCCATTGAAGCTCCCTGAATGAGAAAAAATGGCTTTTGTGGGCATTGCATTTTTTTACGTGTTGAAATTGGCAGCTAAACACCCTACTTCAGTATGCACAGGGAAAGCAATTATACCAAAGGATATTAGTGACATTATTTCATCTGCTTACAACACCAGGCAACACTGCAAGTGGCAGTAATTTGTTTTCAAAAATAATTTAAAAACTTTTCATTATCAGAAAAAAAATAGTTGATGTTCATCCTGTTCTCTTTTCAGTTCCCTGTCACTTTCTCCATCAGTAGCTATAATATTCTGGAGACTCATGGTGCCACAAATGGTTTTAAAGGTAAAATATTCAACCTTTAAAGTACTCCATTTGCTAAGTAGTGGAAAAATTTGCAAAATCAAACTTACCATTAGTGAAGTTTGTCCAAGCATTCCTTTTTTCACATCTGTTAAGGGAAGTTTTTTTATAACAATCCACAATCACCCTCTGCACCCCTCACTCAGCACCGCTACCCAGGGTCTGGCCTCTCCAGATCTGTCTCAGCTGGTCGTGTTCTGGCCAGGAGTGACAGGGCTAACAGAATAAGGTAGTAAAGGTACTGTGCTGCGTACCTGATTGCCATTGATCTGCACACTTTGTTGTCTCACACATAACATGAATAAATAATGAAAAATAGATCTTAATCTGAAATGAATTTTTGTACTCAAACTCCATTACACCTTTTATTTCCAGTACTGTAAGCTGCTTGGGAACGCTAGCACTTGCAGGCGCTCCAGGTAACAAAGCTAATGCTTGCCTTAAAAAGTACAGGAAATTCAGGGAAACCAGACCAATCTTAACCAAATTAGGTTTTAACTTCTGTAGATTTTATTGTCCATATACCTGATATATTCAGAGGTTAAGTAATAACATATGGGCTTAGGTAAACACCCAGATGTACGTAAAAATATGGTCTTGAGGAAAGCACATTAAAACTATTTGGTTCCATTTTCACAGCTGTAATTTATAGACTACACGGGGCATTTTTAATGGCTTGTATCAGGCATCACCAGGCTGCTATATGTGGCCAGATTCAGGTCTCAGTTCTACCAGAAAAACTATTACTCAAAGCTTTCTGTTTTTCATTCTCCTTGGTCTCTTTTAATGGGGATTAAAGTTACAGTGCCAGTCCATATCAATACTGCCAAAATGCTGAAAAATTGAAATCTCTTGAGAAAAAGGAGAAGGCACACATTTTCAGTAAACTAGTTTACACTGTAAACCTGCACTCCTCTACTTTTTGAACTGCACTCCTCTGTAACCCAATACTTTCTACAGAAGTCTTTGGGTCAGATTTCCATATTTTTACTGAAAGTGAGTGGTACCTACTCCTTGGGTAACCTAATTGGAATCCCACAATCCTGACATGTTTCTCTTTTGAGTTGCGAATACTCATTTAACAGTTAGGTAAAGACTGTGAGACGGTGAAATTAGGCCCTATGCTCCCGGATGCAGAGCTCTTAAAGCTCAAGGCATTTTGTTATTCACTGCTTTTCCCTCTCTGAAAGCACTTGCGAAGTACAGGGACACTATGAATCTCTGTCACAGAGTGTGTAGGGAGCTGAAAACAAGCTGAAAATGCATTGCTTTGCAGCATTTCAGGCATGACCTTAAACAAACAAACCTGCCCCGCTTATTCACCTCAGCGTCTCATGACTTGTTTCAGTGATATCCAGATGGCATCTCTGAGGCAAAGGACAGTGTCCTCCTGACAGACACAGCTGCCTTTTCCAGAGGGGAGGAGACCGGAGCCGCTGCCCGGGCTTTGCGAGGTCTCCAGGCTGCCCACCGTGAAGCACTTTGCTGGACCAGCCGGCATGAAGGGAGGCAGTCTGGTGGAAACGCTGTGGGGCCGTGCCATGTTGCTAACTAGATATGAAGTTAAAGACATATGGGTTCCCATAATGATAGTCATCGTAATTCAGCTATGTTATTTTGGTACCAGTTTTTCCACAAGGAAAGCCTTTAATTAGGCTATAGTTTTCTCATGTCTCTAGACATTTAATTTTCTCCCCAGGTGAGAAATCTTGCAGTCATTGCTGACCCTGAACTTTTTTTTCCACCAGCTTCTCCCTCTGGTTTGTCACTGTGGTTGGATCCTTGCCAGAGGTTGCCCTTACCCTGACCCTGTCTTTGATGAAATACTTGTTTATACCTTACTCAGTTCTCCACTCAGCTAATGCAATCCCCTCCTTTAAATTCCCTCTTGAATGGTCTCCTTGAGTTGTCTGGATTTAATTCAGTGTTGCCAGGATAACACAAGATGCATACTCCTGTTGTAACAAGTTTATTTGGTATTGGATAGAGAGTGACAAGCTGAGGATATAGGATTACAATACCTTCTCTTTTTATTTTCTTTTTTTTTGTTTGTTTGTTTAACATGCTCTCTTGTTTCTGCTGTCAGAGCCCTGTTTGGATAGATTGTTGTTGAATGTGCCTGGGTTGTCAGAGACACAGCCTGACACAGGAGCTGAAGCTTGGCTTCTGCAGGAGGAGGCAGGCAGGTGGCCAGGCTGACTTAGTGACAACAGCCTGGAAAAGCAGGGCAGGGGGTGCTGGTGGCTGCTGGGACCAAGGGGCTGTCAGCTTGCACAGATAATTCAGACAACTCCAAGCTCAACAGTGAACGTTGTTTGGAGGGGAGAGGGGATCTGCAAGAGGAGTTTTCGGCTGTGGAGCAATAGTAAGAGAGAGGACTGGGTGAACTGGATGGGTCTGGAGGAGACAGGTATTTGTGCTGAAAGCTTTCTAGGACAGTTAAGTGTGAGCATGTTACTCATAGCAGTGTACTTTCGAGTATGTTAGGTCTTTCCTTTGTTATAAAGAGATTGTGATGAGTTTTAATTTTAATTAGTTTCCATGAATAAGTCCAGGTCCGGGGTTAAAGAGAGAGAAGGAGGGAGTTCTTAAGGTGGGAGGGAAGAATTAAGAGGGAATGAGTTTGGGAAAATAAGGAGAAGGTTTGAAGAGATTAGTATGAGAAGGTTCATTCTGCGGCAGCATCTGTGGAACTGGGAAACTGTGAGACCTAGGGAGAAAGGCCCAGTGAAATGAAAACATTTTTCAGAAGGGAAATAGGAGAAAGTTAGAAGTATGAGGACTTCTATAGAAAAGATTGTTTCTCTGCAGTAGTAATAATCTCTAATTGGAACAGTCTCGAATCTAACTTCTATACCACCCACAGCTAGTTTGGAGATCCCTGTAAAATATTTCGTTTGTTCTCCTTATCTCAGCAACAATGAGGCACTACCAGTGAAAGGGCCTTGCAATGGGCATAAATTGACCCAGTGCTTTTTCAAGACCACTTCCAATAACAAGACTTTTTCAGGAACAAAGCCTAAATTAAAATAATCCTAGCAATACTACAAGTGAGAGACCAAATTTCCTGGCTTACTCAGTTGTGCTATTGACTCCATCATGCTCTGCCCAGCCCACTCTTTGATTCCTCTATCAGGACCTCATTACTTTCTAATTTAATCCAGTCTACAACTGCTTAAGCTGAACTTTTCTAGAAGGGAACGAGACAATATCAATGACTGAGCATATTGTCTTGGTTTTAGGGTTCATCAAAAATCTTAATTCAAACAGTTGCATTTCACAGAATCACAGTATGTTAGAGGTTGGACGGGACCTCTGTGGGTCATCTAGTCCAACCCCCCTGCCGAAGCATTCATATAATTTCATATGATTATATCACATTTCCTAAGTATCTGCCATCTCATTCTACCATTCCTGATATTTTAGTACCAGAAACATGTTTGCTCAGATATTTTTCGTATTTCAGTTTACAAACAGAATATAAGATACTGTTTTGGACAGTCATCCATTTTCATTTTTGCCTATCTTACAACTTCTTCATGATGACCCTGGAGCCTGTCGATGAGACAGGAAGACTACTCTTGTCAAATAATTTTTCAGAGCTGTCCTAGATTACTGTTTTTAACTGTGTTGGCAGAAATGACAAGATCCTTGCTATGTTTCTTCTGTTGACTAACGGAGGACATAGTTTCCATAAGCTGTCAGTCAGGCTCTTTTCAGAACAAAATTAGTCGTAATTGAGGTTTTCCTCCTGTAACATCAAAGTAATTGAAGAAGCCTTTAGAATGTATAAAGAAATTCTACTGATTTGATTCTTCTTGCTTCAGATCCAAAATGTCCCTTAGAACATTTGGGCTCTTAAATTCATTGTAGTTCACAAAAATAAAAATAGTATGGCCTCTTCATACCAAACAGAGAAAATACTTTTATAAATAATAACATTACAGTAGGCAAATAACATTATCCATACATAAACTGTTCTAGGAATGAAGAATCTTATTCACCAGTTTCAAAGTCTGTCCTGCACTTGCTTAGTGACCTTCATTACATTACACCACCTTTATGTACCTGTTTCTTCGTTGTAAAAATGCATCAGTTGTGAACTATTTTGAAATCTAAGGTCATGAACTTCACACATTTCATATAACTATTCTTATTTGAAGCAAATTTTTAACAGTGAGTAATCAATATAGAGTAAATTATTCTCATTGGTAAATAGTGAGCATTGTCTCAAAACTTTCTGAATCCCTTCCCAGATACACGCACATTACAGTGTCTGAAAAAATGTAGCTCAAAAGTCCATAGTAATTGTAGCCATAAAAATCCACTAAAAAAACCAAGTTCTGAACACAGTTTAGTATTTTTCTGTAATGTTGCTGTGATCAAATTTGAGTTCATTGCTGAAACTGCATCATGGACAGGATCAGATAGAAAAAATACATTTTGGAGATGTGAAAACTGCAGTATGTGGTACACCATAAATGCATGTATACCAGATCCGGTTCATACCTTAACCTCATTTCAGTTTTGCCGACTGAAATAAAAACGCGCTTGAACAGCTTCCACCTAACTTTTCAGTCTTTTGAAGAATTAGAATCTTATTCCATATCTGACATTTCAGATTTAGAGCAATTTTGCTATGAATATGAATGTAGACCAAATTAAATGATTTACAATCTTAAATTATATTCATGGAGAACATCGTTGCCACCTTTTTGCCTTAATCCAATCCTCCCAATCTGTTGCTTAAGGAACCTCCCTATTGTTCAAATCTTGCAGTGAAAACAAAGAGGGAAGTATGTAAACATCCATTTAATCAAGTCCTCGCTCCCTTTTTTCTTCTACCTGGTGAAGTCTGCTGTATTTTGCCTTGGTTAAAATATTGTGCAAACATAATATGACCTTTCTGTCACCATCTCATGTAAGCCTATCTGAAAATGAGTGTACACAGTGCTAAATATAGGCATCTGGGGGAATTTTGGCTAGCAAGATTGTTAAGATTAAAAGCATACAAAAAAAAAAAGTAGAAAAGGCATTACTAAATCATTAAAATATGCTAAGTGGGCATATAAATGTGTAACATTTTAGATCTTCCACTCTCCATCTCAGCTGCTACTGAGTGGTGGAAACATCCAGTATCACTGAATCATTTTTTTTATGCGAGCTCCTTGAAAAGTTAAAATTTTGCTCTGCAGAATGCTAAGAAACACTTTAGGTTTTGTAAAGTCAAATTTTTCAGCTCACTGGCTGCCTCAGCCCAAATTTACCAGGTTCTGCTTCACCTGCTGTGGCAAATGGGCTTTTCCTACAGAGTGCAATGCAGGAATGGTGACTGTTTCCCTTCGAACTGAGATTACAGAAAGAGTGATCATGGCATTGGCCTTGTTTACCTAGTGTTTGTCAGTTAGCATCCTTACTCTAGTGTGAGTTGAATTTTTTCTCTTAACTGATGGGGACAAACTCCAACGTCCCATAGAGGCACCTCACTTCCAGGACATGGGTGCTGGAGACTGGTTTGGTTTTTTTTTCGATTTTGAAAGAAAGAAAAACACACAGTGAAATAGTCTTCAATTTCTCTTTAATGTTAATATATGCTGAAGTCCATTCTCATCTCACACTAGAACTTCCAGAACTGACTCAAGCCCTTTAAGATAGTTGTTCATAAGTGAATGGAGGGAAATTGGAAATCATGTTGGAATTTAAAAAGAGTAAGATTTCTCTCTTTCAAACTCTTGAATTCGTAATCTTTTAGAGTAAATCCATGTCGGTAACAACAACAATTTTCCCTTAATCACGTTTTAGCAAACAAGTGTTAATTAGCATAGTACCTTTGTGATGTGAACAGAGCCACTCACACAGTAAGTACCAAGGTACTTCGAGTGTCATCGGAGATACTCAAAACTCAGCTGGACAAGGCGCAGAGCAATATGATCTCACTTTGAAGATGGCCTTGCTTTGAAAAAAAGGTTGGACTTTTTGACCTGCACAAGTCCCTTCCAAACTAGATCACTCTGATTTTATAACTGTTAACTTGCATTAAAACTACAATTGCTCTTTCCACACACAGATTTTACACAGTGCCCTTGGAGTTATTCCTGACTGACTAGCACTTAGCTATGAAAGTGAGCAGTCTGGCTTTGGATTCAAAACATCTACCTCTCAGTGTGAACTTTAGCCTGCCTAGTTTGTGAGCTAAGCTAAAACTGGTATGGGATGCTCAAAGACCATGCAGAAAAGCAATGTCTGCTCAGGATGGCAACTGATTGCCAAGGTGTAGCCCAAAGCTGAGCTGGCAAATGGATAAAGTCATGTAAGGTACATTTAATTTAGTCTGAACTCAGGCAGCCCCTTCCAGGGGAGACTAGCTCTGTCCTTCCCAAGCTGCCTTACTGCCATCAGAAGGAGCAATTGTGCAGCCGCAGAGAGGGCCAGATCCATTTGAGCTCTTAGTTTAATCCTCTGAAGAAGGTAATTAACTAATAATATGCTAGGGCTAGCAATATGTTAAATTAATTTAGTCATCTTTAACAGTAACACGTTTTTCTTTGAACATATCAATTTGTGGTTTTAATCGCAACATCTGCGCAAACTCTTAATTCTGTTGCTCTCCCTTAAGCATTATATACGCTTCTTTACAGAGTAGAGCATGTATCTAGGAGTTTATCAGGTGGCCTAGAAGGACATTTTCAGCATCCAGTTGCAAGAACCAGCACAAGAGCAATCCTGTCTAACACATTTACTTCTGCTGAGTTACATGGCAGCCCTGAGTGTGGCATGGGATATGTTTTCAACTATGGAGTATCTGACATAGGATATCCTACTATTTTTCTTATCCCTCCGTGGATCTTGTAACTCAGTGTAGGAGATAGGAAGAGAGTTAAGGGTCTTAATTTCCTGCTTCCCTGACCAAGCTTGTATCTTGAGATGCAAGACTTGCAGAACAAAACTTCTCATGGTGCCGTGCTGTTGGTGATTTAAAGAGCAACCACATGGCATCCTAAAGACTCTCTTTGAGGCAGTGTCCTATGTTACTGGACTTTCCCAGCCTGGTTGTCTAGTTATGCTTGAAAAGGGTAGGCCTATTCTTTCCTTCCACCTGAGGAACCGTTTCAGGATTTAAGCCAACCCGTAGGCTTGCAATGTTAATTTTCAAAGTGTATTCACTCTCTTAATTACCAGATTAGCTGTAGGAACATGTCCTTACCTGACTCACAGCATCAACTCCCAGAGAAGTGTTAATAAGAGACTACTTCAAGAAGAATACCTTCTCGCAGGGTTTCTCCTTATAATTCAACAAATTTCTCTAAGTTGCCCCAAAGCATAGATTTACTGGGGAAAGGCTATACAAACTGATCCTTTGTCAAAAGTTCGAAAAAACCCCAATCCTAACACCTTCCCTCACGAGCTGTGCTGAAAAAAAATGTCTGCCATCATATTTTATTCTACCACTTCACCTAACACTGAAATCTCAATGTTGCAGCTTTTAGTATGTATATATTTTTGTGCGCGTTGTAATAAACACGTGGGACCATGATACTGTCAGAAGTTTTTCCAGTCCAATGATATAAAGATTAAATCTTCCAAGTCCTTCACCCTGTAGACCTCAAATTAGTCTCGGATGGCTTGACATGCCCTAATGCTGCACTTGTATATTTGTGAAGACTCAGTGAATTGGTTATTACTTATGCTTGGCTATTATCAGTGTAGACAGAATTGACATGTTTAAAACAAATCGTGGTCTAAGAAACTATTGATTTTTTTTTGCAGTAAGTGTTAAGGGAGTTCTACAGCAGGGAGACTAATTTTCTTTTTTACATTCTGCTACCATATTAAGGGACTTTTGCATTTTAAATTTTTTATTTCACTCCTGCTTTTGGTTCTTTTAGGCCCAGGGGGTTAGTAGGCTAGTTGTTTACCTTAGCTCTGGTCATTCTGAATGCCTATTCTTCCCCTTATCTCTCTGGTGGTATCCTCTCCATCTGTTCCGTAACCACTAACAATTTTCAGCCTTATCTTTTAAGACAATCTTCAGGAGTAGTTTTGCAAATGCTTTCTGAAAAGGACTTGGCACTTAAAAAGTCCAGCTGCAAAACCATCTAAACGAGATTTCAGGGGAGAACATAGAGAAACGAACATAAGCACTGTTGCCTTTATTTTATTTCTTATGTAGAATTCTTCTTGGCATTTTCACTGAGCTTTAAGCCCCTCCACCTATGAAAAGGCAACATTTTGAGAAAGGCTGGGAGATGAAGGGCAAGGCTAAATTGGTAACTTTAAGTCAAGTGTCCTTACATGAATATATTCCACCAATAGGTAAGTAAACTGAACACTATTAGAGGAGGTATACATGATCTTTAATATGAGTACTTTTACAGCAGTAAATGTAGTATATACTAAAGATGATAAGGATGAATGAACATAGTTCATCTCCTTTCCTTCTTCTCCATTTTCATATGGAAGCCTGAAATTAGATTGACTACTGTGAGAATGACTATTTATTTGGCTTTCTGAATATACCCTCAAGCAGGCTTAGCACAGCAACATAATGCAAGTTTGCTCTATAAGGCTATTAATATAGTCTAATTATAAAACATCGTAATCAATCATCTGGCTTATTGCAGGGTGTTTTACATATTTTGACTTGTCTGAAGGAAGGAGACTGTAATAGTAAAGGACATTGTATTATCCAGATCACCATCTTTCCAGTGACAGGTCCCATAAATTGTAGGAAATAGGAGGAAGAAACACGAACTGATCAAAATTCCACCAAATCTTCTGATAATTACAGCATTTTCAAGTGTGTCTGTATCTTGAATTAGGGTGAAGAAAATCTAAAATTGCCTAATAAAGGAGTTACATGTCAGTTTAGATAACTTTCTACAAAAGTTACTCACGAAAGTCCCCTAAAGAAGTAGTAATTAGAAAATAAGGAATTGTTTCACATGGATAAAACCAGTTAAAATAAAGGAAACTCAGAGCAGAAATAGATGGTCAGCTTTAAGTGGAATGAGATCACCGCTGAAGTCCCGTAGGGATCTCTGCTTGAGCCTGTGTTGTTCAACAAAGCAATAAACAGTCAGAAAAAGGGTGTAGGTGACTGGTGAACAGGCAAAGTTCTCTGATGATAGTGAGTTATTTAGGACAATAAAACCAAAATTTAACTTCAGAATATTTCACAAGCACATTGTGGTGTTGAGTGTCTACACAATACAATAGCAGATTATATTCAATGCACCTAAATGTAAAGGAATGCTCGTGGGAAAAAAATCCTGTTCTATTGCAAAGTGATGGGCTCTGAGCTGACTGTTATTCAAGAACTAAATCTTAGGGCTAAACCAGGAAACTTGATAAGAATATCAGCTGAAGACCTGGTCCTGATCAGAAAGTTGAATTGATTACTACAAGGTAATTGGGAAAGTGGGGACAGCAGAAGAAGGAATGTCACGACACTGCTGTTTGAATACATCTGGGGCTCTGAACTGGATGGCCAGAGGGAAGGCAGCAGCCAACCACAGGGACTCCCACACCCTCCCGGCCACCTGACATTCTTCAGAAATCTCATTTGTCTCCAGCCACTGACATGTGTAAACAACTCGTGACATTCAGGAGAAGAATCACAAGAGTTAAAATCTTGGTTTCCCTCATTCACACAAATGAGTGAAGATTCATACTGATTGGGAAAGAGTCATACTGAGAAGTAAACAAGCAAACAACTCCTCCATTAAATGTTTAATGAAAACAGTGCAGTTTAAGAGTAAGGATCACCATAATTTCAAAACACATCCTCTTTCCTGGGAGCACTTGTAATGAGCTATAGAAGCCAAAAATGACTACATTGCTTATGTGCACAGAAGCTGTGTGTTCAAGTAATTGTAAGGATAATCCAATATTTAATAAAAAAATCAGAGTTCTTTAAGTGCACAATATTGCTGATGCAAATCAGTCTGGACAAGACTGGACTGAAAGTTTATATGTTTTACAACTGTGATCTAGAGTCACACACTTGCATATTTGAAGACTTTTCTATATTTTTTATTGTGAAAAATTGGAACTTATGGATTACTGAAGAAAGAGTTAGCAAGGTTTTTCTGCCATGTACTAAGTTGTCATTAACATAAAGCACACTGGCAAATCTTGCATAGTAGGGAATATGGGGGCAGAGGAAACTGCATCTCACAAAACTGATAAAAAAGAAAACACCAATAAAGTATTTTGCACCACTGATAAGATACTCATTAGACATTGTAATGTTTATCCATTTTCCTGCTGAAGGAGTTAAACCCCTTCATTGAAATGCTGATGGACTGTACAATCAACTCTAAAAGCAGTGGGTTGGAATCTTATTTCTGAAAGAAAGGTAAGTGCTAGCGTACTTGTGCATATTCTATATAGGCCTGTTACACTTGGTACCATGAACTGCTATTGCTCTCTAACACATCTCTGACAGAAACAGACAGCATTCTGCTTTCTGTCATTTATTTGCAAAGCTCTTAGTGTTATTTGGTATGATTCTGTGTGAACTTTATACAATAACTCCATCAGTGAGACACAGGAAAACCTTAACAAGAGTAAAAATAGCATTTGGGGTGACGCTTGCAATCTTTGAAGTCTTTGTGTGGTTATAGAATCGGGAATGCGTAAGAGCACTATTGAATACGAGGGTAAATTGGGAAGGAATCAGTTTCACTGTTGCATTACCTTGGGGGGGAGGCAAGGATTAAACATACCTCTCATCATGCAGTCAGGCAATGGTGAAAGTTGTTGGCTTTCTCATAGAAACCTTTTTGCCAGGCTGTAGATTGAAGTTCAGGGCAATAACCCAGGAAAGGGAAAACTTCAGTATAGAAGGAAACACTGAGGATTCAGTTATAGAAGGAAACACTGAGGATTCAGTTAAAGCACGCAGTGGAGCAATCGTGTGGAAAGTCAAGCTAGTGAGCACCTCAGCTACAAAGTCTGCTTCTGGGCCTGGACTCATATCTCTAAAGACTGCTGTTTCACACCACAGTGATACCGGATGTAGATGTTTCCACAGTGCATCCTATTGCTTCTTTAGAGAATTTGGACTCCACTCTAAAAATACAGTCCTCTGTGTTGATCGTAAGCCAGTCAGGTCTGCCATGGTCCTGTCCTCATACTCTTTCTACTGATCTCCAACTCTATCAGCAGCTGAGTGTTCGCACCTCAGTCGTTGGAGGTCGTCTGACTCCATAATGTTCTGGGTTTGGGAGCAAAAGGGAAAAGCACAGAAATGGATAGAAAAGCACTGAAATGAATAGAAAAGCAGGGTGTTTGGTTTTGTTTTGTTTTTTTTGCTTGCTTTTTTTTGCTTTTTTTTTTGTTTTCCTTTTGTTTGAATATACTGAAAAGATGGTGCTTTACTGGGCAAACACCTTGCCATCTCATGGAGGAAAAATAGAAAGTGGGGCATGGGGAAAATGATCTTGGGGTAGGACCACAACAGCTCTGGCTTAGATTGGTTTACGTTGCCAAGAATTTGCATCCTTCACCTCTTACAGCTCAGAATGCATCCACAGTAACACAGTAGTATAAATCAGGATTTTGTTTGCCTTGTTCCTGTTTACCATGCTTTGATTTGCATGACAGAGAAGTCTCCATGCCCAAGTCGTATTCAGCTTAGAAGGAATTGAATGATAGTTACACTGTTACTGCACTGCAATCATGGAAAGACAGTCGGCCCGTGTAAGTGGACTAGACCTAGTCTGAAATCCTCCCACCAAACAAAAACCAACCACCTCCTCCCATCTGCTTGGTCTGCTCCTGTTGCACTGTGTCATGTGCTAACCAGCGCAGACACAGCTTCACTCTTTGTGGAGAGGGTAAACTTGGAGTGGACTGGGAGGTTTTTTCTCTGGTTTCAGTCTTCAGCCAGTAATTTCATTATCCCGAAACAGAAACCCTTGATTTAAATACTTACTTTTACCTCGGCATATGAATAAGGCACTTCACTGTGACATTAGGCAGGAATAGATGAGTGGTCTTGGAAAGCGTCTGTGATTACAGGGGCCCAGATTGCCTGGCACTCTTGTGGTTCCTTGCTTTGTGCCAAAGCATGTAGCACTCTACCATTAACACCTGCTTAGTACAGGTTGTCTCCGAAATCCCAAAGATGTGAAGGTTTGTAGAGTAGGAGGAAGCTATTACTATGTGGCCCACACAAGTGTTCAGCGAGGTTACGAGCCAGGCCTTCTAAACCAATCATGCTTAATTTACTGATTGGTTGATTAAAAACCTTATTTTTTTAGTTAGATTTTGATTCTCCTTTTCATTACTCTTGAAGTATGTTAAACTCAAAAATTAAACAATTAAGAAAAACAGAAAATATAAAATGCTTATATATTCACGTGATTCTAGCACCTGGTTTTCAAATTATTGTGAGGCTTGTGACAAAACTTCAAGGTCTGGCAACACTGTGTTAAAAGAAAGAAGGCAAGTGCTTAGAATAAATAAACAAAAATACTCACTGACATAACCTTGTAAAAGATTACATAGTAGTGAGCAGTTATGGTAGCTAAAGTGATTAATAATTTTTCCTCATCCTATTGTCAACATTGAAATACATTGAAGTAAATAACTGTTCTCTCTTAAAACTGGGCCTTATTTATTCAAAATCTTTTTTTCTGAGTTTGTCTCATCTATATCCTCCACCAGCCTGGACATTGCCACAACACACATACATACATACATATACATATATATATATGAGATAAGAAAACAGGACTAACTATTATTAGCTGTCTTCCAGTCGCAAATATGTGCTAACTTTTCTGTTTATCCTAAGTAAAGCTTTCTTACTCTCCAGCTTAATAGTGTGTGATTGTAGTCACATACACAGCACCCAGGTCTAATGAGCTTACTGGGTACTAACCAGAGGAACATTAATTCAAAGCAAGTTAACTGACAGCGGTTATATTGTTCTAACAGTGTGACACAAAAGGCACCTGATTATCTGGATGCGTATCCATAACCTTAGATGTGTTCTCAGATGTTTCAAGTCTGTAGTATTATAAAAGCCTGCCTAAGTCACACAGAGGAGGAAAAAATGTATGCTACTTCTTTGTGCTGTAAGGGAGAACCATTTATCTTTCATAATTTTTATATACTGTCTCCCCCCTGGGAAAAGAAGCAAATTTTTATTCCTACCCCATGGTTTATTTTGGTTGCCTGCATAGTCACCAAATATTTGCTTTCCTTGCAAACACATCGTACCTTGGTCTCAGCCAGTTTTTAGGCTATTTTTCCAACATAAACACTTAGGGCATGACCTTTTGTTGTACTCAATGTTTTGTTTATTGACTCATTTGCACTTAAAATATATTCTTGGAGAGACTATTTTTTCAGTATATTAGTTCAAAATTGCTCCTAGACAGATTGTTTTAACTAGTGCAGTAATTAGCACATATGTTCTGAGACAAATATTGAGGATTTTCTTGTTTTTGCTGTAAGTTTGCGAAGTAAATTAGTACAAGTCACAGTTTCCCAGAGTTTTTTTTCTGTTTATCCATTTACTAGTTTATATCTGTAAATGTTTTTGATCTCCTCCTCTGAAGGATCCTGTGTAGGTGCAAATTGTTATAAAAGGATGACAGAATATATCTCTACTAAGACATAAAGTGCTGATTTGCAAAAGAGAGAAAAGATCAAATGATTCAGCAAAAGCTCTGATATTTTTGTGGTTCCCTGCTGTCCCATCAAAGCTCTTCATCCCACCTAATTGCTCAGAGAAGAGCTGCCTCATTTTCCCAGCAGTACAATGTTAGAGTGGGCATTAGACAGCTGCCCAGAGGTAATGTCTGTAACTCTGTCTGCAGAGAAACGTCTTTAAAAACAAGACTATTTAGTGTTGTGAAATGTTTCTAAGAGGCTGTTTGTTTTTCTGAAGTTTTCCTTTTTTGCACGAATCACTGGAGACCAGTCAGATAACAGAAGAGAGAGCCTTTTCATCTCCAGACGACTGTTCAAAGAGGTGGATGGGAATTTAGCCACATGACGGCTCCCATTGAAGGAAGATGTACAATTTGATCTATGTATGATTTAATCAGTGGTTTTTGACCTTTGTCTGTGAAGTTGTAAACATTTTCTGTGGAAGATATGGTCTCTTTAGAAATTTCACAAACATGGATGGTTTCATGCATATATGAAGGTGGTTTTCATCATCAACTTTCAGATTTGCATTACAAAGGGTATGTGAGTCACTTTAGCCATCTACAGGCCATTCTCCAGAAGAATTTCATGAACCTTTTCTCCGTATCGTTATTCCGTGAAGCTCACAAACATAAAAATGATAAACGTCTTGTTAATTTAGCTCTAGATGTCAGTTTTCTGTAGCATTAGCAAGTATGAGTTATAAGCAATACAGAACAACAGCTTTTTTCTACAGAACTTGAGACTTCTGTAGAAGAAGAACCTGTAAGGCCTCATCCAAAATCTACTGAAATATCTGGGATCCTTTCCATCAAGGAAAACTTTCTTGGTCTTTGTGCTGACATTGAAAAAAGAAAATGCTTTTCTTCATCTAGCTTTGCTTTTCTTGAGTATATTATCTGTCCTCTGGCTACAGTTTCTGCTGCTGTAATGACTGTACCCTCTGTGCTTGTAATGACAACTAGACTTCATGAAAATCTTTCAAACACTGATGAGGTCTTCTCACCAGAAGAGGAGAGCTTCAATGTCTAGTCAGGACTGAAGAGAAATTTTTCTTCTCAAATGACTCCATTAGGCACCTCTCCCGGTTAGTCAGCACTTCAGGCACCTTAACTTGTCATGGCTTCCCAGTAGAGAAGAGATTTCAGAAGTACTTGTTGTACCGCAGACTTTTACAGACTTGTCTGCCCATCTCACATCTTCTGCTGTGCCTGTAAGGGCTGGCATAACTCAGAGCTGAACAGATCTTGTGGTTGGCAAAATGCACTGGGAGTCTTCTGCGTGAAAGTTGTTCTCTGACAGCAGCCCTAGCTTCTGTACATAATTTTCTTTGCTCTGTCTCATTAGAATAACTTATCTAGTTTGAAGTATAGAGGGAATGAATTTAGGTCATTCAGAATATAATTACCCAGGCTGGTATTTGGCCAGGACATTGGAGTTAGCAATACTGAACTTGAGAAAAATGTTAGCGATGTTCATATATTTCCTTTTATTGTTATAATGAAGTTGCTGTTTCTGCAGTGAATGCGGCAGGTGATTGCACATCTGACATTGCCCTTCTGATGCATTATAACTTTATCTGTATTTCTACATTGCTAGGGTCAATGTAGACCCAGAGATGGGTCACTCTGTTTTTTTTTCTTAGCACTGATGGAAGACGTTTAAATTGTAGATGGGCCATGGTTAAAGGTCAGAAAGAAAAGATTACTGGAATAAGAGCTCCAGCTGTGATGAAGAAAAGAACTGCCAAATGATGTGTGCTACTTCACGTATGGATGGGCTTGTTCTGGGGTGGCAGGACTTAGCCATTTATCTGTACATAGCTAAGTGTAACATGAATTTAGGGGTGAAGTCACTCAGTACAACTGCATACTAGGGTCCCCACTTTGAAAAAGGAAATGCTGAAAATTTTGGTATTAGGATGTTTTTAGAGGCTGGGATTTGGAAGACCTCGATTCTGTCTTCCAGCAGAAGCTCCCTGTGTAACTGCAGGCAAAGCATATTCAAACCTGGAGAGAAAGAATTTGCACAGGAGCCAGGTGCCTAAAAGTGAGGTTCTGTGCCATGGAGCTGTTGCAGTTCTCAAGTGCATTTTGCAGACTGGAACCTCAGTCTCTCTGTTCCTTAGTTTCTGCTGCTTGCAAAATGTAAGTAGCTGTCCTTCCCTACAAGAAAGCATGGAGAGAGCAAGTGCCACAGGGCAGATGAGGTACTTTGGTACCTGTATAAATACTGTGTTTAAGACAGGTGGATCAAGACAGTGATTCATACAGAAAATCTGTTTAGTGTTATGGACATTCCTTAATAACAGTAAATATTTTCTGCGCTTTCTGGTAGCTGATCCATACAATGGATGAAAGCCTGGCCCTGCTCCCACAAAACAGAATCGCATCCACCTCATTTGACTTGGCTGAAAAAGTGAGTCTTCCTGTCTAAGCTGCAGTCTGTGAGTAGTTAGAGAAGGGGGCGAGCCCTTCCAGGAAGCAGCTCATACCATCTTAAAATGGGTGTTTAAGCCAGAGGAGGCTGAGGACAAGCCCTTATGAGGTACCTGTCTTGTTTCACAAGCTAGTGAGGAGGGTCTCTGGATGGCTAGCTCAGCCAAGGCACCTACTTGTTTGATGGCCAAGTAACATTAAATTAATCACTCTGCCGTCTCCCTCCAGGTGACAGAAGACTCTTAAGGAAGTTCAAGGGTTTGATCTCTCCTCATGATCCACATGATATAGTGATATTAAAAATATAGGTCCATAGAAAAATTTCTTTTTATGTAGCATTCTTACTAGGTAGTCTGTGATTAATTTTTGTTTCTTAGCTCTTGGAATAGTTTCTTTCCATTCCCTAAAAAGAATTAATTCTGGTAAAACCCCATCCACTATAAAAGAAAGGCTAATGTAGTTGAACTTTATTTATGTCTGCTGGACAATGACAAATTGTACTACTCCTGTGTCAGCTAAATAATTAAAGCTTGATTTGTGAAACATTGCTTAACTGTAATGAGTCACCTGTGGTTAAGAGAGAAAACAACAGCAACAAGAAGGCAATGCATGTTTTACCTGGAAACTTGACTCCTTTTGCCTAAGCTAAAGCAAAATCAAATGAAATCACTGTAATACGAAGCTGTATCCAGTTCCAGAGCCATGCATACAACCTTATGTTGTTACTCCTGCTATTATCTGAAGCCAGAAAAGGAGCATGTTGATGCTGAGTTGCTCAGGAGTATAATGCTTGATCATTTGTCTCAATTTTCATGCTGTAGCAAGTCTTCAACTCTGGGAAACTAAGACAGGTTTCTCTAAAGCAAAAATCTTCAAATGCACGCCACAGCTTGGATGGTCTGAAGGACTCTTTCACGCAGACAGTTCATGAAGGCTTACTGGCCATCACTGGAATGAGACATATGTGATTCCAGTTGTGAGGGGAATACTGCACTCGCAGTGTACACTGTAGCGGAGAGACTAAGACATATTTTATACACACTATTACTCTTCCTCGTATTTTGTAACCCTTTCAGATCTCTATTGAAAATATATGTAAAATAGACATCTTAAGTGTTTAATATTGATCTAATTAATTACTTAAATATCACAATAAAATTAAGCATGGACAAGGGCATCTGTAAGTCATTTACAAAATAAAAATTAATATATGAAATTCCTCACCTTTTCAGATCCTTCCCTTCCATGTTCTCTATTATTACTTAAATCAGGGAATATATGAGTCTACTGTGGGGACTCCTTGATCCCTTGAAATGCAAGATGTGTGAAGCTTTTATCTATATTCCTTAAATGAAAAAAAAAGAGGGGGGGAAAGAAGTGATGCAGATGGATCAGTATAAACATATATGACAGTAGCTTGGAGCTGCATGCAGTAGCACAAGTAAACAGAGTGACAGGATGACTTTTCAAAACAAGCTTGTCATGTTTATGCTTGTTATCAGCTCTCCTGACAACGATTTTCCCATCAGCTAACTACAGACTTAATTAGGACATTAACACTGTCCTGCCCCCACACCTCCTGCCTTCCGCCAGCTAAGCACTAAGTCATTACTGGGAGGAGAGAACGCAAGCAAGCAAACAAGAAAGAAAGGAAGAAAGGAAGCAAGAGCGGAAAAATAAAAGAAAATGGAAAGAAGTAAGGAATGAAGGAATGAAGCATGATTTTGATTACATTGCACAGGGTGGAAGGGAAACAAGCAGTGCTTTGGCCATGTTTTGTACCAGGTTTTGCAAGACTGTTCACAGGAGAAAGCAGGCCAGACCACTGAGAGAAATGAGACTAATTTCTGTGATTTCCACTTGTAAATGCCTACAAATGCAAAAAAAGTTAAATCCTCCATCGTTTGTTAGGATACACCCTTCACTGTCATGCAGAGTAGCTGCTCTGTGTAATGAAGATCCTTCCTATGCACAAAACACATATAGGAAGTTGTAAGGTGTGTTTGGCAGGCTGTGCTTTTAGGGGATAGAGATGCTAATCGCTCACCTGGAGCTTGTACGATGGCTTCACATCAATTAAATAAATGTCTTGTGCAGTATGCACTCCCTGTGGATAATTTCCATGTGTCACACCCAGACTAGAGCTCCATGGCAGACACTTACCAGTAGTGACTGGAGTAACCCTGAGCATTTTCATCACAATGTTATTCTTCATAATGACAGATGTTCATATACTGCTACCTTTAAACCTTTGTGATTTTGTACATAGTAATAGACCCGAATTTCATGGTTTTCTTTTTTATTTCAACAATTTCCTGTCATTTATCCTCTCCAGTATAGCTGGTAAACCATGTCATTGATAGTAGGGAATTCTGCCTCGCTAGTCTTTCCCCTGTTCACTGCCATAGGACATTCCCAATTTAGCCTAGGTATTATTAATTGTAGCTTGTTGCTTCTGACCTGTCACAATTGCCTGGCCAGTACAAGTATTCATGAGTTCAGATTTTTTCTTCAGTGGTATTACTAAAGTGCAGAATTGCAGGTCAATTAGATGGCAGCCTATTGGATGCACTGTAGAAGGACAAGCCCAGAGATGGTGGCATCCAAACCCAAGACTAAATGGTAACATATATGTTTCTGCAATGTGCATAAACAGATGTAATATCCACTGGGCGGCTTTCAGGCAAATGAATAAAATGTTTTCTGTATGAGTAACCAGACCGTCTTAAACGGTAGCTATTAGAAACCCGGGAGATTTTAAATCCCCGCGTACAGATGACTTGTTTCTAAGGACATGTTAGAGGAGCTCTTGGAATAGTAGTTCATATTTGGTCTGACTTTGGAAAACACCTAGGAACCTTCTGAAGAAGAAGTACTTCAAAAAAGCAAAGGAAGACCTAGATAACCTTAACCCTGGTGCTCTAGGCATTTTAAAGTCTAGGATAGAAAAAATGAATGGACAATCTGAATCTCCATTAAGCAGGAGGTGATGAAAAATAGTTAAACTGGTATTGATCAATGGGTAGAATATGGAAAATAAAGCTTACTGTTACTGCTTAGGCTACTTCACTTGATACACATAAAAGGATCAACGTAATAGATTTCTGTAAAATGTTTGACTGATGTTGCACTGTTTTTTGTTTTAAAACCTAGATAAAATAAAATCAACACAGCATGTATTAAAGGAACTAAAATTTCGAGGCATATCAAATCTCAAAATACCACTGTAAACAGGGAACCATCAGTGAAGAGATGCAGAGTTCTGAAGACGTCACTGTTTTTCCTGCAATATTTAATGCTTTTATAAAGAACCTGGAAGGAAAAAACAATTACTGATTGAACTTAGAAAAGGTACAAAGGTTAAGGGAAGAGTGATAAAGTAAATAAAAATTCAGTCACTGTTGCAGTAAAACATAAGCTAGTGTGTGATTTAGTGGGTCACATAGGAAAAAATGGTAGCAAGAAAGCAGATACATCTTATCTATAACAAGAACCTGAAAAAGACAAGAGGGCTATGATCAGCAGAATAATATTTTTGGTTTTGTTAGTGTGATTATAACTTCCATTTAAAGTAGTACCTAGGAACACCTGCCTGCAGCAAGGACTGTGTGGTGCTGCAGAGATATAGAATAAATATGCAACTTCTATATTCCAGAAGTTGCCAGTGAAATATTGCATTCAAAAGGCTTGTGCCATTTTTGTACCTACAAACAGGATGTTTTTGAATTGGAGTGGGAAAGCACCCAAACTGGGTGCTAAGATAACAGACCTTATGGAGATGTGTTGAAGCCATAGACATGATTAAAGGACTTGAAAACCTGCCTTATATGAAATGCTAATGGTCTTCAACCCGGTTAGAAAGCCCAAGAGGCTATGATTATCTTCCTTACACTTTATGAGTTACGAAGGGTTGGAAAGCTGGTAGTAAAAGGCTTTTCCAGTCTGTAAAACTAGGGTGTAAGCTAAATGTAGTTAGATTTGATAAAGCTCCCTTTTTAACAGCATTGGCATAACTCACAAGGTCTAAGAGGTGAATCAAGGGTGGCTGTTTTTTTTAAGTATACGGTCTAATTAAAAAAATATTAATCCAGAGGAATCATTTGGCCTACGTTGCTTAGCAGGTCAGAAAACTTCAGTCCCTTTTGACTATATTTATCTGTGAATCTAGGAAATCTATTATCATATTCTTTTAATCTGGTTCTCTGTCTCTTTGCCAATGAAGAACAATGACCCAAAGATACTGGTATACTCAGGGAATTGAAATTTTAGTGGGCTTGGATCTCAGCATCTTAACTCTTAGGGTAAATTATATCCTCACTGTGGTAAAGGAAATGATAGCATCCTGGACCATTTGCTCTTACTGGTTGCAGATACTTCTTAAGACAAAAATGTCAGAGGTAATTCAACCACATTCTTCCCACAGTGTTTCTAAGAAGGACTCTAGGTACCAGATATTTTTATCTGTTCCCATTGGCTTTCATAATATCCTCCCAGCTGAGAAAGCCCAGTGAAATTATATGTTCTTTTAAGATGGGTCACTTAGCTGAGCGAAGGCTGAAAATACTACAGGGAGTTTCAGCTGCGTAATTTTCAGTGGTTGTTGTCAGACCCTGTGTTCCTGGGCCTTGGGCAAGGCTTTGAAAATGAGGGGGCTATTGCACAAGCTTTATATCTCTGAAAGGAGATAAAATTAGAGCAGTTTTTTAGAGGAAGCCCTGCAGGTTCACTGAGCAGCTGCCTTCAAAGAAAATTTCCCTGTCTTGATAAACAAGAGAGCAGAAGCACCTGGGTTTGGACACAACAGTCTACTCGGGAATAGTAGCATTTAAAAATAGGATGGTTGAAAAGGAGTAAGTGTTATCATAAATGAGAAAATATTATGTATTTGTACGTGCTTTGTCCTAAAGTGATACTAAGTATTTCTACTTATATAATCCCATTAGCCTGGAGTAAAAGCATCAAGGTTTTATGAGTAGCTGAATTACCTTGGACAAACAATCTTAGTTTACAGCTCTGCTTTTGACCCTATTCGTAGATGATCCAGTGACACTAAGCTCTATGAAACTGACTTCATTTTTTAAAATTCTTTGGGAAATTCTCATTAGCTGGAATAAACAATGCTGTAATCCTAATTTATATACAATACACCACCTGAAAGGCTTAGCATAGGCTGATTTTGTTCAGACAAACCTACTGCAGGCAGTCTCTACCGTTCAGTCAAAAATGTAACAGTGGAAGTAGGTGCCAAACCTCTCGCAGGAACAAAGAAATTACAGATAATGTGGACTAATACAACATAGTACAGTATATGAACAGGACAGCTGAGTCAGGATGAAAGTACATTTTTTTTGTTTGTTGATTTGATTTTCTGTCACTCTAAAAGTGCTTTTAGTATGCATTATGTTTCTGAATGCAAGGACTTGGTTTTATCTACTGTCAATCAGCCAAAGGAGGCCAAGTTTATTTTTGTATAGGAATTCAAGTATGAAAAATAAAAAGTTGCTATCAAAAATATAATCCCTGAGAGTGATTTAAGTACTGTCAGTGGGGGTATGAAAGATTAGGTTCTTATAGGGATAGATCATCTCCGTGCAGAATAATGGTCAAATTGTATTTATTTTAACAGTGTCAGTCGGCACCTCTAAGTGTCCTTTGCTGGTCACGGTAAGGGTGTTAGCAAGTCTGAAGCCACAGACATTAAACAAATTGCTCATTTGCTCGTTAATTGCAGTACACAAACCTGAATATTCCTTTGCTCTTGTCATAACTGGCTTTCTGATTAATGAGTGATTCCTGTTTCTGCTTTTATTGAAGGTGTACTTGCTGCCAGGAGCCTGGTGGAAACAGTGGGAATTAGGACAGGAGACTGCAGTGAGATTTTAATACCTACTTACAAAGAAGTGTCCATGAACATCTCAATAATAGGAATAGACAAGTCTAACTCTGAAGAAATGAGTAGAGCCTTTTACCATGCAGACTGATACTGAAAGCCTGCCCCGTCCACATCACATTTGCTTTCTCTCATTTGACCCGTGATCTGGGAGATGAAGTGGTACAGCCAGGCAGTTTCAGCACTAAATTACTCTGAATTGTCAAATTAAATGTTTAACAGCTGACACGATGTGGAAAAATCAGCTATATCCATCTGTAAGCAGTCTTAGAAAACATCACAGACTTCTACTCTTCCTGATCTGGTCACCTAGAAAATACTAAATTGAGCATCAAGAAAGTATTTTTAGAAAGCATAAGGAAAGTATTTCAGCACTTCCAACAGGAGACTGAAGCCTGTTGTTCGATGTGATCCTCACAGCTTTATCAGTGTAACAGAATGATGCTGATTTGTATTATCTGAAACATGTCTGGAGGGACTGAAAGTTGTCGCCTCACCAACACTCTCTCTCCGAAAAAGAACAGTGATAACATCTCTGTAAAATTTCTGTGAATGCTTGTTTTTTGCTCTCTTTATAGAAAGAACAAAAATGAGGAGTCAAAGCAAGCCAATGGTGGCAGAGAATTAATGCTAAAAGCTAACCCCAGCTGACATTTTTTTTTCTCCTTCTCTGTGTCACACTTTTTGGTTGGCAGTGAGTTTTCATGCATCACTGTCTTTAACCTTGAATACAGCAAACTGGCCTGGGAATCAGGATTGTTAGGCTGCTGACTCACTGTAGCTTTGGGCAAACCACTGAGCTAAAATTTCAAAAGTGTCATGTAAGTTTGGAGCTGCCTTAGCCGTTGCAGACCCTTCTGACTTTATGCTGAAGGCACCTGCTTTTGGGGGTGGGGAGGGACTCTTAGCAGCATCTGTTAACAGAGATTTCATGTGTGCTGCTCCTCTCTGTGCAAGGTGAAGCCTCTCCTGCTTTCTGTAGGTGGGTCAGGGGAATAAGGGATGAGACAAAACTTGCCATCTGCCTGCCTCCCTCCCCTGGCCCTTATAGCCTTGCTGAGAGATCTGTTTTCTAAAGCAATATCCGCAGATACTGCTGTTAGGTGTCGTGATCCAAACAGTGATACTCGGTCTGTCTCTAGCTCTCCAGACTTGAGTTACTTGTCGTGTCCCACACCTCAGTGGCACACTCTTCATGTGATTTCACCTCAAAACATAATGACATGAACAAGAACGAATATGGAAATTACGACTATAATAAAATTGAAAGAATAATAACAAGAACAGTGGCAATAACAATAATAATGATAGTAAGAGTAGTGTGTCAGAGTCACACGGTGAATGAATTTACTATATTTAAATCAGCAGAAAATGAATCATCTCCACTACGATAGTCAAACATAAACGCTAAGTGTACTTCCCTTTTCTTCTTCTGTCCTAATCCCAAACCCACTTTCTGTAAGCCATCCTCCAGCATTTGCTGCCTCCTCTCCCACGCCTTCCTGTGATCCTTAACATCCAAGCCCAGCTGCCTCAGGCTGGCTGCTCAGCCCAGCACTGGTACAAGCCACCACCAGCCTGCCACTGTCTGAGCAGTCTGTGCCTGCAGCATCTGTGTTGCCTGCAGGAGTTCAGCGGGCCTCTGAGGAGGTTGTATTCAGGGGCTTAAGGAAACAAAACACCCAAATGATTCTTTAGGCAAGCTTATTTCTTGTGCAGCAGTAAGATATGACTGAGTTGCAAGAGGTAGCCAGCTCTACAACACCTGCAGAAATTCAGGCTGCTTTAACCCTTAGTGTATGTGAACCTTACCAATAAATGAGGGTTGATCTTCCCTACAAGCAATGAGTGGGCAATACCAGGACTGGCCTAGTGCCTCCAGGTAAAGTCATCTCTGCAGTATTTTGGCAGTGACTTCAAATTGCAGATGGATCATGGAGCAAATGTTTCTGTTTCCATAAAAGTTGATTGACAAATTCCAAAGAACTTCAGTTTTAGCATGTCTTCTCCAAATGACCTCAAAGCTAATTTATCTTTTCTTGGAGGCTGAGTGGCTGAATCAACTCTGTAGTGTTTGGGACCCAGCTGTTTTCAGTGCAGGGGTAAGTAAATAGTATTTTTTCAAGAGATCTGTCTTGCAAACGATTTAATCAAGTAATCGCTACAATGAGTAATAAACTTTTATTCTACTAAAACGTCCTACTGCCTTTATTCAAGTAAGTTAATTCTTTTGCTCAAGGCCGAGGATAAGTGAAAAGAAAATAAAAATGAAAAGAAAAGTTTAATATTTAGGAATGTGCAGCTCCAAAAGAGTTATGGTCTTAAACTGGATCAGACTAATCTGTAGTTTAGAAATGATTATGTTTGCAGATAGTAACATGATGTGCTGGTGATAAATCATGTAAATTTTAACCTCTCGGCAGAAGGAATGTTGTTAACAGTTACTAAACTTAGGAGGAGAAACAATCTCCCCCTTCCACCCTAGTTAGCTAAAGTGAGTTAGGTCCCATGTTTTCAAAGTATTAGCTACATATGTGCCTTTGCTTTCCCAGGGAGCACTCACTTTTCTAAGTGCCTGGGAAGAACTATTTTGGCGCTGTCTTTCTTTGGCATCTAACACTTTGACGTAACTGGTTATTTGGTGCTGCGAAGCCAAAGTTTATGGCTGTGAGCCAAGAAGTGACAATGTTAATCTAATAGCTTGCTGCTGCCACAGGCGAAGGTCTTGCTCCCTCCTCCTCCTCGCTATCCTTCCTTTCTTCCCCCTCACAGTCCTGTCTCCACTGCTTTGTCTCACCCTTTACCTCTTTCCTTGAGCCAATTCAACCAATTAATTAAAAAGAGAATTATCCAACTTTCTGGTTATTTTCTTCCAAGTTAGTGAGCTGAATTGACTGATGGCTGCTTCTGAAGAGCACTGTGGTTGGCAAAATGTGAGTGGCAGTACTGCATAGCCAGGACCACACTTGGCAAACACGTGTGGAAGGAGGTAGGATCTGCGATTTCTGTAAGCAATGAGCTGTGACATCCACCCACCACGTCTTGTAGAAGTGGACTGTGGATTATGTTGGGTCTGATTCTCCATTGCCATGGTATGTATGTAAGTGATTGTAGAAAAAACACATGGAAAAGTGCAAACAAGTTAGTGCAGCAGTGTTTTACTCTCTTTCATTTGGGTTCCCTCTAAGTCCCTGTGAAAATAGTGGAAAATCAGACCAAACATACCCACTCTTTTTTACTTTCAGATAGTAGACTTCTTCTGAGAATGCCAGGTTGTTCTTCAAGGGATAAGTAATTTCAGATGAGGACTAAATAATAATAAATATATAACCAAATATTATTGTCAGAATTTTGGGGTTTTTTTTAAAGTTTGAAATAAACCCACCACCTGTCAAAAATAGAACAAATAACTCTAATCCATCAGCAGTGGAACAGATAAACACCTCAATGAACATCTCAAAGATGCTTACCATCTATGAGTATATCCAGCTGGTTCTTCGATATGTTTTTCGCCAGTGGATCTTGACAGAAATTAGAATTCAGTTTCCAGCTCTATTCTGTTTACTTTGACTAACTGGAACTGAAGTTCTACTTCCCACTTTCTCACATTTGGCAGGCCCTCCTGTTGGACTGTAAAATGAATTAATGAATAGCTTGTAATTAAAAAAATGGGTCTTGTTGTCTCTACTTTTATTAATGAACGGTAACATTGTGAACTCTATCAAAACCATGAATGGACTGGCTCATGTATTTTTCTAAAAACTAGCATATCGTGACTTGTGAACATCTCTACACAAAAGATTATAAGTAATATTTGTTGCATAGAATTAACAAGGTTGTATTATAGAAACTGTAGCATCCTTAATGATGCAAGGAAGTTGTATATCTGCAGTGTTAAAGTCTGATTTCACCCTTCACTGTGCAATGCCATGTTCCTGTTTATCATAGCATTTGACTGTCTTCCACAAGGGAGACATTTCTTAAAGTGTGTGGTCATTTGGCTGGTATTTTTGGACCATTTTTAGCTCTTGACTTACTGTTGAAGGAGAGTGAAAGGGAGCTTCAGCATGAGCGCTTACTGATACTGCACATTGTCCTGTGTTATGAGGTGTAATTGCAACTATATGTCTGTGCCATGGTCACTCTTCATATGCAATCTTCTTTCTCCTTCATTATGCTGTAATTCTTTGTTTACTCTGAATATTAAAAGTGTTCAGAAAGAGTAACATAGATTAGGGCTAAACAAAGAAAGACTAAATGAGCATATTAACTGTGGTTGATGTTGGAGAAATATAAGAGCCAAATATATTATTCATTGAATCTTATCCTACATAAAATAGTGAACTCTTCTATGCGTTATCCAAAACATTTTCTATGTTCTTTTTTGGAAACCATCTTGTATTCAGTAACTCTCCTGTTAAACTTTTCTGCCCTATTTTCATTCAGTTTTTTGCCCTTGTAATTGTACCTTCACATGCAGGGAGAGCAGAGTATACTGCTCCAGATTTTCAGTGTTGTCAGAGGAAAATCTTGCTCTGAGAGTGGACCCCAATTCTCTGTTAAATGCAGGTGGGTGTGTAAATGCTTTTCAAAAATAGTTGGTGTTGTATTTGTAGGAGGGGATTCTCTTGTTTTAAGCTATTCTCTTTGATGCCTCTCAATCTGAGATGGAATGAAACCACCAAGACCACACTTGTGATCGCGACATTTGAGGACAGAAGTAAGCTTGAAATAGAAGACTGGATTTGACTCCTAAGATTTCAAAACTATGTTCTACGTACAATTTAGTGCTACAGTGCATACTTCAAGACAGCTTTTGAGCTCAATTCTGTTAAAATAAAGTCCATAGGCTTAAGTGCGTACATGAAGTGTAGTGGAAGAAAAAAAACCAGGTTCCTAATATGCATCTTTTTTTGACCAAGCATCTACTTTTGACCAAATTGTTTCTGCAAATTTCAGATACTTTTGCAATGCTCTTTGACCAGACAGCATGTGAGGAAATGAAATTATGATTGTCTCTGCTTTCCTTGCTATATTTTATCTTGCAATTTTTTTAAAAAATGTATTTACTAATTAAATAGAAAACATTATGAAATTTTATGGTGTCTGTTTTGCCCCCTCCCTGGAATTGTCCAAGGCCAGGTTGGATGGGGCTTTGAGCAACCTGGCCTAGTGGAAGGTGTCCCCTCCCATGACCAGGAGGCTGATACTAGGTCATCTACAAGGTCCCTTCCAACCCAAATCATTCTATGATTCTATGATTCTTTTGGCAATATATGGCAAAATTCTTTGTAAATATTTTCATACACAACTGAGTTAGTTAAAACCATAGTTGTCTCTGAACCAGGCTTCAGTAGCTGCATGAAAGGACAGAAGAATACTACTAACCAATTTAAATTCAGTAGTAAATAATGCTTTTGAAACTGAGGGAACATTTAGTTAGGTGTTTTGTGATTACCTGAATTGGAAACTGACAAGGATACCACGGTTGATATTACATTTGTCATAAAAATCTCCAAGAGATCTGTTTTTGTCATAAGTGAACAAGACTTTGTTTCTTTTCCAGATCCAAATTTCTTCTTGTCTGTGTTTTTAACGCCTCTTTCAAGTACTGCTTAACCAGAAAACTGCTGCTTTGAGCAAACACCTGAGGACACCTACCTTCTCCCAGGACATGTGTCCTGAAATGCTGCTTAGTTCTATCATAGACCAATGTCCTGGGAGCCCTTGTGAAATGCCTTTCAATTTGGAGGAAGGCTAGAAAATCATATAGCATGGAAAAAATACAGGGTTTGTTCTCTTGAAATTGTAATTTCATAACCATCCTCCTCAGGGGTTTTTACTCTACCTAGTATGCACGATCTCAAATTCAAACTCAAGAGAGATTGAAAAGTTTTGGGTTTTTTTCAGGAAAAATAGAAGGCATTATACATAATGTCTAGAAACATGTTTCCACTCCTTTCCAGCAGAGAATTCTGCCTTTTTTTGCTGCTTATTCTTACTTTTGTCTTTGCCAGCTCTGGATACTTGTTGTAAAATGAAGTCAACACTACTCTTGACAGCAGGCCTAGATTAGCCAGAAGGCAGAGTGCGTAAGAACGGGGGCTATATCACCAACCCATGCTGCTGTGAAGAGACATCTCCTTTCATCACAAAAGCCTTTATCTTTTTTTCTGAGGAAATCTTTGCCAACCTCACCAGGCTGGCAGAAAGTCATACCCACCACGGAAACTCATGTCCCTGTAACAAGAAGAAGGGTAATCTCATGCAGCCTCATGTCTGGAGCCATAGTGGCAGCACTGTTTTTGGGCAGGTATGTTTTCTCTCACGGGGGTGCCCTGGCTGTCACAGGGATCTCTGCAGGTGATGCTTTGGCTGGGTTGTCTGTGAAAGTTTTGTTCTCAAGGAAGAAGCCTCAGCCCTACTGAAAATGAAAGAAAAGAGGGAAAAGGAGACCCACGGACCCAGTTTTTGTCTTTCAAGTGATTATCATACTAAGTTTGCTGGAAGAGAATGACATACTGATCTCCTGATTCATGAAGCAGAGTTATTCACAGATGTGCTCTGCTCATTTCACCACAGACTGGGTGATGCACAGCACATACCATTGTACCCACTGTTATTTTCAACTGCATCAGCTTCTTACAGAAACCTACTCACCTGTCTGCCAAAGGTGAAGGTATAAAATATGTTCTAACAGATGAATTAATGTATGCTTTTCATTACTGCATTTTCCTTTTATTCACATTTTTCTCCTCCCAATTAGGTAGGTAAAGTTGACATTATTTTATGCAGATTAAATATTCAAATGTACACTGTAGAAAAATATAGGGGATTTTCATTAGAAATTGCAGACTTGCCATTAGTAGTGTATGACAGCACCAGGGATTTTGTCCACTGCTCTTATTTTACTGGGGAAATAATGCAGGCAAACGTCAAAATGTTCCTTGGCACTTTCACAAAAATGTCCTGTGAATTCCTCTTATTTGAATTATCCACCTCTTGCATTCTGTGCGTTCTTCTGGACAGTTAGGTCTGAAAGATGATGGTCTTTGTCACTCTTACTGTTTAGTATTTGGTCCCCTCACAAATGTTTTCATGCTCAGGCTATTAGATCAGCTGAAGCTGGTTCTAAGAATTCTCTGTCCACCCTACAATGAACAGTTTGTTTCCATTCAAACTAGTAGAAATAAGTAACCGAGGACATGGGAAGATGTTTCACTGGACAAGGCTTTGATTAATTGTTGTATGCATATGTACTGGCTTTGGAAGAGAAATACACTTAGCTGAGAAGAGCTGTGTTTAAAAGGAAAGGAAACAGACTTTGGTTACATCATATTGCCTGCCTGTCTGTAATATGGAAGTGAAAGAAAGCCACATTTCAGTTGAGTTTGCTAATAGTTTTAGGTATCTGTTCTACTATTGACAGGATTCTGTGCTCATGATGGTGGTAGACTGTCTGCCATCATTTTCTGCTATTTTATTGTCAAAAACGAATCAGACCAATTCTCTGGTGAAAGAAACTAAAATGAAAAATAATTTTGTGATTTTTCCTGTAAAAAGAGAGCTTAACTACCTCCACTCTAGTTACTAAAACAGGTTAGGCACTGTCCTTCGGCTCTGAAGTCAATTGGCTTGACATATTTCACATTGCCATAGCTAATCTCTCCCAGCTCCCCAAAACAGGGTATTTGCATTCAAAGTGCCTATTGCAAATGGTCCTGGCCTGTGTTATCTCCTGCTTCTCCATAAAAAATGATCTGGGAGTGTTTTAGTCTGCTTACATCAAAACTGTGCCCAGGGATTGTGCTAGTGATTTAAAAGCTTGTGTAGCAGTGGTTGGACTGTGTCCCAGCCACGCTTGGTTAGCTAGTAGAGATGTACCTTAGGATTTTGGGTCCTCAGTCATATATGGTCAAATGTAGTCTCAGACACACAGCCAGAGTTACCCTGACCTTCAGAGCAGACTGTAAGCCAACAGAAAAATGTTGCTTTAATAGCCATTTTCTTACAGAATTTGTTTAGTAGTTTGATGAAAGGGAAACAGGATAGGAAACTCACGTGGAACAACATTGAACCTGTCCAATTTCCCTCTTATCAGTCCATAGCTTCAAATGCATATAGGATCCATCTAAACTGTGAGTGATTACTGGGAATTTTGTCTGAGATATTCGAACAGTTTTACCTGTCACAGTTGGTGGTTCTGTTTTGATACGTGAAAGGGGTCAGATGATTTCACCTCTTCAGAGACAGGGAGGGAGAACAAGGTAGTTATCAGCAACTTTTAAAAGAAAAGGTCTTTTATAAATAGTACTGATACAAAACATCAGTCACACCGTGTAACATACCTCAACTTGTTTATTACTGAAACAAAGATGAGGTTGTATATAGAAAGATTTTTTGTGTATGTACTTTTTATTTGTTTCTCTTTTATCAGGTCTTCTGCATGTTCTTTAGAGTCCATTGAAGACTGAAGAATTACAGTTAGTAGTTATCTCAACAAAAATATATTAAAGATAAACATATCAGTCACTGAGGTTGTCACTACCTCTGTTGGCTTTAAAATAGAGAATTTTCAAATGTACTTAGATTTTGAAGTGCAATGGCAGGCTGTGTACTCTGAAAGTTTAATCTGTTATGGAAAATACTAACTCAAAATCACAAGGAAATTCCAACTGATATTGCAAAGATGTAGTGTAAAGGATGATGTCTGTGGGAGAACTGTCATGAGACTATAAAATGATAATAAATAGCAGAGGTGATAATAACTTCTATGTATTTTATGAGTGTCTGTTTAAAGCACTTCAAGTTCTATACAAAACCAATTAAATATAAACAAATAAAACTGTGAAAAAAAAAATAAGAATTAAAACCAGTATGTGTGGTAAGGTGTAAAAGATAAGCAATATTGTGATTGTACATGGCTGAAATCCTGCAATTCTTTTTCAGGAATGTCTCCCTCAGACATTGGTAGGCTTTTTTCTTGATCTATGAAGGCTTGCTCCAGTTCTGTACAGAAAGAGAACGGAACATTGCATCAAGCCCTGAGGAAAGACTGATGAAAGTAGTATGTGTTTTTATGAAGGATAGTACAGTGTTGTATTCTCAGAGTAAAACTAGAGAGCTAATGATGGAAAAAACCCAGCAGTTTGGTGTTCCTGTTGAACTCTTCTATAATACATGAAGGAGACACAAAGATTGTCTCTAAGCAATATAAAAAGCCATATAGGCATATTTTTCTTCCTGAGAGAATTTTCTGCATTTGTGGAGGTTCCTTCACTTCAAACCAGTGCAAACATCCTATGCTGAAGCCCACTGCTTTATTCTATCAGAAGGCCTCATCCTTCTTAACTCCTAGCAGTTGCTTCCTTTCTCTGTTATGGCTGTATTCACTTTAGAAAATAATGCATCAAACAGACCTTATCTGTAGGGCAAAATAGTTGGTAATGAGGATCCTGTGTTCATACTATGCATGTTTTGGAGGACTTTAATTTGGACTACCTCTTTTCTGCTCCTGTGGACTGAACACTCATTCTAGTCGGAGTCTAGTTTGTCATTCTAGTTGGAGTCTATTATTAGATCTCCTGAAGCACAACTTTTGGTTTAGCTGTGTTTGAGAGGAATCCATTTGTTGTGCTCTGAGACCGCTCCATGGTACGAACCGAAGGAAAGCGAGTGGGATAACTGCTGCAAATGAATGTCAAAAGTGTATTACTTGTTCCTTGAGCAACAATACAGAGACGTGTAGTTCTTTTTCCATGTGTGTGCTCGTCTTTGCCAGCCTCATGACTTTTTGGTAGATTTCTGGTGAGCAGAAGAAAAACTTGATTGGCAGAGCTGGAAGAGCTAGCGTGCTATGGATAAGTGTAGAAACAACTGCAGCTCACTCTGGTCTGCTGGAACAGGAAAACCTCATGATCTTCTCTTTGTCTTATGGGAGATCATTTTGCAAACAATGCTCCAAATAACAGATAAGAAAGGCAACGACAGCTATCTTCTGAAGAAATACTCTAAGAAATATTGAGTGTGGGGCATATCGGAGGTCTGGGGCAGGTTTGCCAATTTGACCAAGTAGTAATGAGAAATATGGGAGAGAAATATGCAATTTGCTTTTACAAAGAAAATAAAAATGTAAGACAAGACAAGAAAGATATAGTTCTGTGAGCGTGAAATCTAAAGAGCCGGCTTCCCTACAGGTTTCTGACCTTGTTTTTTTGGTGTCTAAAGAGCAATAGCCTCTAGCTGAAGTTTCTCCTATGGTGAGGCCATTTACAAGAGCTCCTGTGGGAGTTTTCTGATTATGGATAAGGTGTAGACTCATGCTTCTTATCAGCCAGGGTAACTATGGAAGACATATTTGTGCACGCACAGAGTCTGCCTGAGCATCCCTGTTTTTTCATGGTAAATATAATTAAGGACCATCCTACTCTCTTATAAAGCATTCAAAATATTTTTAAAAAGGATATAAAAATTTAGGTCATTTTTATTACTGCACTAAGCATCTGTATGAAAGATTTATTTTTAAAGAAATAAAAAAAAATTCACTCTTCCAAGAAAGTGCTAATATTCACAATAATTTTAATTTGAAAAAGAAGTAACAGTTCTGTGAAGGTACTCCCTTACCTGCATTTTTGGAATAAGATTATTTTTTGGATAGCATGACTAAGATAGCTTCTCTTGGCTTACTAAAGCAAGTTACGCTGTGAAGCATTTTCATTGTCTATAAAATGAATCACCGAAAAAATAAACACGTGTGAAAGGAAGCATCTCTGTAATGGGAGTTTTGTGGATTTTGACTGTAAGTGGGAGTAGATTGAAACACTTGTCAGAAGGGCTGTCTGCCCCACTAGGCTAAGGAGCAGGGACAAGTGTGGGGCATAGCTCCTTCCCCCAAACCATTTGTAAAATATCACCTTCTCCTGGGTGATGGAAGAGGCAGTATCCGGCTTCTGGGCTCGACCTGGGCTTCACAATTGTTGTGCCAGCTGCTGATGCTCCTCAGCTGCTGCTGCCCAACTCCACATGGACACAGCCGTCATAAAAGTAGAATCATTCTTGATTCTGTCTTGGATCTTGCCTTGTTTTACTTTGGACTTTAAAGGCACAAAGTCATCTCTTTATATTATCTTCTCTGGTCACAGAAGTGTTTAAACTCTACTGGGGTATGTAAAATCTTTTTCTGCTCAGGGTGACATGTCAAAACCACCTGATTTTCATAAATGTCTAGTACAGCTAAGTTGAAAGATCTTTCCTTCATTTTGTCCAGAGTAATATTTATTGCTCAAGGAAAATAACTCACATAACAGTAGAATTTGACAATAGTAATCACTTGTTCATTATTTTCCTCTTACCTCTCATTGTTATAAGACATTGATTCTCATCCATGGTGTAGCTGTATTGGTTGGTGACATTAAGAGGATGTGAGCCAAGTGAACTTTGTAACTAAGCACACTTTTTCTTTAGAAACAATTTTTTGAGAAAAAATAAATTTGGTTTCATTCTCCATAGTCTGATTTTCTTTGCATTACCATTTCCAAAAGTTTACTTTTCTTCATTAAAAAAGCGTGAAGAATTTCCTCTAATTAGTTTCTAATGGCAAACTACATCTTGACTTCATTTGTCAGAAAATGCAGAGCTGAACTGTATTGTTTAACAAGGGAATACCACACGTGTATGATTAATGTATGGCACTTTTCATGACCCTATTTGACTCCCTTTGTGAATACATAATGTATTTAGCACTGTATTTTCAATCTGAGATGACATAAGAATTAAGAGCTCATAGCACACAGTGCTTCATCTTATCAAATGAGCAGTAATAAATGAAAAACAGAGCCTTGAGATATTTTTGTAATAATTACAAAAAATAAAATAGGATAAAACACTGTAGAAAAGACATGTTCCATTTCTCTCTGTTCATCTAAGATCTAAACAGAAATGTCCTGAGGCAAAGGGAAGGTGGGGATGCAGAGAGATGTGCATGTAAAAAAGCTGATAGGATATCCAGACTTCAGACAGGGAAGCAAAGGCACAGTAAGTGAGTGCTCTGAGGAGAACACACCGAAATCCCCTCAGCTGGCAGACTGGGATGCCCTATTACATCAGCAGCAATAAGCAGGTTGACCTGACTGAGCCCAAGACATTTGCTCCCTCAAACCTATTACTAATTTTTATGCATGTAGGGTACGGGGTCAGCTTCTCCAGAACATAAAAACTTCTGTTGATGAAACAACTCGTTTACCGTAAGATCCAAATACATAACCCTTTGTCTTCTATGGCATATACCATTCTGCAGGAGGGTGATATCATTTCATAGTCTTCACCTTTGTGCTCCCTGTCCTTCTTGGAACAATGCCATGCATGCTAGTAGGACAAAACTCCCATTGAAAGCACTGGAATTTTGCTTCAGTCTAACATTAAGAACCAGCTCTTGTTTTGTCTCAAGGACACAAGGACAAGGAGCATTCCCACTGTTTTTTATGTAACTTGGGGCCACATTATAATGCGCAGAACTATCGATGCCTTTCTCTAAGCAGCAGGGAGACTACGCAGTCTGTGTATCCCTTTCGAGGTTCAGTCTTCCCTCCTTGTGAGCCAGTGCTATCCACATGGCCTACACACCTTTAGGATCAAATTAATAATAATAAGGCTGGTGCAGATTTGTATGAGCAAATAAATGTTCACGTCATAACTTTAGAATTTCTTAGGAGTTTTCTTACTCTGCTGTCTTCATTCACTTGAGTGGATCACAGCGTCATACATTATGATTTTATTCCATCTTAATTCATCATGGCTCAAATATGTGAGCTCAAACTCATGTGGCTGAAGTTTACACTATGCTACTGTGTCAGTGTAAATTGCTGCAAATCGGTAACTTGTGGCTACATCAGATCAATTTGTCACTTTGTGGTCATATAAATTGACCCAAAGTTAGAAGCGAATTATATGTACAGACAGTACTTGCTAAAAAAATTAGATATACTTTTCTTTTGCTTATTTTCATTTTCTGGTTTTGGGAATTACCATAGCAGAAACAAACAGAATAATAAGAAGTGAAATTGTGGTTTTGTAGCTGTCAATGAGAAAATTCTCATTGATCATAGTAAGGACAGGTTTTTTCCATATGTGAAAATTTAACAAGAATATGCATCTGTGGCAATAAGATTATTTGTCTACAGATGTGTCTACTTTATATTTGTCTTTTTATCTTTTCTCATTCCTGTCAGATACTACTCATTCTAAGGCTAAGTATCTTCCCAAAATGTAAGTTGATTTAAATTAAGAACAATAGAAACAAATGGATGAGAAAAAATAATCAGCTAAAATAATGTATAATGGTTTCACAAGGCTACATGATAGTCATAGATTTTATTAACAGTCATTTTAACAATGAGGCGTGCTCGTGGCACAGAGAAAAAAATCTAGCCACATGTGTACATGGCGAAATGTGAAAGTGTTATCGCAGAGTCATTTTCAGCAGCAGTTTATTACCTTTCCACACTTGCTTTTGCATATGAGTTGTGTTCCGTATTTTGAGGTGTGAAATGTGAACTACAGATGCACTGAGAGACTGAATGATCCATGAGCAAACCCTGTGCAACTGGATCCTCATAGCCTTTGGCTGGATTCAAGGGACAGGGCCTCTGGAGAGCAGTGTGGAAGACTGGAATTAGGTTACCTGACAACTTTTACTATAAAATGTATTTTTTGTGGCCATGATGACCCTATAAGCACTAGTTCTGGGCAAAGACATTAAAAACCATTTTAGGAAATACATGGCAAAACAAGATTTTCTTTTTTTTTTGAGAAAGAGTCACAGTAGGCTTTCAAGGTGATAGTGGCACCTAAGTTTTTTAAGCCAGCCTCTCAAAACAGATGCTTTTCACTCTATCTACACTCATCATTCAGACTTATGCCCAAAAGTTATTCTTAGTCCTACCCAGTGTTTACAGACAGTGACACCTCTGCCTCCGAGCTTGCTATTGGGACATAGTTTGTGTAATATGCTGAATTGCACAATAAATTGACAGTAAAGCAGCTGCTCCCATGTAGACCCAATGTCTAATAGAGAGATCATGTTAACAGAAAGAAGTGGCCTAGGGAATTCTTATTTTTCAAGACTCCTTAGACCATCTTGAGTTTAAACGCTTATAAATCAGCTTTATGTTATGCTGCGGGAGGAATAACTCCCATATACCTTCTTCTGAAATAATCTTTTTTCATGTTAGGACAATATCAGTTGGCAATTTTTGCTCTAGACGTGAAGCTAGGTCAAACTTCATCTTAGGCCAGGTCTTACTGGTTGGTTAACAGACACTGCAGCAATGGATATACTTGAATGGTACCTCTGAAGTGGTAGAGTGACAACAGTATGCTGTTAAATACACGTTGCTGCAGAGTATTAAATGATTAACACTTGACATAATATTTATTCACTTGTCTTTTATTGTTCCTGAAATGTTTCAGGGAATATCTTGGCGTTCCATCAGCTTTCAAAAGATTAGTATTTTAAAGATTTTTTTCATTGAAAGCGATTAATTCTTGTTTGTGCCTTTGATTCCAGCTCTCTGGAGGTTGTTGTATGGGCTACACAAGACCTCCCTGAGTATGTGAAGAGCTTCATGTTGCCTTTCTGCTTCTGTGATCCCGTTAGCTCTGATGCGAGTGTTCTTAGATGCATACTCCATTGATAATAATTATTGAGCTCTGTGGCACTCTGTCACTCCGCTATGCAATATCACTTAATATGATGTTGTCTTCATAACACCAGTGCTAAAGCAGCTGAGAATTTCTTGAGGCTAATAGAGTTTTCACTTATTGCTTTGAAGTAGTGCCAGAGGGACTAATAAAATAATTATGGATGTCTCATGCTCTTAATCTATCTACTTAGTGTGGCCTTGGTCATTTTCCTATTTATAATTTTTCTGTACATAAACAACATCAGCAACACAGTATAGTCTTTCTTATCTCTCCTTGCCTGGCTCTTCTTCCCCATAAAGATGCTGCGGAGAGCTTTGAAGCCCTCTGCTCTTTGTGTCTGAGAGCTGTTTTGCAAGGATAGCTTGCTGTGAACTGTGAGTTTGACACCTCTTCCTGACTTGCTCCCACACAGGCTTTCTTAGATAACCAGGAACCATTTAGGCTGAGATGATCACAGGATACAGCTGTTCACCATCAGCTATAAAAGTAGTTTTCTAGTTTTCTTTTACTTTTCTGTTACAGTGCCCAAACTTACCTCATCCTTTTTTTTCTGTCCAGAGCAGCTGATTCCTTACCACAGTATTTCTCCCTTGTCTCAGTGGAATTTCAATACTAGCAGATCTGGCTTATTTCAAATGATCAAGACTTTTCTAAACACTCATGTCCATACTACTGTATTGAAAATTACAGAAAGACTGTTCTGCAATGGAGAAGGACAAGGGAGTGCAAAATAGGTAACAAAACATACACAGAACTTGCTTCCTGAAGAGCTGACCAAAGATTCATTTCCCTGGGCTTTTTAGCATGCTGTGGCACTAGACACAACTTTTGATTTTGTGTTCATTGAGAGTGTTATTGTGAAACTGTACTGTTTGACACCACTAAGACACCAGAAAAAGATTTAGAATAATGCAGAATAAGGACCTGTTTCAACAGAAATGTCTTGCGATATAAATAGAATCAAGAAAATAATAGCATCAGCTGTACTGGGATTCCATAGTGGGATCCACTAGTGTGACCATGATGAATTATAGCCTGGGTACTGTGACACTTTGTATAACAACCACTTGGCATAGGATTTAGGATATCTGCCATGAATAAAATCTTTTGATTGCTCTGAAGTTTATACATAACATAAAAGCAAAACTTTCTTACCAGAGATGTGGTGTTTGTTAATATGCTAATGACTACAGGATTTTCAACTGCAAAGAGTGACAAGGGTTATATAACGAACATGTTATGATTGTTCACAGCCGCTTCCATTTTGCTAGAGCATTACAGTCCTGTGAGCTGCAGAGATGCCTGCATAGATTGTCACTTCATTACTGGATATTTGGAAGAAAATAATTACATCTGGAGAGAGATAAAGAGTTTTATGAAGAACAGTTGATTTTGTCTGTCAATATTTTCAGTGAACATTTTATTGGTATGCAGTTTTATGAGTTCTTACCCTTTCTTAATTGTACTTTGAGCTGCAGATAAAAGCAAGGTCAGAATCTCCACTCCAAATGACATTTTTGTTTAATTTCATTTGCATAAAATACATTACTTGTAACTGCTCATGTTTTTGCTAAGGAGCCTCAGTGTGATTTTGGAGTTTAGAACCAAACATGAAGTGACATGAGTTTAATTTGTGGATTTAAAGTGAGCATGCTCAAGAGTCTTCTCTAAAAATCAATGTTCTGATACAATGTCACATACACAATGTAACATCTGAACATGATGCAATACCAGGAACAAGTTGTCATATTTCAGATCAAATGTAACATAAACTCTATTTTAAACACTATTATGTAAATGTAGTAGAAGCACTGAATACTAGAGAGAATGAAAATACCTCAGGGCATTTATTATCATAGCAGAATTATTGTTGTCCTGTTTTGACTCTAGTAGTTAAACAAATGTTGCACTTTGGGTTATTTCTCTTGAAAGGTAAAATTTATAGTGGAACTAGACCCCACTGCTGGAGTTACATTTACAGTGAATGCACATGTTTCTGCTTCTCCAACTGCAGGACATCAAAGCATGTTGCTTTTTGGTACACACTCTCACAGTCCTGGAAGACCACAATCAGGTGGTGCTTTCAGGATATTACCGCAGCCTGGTCTCTCTCCATCTTCTGGGTTGGCTTTTATAGTCTTTTCCCTTCATTTCACAGACAGTTGAACATACATAAAAGCAGTTGCAGAAAAAGATCTGCTCTCACTTTTTCTTGGTTTTGGGCAGTGGTCCATTCCTGTTTCTTAGGGAATGCATATGGTATATTTAGCCATCTTTTTGCCCAAAGGAATTTCAGTAGGGTCTCACATTTACTCCTAAAAAGGATGGCAGGTTTACCCAGTGTCGTCAACATACTTTCAGTCAAAACACAGCAATTTTAATACTTGCTTTCTTAAGGGACTGATGTAACAGTTCATAGACAGATGAGTAACTCTTCCAAAATATTCGCCTGACTCATTACTTTCTGCCTACACAAACCCCCTTCCAGTTTCATATGGCTTAGTGGCATTTTTTACTTCCTGTCCTAACTATCACATAGTCTTTCTGTGAACTGTAAACAGTGGCAGGGTTTCCACCTAAGAAACTGCCGTGGTGGGTGATGTGTAGAGACAGCTTAAGCAGAGTGTACTGGAAGGCTTTGCAGTGTCAGAGGCAAAGTAGATTACAGGTGGAGGGTCAAATTAATTTCAAACTCCTTCAAGACCTTTTTTATAAGAAACATTAAAGCAGAGCTAGACAGGTGGCCATCCCAATTCAGAAGCATATTCCCCCGTTATTTTTACAATACAGTCAAGACAGATACTTCACCCCCTTCCCCATTTGATTACAGCAGTTCTTTCTCTCTCTTTGTGCTTTGTTGCCTGGAGAGCGCTCCTCTCCCCGGACCACTGTCACAGGCCACTAGTCTGTGACAAAGCTCAGTCTCAATCTCCCACAAAGCTGAGAAAGGGAAAGTCACAATAGATCCCTTTATTCTTCCTTTTTGGACTTTGCCTTTTTCCTCACCCGGGCTGCAACAGGGACCGCGCACAGCACAGGGGTAGCTTGCAGCAGATGAGAGAGGGAGGCATGTCACAGGCAGGAGCCGGTGGCAGACTCCCTCCCTTGTGATGCACAGCTTGATTGTCTCAGGCCAAACATGCTGCTGCTGTCTCTGCCGTTTCTGCCCAATTTGCTTTTGCCTGTGTCACTGTCAATTCTTCCCTTACCCACACTGGCTTTAATTTAACCCTCAACACCGAACATTTAATTTTCCTCTTCCATGCTTAAGAGGTTGATCCTTTTGCTAAACAGTCATGTAAGCAAGGCTCAAGAATCCAACTATTTTGGGGCAATCCATTCAAACAGAAGTAACATTTTTGTTCTGTTTGTAAAAATACATAAATGAACTGAAATTATGTTTGCAAGAATAATTAACTGAATATTACAGAATTTTATACATCTATTTTCAGTGGACTGACAGCCAAAAGTTCACTGATGCCACCATTGGAACTTAAAGCTAGCTAAAGCTAATTCATTACTGCTAATGATGTAACCTGAACTTCACAGGACACTGTGATAGAGTAGAAAATCCACCTAATAATCTGAGTCTGGGATTGTAGCTCATGCTGATCTTCAGGTTCCTCAGGGGGTATTGCTTAATGATCTATAGTTTTACTTGACATAATGAGATTGCTGAATGTTGATCTGTTCATACAGAATTTCACTGCAGTGAAGATACAATCTAGATCAGTGCTATGACAGACCCCAAGAATCAGAGGCTTTCAAGTATCCTCATCTCCTTTCCTTTCTCCTATGAAATACCCACCGAGGTTCTTCAGTGACAGAGGGAGATGGGACTGAATAGTTATGGTTGCATCCAATTGCGAATGACAATGCGTTACACTGTAGGTGTCTATATATATTTGCTACACTTGCTGAGAACCGCCTCTCTCCCAGGGTGCCCGATCGGTGATACCTATCTCCTCTTTGAATCCTGCCAGGGTCTCCTGCTGATCTTTGCAGCGGAGCTTTATCTAGCAGACGTTCTAACCATCCTCTAAAAGGGCTGAGATGATCACAAGTTTCAAACGATGTTTTCACATTTGTCCTCCTTTTCTCAGTACAATAGTGTTACTGTTATAGCATGTGGGAAACCAGGGTAAACTTCCTTCTCTTTTTGATGGTCAGTGGCAGAGTGGTATTGGCTAAATTCAAACGATATAATAGGATACCTTCTTCAGTCAGGTACTATTGTGCCTCTGCCTTCTTAGTCTTCATGACAGATCATTTTGAGACTTCTGGTCTAGGAGACCTCAGTGCACCTAAAGGACCCAGTGCTGAATATATTCAAGCTAACGTCACCTTCCCTCACAGGCATTTCCTACTAATCAGAAGGATAAAGATGTTTTATTGCCTCATTTAAGGAAGGAGAGTCAAGGGAAAGAGTCTATTTCCCTCCTGAAAACAGAATAAGAGAGAGACTAATTTTATTCGAATGGATGCATTTGGCTGGGGAAAGCTGGAGTCTCAAGTTCTATTCCTCGTATCAAGGACCTTCTCCAATGGTTGTTTCATTCAAACATCAAGAGCAGCTAGATACAGGCATAGAGTATAGCTATCTTAATTTGTCTCTTGAATCAAGGTTCGATTTTTGTTTTGCTAATCTGACTATTACCTATCTAATTTTCTTACAAAACAACACCATTTAAAGTTCTAAAATGAGATACCTATCTATATCATCCATGTTTTGGAAGTGTGATTTTGTCTAGTTGTTCTTTGTACTCATTTACTTCTGTGCTACAATTTTTTTCTGGGAAAATATCACCATAATGCACTTATAATCGTAACCTAAGGAAAGCAGTATGTTTTTTGGTTAAGTTCTGTTATTATTTAGCTTCACGTGGTGGAAAATGCAACTTCACTAAGCTTTTTTTTCTTCATAATTTTACGCAGTTAGCTGAAGTCAGTCCTGGAGTAACTCCAATAAATTTAATAAAATTAACTTTGGCATTGTTTTGGCCCAGTGTGTTTCTATTTTGAAGTGATAAATTGTCCATAAGAAGCATAATCTTTTACTTTGCATGTGGTTAATTTTGCAAGAATGGCAACAATCACTTCTAAGGCTCAACATCCTTGAAAGTATCTTTGTGGATCATGCTGAGAATGAAAAATATTATGTATACATAGCATCAAAGGCACCAACATAAAGTAATAGTTTAAAAAGTCAGTATTCCTGTGGTATTAACAGGAATTCATCTGAGGAAAATGGAAGAAATCTTTCCTCTTAGAGGAGCAACACTGAGCAAATGTATGCGTGTTAAAATGTCTAAATGTTTCATTGTTGTCTACAATTGAATTAGGTTCCGAGTGAATGAAGGGAAAATAAGACTATAAAAAAGAGCAATCAATCTTATTAGTCGATGGGAGACCAAAGAATGTGACAAACTGATGAACTTGTGCTCTCCTTCACCTGAAAACAAGGGGACATTGGTTATGTTCAAACAAAGCCATCAAAGACACTTTCCTTCAGCATAGCATCTAGGGCTTTTTCACACGTACAAATCATAGAATCATAGAATATCTCAAACTGGAAGGCACCTGTAAAGATCACCAAGTCCAACTCCCTCCTCCTAGCAGGTCTACCTAAAAATAAACCATATGACTAAGAGTGTCATCCAGATGCTCCTTGAACTCTTGCAGGCTTGGAGCTGAGACCACTTCACTGGGGAGCCTGTTCCAGTGACTGACCACCCTGATGTACACCCTGACCACAAAGATGTGCAAATACAGCTTTGACAGGGAATTATCATCACTATTTGTGAAGGAGTGACCAAATCAATAGTTTATTAAAAAGACAGGAGTAACCTCACTTGACATTGTTTCCTTATGTGGCTTTCTGGCCATACCAGCAAACTCTGTGCTGAAATCAGGGCATATAATGACAATCCTAATGACTAGATTCAGTTCAGAATTAAAATGCTTTAGTGAGTGCTTCTATTTATTGAATGAGCCATGAATTACAGCTCTGTTCTCTACACTCTTTCAAATTAAGGAAATAAGGAACAGAGCTGTTAAGCTCCTATCTCATCTGTTGAACTAATACAATATAGGTTCTAGAACTTTAATACTGTGTTAAACTCATCTCAAAATTACCATGCTTCTGTGGTAGCATTTTTGCATTTTGTAAAATTCTTCAAAATCCATGTAAAGGGTAGCAAATCTAATGGTGACACCTCTCTAGCCCAATGGCTAGTGTGTTTCCTGGGGAGATGAACACCTGGCTTTCTGTCCTTGGTTCAAAATGCACCTATTAAAAATGGAAAACCAAAAGAAGATATAAGAGCAAAATATTCTACAGCCTGATGGCTGAGGTACTTTCCCAAGAAGAAAAGTTAATTAATAAAAAACAGATGTCGTAACTATGTTCTATGTTTTTATTCTGAGTGAAGGCTTTATTTTTTGGACTGAAATGCAGTGCATTATTCTAACAGGAAAGGCTGAATAAAAATTTCTTACAGAAACAAATGTATATTTTTGTTTGGATTCTTTCCAAACTGCATTATTTTGTTTCTGATTTGATTTTCCTAAGAGCAATGAGTTTAAAATCTGTTCTTCATAAGTTCCCATTCCAGCCAAAATCATTCAATCAGAGAATTATTTAGGTTGTAAGTGACCTCTGGGGGCGATCTAGACTAATTTGCCACTCAAAAAAGGATGATCTTGAAAGTTGTGTCAGGATTCTGAGACTTTATATCAGGGCCTTATGTACTCAAATTTTTAAAATCTTCAAGAAGAGAATTTTGCCTTAATTGTTCTCAGAAAAGACTATTAGCTTCCAATTTCTTTATTCAAATATTTTGGGCTAATATGTTATAAAAAACTGTAGTGGTATGACAGTCTGACGTAAATGCTAGGTATTAAGGACAATTTCACCTTGAGAAGAGCTGGGTCTCTGTACAATGAAGGAAAAAGATGTGTCAGCTGCCTGAAAATTCAGGACAGTAACCTACAGTAGCTGCTCTGGGCCATCTTCCAAAGGAGGTTCCGTCTGTGAGCCTGAAGAACTTTCCTAGGTTTGGGTTATCCTTTGATCTTCCATATTTGCAGCCTGTTCTTCAAAACAAGCTTTCAAGCAACTTCCTGTTTTATTATTGTGAGGTGTTTTGATTGTATTTATCCTTGTACAGGAGTGCTTGTATGACTTTACCACATGGGTTCATTTTATGCTTACTGTGTAAATTAAGACTTGTTTTGATTTTGAGCCAGGCTAGTCACCATTTATTTGTGTGTCATCATATATTTGTATGTGCTTCCAGAAATTACATTGTAATCAGTTCCACTATTCATTTCGAAATTAATTCCTCATTCGTGTCAAGAAAAAAAAGGACAATGAACTTTTACAGACTTCTGTGAGCATTTACCAAAAGAATTGAGACAGCAGTTTGTCTCTGACTCACAATCAGAGCTTTGTTCTCCTGTTTCTGTTCTTGAACAGGTTCTTATTTTGATCTCTGCTATTTCTGCAGAAGATCATATGGACTCTGTAAGATGTTTGCTTTATTTACATGACGTGATATCCCACAGCCTGATGCCCTTGTGCTGTGACTGCCTCCATATTTAGTGTGTTTGCTCTTGCTGTCTCTACAGTTCATTTACCCTTGCATTCAACCTTTCTGACTTTGCATCCACTTTGTATCAGGCATATCTCAGTTCTTCAACTATTTGCAAGCACTTTGGTTTCCAGTTCCATTTCACTAGCACTGAAAACATTCACTCATTTTTCAGAAAAGTCAGATCTATTTTGTTCAGTGGCATTCCCTTTGACACTGCTGTCCACAAAATAACTTTGTTTCTAATTAAGCTGTTTGTTAACCATTGCATTCACGCTACTTAGTTTGATTGGTTAGATTTGTAATGTCTTGGTCAACAGTATTAGCTGCCTGCTTTGTGCTTTTAGAGATGTGTCTTTCCTTTATGATCTGATGTTTCTACTCTTTCCTGGTACCATGCACCCTAGATATGAAGTCTCTCTCAAAATTTGCTGCTATCTTTTCTGGCTGAGTGAATATTACTTCAATCTTCTTTCGGTTCATGTTTTGAGCAATTGGGTTATGCCCCATATGATATCTCTTTAGCCTCTTGAATCAGTCGAGAGGCCTAAACTGCAGGAATGAATTTTTTAGAGATTCTTAGTCGGTGTCTGTTGTCCCAACTCTGAGCCCCACCCTAGACACTGAAAGTTTCAGCTATGTCCTATATTTGATTTCTCATAGATTTCGTATGAATTCTTTTTAGGTTGTCTACTATACTATTCAAGTTCTTTGTCTTCCCAGAATACATTAATTTTAAATACATTAATTTTATTCCTTCTTATTCTGTGTATTTCTGTTCTATTCTGTGTCCTGTTCTCAAGTCAATGTAGAATAGTATACCTTTATTGGTCTCAAATTATCTATAACTTGGTCTTTCTCAGAGTATGGCTTCATTTTGAAGGTGGAACAGACCTTCAGATCACAGTCAACAAAACCCAAAATTTCGCTTTATCTTCTCTGGACTACCTGTGCCAGCTCTGTTTCTTGTTTAGCTACTTGATTAATGGATTCAACTGATCAAATAAGGTGAAAAATTATTCTTTTCCCAGGTTAGTTTTCTTTCGCCTTAGGGATTTGAACTGGCTTGCTGACATATCAGATGAATACTGGATTCAGGGAGAAGGAAGATGCAGGATGTGGAAGATGGTGGCAAATGCAAGAGCCTGCGTCTGTGGTGGTGGGAAATTATTGGGACAGGTGAAGTGTGCTCATGGAATTGCAACTTTCATAACTTTTTTAAGCTAGGCACTCACCCTAACAAAATGTAACAAGTTTTTCTGCTCTTTCCTATGCCTTAATTTCCTACTTCATAAAATTTACCTACAATTTACGATTTCTTGGTATTCATGGTCATAATGTGTTGATAGCAATGATGACCATTTCATAGATTTTCAAATTTAATTTAACCCCATGCATTTGATTTTACACACATTGTCTGAAATCTGTTTTTCTTGATACTTGTTAACACAGTGTTAAGCAAGTTTTAACTCTACTTTATTAAGCAGGTTGTCATAGAATCATAGAACAGTTTGGAATGGAAGAGACCTTTAAAGGTCTTCTAGTCCAACCCCGTTGCAATGAGCAAGGACATCCTCAGCTAGATCAGGTTGGTCAGAACCCAACCTGGTCTTCAGTGTTTCCAGGGATGGGGTGTCTACCACCTATCTGGGCAACCTGGTCCAGTGTTTCACCACCCTTAAGGTAAAAAATTTGTTCCTTATATCCAGTCTAAATCTACCCTCTTTTAGTTTAAATCCGTTACTACTGTACTACTATTTCAACAGGCCCTGGTAAAAAGTTTGTTCCCATATTTCTTACAAGACCCTTCAGGTACTGGAAGGCTGCTGTAAGGTCTCCCTGGAGCCTTCTCTTCTCCAGACTGAACAGGCCCACCTCTTTCAGCCTTTCTTCCCAAGCAGAGGTGCTCCACCCCTCTGATCATTTTTGTTGCCCTCCTCTGGACTTGCTCCAACAGGTCCATGTCCTTCTTGTGCTGGGGGCTCCAGAGCTGGATGCAGGACTCCAGGTGGGGTCTCACCTGAGTGAAGAAGAGGGGCAGAACCACCTCCCTCGACCTGCTGGCCACGCTTCATGTGATGCAACAGAGGATATGGATGGCCTTCTGGGACGTGAACTCAGACCTCTGAGGGACACCTCTTGTCACTTCTCTCGCTCTGGACATTGAGCTGTTGACCACTACCCTGCGGATGCGACCATCCAACCAATTCCTCTTCTACCAAAGAGTCCACCCATCTAATCCGTATCTCTCAAGTTTAGAGAGAAGGATGTTGTTGGGGGTCGTGTCAAAGGACTTACAGAAACCCAGACAAACAACATTCATAGCTTTTCCCTTGTCCACTCATGTAGTTACCCTATCGTAGAAGGCCACTAGGTTGGTCAGGTAGGACTTGCCCTCGGTGAAGATATGATGGCTGTCTTGACTCACCTCTTTGCCCTTCATGTGCCTTAGCATAGCTTGCAGGAGGATCTGTTCCATGATCTTCCCAGGCATAGTGGTTAGGCTGACAGGTCAGTAGCTCCAGGGTGCTCCTTTCTACCTTTTTAAAAAATGGGTGCAATGTTTCCCTTTTCAGATATGACGGAGAATAGCTTGGCAACTGCATTAGCCAGTTCCCACAGGACTCTGGGATGCATTTCATCAGGTCCCATAGACTTATGTAGGTTCAGGTTCCTCAGATGGTTATGAACCTGATCTTCTGTCACTGTGGGAGGGACTTCGCTCCCCCAATCCTAATCAGTATCAAAGACCAGATTTTGTAGGTTACAGGTATTTCATATTTGACTACCTTCTTCTCTTTGGAGCTTTTCCGGGTCTCCCTTTCCTCTTGTGGTTTAGTTTCTCAAGTCTTTGGGTTAGGTCATTCCTTCTTTTCCATAAATATTCAAGAAGAGGATTAACTGTTCTTGGTATGTTGATGTTCTTGATGATTTTGACTATTTTTGGCCTATTTTTATTGCCTGAGTCTTCCACAGATAAATCCTCTCTCTGATGATTGACTGTGCTTTCTTTTGTTTGGGTTTTTCCCTGTTTCTAACTCATTATATCACTCCATAATTATAATCTAAGAAACAAAAATCTGTATTTTTGTCCTTTCTTGCTCTCAATCTGATACCTTTTTTTTTCACACATAATTACTTTTCAAAAACCACTTTCAATTATTAAATCTATGATCTCCTCCACCATGACATACAAATACTTTCTTTTCGTATGAAAAATATTTTGGTTCTTTTTTTTATTTTATTTTTTTTAATCATGTCTCTCAAAAGAAGATGGACTTAAATTCTGAAGGCAACCTGTCTGATGGATGTTCACTCTGGGTCATTTTTCTAACATATTGATCGCATCATATTGTGAGTGATATTTATAGTCTGTTTGTCAGCTCTCCTTATCTCATCTTTGATAGCCTTCTTTCTGTTAGCCTCCTCTGCAGTTTTAACACAATCTTTTAAAGTTTCAAGCTTGTTTATCTGTTACATTAGCCTTTATTTTGGCTGTCTTTGATATCATATGTTACAATGGACTAATGTCTCTTCTATGTGGTTCTTTCATGTTGCAAGTCTTGTTTTCTCGCACTTTCTTATTTGCTCTTACGAAAGAGTGGCCGAAGTCACAGTTCTCTTTTGACAGTCAGATATTACTCCTGTCTCTTGAATCAATAATAGACAGGGCTGACTGCAGTACTTAAATTTTCTTTCAGTGGCTTTGTTTAGCTTTTTCAGATCTCTGGTGAATTTATTGACCACAGCTTCTGATGAATAAAATGTGCTTCCAGGAAAATCTGGAAATGTTAGAGTCATCTCTACTACTCTCCACCATGCTCCTCCCTCATAAGAAAGAGATCTCCCTCAGTCATTTTTCCCTGTGATTGTTCTCTTTAGGCATTCAGTTTTCTTAGGCACCATGCAACACAGCTATGCTGAAAAGGAGTATTGCTAGAAGACAGTTCTGTGTTTCTTGGCCATGCTCACCTGACATGTGCCAGTAAGATTACCAAATCTCGTATTCCCTCAGCATATAACAGAAGTCAGTATCCGTTTGAAACAAATGGCTGCTAGCTGAATGTAGCTCTTGGCAACATTTTATTTTGTAAGTGGAAAACCATTCTTTTTTCTTTTATTATTCATTGTGGTAACATAGACGATGAACTTTTTTTTTCTTTTGGCATCCATTGAAGTTTTATGAAAGCCATTGCAATTTAGTGTTAATTAATATCCACTTGTAGCAAAGTGTTGACAATAACTTCCCAAAATTGTGAATTTGACATTTAGCAACATCATTTAACAGAGCAAGAGGAGCTTTCCAAGCTACAGTTGAAAGTAAATTAACTGTGATATAAATGTTTATAACTTTAGTCACTTACTGAGTGGCTAAGGAAGCTTTAGTTACGGCTGGAGACTTCCACGTGGATGACATGAGATACTTCCTCCCCAGTTACCTTGCCAAACATTATGTTTTGCCTCAAGTATTTCTGTTTAAAATGCTCATTATTTTAACTTGCACTTTTGGAACTAAAATTCTGTGTACCAGAGCCAGTGTGCTCAAGTGATTTCTCTTTTTATTTCAAATCCTTTAACAACAGGCTATTGCTTTATTTTACAGCCCACTGTGAAGGGGTCCAAAGCAAGAGGTTTGGGGAGACCGGGGATCATACTCAGATAGCAGGTACCTGCCTCCATCAGACCCTGTGGTCATTTACTAAGCCAAGACCGTTACCATAACAGCTGTTACATCCTTCTTTTACGCAATGGCTGAATCTTGGTCACGTAGTTAGTTTTTAATATAAACAAGAGAACCATCTAGCCTATTTGCTGAAGAACCTCTTGAAATGGCATTTGCCTGACCTATGAAGATCTCTAAAGCTCCTCCAAGGAATTTGTTTTGTAGAGAAGGGATTTAATCTTTTCTACTGACTGAGGGACTGGGCTTTTCCTACAACATTCCAGGGAGAGGACAGTGTGTCAGATGTTTGTCTTCTTACACTCCCATCAGTATTTGAAGAGGTATGAGGCAATAATTGCTCTGTTAAGGCATTCCCTGATGTCATTAAACAAGAGGAGAGTCCACAGTCCCACTGATTGAGTGGGAAACTGCCAACACTTGTTTGAAGAAATCCGTAAGGTCATTGTTGAGGCAATATATATTGTACAGATGAACAGTCATGAGCTTCAATCTGGAAAGTAGATGACACTTGTTCTTGCACCCTTCATAGAGGGGCGAGTTAAAAAATTAGTTAAATTGACCTCCTTATTTCTTTCTGGGCAACAAAAAGTGACGGAATACTGTATTTAGTAAATGACGAGGAGATGAACTCCAAAGTTTCCCTGTGCCTTGCAAGTGTTTGGAGCTTCTGCTTGTCTTCCATTTAAGAAGACCACGTGTGTAATTTTGCTGTGATTATGACAATTTTTCAACATACAAGATGTGTCTTTTCATCAGCACCTGAGCACTGCTGAATGTGTTATCAGTAGACATATTTATGCAAATCCAACCTGTATTTTAATTAGACCTGAATAAAAGCTGTGCGCTGGCAATTATTTAGCCAGCTAGATCACTTGAAAATATTTCCCAACATGTAAAGTAATAAAAAAATTAGTTTAAAAGTGGAATTTTTTTATCAGAAAGCCTTTTCTGCATCCCTCCTTCAGTCAACATCCACTCTGATCAGCTCAGAGAAGGGAACATGACAGAAGTGTGTCAGGTATTCCAGATCCTCCAATACGTGGAAGAGTTAATTAGCTCTTTTCTGTGAATTGCCTGTTTGTCCAGAGGTAAGAAAATGACCCCTTATCAGGAACTCGTGGCCCTTTAACAGTGGAGTGTGCAGATGGACTCTGCAACAGGGGATTTATCTGGAGTTGTTACTTCCATGGAATGTTTCTTTTCTGCCTATAAAGCCGTCCCTCCCTCCCCACACCCTGCTATCCCTCTACTCGGTACATGCCTGCGTAGTTCCCCCAGTCTGGGATTTATTGTCTTTTTTTTGGAAACAGGAAGGCTAAAGCTATTTGCAAGTATAAAATTATATTCAAGTCAGAATTAGGAAATGAACTTTTTTCTTTTTCCTTTTCAGGTTTTTTTTTGTTTTGTTTTCCTCTGTTTTATGTGCAGATTTATGTAGACATGCTGTTATAGATAAAATGCCTTCAGAACATATTTGATCAAAATCAAATGACATATTTGGGTTATGTAATTCTGGTATCAAATGAAAATCACAGCTCTCTTGCTCCTTTTCCATCCAGGTAGGTCTCCAAGCCTGCCTGGTCTCCGTGCCTGTCATTCTGTAGACTTGGTTATTAAGGTATCAGTGGCATGAAAAGAATTTTATCAACACAACAACAGATCTTTATATCTCTGGGGATATCTCTAAAAGAGTCTGTTCTGGTGATCATTAGGCATAAACTTCATACGCAGAATGCTTCACCAGTGATGAATTTGACTGTCCCCTTTGAATGAAGTGGTGTTTATTTGCTTTACAGAGACAATGCCTAATAAACAAATATTTCACTAGGCTATATCAGATGGGTTATCAGAACTATTCAGGTATCATTGAATAATCAAGGTGAAGAATGTTGAAGGATTTAACACAAGTTGCTGTGGAAATTAGAGAAAAGGTGAACTATATGTGATAGATGGAATAAGTTGAGGCCCTTTTTAATGTTCTATGCATGAAAAAACTTTTCATAATCTTTATTATTGCTAAGAGAAGAAGCAAAGTTGTGAGTGACTATCAAGAGAGAAAGCTGTCCTTGAACCTCTCCTGACATTTTTTTCTCTTTCCCTCCTCTCCTGACAATTTTTTCTCTTTCCTTCTTGCTTTCTGCTACTTCCTTCTTGAAGGAATATGTTGCATTGCTTGTGTATGATGTGCACATCTGCCTCCAGCATTTGCAAGCTATTTATGTGTGCTGCTGTTGAACAGAATGGGCAGTTGCCCAGTGTGCTTACATAATACCAGCAGTTCTGTATGAACAAGTGAGACACTTGTCTTCAGTTACAAAATGGTATTTGAAATATGATCCTTACGTGTTTCATCTTGTTTTAGAAGCATCTGTAAAAGCACTCATATGAGCAGTGCTCATGGTATGTCTAAGACCTCACAAATGCACACTACACCTTAGCCTGTACTGATTTGTTCTTCTGCCCGTGCTCTTGGTGTTTTTTCTCACAAGGAGGGTCAGACAGCTCAAGACATTGGCCATCAGCTGCATAAGAAACCTTCCCCTTTTATGAGAGTTGAAATGCCTTCACCAACAAAAATATGAGTTGTTGAATGTTTTCTAGAAAAGCATAGTTGATTTTAACTGTCTGTTTCTTTGAATAAGCTCTAATGCCTCATCTGTCTTTGGACGCTGACCTTGTAATGGATTACTCCTGGCCTAGTTTTTAAGTTATTCCTAACAAATTTCTAATCTCAGTTGTCCATGCTAAAATGTAGTATTTGGAGGGCAGGAACTTCATTGTCATACATGATTTATGTACGGGGCTACTGATTCTGAAGCTCTGAGTTATTGTTGTCCCTTGTCCTTCCTCTGCCCTCACACTCTCTGGAAATGGGCAAAAAGTCTTGACCCAGAATGAGAGGTGTGACAATGAATAAAACCCTAGATCGTCAGATGTACTTGGTCCGGTGTAGTTGTCTCAAGTCAAAATGTCTAGTATCCTGTGGTTGTCACAGGGAGAATGGATGTCCATCCTGTATTGTCCCCAAAACTCATCCAAAACCCGAATATTTCATCTTGTCATTAACATTTCTACCTGGTGCACTATATGCTTATGACAATTTTACACAAGACAGAAAAAAATAGAGATAGAACAGTGATGTGTTTGGCATTCAGTGTGTCAGACCTACCGTGTATATGTGATGAGAAGTATTCAGCACATGTGTCATGGGCCAGAAGAATTCTGGAGAGCTTCAGACCCACTGTGTGCTTGTCGTGGGGTCGATCACTGCATCCACAGTAAATGTGGTGTACCCTGAGAGCTCCAGGCTCACTCTGTATTCATTGAAGTCTGAGGTATCAATGTGCAGGGGATGTATCCAGCATTTCTGCTGCATAGCCAGGAATCCCAGACTAATACAACAAATTCTGCCTGGCAGAATTTCTAAACATAAGAAAGAAAAAGGCAGGAAAATGTAGTGACATAGTAGCCCACGTACTGAAGCTACACACCTCATCACATAGGAGTACGTCTTTCTTATATTCCATATGAGTCTCCATTATGGGTCATTTTGCATCCCCCCTATGGTGACAACCTTGTCTGTATGTGAGACTAAGCCCTGAGCCTGCATAAACTCTTGTAGTTCCACCAGCATCAGTAGGGGGTATGCTGGTTTACTTCTGCTCCTGGTTTGGCCCCATTCCCTGACTTTTTATTAACTGATTGTTGTTCCTCTTTTTTTTTTTTTTTTTTTTTTT